>JACCDI011389967.1_pt1 | contig 21536 bp, 13 predicted proteins | sample 7442791 | NCBI WGS metagenome assembly JACCDI01 (sample SAMN15323434, study PRJNA562643) | freshwater metagenome | isolation source: river surface water | place: USA:Blue River Watershed | collected 2017-08-15
CCCCGAAGCGCTCTCGGAAATCATCAAGCGCCGCGCGCGCATCGAAAAAATTGCCATCAAAGACGCCAAGCTGCGCACCTTCATTACCCAAGACGACTCCCGCGACGACCTCGTAGCCCACGTCTACGACATCACTTACGGTTCTGTCCGCCGCGGCACCGACAACCTCATCGTCATCGACGACAGCATTGTACGCGGCACAACCCTGCGCCAAAGCATCCTTCGTATTTTAGACCGCCTCGGCCCCAAGAAAATTGTAGTCGTTTCTTCTGCACCGCAAATCCGCTACCCGGACTGCTACGGCATCGACATGGCCAAAATGGGCGACTTCATCGCTTTCGAAGCAGCCATCGCCCTCTTGCGCGAACGCGGTCAGGCCAACCTCATCGACGAAGTCTACAAAGCAGCACTCGAACAAGTGCAACTGCCCAAAGAACAAGTCAAAAATGTGGTTCAGCGCATCTACGCCCCTTTCACAGACAAAGAAATCTCCGCTCAAATTGCCAAAATGCTCACGCCAGCAGGCATGCAAGCTGAGGTTGAAATCATTTACCAAACGGTCGAGAACTTACACATTGCCTGCCCAGGCCACACCGGCGACTGGTACTTTACCGGCAACTACCCTACTCCTGGCGGAAACAAAGTTGTGAACCGCGCCTTCATCAATTGGATGGAGAAACGCAATGAGCGGGCGTATTAAAGCTTTTGGATCAATTGGATCAAATCAAGCAAACCAATTTGTTCTAAATCCCGAGCCAATAACAAATGTGTTTGTGTATTGCAGAGCAAAAATCGCCGTGTAGCGCCCACATCAAGACAAGCTTCATAAAAACCACGTCCTAACTTTGGCGTTGACCCGCGCTTGATTTCTAAAACCCAAGTTTCATTTGTGGGGGTCTGCAATACCAAATCTAATTCTACCTGGGTGCTTGTCCGGTAATAACTGTACTGCCAACGGTCATCGAGAACTGCCAATATTTGCTCTACCACAAAGCCTTCCCAACTAGCGCCCATTAAAGGATGACCATGCAACACATTGAAGTCTGAAATATGCAAGAGTTTGTGTAAAATTCCTGTATCGCGAATATAAATTTTTGGACTCTTAACCAAGCGTTTTTTGATATTACCCGACCATGGCTTAAGCTGTCTTACCATGTAAAAATCACTGAGTAAATCAAGGTAATTACGGATACTCGTATGACTCATCTCCAAACTTCTAGCCAAAGAACTCAGATTTACTTGCTGACCATGAAAGTGCGCCAACATGGACCAAAATCGAGTGAGCTGTGTGGCGGAAATACCCAAACCCATTGAGGGAATGTCTTTTTCAAGGTAAGTCTGAACGAAATCAGAACGCCAGCGCCAACTCTCCAAGTCTGTTGCAGCTAGATAGCTATCGGGAAAACCACCGCGAAACCAATGCTGATCTAAGTGATAAGCACTTTGTTCATGCTTGAAAAGTTCAAGTGAGGTAAACGGATAAAGCTCAATAAAGCGGATGCGGCCAGCCAACGTTTCTGACGATGCTTGTACAATTTCTTTGGATGCAGATCCTAAAAGAAGAAAGTGCCCAGTGCGCTCTCCTTCGCGCTTGCGCTCATCTACGATACTTCGCAACACCAAAAATAGATTTGGCATGCGTTGTATTTCATCAATAACAACAAGTTGACCGCGAAATTGACTCAAAAAATAACCCGGATCTAGCAACTTGCGCTGATCTGCTTCCTTTTCCAAATCTAGGTAAATGGCAGACTTTTGAAGTGTCGGTAAAATGGCAAGTGACAGCGTTGTCTTGCCTACTTGACGCGGTCCGAGAAGAGCCACGATAGGCATTTGATCTAAGGCTTCAAGAAGATATTGGTGTTGACCTCGATAAATCACTTTCTTTTCAATTTACAAGCTAAATTAGTATTTTTCATTGTAAATTGAAAACCTACTTTTCAATTTACAAGTTTATCAGCTATTTTTCCTTGTAAATTGAAAACTTGTGCTTCAATTGCTGCTTTCGAAATTGCTCGCTTCTCGAGTACTGAAATCAATAATTCTTCAAGGCCTTTTGCATCTGTAATGGCCTGCGCAAAACCCAAATCAATGAATTGCTGCGCCTCCGGAAACTTCTCATGCTTGGGGCCAAACACAACCGGCAAACCATAGGCCAAAGGCTCTAAAATATTGTGCAAACTGCCACTGAAGCCTCCGCCCACAAAAGCAACCGTGCCATACTGATACGCCGCACTGAGGTGTCCGATGGTGTCTAAAATGATGATGGCTGCTTTAGAAAAAGATTCATCCTTTATTTGAGAATAAAAAATGGACTGTGGGAAAGACATCCCTAATTGAGTAAGATGGCGCGCAGAAAGGTCATGCGGCGCAATCAAGACCTTCAAGTTGAGCTTGGTCAGGATTTCCTTGTGGCTATTCAAAAAGTCAGACAAGATTTTTTCTTCTTGCGGCCAACTGCTCCCTAAAATCAACAAACGCGCTGTGCCGACAAATTTTTCAAGGAGCTGATTGGGTTTGGCTTTCGCCTTCGCCTCCAACACTCTATTGAAGCGCAAGTCGCCAAGAATTTCTATTTTTTGAGAGGAAACGCCAAGGCGAAGCAATAGTTGTTGAGTCTCCTCGTTCTGAACGGCAAAATGCGAAACACGCTGCAAGGCCTGTCGAAAAAACCCACCATACCACTTGAAATAGACTTGCGAAGGGCGCAAAATAGTCGATACACCAAAGACTTCCAAACCTGCTTTTTGCGCTTTTTGCAACAAATTGGGCCAAAATTCATATTTCAGTAAATACAAGCGATCGGCCTGCACGGCTTTGATGAGGCGCTGCATTTGCCCGGGAGTGTCAGCTGGCAAGTAGAAAACAGCATGGGGCTCAAAGCCGCGTTTGTGGTAGTGCTGCATGCCCGAGGGCGAGTAGAAACTCACTACAATTTCAACACCTTGATTTGCCGCCACACAGGCTTCTATCAATGGAAGCGCCATGTCGTATTCGCCTAAAGAAGCGCAGTGGAACCAAAAGCGTTTGGAGCCTGTTTTGGGTAATTTTTGAAGCAGAGCCCAGGTTTCTTTCCGACCTGAAACCAAAGCCTTGGCTTTTGGGTGCCAGAGGGCTACCAACTTTAAAAGAAGTTGATAGATGTACATGAAGAAAGTGTAAAGTAGGCCCATCAATTATAATAATACTCCCTCGGCTCCGCAGCGTAAAAAGGAATATACCAACCCACGCGGAATCCCGTTTGAAGGTCTAAGCGACGGGCAGTAGAGACGGGCACATCGGGTTGGTCAAAATTGATGGTGCGGCGGTTGTAAGTAAACCCTTGTTGGAAATAAAGCCCGGCGTAAAAGCTGGCTGAGCCGCGGTTGTTGAGAAAGGAATAGCCGATGAATTGCTGGGTATTGATACCCGTGGTGAGGCGGTCATAGCCTTTTTTGTAGTCGAGCTCTATTTGAGGCACTACGTTGTCGTTGGTTTCGATGCGCAGGCGGTGTAGCATATAGCCACCGCTGAGTTGAACGAGAATACCGCTATTGCGGTTAGTTTGGTTGAGTGGGAACAACCTACCGACATACGCATTGGCATGCACGCCGCGCGGATACACGAGTACGGATGCTGGCATACCGAGGTCGTTGGTGATGTTGCCGGCGCCATCTACCAAATGATCAAAAAGGCCTGTGAGCTTCACGTTATCCGAGAACCAGAAGTCGGATTCTAGGCCAAAACTCCAGTTGCTTTTGAATTTATAACCTGCGGTAAAGCCCACGCGGTTGAAATAGCCGTAGCGCTCAGCAAGGTCTGCGCCTGAGAAAGCACCGCCGTAGTGGATGCCAACGACTGGTAGGGAGAGTGCTTCGGAGCCAGAGACTTGGGCGAAAAATGGCGTGGCCCAAAGGAAGAAAAGGAATAGCGCGATTGGTTTATTCATGGGTTTGGATTGTTTTACCGTTATAAACGCAAGATGTGTTGTTTTATACTAGTACCTTGTTGAATAATTTGTACTACATAGCTTCCGCTCGGCAGATTTGACAAATCAATATGGTGCTTGACTTGACTCGGTTGGAGCGAACTTTGCCAGACCAACACGCCTCGTAAATCATAAATAGCTAGTTCGCTGATACCTGAACCACTGACGGTGATGCTTTCGCTAAAAGGATTAGGGGCGATGAGCACAGATGGTAAATCTGTAGACGCTAAGCCAAGTTCTGTGTCCACAAAGAAAGAATCTTCCACAAAACAGCCATTCTGATCGTTAACAGCTATAATGTACCATCCAGGAGTGAGACCAGTGAGGTCTTGGGTATCCAATCCGTTTGACCACTGATAAAAATAAGGTGCGGAGGTTCCTGATGGCGTCAGGTCAATGGCACCATCTTGGCCAAATAATTCTGGGCTAACTACCGCACTCAATTGAATACTTTGCTGAACGCCAACAAAAATGCTATCCGAAATACTACAATTCATCGCGTCGCTAACTTCAAAATGTATGTAACCAGAAGTCAAGCCGAGCAGGCTATCGGCATTTTCTAAAAAGCCTGGCCAAGCGTAAAAGTAAGGTTGTATGCCGTTTGTTGCAGTCAAATAAACACTTCCTGACTGAACCCCCTGACATAAGGTAGGTAGTGCCAATGCGCTCACATTGAAAAGAGATGAGTCAATTTGGAATTCTAGGCTATCTGAACAACCCAGACTATCCATGACAACGAGTTCATATGAACCTGCCAACAAATTTGTTGGTGTTAAACTCGTTTGAAGTTGTCCGTTTAAATACAAATCATACGGTAACACTCCTTGGTCTGCCAGAACAGTTAACTCACCTGTATTGGTTCCTGCGCAAATAATTGGCGTTCCGCTTACCGTAGCTGAAAGCAGTGAAAGTGTAGGAAGATTGACCTGTGCGGTATCGAGGCAACCTAAATTATCAAAAACGTAAGCCGAATAGTTACCAGACTGGAGGTTTTGCAATTGCATTCCTGTTTGGCCGTTGGACCATGAAATCAAATAAGGTGCCTGACCACTTGTAACGGTGAGCTCGAGCTGACCATCGGCATAGCCTGCACAAGTTACTGGCGTAATTTGCATCTGCACGTTGGTATTGGACAAACTGTTTGGGAGAAATTCAAGCGTGTCCATGCAATTTAGCGCATCAGAAACCACCACCGTTTGTGGGGAGGTGCCAATACCGATTAGCGTTGGGGATGTTTGTTGATTGCCCTGCCACAAATAAGTATATGGTGCCGTTCCACCCTGGCCGCTTGCCTGCAAGACCCCATTTTGCGAATAACTGCAAGTTGGCGCCTGCAGTACTTGTACTTGTGCAAGCACCGGAGTTGGTTCAGTAACGAGTGTCACTAAACTATCTGTGCAATTATTGACATCCGTAACAATACAGAGTTGGGAACCGGCGCTAAGACCCGTCTGTACATTTGTAGCGCCCGAAAGATTGGGCCAAGTGTAATTGTAGGGGGCCGTTCCACCAGTGGCCATGAGTTGTATACTGCCGTTTGTTCCACCCGCGCAACTCACGTTCGTGATGGCTTGCAGCGCTAAGTTCAATGGAGCAGGCGCGCTTAAATTCAAGACTAGACTTGCCACACAAGCGTTTGTATCTACAACAGTACAGACGTAGCTTCCGACACCAATATTGGCGATTTGCAAGGTTCCCTGACCAAGTGCAGGCGCGGGTGTCCAAGTTATGCTTTGAAGTGCGAGCGGGTCTAAGACGGTTGCGCTCAATTGTCCGTTTTGTGCGTCATAACAAGTTGGAATCACCGATGAGCCAGGATTTAAGGTAGGGCCATTGACATTCGGTACAGAAAAACTTTGACTGAGGCTACAACCGAGGCTGTCCGTGAGCTGCAATTGATAAGAGCCGGCAAGCACATTCACAATACTTGATCCTAATTGGTTATTATTCCAAACGGCTTGTAAAGGGCCGGTTCCACCCGAAATGGCAACTGATAAGCCACCGTTAGCTTGCCCACAAAATGCTGGCTGGCTACTGAGTAAACTCATTTGTAAGATCGGCGGATTTTGCAGCGTATGGCTCAACTGCGTCTGACATGCATTGGCATCTGTAAGGGTACAGGTGTAGGTACCTGCAGGCAAAGCGCTAATTTGATTTTGGTTAGATTGCAGGGGCAACCATTGAAACGCATAAGGAGCTGTACCGCCACTTCCTGCCACAGTTATTTGCCCATTGGCCAGCCCAAAACAGGTTGGGTTTTGTGCACTGACGAGTTGTGCTTGCAAGAGCACAGGCTCTGTTATGCTCACATTTAAGGTTTCAATGCAGCCATTTTGATCTTGAGCCTGCAACAAATAACTAGCTGGAGCCAGATTATTTAGTTGTTGTCCCGCCTGCGCAAGAGAAGGACAAAAATAGGAATAGGGCGCAATACCGCCACTGGCCAATACGCTTATGGATCCATTATTGGCCCCTGCACAGGTGCTGTTGCTCTGTGCGAGCACATTCAAAACCAAGGCTGGCGGTTGAGTAATAGTGGTTGAAATACTTGCCGTGCAATTATTGGCATCTGTTAGGTTGGCCAAATAAGTGCCTGCAGGCAAGCCTGTTTGCAATAATGAATCTTCTTGTAAGCCCGGCCAAAGCATGCTGTAGGGGCCAACTCCCCCACTTGGTAGGAGTTGTATGCCCGCTGTGCTATCTCCAAAACACAAAATAGCTTGGGTAATTTGTGCATTCAGCGCTAAAAGTGGTGGCTGCGTTAAAGTAAGCGTTTGTTGGGCCACACAACTATTGGCGTCAGTGAGCTGAACGGTGTAGGTCCCCGCTGGTAAATTTGAAAAACTTGGGCCCTGAAGCGAGAGCGCAGGAAGCTCGATCTGATAAGGGGCTAACCCTGCATTTGCGCTGCAGAAAATGGCGCCCGAGCTATTGCCAAAACAAGCAATGTTTGCAAGGCTGTCTATGTTCAGGATGGGCGCAGTACTTTGTAGGGTCAGGGTTGTTGAAAAATTGAGCTGACAATTGTTTTCATCTTGAAGCGAACAGTTGTAGGTGCCCGGAGCTAGATTATTCAAATTGAGTGAATTACCAATGTTTGGTGTCCAAGCATAACTAATTTGGCCTGAGAAGCCAGTTGGAGCAAATGTTATACTGCCGTTATTTTGCCCGCAAGTGGCTTGCTGGATTTGCTCATTGAGCGCCAAAGGCAAACAGGGCTTGAAAACGGGCGTAATGGCCAAAGCAACAAAGAGATTGAATTGTTCAAGTGGTGACCAAGTAGCAGCGCCATAAGGATTCTGATTCCAGCGCCTAAAAGTATTGTTTGGTTGGTAATACAACGCACTACTGCCCAATTGTAAATTGCCCGCCTGTTCTGTGATGCCAATAAAATAAGTGCCGGGGCTCAAGCTCAGGGCACCCGTAGTGAGCGGTAAACTGAGCGTAACACCATTGGTTGCATGCGCGGTGGTTGTGGTAAAATTGGCACTTTGAGCCAACGGAGCACCTGTTGGTATGCCTTGGGCCGAGCAAGCATAAATCTCCACGCGCACAGGTTGGTTGGCAGGTGTGCCTGGGCGCAAAACAAAGCGAACCGAATCTAAAATATCTGCAAAAGGCAAACTAAAGTTTTGGCCAATGATGCCATTGTCATACGCACTCGTAAGGTTATTGCCGATGCCAACTCCTCCCCCAACACCAACATGTTCAGCCAAGCGATTGGTACTGCGCTCAAATGTTGTGCTGACAAAATTATTGATCGGTTGGGCATCGCCAGGACAAAGTACTTCGTAATCAATAGTGTATGCACCCAATTGAGCAATAGTGAAACTCGGCACCTCTAGGGTATCTAGTTGATTGGCCGCTAGTGTATACGGAGGACTGGTAGCTGAATAAACGACTTGTTGGCCCGCATTTTTTACGGTGACCTTCAATTGCACAGCGCTCGTGGTAGACGCACCATTGTTTTGAGCGCGCAGGCTGAAATTGAGAGCGGTACCATTCGGATGCTGGCGCGTTGAAACTGTTGTAAATACCCCACCCGGATTTTGGTGGTCAACAATGGCGATATCTACAGCTGGGTCTGGTCCAAATCGTGGCCTGAGCATAAATACATAACTGAGGCTGTAGGCTTCCATCGGGTTCCAAGCGCCCGACCCCACTCTAATATAACTTGCTTGATTTCGAAATAAACTCGTTGCACAACCTACTGGAAAGGGTGTGGTGCCGCTTTTGTAAATGCCCATGGCATAAGTACCTGGGGCAAGTGTTATGGAACTCGGCAAGTTATAGGTTTGCCAGCCGGCTCCACTGGCTAAAATAGCAGGCGATTCCCAAAATGGGCTCGTGTCAATTTGACCACCTTGTACATTGTAAAGCTGGATATGGTAGTTTTGCGTTGTGGATGGGCTCTGTAAATAGTAACGAAAGCCCGTAAGGTTGTCAGCGCCATTGATTGTAAAGCGCGTGGCTTGAACGTAATCTGAGGTGGTACTCCAGTTGAAGGCCGCATTGTAAGTGCCGTTGTCTCGGGCTAAATAGTTATAATCCAAAACAAGCGTCTGGATTTGTTGGTCATTGCTACCCACTGCATCGAGTTGCGGTTGGGTTTTGGTGTACTTGATTTGATACGTTTTACTGACACTCAATACCGGAGCCCAAGTACCTGCAATAAAATCCAACTCCGCACCCACATTTAATGTCTGTGGATTGCTCGAGAAGCTCGCTATTGGCGCACTTGTATTGGGTAATTCATAGATTTCAACAAGAAGTGCAACGGAAGTAAGGGCCGCAGCCGAATAGTTTTTGAGTCTTGCCCCTAGTTGAATTCCACTGGCAGCCTGCGTAATGGGAATGCGTGTATACGGATTGAGCACGCTCAGCACGCCAATATCGTTATTGTTGGGTAAAGCCGAATAAGTAAAACTCCAGGTAAAACTGGTGTTTTCCCAGTAGTTGTCCCACTCAAAATAATAAGTAGTGCCCGCCAATAAAATGAGGTTCTGAATGCGGGAGGCATATTCGCTAGCGCCTGTAGAAATACAGCCAGCGAAGTCGTCATTGCTTGCTACGGCCTGCAGGTTTCCACAGTTGCCAGACCAAATCCATAAGCGCGTGTCTGACCCACCCGAACAAGAGCTAATTTGCAACATTCCGCTACTTGTTGGGGTGTATTTATACCAACGCGAGGCCGTTGCACCTGGTTGGGTCGCGCCAGTTCCGGTCAAAATACCACTCGTGAATGTTGCCGGAGCTGTGAGGTTGGTAGCTGTGGCGCATGTTGTTTGTAGAAAAGCAGCGCTAGGCAAGCAAAATAAGCAAAAAAGCAGCAGTGCCTTCATAATTACGGTTTGTGACCTTAAAGTTACGCTATATTCAGAAAAGTCAGCATCTTTGTAAGATAATACACCCTTATGGTTACCATAGATTTTAACGATACATTAGCCACGTTGCGCCCACTCCAACAGCAATTTGTTTTGAGGCAAATTGGCGAGCAAGCCCTGCTCTATCCTGTCGTTTCAAATGTAGCCGCACTTTCGCAATACGTTACGCTCAATGAACTTGGCCTCAAACTCTGGCAAGAACTCATCGTGGCAGGTATTGAACCTCAAGTAGTGTTGAACGACATTCTAGAAAATTACGACTGTACTGCAGGAGAATTACATGCAGACTGTGCCGCATTTTTAACAGAGCTGCGTGATTTCATGCAGGACACCAACCAAGATGAAGCTTAAATTCAACCTTCAAGTCGCAGATCTCAACTTCAGCATCCATGCTGCAGACCCTTACAAAGTTTTACTCGACGAAGGTTTGAGCGGTTTCGTAACTGACTCCACCAATCAAGATGGATGGCAAATCTACGCGCATCCGATCACCAATACCCCCGACATCCAAGCCTACGCACTTGTTTACGAGGCCATACAGGCCGACGGCCAAACACTTTGGCATATCGAAGCAAACCCCGCAGGGCACAAACTCTTGCATTGTAAGCGCGCAGACCAAAACCCCTTAAAAGAAAGTCATCTGGTTTTTTACAACCAAATTGACAAACAAATTGACATTTATAGCCAAGCGATAGATGAGCAACATCATATTTTAGAACCGCTAGCCTATCCAGTTGCACCTCTTTTATGGCACATCGCCATACAAGGAGAAAACGCCTTCATGCTGCATGGTTCTGCAGTAATCGACAACGGCAAAGCCATCATTTTTACGGGCTTCAGTGGCCGAGGTAAATCTACCATGGCTGGTCTTTGGCAAGCAGCTGGCCACACTTGCATCAATGACGACCGCCTCTTACTCCGCTTTCAAGAAGGTCAATGGTGGGTTTACAACACCCCAATGTACTATGCAGATACCAATAAAAAAGCACCGCTCAAAGCAATTTGTGCCATTAGTCATGGGCCTAAAAATGAAATGATCCTTCAAAATGAGTTCGAAGCGGTTCAGGCAATACTCCCCAATTGCATCCAGCATGGTTATGACACCAAAGAAATCGCTGCGCGCCTGGATGTCATCACGTTGTTATGCCAAAGCATTCCAGTATATCGCCTGCCTTTTGTACCAACAACAGAGGTACTTACACTAGTAAAAACGCATGTCTGAACCATTCAGCATAGAACTACAGCTCGTGTTGGCGCTCAGCCATCCGGATGGTTTGCAAACCACTGCACTAGAAGAACTACTCACAAGAAAAGACATCAACTGGCAGCGCGTTATAGATATCAGCCATAAACAACACCTCAGTGGCGTCATTAATCAGCGCTTAAAACCGGACGCATTAACGCTTCCTAACCAAGTGCATGATGCTTTCGCAGCCTATGCTTCCAAAACAGCAGGCCGCAACTTGTTTTTACTCCAAGCCCTAGAAGAAATAACCCGTGCGTTTGCACAAGCCCAAATTCAACTCGTACAGTTCAAAGGCATAGATTACCTCCAACGCCTTTATCTCAACCTAGACGAACGTTTTTTATCAGATATTGACCTGCTGATCGAAGCCTGTCAACTAGCAAATGCACGAAACCTTCTTTCTAACTTAGGCTATCATTGCATCGAAAATATACGTCAATCTCGCTTTCACGAAAAGCGCTACGGATACATTCACGCACCACTACAATGCGTAAAGGGAGGCATCAATATTGACTTACATATTAGACTCGGTGTTGAAAATGCCAAAATCAATGCACTGGCATGGCAACACATAGCAAACAAAACCTACCCACATTTTGATAACGCCTTCGCCCTTCTTTACCACTGCTATCATCTGAACAAGCATGTGATTGGACATGGCTTTAAACTGAATCAACTCACCGAACTCGTGCTGCTTTGGAACCGTTGTACAGATGACCAAAAAACCGAAGTATTAGAACTCGCACAACAAGCAAACGGTGAAGCATGGATCCACAATAGTTTTGATTTACTTACGTATTTCTATCCAAGTGAAGTCGCTTATTTGAAAACTGAAGCCCAACAAACCATACATCAAAACACCAGAGCATGGGTAGAACACAGTATCATTACCATAACCACCCAACCCATCCATGAACTGAACATTTTTGAGTGGCTCGCTTTTGGCTTCTATCAGGTATTCCCAACAAAAAATTATTTAAAACAATGGCACGGAACAAGTGCCAATTCGAATTCCTACGCTAAACTCTGGCGCTTGCGCTTTCAAAAGCTCATCAAGCGCTACGTATTAAAAAGAAAATAAACGCTTCACGCGATAAGCCAAAAACAACAACTTTTTACGTCTCTGCGCATAGCTACTGTAAAGACTAGTCCAATAAAATGACTTCTGATAATCTGCTGCAGGCTTCCATTCCGCTGCACCCAAGCGTACCATATTCAACACCCCGTAAATGGTATCTTTGGCCACCGGTGCATCAACAAACGAATTGCTATCTCCTTTACAAATCAGCGTATCCTCATCAATAGCAAGCACCCGATGCAAGACCACCAATTCCGGTGAAACAAAAAAGGCGACAACGTCGCCTTTCTTAATATCAGTATGATGTAAATCCAACACCACTCGCTGCCCTGGTCTGAGCAACGGATACATGCTGAATCCTTTTACGCAGTGCTCTTTGAGCATTAACGGATGAGGAATTTTGAAATGCCTTCAATAAAGCCCGCTCCTGGATCTAATGGAGGATCAGATAACATCACCAAGCTTAAATCTGTATCTACTTCTATTTTTTGAAAAGAAGGCCTTATATATTTTTTCTTCGTTTGATTAGACTTTTGGATTTCCTTATTCATGATGGAGATTATTGAATGAATACTTTTTTCTTTTCTACTGTTAAACCATTGGTCACTTCAATTAAATAAGCTCCTTGACCTTGGTTAATCTGAAATTCGAATGATTTGCCGTCTGCCATGAAGCTATCAACAACTCTGCCGTTCAAATCACAAATGCGAACAGCACTGTTTGTAACTTCATCAACTTGATCAAGTGCTACTGTTACCTTTCCTGAACCCGTGCTTGTAATATCAATTGTTGCGCTTTGAGATTCAGATACTAGATCTTCTATTGCTGTAGGTCCAGTAACATTTGATATAGCAGAAGGTAAATGGAAGTGCAAAATGAATCTATTTTGAAGCACTCCAGAATTTGCATAGAACTGATAACTTGAGTCAATGGTTAAATCTTTCATCTCGCCATTCAATTTATCTTCAAGGAATACAACACCGTTTTCCAATATTAATTCAACTAAGTCAAACGAATACCAACCTGCACCAGGACACTCAACTGTCAATGGCATAGAAACTTTAGACTTATTGTTTTTTAGCGTGTTGATAGCAAGCTTTTTGCCTGAATTTGGCGCATATACCTGTACAACTCCTGAGGTAAACATCTTTTCTGAATCAAAAGCCTCAAAACCATTTGTCGCATTGGCAGAAAGTGCAGCGACCATTTGATCTTTTTGATCTCCAAAATTAACATTTAACCTAGCCAAACCTGAAATAGGAGAGGTAGTTCTTAATTGACCTGCTCCTACCGGATTAGCTTCAGCCATATTGTAATTGTAAGCCAAGCTTCCGCTACCAGTAGTATTCACTCGGACCCAAAAACCTTGCATTGGAGCAATCCATCTCATAAGGTTACTAATGCCCCCAGGGTTGCCGTTTAAAGCCGCTGTTTGCCATCCCAATCCAGTTCCAATACCTGAAGAAGCATTGTAGGTATCAAAAACCATGGTTGCTGCTCCACCATTAGCAGTACTATTTGAACGAACCCAAATTGAACTCACAAGATTTGTTGTTCCCGAATTGTTATTAAATAAATCATCAGCATCTAGATAAGCAGTGTAGGGATTTGAAAACAAATGGTATCCCGCTAATACGCCAGTTCCTGTTCGAGTTAAACCTGTTTGAGAAATAGGAGTTGTAATGTAAGGACCTGTTACATTAACATCTAAAGTTGTTGCACCTAGATTTCGGTAAATATATCCTTTACCTGGTATCAACGTAGTGCCTGAACTGTAAATTGGTGAGATATAACCATTTGAAGCATTGGTGGTTTCATTCCATGACCACATTTGAGTACCTGTCTGATTATTCGTCGAGGCCACTGAACCGAAATCTGTACGAACCGTATTGGTTGTCGTAGGGCCAACATACCAGTATCTTGAAGGCTGGAAGTTTTGTGTAATTTCGTATACACCTGGACATTCGCCAACAGCTGTAGTGCCATAATGAATCGTGCCACCATTAATTACATGTACCGTTCCATTGTTTGTGAGAACATTGGTAATATTTACTCGACCTGTTGAGGTAATGATCAGCGATCCACCACATTCAATAGTAACGTTTGTGAAATCATAGGAGCCATCCATGTAAACAGTAACTCCAGGAGGAATAGTAGGTGAAGTTGGAACTACCCCACCGCACCAATTACTCGCATTGTTGTACATTGCAGGTGTAATCGTTACACCACTTGCACCCAACCATGAACCTGAAGATAATACATTAACAGTACCTGTTGTAGAGTATCCAGAACAACCACTAAAAGTTACAACCGCACGATAGTAAGTTGTAGTACTCAGTGCACCAGTAGCTAATATGGGTTCTGTCTGGCCAACAATGTTCGTGAAATTGGTGTTGTCCGTTGAAGATTGCCATTGAATACTTCCTTGGTGACCAGAAAGATGAATACCTGAAGCAGCAGAGCCAGAACATATAGTTTGACTACCTGAGACTGTTCCAGCTAGGACATTTCCCACCACATTTATTGTAACAGGAGTTGTATAACTAGAATAACAAGTCGTGCTACCTAGGGTAGATACAGTTCTCCGTTGATAGCTTGTTGTGTCAGTTAAAGATCCAGGCTGATAAGTTGACGCTGTTGCACCCAAAATATCCGAATAGTTGCCTGTTGTACTCATTTGCCACTCATAAGAAACAATTCCGGCACTCGAAGTGCCGTCTGTCGTTGATGAAAGTATTGCAGGCGTATTGCCCATACAAATACTTTGTGCACCAGATATGGCGCCAGCAAAGGGGTCTAGTACAGTAACTGATATTGTTGCGAAGTTATCGGAATAATAAGTATTTCCATTCTCAACCAATTTGTAACGCACATAATAGGTTGTGGTTTGAGCAATATCGGATCCTACAAAAGGAATTATTTCTGTATCAGTCGGGAAGAATGCCCATGAATAACTTTTACCTCCAATGACTTGCGTTCCTGGATTTGAAAGTTGGTTAATTTGGACACCGGTACAAACTGTTTGATTATCATAACCAGTTGCATCTGGTGCCGGTAATCGAATCACTTTCGCCATGTCAGAGGTAATTACTTCATCACACCAAGAATAAATTTTAAAATAGTAATTCAAACTATCATTTATAGCAACTCCAAAAGGACTTAATTCTAAGTTGTTTGGCAATGAAGTTGGAGAATTGGTAATATATGAAATGGTTTGACCTTGAGAAACATCATCATTTAGGGTTGTGCTCGTATTATCTAAAGATGAAAACCACTCTAAAAAATACATATCCCCTGCTACGACGGATTGTAACTCAGTGCCTGCGTCATGACTAAGGTATTTAACTACCGGTGGTTGACTTACGATCGATGGTAACATGTATTCACCGGTAATTATTACATCACTATTCTCTCCCGAATATGCTGAATTAGCAGCATAAGATTGGTTAGAAACTAAAACAGTAGGTGAGGATGGCGTGAAGGTTGAATAAGTAGTTTCATTACGTTTTTGAGTGAATGTGTAAGACGCAGTGGTAAGAAGCTCATTTAAAGTAGATTCAGTGTAGGCCGATCCGTCAAATTGATACAATTTACAAGTTGTTGTATTTCCATTCCAACTGTAACTTCTTGGAAAAGGCATTGAGAAGTCTTGAGGGTTTGCAAAGAAACTTTCAATTGTAGAGTTAGGACATATTTTCTTTTGAATAACAATATCATTATTGATATCGTCGGTGATGTCTTCTGGAGGCAATTCTACTTTAACATATTTATTTGAAATCAAATATGTTCCGGAACTTGCAACACGGTTGTATGCATAAATATAAACTACGGAAGTAGCTACAAGTTTATTCACAGAACCCGAAGCGCCCAGCAAAAGGGAAGTGGCACTAGATGAGACACTAAATGTAGGATCTGTTGTGGATGCATATTCACTCAACAAAAAATTGGCGCCGCTAGACAGTACCGATGGACTTGTTCCTTCGTATTTAGCTAAACAGGTTATTGTGGTTAACGCGACATTAGCATTTGAAGCACCCGTATTTAACGGCTTGTATGAAGCCACAAAACCAAAACGACCAGTTGAACCGATTCCTTGCGCAAATTGAATGTTGATTTTATTTGGTGCGGTAACGTCTTTGGTAACAGTATAGAGTTGCCCCGAAGTCACTAAAGAGGTTCCATTATATTCTGAAACAACAATTTGTTGCCCAAAACCAACCAAACCCACCAAAAAAGACAAAAGTAAAAGTATACTTCTCATAATACAATATTTTACACAAAACTACTCAAAAATCAATCAATACACAAGTTAAATACGTGTTAAGTTATAACATCTTGATGGATGCTTATAAGTTCTTTTGCAAGCTGTTAGCGATTAGGGAGCATATTGGAAGAAATTTTGGACTGAAATGATGATGTGTTGGAGTTGTTCATCGTCCATTTCCGTGTGAATTGGTAGGGAAATGACGCGGTCGCAGAGCCATTCAGTTTGCGGGAGAGAGAGGTTTTCGAGATCAAAAGCAGCAAACATATTTTGTTTGTGCGCCGGGATTGGGTAGTAAATCATGCTGGGAATGCCCGCGTCGTATAAGTGCGCTTGAAGAGCGACGCGATCAGTATTTTCAAGGATGAGGGTGTATTGATGGAAAACATGTCGTGAGTCGGAACTTCGGAATGGAATCCGAACACCCGGGAGCGCAGCAAAGGCTTCGTCATAAGCACCGGCGACTTCGCGACGGGCATCGATGTAAGCATCAAGGTGACGTAGTTTGACTTCGAGAATAGCTGCTTGTAGGGTGTCTAGGCGCGAGTTGCAGCCGACGGTTTCGTGGACATATTTTTGTTTTTGGCCGTGGTTGGCAATCATGCGGATGCGCTCTGCGAGTTGAGCGTCGTTGGTCATGAGTGCACCGCCGTCGCCGAAGCAACCCAAATTTTTAGACGGAAAAAAACTGGTGCAGCCGATGTGGCCAATGCTCCCTGTTTTGACCTTGCGGCCGTCGGCGAGGTGGTAATCGGCACCAATGGCTTGGGCGTTGTCTTCAACTACAAATAAATTGTGTTTGGACGCAATAGCCATGATGGCGTTCATGTCGGCAGCTTGGCCGTAGAGGTGCACCGGCACAATGGCTTTGGTACGAGGGGTGATGGCCGCTTCAATCGCAGTGGCGTCGATGCAAAAAGATTGTGGATTGACCTCTACAAAAACGGGTGTAAGACCCAAAAGCGCAATCACTTCAGTGGTGGCAATGTAGGTAAAACTCGGGGTAATCACTTCGTCTCCGGGCTTGAGGCCAAGTGCCATGAGTGCAATCTGCAAAGCGTCTGTGCCGTTGGCGCAGGTAATGACGTGTTCCGCGCCTTGAAATTGCGCAAGTGCAGCGGCAAAACTGGCAACTTGTGACCCTTGGATGAAAGCCGCGCTATCTACCACTTCTTGCATGGCAGCGTCAATGGAAGGCTTGATTTTCTCATATTGTCGATGGAGATCGACCATTTGTATTTTTCTCATAGCTCAAAAAAAAAGGCGATCGATGACCGCCTTTTGAATAGGTTGTGAATGTATTTATCGAACGATGGCGAAAGACACACGGCGGTTAGCAGCGTGTATTTCCTGGGTAACACCCTCGTATTTAACTTGCTTAGCACCTTTAAATGTGATGCTTAAGCGAGAGCGATCAACACCCTTTGCAACAAGGTAGTTTAAACAAACCTTTACGCGTGCTTCAGATAATCTTAAATTTAAGTCATCCGTTCCATTGATATCTGCATGACCAGATAACTCAATTTTAACTTCCGGGTTCAGTTGCATGAATTCAATCAATTGATCTAAAATAGGATGGTATACTGAATTCAAATATGATGAGTTGTTCATGAACAATACATCACGGATACCGAGCTCGGCCAAAAATTTGGCGTCGCGATCAGCTTGAGTGCCACCCGCATGGACTTCTTCAGGGCAGCCATTGAACATTCCTTTTACCGTCGGGCAGTAATCTTGAGCGTCCATGATACCATCACCATCCGAATCAATCACATTGAGATCAACGGCCTCCTTTTGCTCAGGTTGGATGGAAGCACCATTCCAATCTACCTCTGAGCCTTCTGGGGTGTTGGCTTCGACGTCAAGGCCGTTTGGAACACCGTCTTTGTCATCGTCTAGCCATTTCTGCTCCAATCCTTGAACTTGTTTTTCAAGATTATAGATTCGATCAAGGTCTTGCTGAGACATGCGCGGTGTGTAAGTCCAATCTGCGTGGGTTTTGTTCTTGCCAATATAGTAGGTCGCGCCTACAGACCAATTCCACATATAGCCGGTGAAACCACCGCCCGACATCGGGTTGGCATTGGCGAAATCAAAAGTGCGATTCTGACGGATATGGGCCATAAAAGCGAGATCACCGTTTATACTCCAATGCTCATTGACCTTAAATTGAGGTGTGATTCCCAAAATGAGATGACCCATTTCATCAATGGACCCTTTTTTTGGTTGAAATAATTGATCAGGGTTTAAGGAGGAAAATGGCACATTCCACATGGCAGAATAACCAAAACCAAAATGACCTAGCAAACCAAAACGACTAGTGAAATCATTGAAATGCAAGACATCGGTAAAATTAATGGTGGGTTCAATCGAAAAACGCAATTTGTGCGTATTACTTGCTCCGTTTATGAAATTGAAATTGTCGTAGGCAGCATCTAGTTTCCAGCCAAAGCGGTTATTGTGCATGTAACGGATGTGCCCATTGAAATAACTTACTTGATACGCTTTGGTATATGAATTCGTCCAATGCATGCCGTCGTGACCGCCTACATTCAGACCAATAGACCATTGATTGTAACCAAGGGCATTTGAAGGAGTGGAAGTTTTGGTTGGCGTTTGCGCAAAAGCAATGCTCGAAAGAAGCGCTATATAGAGGATTAATGTTTTCATACTATTCAAATTAGTCACAAAGTTACGTTTTATTTTCTTCTCTTAAAGAGTGATTTGAACTTGTTTACGAGGAATTGAATTTTAGTAGGTTTACTTTGAGGGCCATCTAGGTAATCTGATCCATAGGCTGCACCGTAACCATAGCCGTAACCATAGCCGTAACCGTAACCATAGCCGTAGCCGTAGCCATAACCACTTCCGTAACCATAACCGCTTCCGTAACCATAGCCATATGCCGCCTTCTTGAAATCCACGCCATTCACAAGAATGGCCATGTTCGGCATTTTTTTATCGTGGTATAAGCTTGCTGGCAATGAAAGCATCTCCTTTTTGATCAATTCAGCCCTAACTACATAAATCACTAAGTCTGCAAAATGCTGAATGTGTAAGGAATCTGAGACCAAACCTAAAGGTGCCGTATCTAAAATGATGTAGTCATAACGCTTTTTGGCTTCGGTCATGAGTTCCGTAATGCGTTCGCGCATCAATAATTCAGAAGGATTGGGAGGCACATCGCCAGATATTATGTACTGCAAATCCGAGTTGCCTGGGTCATTTATCAAAAGATCATCAAAAGAAAGTTCTTCATTGACAATATAGTTTGTCACTCCAATCGCTTTTTCAATATTGACGTAGCGACCAATTTTAGGGGCGCGTAAGTCCAGACCAACAACAAGCACTTTGCTATTACCTTGTGCCAAAGCATGCCCTAAATTGATACTTACAAATGTTTTTCCTTCCTTTGCAACACTGGAGCTTACAAGCAACACTTTGGCCCTGCCCTCTTCCGTCTCACCCAATAAAAAGTTAAGGTTACTGCGTACCATTCTAAAAGCCTCTGCGATGTGTGTACGTGCATTTTTAGTCACGACGATATTGCGCTCTAGGTCTTCTGCAAGCGGAATTTCACCTAAGGCCGGAATGCGCGTTGCTGCACAATCTTGCAAACCATGCACCTTGTTATCCATTAATTGTTTGAGGTAAACGTAAGCCAACGGCAACGATATTCCTAGTGCCAGCGCCATCAGATAGGCAATACTATTTTTTGGTGAAATTGGTCCTGAAACAACAGGCTCCATGATCAGTTTGGTATTGCCAACGGCTGAGGCCGTTTTGATTTCATTTTCTTCTCGTTTCTCTAATAAAAATACATAGAGGGCTTCTTTGATTTTTTGCTCGCGCTCGATATCTCTAAACTGACGCTCGTAGCCAGGCAAAGCACGGATTTGACCTTGATAGCGTGCATCTTGCTCTTTGAGTGATTTGAGTGCAATGCGCAACTTGGACTCATTCGATTTCAGCCCTTCAGCCAATGAAAAACGCAAGCCTTCTATTTGATCATCGAGTTTTTGAATACTCGGGTTCTTGGCACTAGATGTTTTGGCCAAGCGGATGCGATCTAAGACTAATTTGTTGTATTGCGCAGTGATGGCAACCAAACTTCCGTCTTCAAAACCTAAGTTTCCCGGAAGTAATTCAGTATTTTCTTGGTGCTCACGCAGGTAATCTTTCAAATATTGGATGAGACTGAGCTGCACTGACTGGGTAATGATTTCCTTATCGAGTTCGTCGCGGTTTTTAGCAAAAGACTGGCCATCGCTCAAGATATTGACCAACTCATGGCGTGCCTTGAACCCCTCTGCATTGCCCTCTACCACATTGAGTTCATCTTCAATGATGCGCATGCGTTCATTGATGAAATCCGAGGTATTGCGGGCAATTTGATTTTGGTCAGCAATTTTCTCTAGACGATGATTCTTCAATAAAGACCAAATGATGTCTTCCATTTTGCGCACTAAAGGGCCAGTTAGATTAATGGAAACTACGTCGGAAGGATTCTCTGCATTGTTGTCCGCAGTAAATGTCAACGCATTATCCAAAGCAATCATGGCCGATTTTTCTGAGTCGAGACTAACAATGTATTCATCAGCCTTAATAAATCGGTGCTGGGTTTCGTTGTGAATTTTAATGGTACCAATAGCGGTAGCAATTGGCGCTTCATATTTGAAAACACCCAAACTGCGGTCACCTTGAATCAACTCAAAATGGTCTTGGTTTTTGATGACCAAAGAAAATTGAATAGCCGCATTTTGCCAAATACTATCTTTCATGGCAATTGGGATGATTTCAAACGGTGCATTTGGATAGAACTCGGACTTTGAAAGCCCTGTTTTCCGACCCAATAACACCACAGATTGTCTGAGCTTAAGTTCTCTTACAACTGCTCGTAAAATACCAGGAGTTTTGAGCTGGGCAATCTCATTGGCGAGCTTCGCTCCCATTTTATTGCTTAATCCTAAGTCACTGAACACAGAAAGCTCTTCAATGGCATTTTTTTCTTGATTGGTAAACAATATTTTGGCCTTGACCTCAAATATTTTAGGCTGGTATCGCAAATAAAGATGGGCTGCACCCAAGCCAAGCACTACAATTAAAATAATAACCGGCCATTGACGCAAATAAGAGAAAAGGAGCGCTTTGATATTCAAACCTTCTTCTTGCAAGGTTTCATTTGTGGTTGGTATTTGGGGTTCAGTGCTCATTAATTCAAAACAAATAAGGTGTATATAGATAACATTAATGAAATGACCGGTGTAACTACTTGTGTAAATACGCCCACATTTTGACCTTGAAAACGCGCTCCTTTATTTGGTTCTACGTAAATGACATCATTTTGCATCAAATAATATGCGGGAGACTTGTATAGGTCTTTTTGGGTGAGGTCAAGGCGGTACTCGATTCTTTTGCCGTCTTGCTCACGAACCAACAAAATGTTTTGTCTGATTCCAGATAGTTTGAGGTCACCAGCCATAGACAGAGCCTCTAAAATGGTAACCCGATCTGATGGTAAGGTGTAGGTGCCCGGACGTGCCACGTCCCCGAGAATACTCACCTTGAAATTCTTAATTTGAATATTCACCACTGGA
>JACCDI012025382.1_pt1 | contig 21529 bp, 17 predicted proteins | sample 7442791 | NCBI WGS metagenome assembly JACCDI01 (sample SAMN15323434, study PRJNA562643) | freshwater metagenome | isolation source: river surface water | place: USA:Blue River Watershed | collected 2017-08-15
AGAGTGCGGCGGATGGAGGAAGAAAATGGCTGAAGAGTACAAGGGTGAGGCTTACTGCGTTAAGTGCAAAGAGAAGCGCTCCTTTGAAGGACATGTAAAGGTCTCTGATTCTGGTCGCCGTATGGCACAGGGAATCTGCCCAGTTTGTGGCACAAAGGTAAATCGTATTCTTGGTAAGGCTTAATCACTAAGCAGGTAACCAAAAGTAAAAGCGGTGAGGTTGGTTTAAATCAACCTCACCGCTTTTTTGTTAACCCTTTCTAGTTAACAGTTGTTATTAACCTTTTAAACTTAGCTAGCTTGTGCCACCTTGGCAGGACGCCCTGGGCTTCGTTTGCTTTGAATTACCCGACCCTCATCAAATAACTCGCCTCCCCATACCCCAACAGGTTCTGCCCTAGAAAGGGCTCCTGCTAAACACTTAGCCTTGACTGGACAGCTGCCACATAACGCCTTTGCTTGGGCGATAACCGCAGGTAGCTCGCTGAAGAAAAGCTCAGGATCTGAGGTGTGACAGGGCAAGCTAGAGATCTTTGGAGCTTGATTGGTATCAGGTGCGAAAGGATTATCTGCGCGCTTGTACGCCACCTTTGTCTGATAACTCTTGTTAGCAATATCTGCTGTGGAGTTGGCGGTGTAATCGGTATAGGAGATCACTGGGGCATCCTCGTAAGCCCAGGTGACATCACTTAATCCAATTTTTGCAGTTGGGCCTTGTGCCCAACCTGGTACAAGCAGTTCGCTGAAGAGAACGGTCATCGTTCTCACCTTTCCTTTCGGTTATCTTTCATTTGTTTTGGTGCGGGTTAGCTTTGCCAGTTACTTGGCGATCTTTGGAAGTTATTGGATAAAAGAAAAAGGGCCCCGAATCATTAGATTCGCGGGCCCCTTGGCTTCTATCTCGACCTTAGTCGATATAGCTCCCAGGGGTGCGATCTAATGTAAAGGTGTAAAAACCCTTATTAGAGCGCTTATTTGACCAATCTGAGCGATATGAAGATTTCGCCGTGATTGATGTGATGGCATACCAATTAGCAGTAGCTGCAATTGGTGCAGCTGCTGTATTTGAATTAACTAACTTTGCCATCTGGCAAGAGTAAGGCATCATCTATCTTTGATGCAACTTAATTAAATTGAGCTAGAAATACGCTGGGTTTACCGGCGTAGGTGATTTGAATCCGCTCCTTTGCCCGCGTAACACCCACATAAAACAACCTGCGTTCCTCATTCAAATCATTACCCATTGGTAGCACGCCATCTGAAACCCCAATTAAAAATAGTTGACTCCACTCCAACCCTTTGGCCGCATGCAGGGTTGCCAAGGTAACGCCAGGCAAGGTTGGTGGATTGTTTTGTTCGGCTCGATCCTCAATCTCGCGTAGAAATGCCCGCATATTAGTTCCACCATTTTCTTGAATGCTCTTTGCTAATCTTAAAAATCCAATCACAAAATCCGCTTCGCCAAAGGGCCGCAGCACTGCGACTAAATCGGCATACCAATCTCCGCCTTCTGAGGGCAGTACTGAGGCGCTTCTAATGATTCGCATAACATCGCGAACATCGGTGCGATCAAAAAATCGCTCACCAGATCTAATCTGGCTTGGAATCTTGGCATTGTTTAGTGCCGCCTTTACCTGATCTAATTGAGCATTAGTCCTAGCCAAAACTGCGATCTCTGAGGAATCCACCCCTTGGGAAATACTCTTTGCCACCTCAGCTGCTACATAAGAGATCTCATCTTGGGGGGAGCTAAATCCATTTATAACAGGCTTATCGCCATGCGCATTTGCGGATTGCAGCTGACTGCCATGATCTGAAACTAGATTTGCAGCCCGCAAAATTGCATTGGCGGTGTTGATGATTTCCGGAGTTGAGCGATACCCACGAGATAGCCTAAAAACTTGAGCATTAGGAAATCTATTTTGAAAGTTGAGTAAGAAATTTGAGGTAGCCCCGGCAAATGAGTAGATAGTTTGGGCAGCATCACCTACGACACATATTTCCTGGCGATTTCCCAACCAAAGATTAAGTAACCGCTGTTGTAATGGTGAGACATCTTGATACTCATCCACGGTGAAGTAGCGATATTGATCCTGGACCCGCTCTCGAACTCCACGATCCTCTTCCAACATTCCAACAGTTAGCAGTAAAACATCCTCAAAATCTAAGGTGCGCTCCTGTTTTTTTAATGATTCATAAGCCTCATAAACCTGGGCAATCATGGCTAGGTTTTCTGCCTCACCTTTGCTATTTGGCAGCCTGACTAATCGATTATTTGCAATCGCCTCTTCTTGGTAATTATCAGGAGAGATCTCAAGCACCTTTGCCCACTCAATTTCACTAGCTATTTCGCGAAGTGCATTTACCTGGGCTGGAATTGCCACCTCAGCTCTAGAAATTGCTTGACTGATAAATCCAGATTTTGTTGTTAATAGCGAGGGAAACTGGCCACCAAATGCATAAGGCCAAAAGTACAAAAGTTGTTTAAGAGCTGCTGAGTGAAAAGTTCTTGCCGTGGCATTTGGCACACCAAGGGCTCGTAATCTAGCCCTCATCTCACCAGCTGCTTTTGCGGTAAAGGTAAGCGCTAATACCTTTGTTGGATCGGTAACGCCAGCATTAATTGCATATGCAATTCGATGAGTGATTACCCTAGTTTTGCCAGTGCCAGCACCTGCAATTACACAAACTGGTCCAGTAATTGCTTTGACTACCGCAAGTTGATCAGAATCTAACTGTGCCAATATTGCTGTGTTATCTATCGCCATGATTCATTGCCAATTAAATCTGTATCCGCACCTGTTCCATACCAAGCTTTAATCATCTGCCTGGCCACACTAATTTCTAGGGGGAGAATTAAAGATTTCTCAGCAATCGCACGCTTCATCTCTTCTCTAGTAAACCAGCGAATCTCTTCGATCTCTTCCCCATCAGCTCTAGCTAATTCAGGTGTATGCGTAATTGCCTCAAAGGCGATCATTAATGATGCTGGGAATGGCCATGGTTGTGAGCCAAGGTAATTAATCTCTCTAAGTTTTACTCCTGCCTCCTCCATAACCTCTCGAGTAACACAGTTTTCAAAAGATTCACCCGGCTCAACAAAGCCAGCAAAGGTTGAGAATCTATTTTTTGGCCAAACTTTCTGCCTACCCAGCAATATTCGATCTTTATCATCTTTTACCAAAACAATAATTGCACCATCAGTTCGTGGATAATGTTCACTCTGATCTGCCGGACATCTTCTTACCGCTCCTGCTAATACCACAACTGTTTTTTCACCACATAAAGCACACCTTGGATGTTTTTTATGCCAATTGGCAAGCCCTTGGGCATGAACAGCCAATCCAATATCTCTGGCCGATAAAAAAGCCCCAACCTCGCGCAGGGTTTTAAACTCACCACTTGCCCCTTGATCACCAGTTAAGTGTCGAACAAAAAATGGTTTTTCATCCTTTACCCCTAAGAAGTAATCACTTTGATCTTGATAACTTCCCAGCGATTGTCCGGAGCTAAAAATGATTTGATTATTTTTGGTAGCAAATTTTTCATCTAGGAATGAGAGCACTAAAGCTTGGGGCCAGGCAGAGATTAAATAACTTTCATCACCGCGTAAATGGGCAGCGCGATCGACCTGAGCTACTGCCAACGGGAGATTAAGTGGTTTATGCGGGGCCATCACCGCCTGACCCTACTAGCCTGTCATCATGGTTGTCGCCCCCGCTCAAATGATGAGAGTGATCTCATGGAATCTTTTGCATGGCCAAAAAATCCCGCCAACATCCTCGCAGGATTGGCAGACCGAACTAGTTACTGCAGCCAAAAAAGTTGCCAATGATTTAAACCCAGATTTTATTGCACTGCAAGAGGTAGATTTCTTTCAATCAAGATCTGGTCTAACTAATCAGGCAAAGTTAATTGCACAGAGTATGCAACTTAAGTACTGGGCATATCTACCAACTCTAACTGGGACGCCAGGTGAGAAATGGCGTCGCGTTAAAGATCTAAAAAAATCAATCATCACCGAGAGCTCTTCAGATAAAAATCCTCAAAGTAGCTATGGAATTGCACTCGCTACAAATTGGCCGATAAAAAAGCTCTACGTTAAAAAGCTTGGAAGATCCATAGTAGGAATGCCACTTCTAATTCCTAAGGATGATGGCAAAGGAGTGCGATTTATTTATGTTAAAGATGAGCCAAGAGTTGCATTAATTGCCGAGCTAGAAAATGGATATACGATTGCAACCACTCACCTATCTTTTGTACCCGGTGTAAATATATTTCAATTGAATAGACTCTCTTCATATCTGAAAAAACTACCTGGAGTAGCTTTACTTACCGGTGATTTAAATCTACCTGGAAATTTACCGAGTAAATTAAGTGGTTTTAGATCTTTAATTTCTCAATCTACATATCCAAGTTGGAGGCCAAAGATTCAATTTGATTACATTATGCTTAGAAAAAAAGAGCTTAAAACTATTTCAGGCATTAAGCCAATTAAATCCACTACCACTGGAATATCAGATCACATCCCAATTGGAGTAGAGATTCAGATTTGAATTGGAATTTTACTTACTAGACCAATTAACTCTGATTCATTCAAGATATCTGCAGGTCTTACAGTTTCGTTATCGATTACATAGTGAAAAGCTGCTGATATGTTTTCAATCGGTACATTTTTAAGTTTTGAATAGGCCAATCGATACATCGCAAGTTGAATTGCGGCAGTTTGTAGATCCTGCCCAGATTTAACCTTGCCAGTTTTCCAATCCACAACCTCATAGTGATTAGCAGATAATTGATAGACCGCATCAATTCTTCCTCGAATTAAAGTGGTATCAATCATGGTTTCAAATCCAACCTCAACAGCAACTGGCTCTTTATTTGCCCAATCACTGCTCAGCCAGGCCGTTTGTAACTTATCAAGTGGTGCATCTTGTAACTGGTCAGTTGATGCCACATCATTAAACAAATCATCCATAGAGATCAAAGAAGGGTGCTTGAAATGATTCTCAAGCCACAAATGAAACTCAGTTCCTCGTCTTGCAAATTTATCTATATGATTTGGCATTGGTCTTCTTAATCTAAGTGCTAATTCCTCTGGATCATTAGCAAGATAGAGCAAGGTTGAGACCGATAATCTAGTTGGTAGAACAATATTTTGTTTACTACTTTTCGAATTGATCTCATTAATTATCATCCTTAAGTCAGTTAATAAACTAACCTTCTCCTCATCTGTTGAGCTTTTTATTATCTGCTCAACCTCACTTTTGGTAAATGGCTGACTGGCCTCAATTACTTCAGCTACCTGCCGGAGTTTCATAATCTCTTTACCTTGGCTTGGCCAGTAAGCAGTTATTGGATTTTCTTTCATAGGATTAATGCCATCTGGAATCTGTGCGTCAGCGATCACCTTGCCGCCTGGAATCTTTTCTAGTGCGTTGGCAAATAACTGAAATAAGCGACTAGGTGCTACCACATTTTCACCAGTTCTAAAGTGAGAGGTAGTGCAGATTAAGCCCTGCTTTGCTCGAGTAATGGCTACATAAGCCAGGCGCATCTCTTCAATTGCCTTACGAGATTTCCATTGATCACTAAAGCTTTCAATGCCATCTTTTAGATTTTTATTTGTTGAAAAATTTTCAAAGTTAATTGATGGAAGTTGTTGATAATCACCACGCATACTTACTGGGATGCTGCCAGCATTTGTAATCCAGTTATCTGATTTTTTACCAATATTTGGAAAGTTTTTCTCAGCCAATCCTGGAATTGCTACATAATCCCACTCAGCTCCCTTTGCTGCATGAATAGTTAATATCTGAACAGCATCACTTCTTACATCAACTTCTGCTGGCTTAAGACCTCCCTCAGCATCCTGGGCAATCTTTAACCATTGCAGAAAGTTAAATAAACTACCACCGTTTTTCTGAAATCTTGCAGCCTCATCTAAGAAGCGATCTAAATTTTTCCGGCCAGTTTGCCAACCATCCCTAACTAAAACCTCAGTATCTAGTGACAAAAACTCAGCGGCTAGGGTGATTGCCTCAGTTATGGAACCATTTAAATTACGGCGCAGGGAACGAAGAGAGAGTGAGAATTTTCTTAATCTAGCTAATCCTTCTTCGCTAAACTCTGGAGTCGCTTGATATCTCTTTAGTTGTTCAGGGTTAAGTATTACTAACTGCTCCAATGATTCAATAATTGATCCGACAGCAAACTCATCTGCTGTTGCCTGTACTTGAATATCCTCCTCAAGTGCTTGCTTTAACTGCGCACCTCGGGAGAAGTCATTTGCGCGGGCAAATGCTTTTGTAAAACTACCTAGTGCCATTAGGTCCCTAGCGCCAAGATTTAAATGAGGACCAGTTAACAATCTCATTAATGCAGTGCCAGACTCTGGCATAGTCAAAGTTCGAAGGAGGGCGATGATGTCTGCTACCTCTGGAGTATTAATTAAACCTCCCACCCCAACTACCTCAGTTGGAATATTTAACTCATTAAAGGCAGATTGAATTAAATCAATCTGCGACCTACTTCTAACTAAAACTGCAAAGGTTGATTTCTTATCAGCAGGTAAGTTTTCTCGTTCTTTTTCAAACCACTTTGTAGCAAAATATGCAGCTATCTCCTGTCCCTCTTGAGCCTGTGTTTCATAGAGAGCACAAATTACCTCACCAATTTTGCTATTAGGGCGAACAGATAACTTTGCTATCTGTTTCTCAGTTGAGATTTGATCGATTACCACATTTGCAAGATCTAACACCGCATGATCATTACGCCAAGTTGTTAATAAATTAAATCTCAAGGCTTTACTATTAAAAGATTGTGAGAAAGTATCTAAAGTTTCAGAGCTAGCGCTACGCCAACCATAAATAGCCTGGTTAGGATCACCGACTGCTGTTACTGGATGATTATTGCCATAAAGATTTGAAAGAAATTTTATTTGATTAAAGGAGGTGTCTTGATACTCATCCAGTAACACCACCTTGTATTTGCCTCGTTCAATCTCACCAATATCATCACTATGGCTTAACTTACTCTGGCTAACTAATCGGGCAGCAATCGACATGTGGTCATTAAAAGTTAATAAGCCACTTTCTTTTCGCCGGTGATCAAAAGCGGCAACGATTGGCAAAATGGCAAGCCGCTGCTTTAACTCCTCTTTAAACTCAATGACTGGCACAGTTTGTCGATCAGTAAATTGTGAAATCTTGCTTATCAAATTTTGAGTGTAATCAATAATCTCTTCAGCGCTTCGATCATTTTCTGCTAATTGAGTTGATAAATCCATTACCTCCTGCACGACAGATGAGGTTGATCCATTAATTGGTAAGTCACTGCCGGAGAATCTAGATACCTCTTCAAAAGCGATCTGCCATGCCGCGGCTTCACCAATCGGATCTGCATCAGCATCGATACCAATTCGAATTGCATGATCTGCCAATACTTTGCCTGCATATGAGTGGTAGGTAGAGATAGTTAACTCAGATTCATCTAAGTGATCTGGCAACAAACCTGCTTTTTTTAATTGACGAAGTCGATATTTAACTCGCTTTGCTAACTCACCAGCTGCCTTTCGAGTAAAGGTTAAGCCTAGTAATTGATTGGGAGTAATAATTGAGTTTGCAACCAAAAACAAGACGCGCTGACTCATGGTCTCAGTTTTGCCAGAGCCAGCACCGGCAATTACAACAGTTGGTTTAAGGGGAGATTCAATAATTGGAATTTGCTCCTGTGTTGGGATCCGAAATGAAGGATCTATCGCAGAAATTTTCTTTGCAATTTCAAGTGCTGAGTACTTAATTGTCATGATTGAATTACCGATTTTCCAGCAGGCTGAATTGGGCAAGATGATTTAACGCCGCAGCTTCGGCAGCGATCATTGATGATTGCTACAAAACTCTTATCACTCATTTTGATTGCAATCTGCTCAATCTCTCTACTCACTGCCTTAGCATCTACTTGATCTTGAGCTCTAGGCTTTGCTTCTTTTCCTTTATGATCACCAACAAAGATTAATTGCGCGCCAGCAACCTCTTGGTGTTCTAACTTATTTTTAAAACCATCGTTAACGACAGCTAATTGATAACTTTGTAATTGCTTGTTGTTTTGTGCATCTTCATAAGAGATAGGAGTAGCACCAGTCTTTAAATCAACAATGTAATACTTTCCCTCAGTTGTTAACTCCACTCGGTCTATTGAGCCAGAGACAATCGCATTTCCTAGCTTAAATTCAAATTTTTCTTCAACCCCAATCAACTTGTTTTGATTACTTAAGTGCCAGCCATAAAACTTTTGCAACATTAATGCAGCCCGGCGATACTCATAATCTTTAATCCAGCCTTTGTTCATGTCAATCAGTGACCAAGCGCCTTTTAACTTCGCCTCTAACTGTTCTAAAGTCAGATCTGGTTTATCTTTTAATTGAGCAGCAATTACATGGATAGCAGAGCCAAGAACTTGAGCGGTGGAGTCAGCATCTTTGCCACCACTTTGCTCTAACATCCACTTCAATCCGCATTCGGTAAAGCTTTCAAGAGAGCTTGGTGAGATTCGAAGTTGTTCATTGCCAGTAATAACCGGCAACTGGGTTGATGAGGGTGTGATTCCAACCCAATTTTTTGGATCGGCCGCTTTTACTCCATTAATTGCTAAAGTTTTTAATGCTCTAGCTGCAAATTCAATATCCTCTTTATTTGCAAAAGTTACCATTCGCCTTAGTGCTGCCACTAATGCTGGCTGGGTGATTGATCTTTGGCTTTGTGAAATTTGTATATCTTCAGGGGCTAACTGCTCAAAGTATCTAGAGGGCTGATTATCCTCATGAGCAACTGCGGTAATTAACACTCGCCTACTTGCTCTAGTTAGGGCAACATTTAATAATCTCTTCTCATCCTGAGCTAATCCAGCTGCTGAAATAGCATCTAATTGCTGGGAATTACTAATGCCATGTCGAAATATTTCAACTAACCGTTCACTGCCAAGTAGAGAGCCACGTTGCTTTAAATTTGGCCAACTACCCTCCTGCATGCCAGCTAATGCAACAAATTGCCACTCTAAACCTTTAGCGGAGTGAACAGTTAAAACCTTAACTACTTCACCACGTTGGGCAGTTGCAGTAATACTGTCGGAGAGAATTTTTTCTCCTAGTAGTTGATCAATAAACAAGGATGGTTTAGCACCTGGTAGGCGTTGGCTAAATCTCCTAGCCACCTCAAACAAGGTAATTACTGCATCTAGATTTTGATCAGCAGCCGCTCCTTTTGTACCACCAGCAAGTGCTGCCTGCTGCCAACTTTGTGAAATTGATTCACCCTCATAATTTTTGCCATTACTCCAGATGCTCCACAATAGATCTGAAATATCAGTGGACTTACTTAAGGTTTTCTTTGCCTCTTTAATTAGGTCATTTATTCGTTTAAGGCTAGTCAACTCCTGCCAAGGCAGATCAGAGGTGGTAGCGGTAAGTAAATCTAGAATTAATTCGGTTGAGCTTTTAATCTGCCCATCTTTTTGCGCCTTAGTTAAAGCAATTCGCATCTGCCTAATTGAAATCGCGTCAGCGCCAGCAAACTCACTTTTTAACAACTCCTCTATTTGATCCCAATTACTTGGAACAAGTTTTAATTGGCCAATAGCAATTTGGGCAATAGTGATTATTGGCTTAATCGCTGGGTTATCTCCAAGGGAGATCGCTTGCGCATCGATCTGAACTGGAATTGAGTTCATCGCAAAGGCACGTTGTAGAGCATTTATTTGGATGCCAGGTGATCTAACAATTACCGCCATCTGAGACCAGGGGATTGCAGATGTTAGGTGGGCTGATCTAAATTGATGGGCAATAAAATTTGCCTCTTCACTGACACTACTTAGTAGCACCACCTCTTGCGCAGGAGTATCTCGTAACCGAGTAGGCAAAGTAATCTTATTTTTAATTTCAAAGTGTTCTAAATCAGCAATCAAGTTATCTGGATCTGCTCCCCTAAATCTTCCGACCGCACTTTCTGGGTCGGCAAAAATAACTAACTCTTGAGTGGCCAGAAGTTGGAGTAATTTACGCTGAGCACGATCTGACTCCTGAAACTCATCTACATAAATTACTTCAAACATCTTGCGATACTTTTCTAGTAAATTTGGATTAGCCTCAAGCTTTTCAGTTGCTAACACGACAATTTCACTGGGGTCGACCCGATTAAAAGAGTGTGAAGTAGTGCCATCGCGAAGTGCCATCGCATCTTTATATTTTTGCCAGAACTGACAAATAGCAGGCCAATACTTTTGATCATACTTTTTAGCAAAGGCGGTTAACTCCTGTGGCGAACTACCCCGTTCGGTGGCCCGGCTGATAAATTCGCGCACCTCTTTAGCAAAACCTCTAGTGGTAAGAGCCATAACAAATTCTTTTGGCCACAAAGTGGCGGTCGGATTTGCAGCATCTAACTCCAGTAACTGCCTTATCTGGGCATCTTGTTCAGCACCAGATAGAAGGACATATCTTTTTTCACTTCCACTTTCTAAATTAACTGGATCATTTAAGATCATAAATGCAATTGAGTGAAAGGTGCGGGCGATTGGTTCAGCCACTGTATGCAAAGTGGGATTAGCGGAGGCGATTTGATCTCGTAATCTGCTAGCACTTTCTCTGCCATAGGTAATAGCCAAGATTGAATTTGGATTTACACCTTGGGAAATTCGTTGTGCAATGGCTGAGATTAAGGTAGTGGTTTTACCACTGCCAGCTTGGCCTAGAACTAATAATCTAGAGCCAGAGTGATTTACTACTTTTAATTGCTCAGCAGTTAATTTCTCTTTTTTAATCTGGGAATCGAAAGATGAGCTTCTAACTAAATTTAACTCGGTACTGCTTTTTGCGCTGGCCACAGCCTAATTTAACAAGGCTGATCTGACATTACCGCTTTATCACCCAATAATGGTTATGAATTCTCATTGGCTCGCTTTGCCTTAGAGGTTATTCGAGCCCTAGTTGATCCATCCAAAATAACCTTACGAATTCGAACTACCGCTGGGGTTACCTCAACACACTCATCCTCGCGACAAAATTCCAATGCACCTTCCATATTTAATTTCTTTGCTGGAATCAACCGCTCTGACTCATCAGTTCCTGAGGCTCGCATATTTGTTAACTTCTTCTCTCTTACACAGTTAACATCCATATCCTCACTTCGTGAGTTCTCACCAATAACCATTCCCTCATAAACCTCATCACCTGGTTCAACAAAGATTGAGCCACGATCTTGAGTGCCGTATAAGGCGTAGCTAGTCACGGTTCCCATTCGATCTGAAACTAGTGATCCAGTTGAGCGAGTGCGCAGCTCACCATGCCACGCCTCATAACCATCAAATACATGGTGAAGCAATCCAGTTCCACGAGTCTCAGTTAAAAACTCAGTTCTAAAACCAATTAAGCCACGAGATGGCACTCGGTAATCAAGCCTTATCCAACTGGTGCCATGGTTAACCATCTGCTCCATTCGACCTTTTCGTAATGCCATCAATTGGGTAATCACACCTAAATACTCCTCAGGAGCATCAATAGATAAGCGCTCCATCGGCTCATGCACCTTGCCATCAACAATCTTGGTAACAACCTGAGGTTTGCCTACTGTTAACTCAAACCCCTCACGCTTCATGATTTCTACTAATACTGCAAGTTGTAACTCACCTCTTCCCTGCACCTCCCAAGTATCTGGGCGATCGGTATTTAATATTCGAAGTGAAACATTTCCAACTAATTCAGCATCTAGCCGACTCTTAACCTGACGAGCAGTTAATTTATTGCCACTCTTGCCAGCAAGGGGTGAGGTATTAATGCCAATAGTCATAGAGATACTTGGTTCATCAACGGTAATTAATGGCAATGGGTGTGGATTTTCTAAATCTGCAAGTGTTTCACCTAAGGTAATTGTTTCAATTCCAGCTACCGCAATAATGTCACCTGGGTGAGCTTCAAGTGCAGGCACTCGCTCCAGTGCTTCAGTAATTAACAACTCTGAAACTTTAACTCGCTCGCTGCTGCCATCAGTCTTAATCCACATAACTGATTGGCCCTTTTTAATTACCCCTTCCCGAACTCGACAAAGTGCAAGTCGGCCTAAGAATGGTGATGAGTCAAGGTTTGTTACATGTGCTTGAAGTGGTGCACCCTCATGGTATTCCGGGGCGGGAATTGCTGAAAAGATAGTGTCAAACAAGACATCTAAATTTTCCTTATTTGGCATCCCACCATCTGCTGGTCGATCTAAGGATGCTTTACCAGCTTTAGCAGATGCGTAAACAATTGGAAACTCTATTTGATCCTCATTAGCATCTAAATCCAAAAAGAGTGCGTAAGCCTCATCTACAACCTCGGCAATTCTAGAATCTGGTCGATCAACCTTGTTGATTACTAAAATTACGGGAAGATTTTTTTGCAATGCTTTGCGAAGAACAAATCGAGTTTGTGGCAGTGGGCCTTCAGATGCATCAACTAATAAAATTACGCCATCTACCATCTCTAAGCCACGCTCGACCTCGCCACCAAAATCAGCGTGTCCTGGCGTATCAATAATGTTTACAATCGTGGCACCACGTTTTACCGCAGTGTTTTTTGCCAAAATTGTAATTCCCTTTTCCCGTTCAAGATCCATGGAATCCATCATGCGATCTTGGCCTTCATCTTGTTTTTTATGCGCAGCAAATGCGCCAGATTGCCAAAGCATGGCATCAACCAAAGTTGTCTTGCCATGATCTACGTGAGCAATAATTGCTACGTTGCGAAGATTTTCACGTTTTTTAACTGGCAAATCTTTTAAGTGCGCTTGTTTTTTAGACATTAAACCTAAACTCCACTACATCCCCATCGGCCATTACGTAATCCTTACCTTCCATTCGCACCTTGCCATTGGCGCGGGCTTGCACCATTGATCCAGCAGCTACTAAATCATCAAAGGCCACTATCTCTGCCTTGATAAATCCCTTTTGAAAATCGGTGTGAATAACACCAGCAGCAGCTGGTGCGGTATCACCTTTATGAATCGTCCACGCCCTGGCCTCTTTAGGCCCTGCGGTTAGATATGTCTGTAATCCTAATGTATTAAAACCAACTCTTGCTAATGTGGTTAATCCTGGCTCACTCAATCCAATTGTTTTGAGCAACTCAAGCGCATCTGCCTCATCTAAATCAGCAAGCTCTGCCTCAGTTTTTGCATCCAAGAAGATCGCCTCTGCGGGCTTTACTAGTGCTGCTAACTCAGATCGCAACTTACTATCTGATAACTCAGCTGCATCAACATTAAATACATATAAAAATGGTTTAGCAGTTAATAGCTGTAACTCCGAGATTGCTGCCAGGTCCACCTTGCTACCTCGCAAAAGTTGGCCATTATTTAAAACTACTGCCGCCTCTTTTGCTGCAGCTAAAACCGCTGCTTTTTCCTTTACAGTTCTAACCTCTTTTTCAAGACGAGGAATTGCCTTTTCTAAAGTTTGTAGATCTGCTAAACAAAGCTCAGTATTAATTGTCTCCATATCTTTTTTAGGATCAACATTTCCATCCACATGTACTACATCCCCATCTTTAAAAACTCTAATTACCTGGCAGATTGCATCTGACTCTCTAATATTTGCTAAGAATTTATTACCAAGCCCTGCCCCTTCTGAGGCACCTTTAACAATTCCGGCAATATCAACAAAGGAGACTGCAGCTGGCAGGATTTTTTCTGAGGAGAATATTTTGGCTAGTACTGCTAGCCGATCATCGGGCACACCCACCACACCAACATTGGGTTCAATTGTGGCAAAGGGGTAGTTGGCAGCTAGGACATTGTTTTTGGTCAGCGCATTAAACAGGGTGGATTTACCCACATTTGGCAGACCGACGATTCCGATTGAAAGGCTCACAAGGGGTTAAGCCTACGCAAGATTGTCAGAACTTCCTGCCACTATAACCCCATGCCCGCCTCGATCATCTCACTGCTTATCGGCCTAGCGGCCGGAGTAGCAATCGGATACCTATTTAAGGCACTGCGAAATAAAAACAGTGGCGCAGATAGCAGCCTGCTAGATGATTATAAAAAGCAGCTAGCTGATGAGCGAAGCAAAACTGAGAACTCAATTAAGTTAACCGCTGAGTTAAATGCCATGAAGGCAACAGTTGAAAAGCTTTCTACCCAATCAGTTGAGGCTAATCGAATTCGTACCCAAGCAGAGGCAAAACTTGAAACCACAATTAATGAGATGCGACGAGCTAGCGAATCAATCTTTGATGAAACAAAAAAGATTGCCGGGGCGCTATCTAATACTCAAAGCAGGGGAAAGTTTGGTGAGGCGCAATTAGAGTTACTTTTGCAATCTGCTGGATTACGGGAAGGTCATGAGTACAGCCGACAAAAATCCACCACCGATGCTGATTCGACTGGAATTCCTGACATCACAGTAAAGATGCCAGGTGGCAGTGCCATATTTATTGACTCAAAATTTCCATTTGATCGCTTCTTAGATGCATTTGGCACCCAAGACCAATCTGAACGAGATGAGTATTTGGCTCAACATAGTAAAGATTTATTAAAACATGTAGAGGCACTGGCCAAGCGTGGATATCACAAATCCCAAGGCTCACCTGATTTTGTAGTTTTATTTCTGCCATTTGAAACCTTATTAGCTGAGGCATTAAGAGTAGATCCATCAATGCTAGAAAAAGCTTTTAAAGTAAATGTCACAATTGCTACCCCAACCTCAATGATGGCCTTACTTCGCACAATTGGTTATATCTTTACTAGAAATAAATTAGCTGATAACGCAGATGAGATACAGAAGGTGGCAAATACTTTCTTAAAGAACATCACACTTTTGCATGGCAAAATTGTGGCAGTTGGTAAAGCGATCTCCTCTACCGCAAAGGCGTATGAAGATTTAATTCCAACCGCCGAACGCACAGTGTTAACTCCTGCCAGGCGCATTCATAATCTAGGTGTTGCTGGAGATAAAGATAAGTTAGCAATTGAGTATCCAGACTCCCCTGGTGAGGTAAGAGAGCTAAAGGCAATATCTGCCGATGATGACTTTATTGAGGTGGAAGAGATTGAAGGAGACAAGTAAATGAGTAAATTACCAATTAACTCACCCCTTAAGGGACCAGGGTTAACCAAGCCCGGGGTAATAATTTTGCAGTTTTTGGTTATCTTTTTCTTTGAAGCGGTAGAGATTTTATTTCGTAACTCACTTGGAATCATCACCTGCATAGCTATCTGGATCGCTTTTTTTGGCGCAATCTATTTGGGCAGGCCTGGAACAGCTTATGTGACAGCGGTAGCACCACCGGTATCACTGTTAATCTGCTCAATTATTTTGATGCCAACTCTTGGTGATGGCTCATTTGCGCCAACTAAATTACTAATTGATTTAGTAGCTGGCTTGGCCTCGGTATCGTTTTATTTACTTAGCGGGGCTGCAATTGCCTGGTTTATCTGGTTTAAAAAAGAGCGAAATCTAAATAGCCAATCACTTTCCAGCAGCTTTTAAATCTTTTCGAAGCTCAGGTGGAATTGCAAACAACAAATGCTCCTCAGTCGCAGTAACTGTTTCAACCTCACCAAAGCCACGCTCAGCAAGCCAGGTGAGTAAATCCTTAACTAAAATCTCTGGCACCGATGCACCACTTGAAACGCCAACAGTTGTCACACCCTCTAACCATTCTTCTTTTGCCTCGGCAGCATAATCAATTAGATAGGCAGCTTTAGCGCCATACTCAAGGGAGACCTCAACTAATCGAACTGAGTTTGACGAGTTGGTTGAGCCAACAATTAAAACTAGGTCTGCCTGAGGTGCGATCTCTTTGATTGCCACCTGGCGGTTTTGAGTGGCGTAACAGATGTCATCACTTGGTGGATCAATTAGATTGGGAAACCGCTTTCGAAGCTCTGCCACCGTTGCTAAGGTCTCATCCACACTTAAGGTGGTTTGTGAAAGCCAAGCAACCTTATTTTCATCTCGCACCTTTATGTTTTTAATGCTCTCTATGCCATCTACTAATTGAACATGATCAGGTGCTTCACCTGCGGTGCCATCAACCTCTTCATGTCCTTCATGGCCAATTAACAAAATATCGTAATCATCGGAAGCAAATCTTTTCGCCTCATGGTGAACCTTGGTGACCAGTGGACAGGTGGCATCAATTGTTTTTAAATTTCGATTAGCTGCGCTTTGATGGACTGCAGGGGAGACACCGTGGGCGGAGAAGACCACAATCTTTCCCTCCGGAACCTCATCTGTTTCATCAACAAATATCGCACCCCTGGCCTCTAAGGTTTGGACCACATGTTTGTTATGGACAATCTGCTTGCGAACATAAACTGGAGCACCGTATAGATCTAATGCTTTTTCAACTGTGATTACAGCGCGATCAACACCAGCGCAATAGCCACGAGGTGCTGCAAGTAATACTCGCTTTTTAGTGGCCCCGCTCATGTGCTTATCCTAATTGATGATCCAAGACAGTAGATTTAGCCCTATGGCACCAGAGTTCACTTACCAAGATCTACTACCAATTGGGCCAGATGATACGCAGTATCGACTTATCTCAACGCAAGGTGTGAGTACTTTCACCGCCGATGGCAAGGAGTTTTTAAAGGTATCAAAGGAGGCCATTTCAAATCTAACCCAAGTGGCCTTGCATGATATTTCGCATTACCTAAGAAGTGAACATCTTGAGCAATTAGCTAATATTTTGAAGGATCCAGAGAGTTCGCCAAATGATCGATTTGTGGCAACTGATCTACTTAAAAATGCCAATATCTCCGCAGGTGGCGTTCTGCCCATGTGCCAAGACACCGGTACTGCAATTGTGATGGGTAAAAAAGGTCAGCAAGTTTTAACTGATGAGAAAGATGAAATCTCTATCTCTCGTGGCGTTTATGATGCATTTACAAAATTAAATCTTCGCTACTCCCAACTAGCACCAGTTACCACCTGGGAGGAAAGAAATACTGGAAACAATCTACCTGCGCAAATTGAGATTTACTCAGATACTGATCACCCAGATGAGTACAACTTCTTATTCATAGCCAAAGGTGGCGGAAGTGCTAATAAGTCCTTTTTATATCAAGAGACAAAGGCAGTATTAAATCCTGCTTCATTTATGAATTGGTTAGATGAAAAATTACGTTCACTGGGCACCTCAGCCTGTCCGCCATATCACCTTGTGGTGGTAATTGGTGGCACCAGTGCTGAGTACACAGTAAAGACTGCCAAGTTGGCCAGTACAAAGTACCTAGACTCATTACCAACTAAAGGCGATGCCAAAACTGGCCATGGTTTTAGAGATTTAGAGTTAGAAAAAGAGATTTTAAAACTGACCCAAAATATTGGCATCGGCGCACAATTTGGTGGCAAATACTTTTGTCATGATGTTCGGGTAGTTCGATTGCCGCGTCATGGCGCATCACTTCCAATTGCAATTGCGGTCTCTTGCTCGGCAGATCGACAAGTTAAGGCCAAGATCAATAAAGATGGCGTCTTTATTGAAAAGCTTGAAACTGAGCCTGCTCACTATTTGCCTGCTGCTACAAATGAGGAGCTAGATGGACCAGAGATTCACATTGATTTAACCGCGAAAATGGCTGATGTATTAGCCCAATTATCAAAGCATCCAGTTAAAACTCGAGTATTACTAACTGGCACCTTGGTAGTTGCTAGAGATTTAGCACATGCAAAGATAAAAGAGCTGCTAGATAGTGGAAAAGCGATGCCAGAGTACTTAAAAAATCATGCGGTCTACTACGCAGGTCCGGCAAAGACACCTGTTGGTTACGCCTCCGGTTCATTTGGTCCTACAACTGCTGGGCGAATGGACTCCTATGTTGAACAATTTCAAGCCGCAGGTGGTTCATTAATTATGTTGGCAAAGGGAAATAGATCAGAACAGGTGGCCAGCGCCTGTAAGAAGTATGGTGGATTTTATTTGGGATCAATTGGTGGTCCAGCTGCCAGGCTTGCCCAAGATTGTATAAAAAAGGTTGAGGTTTTAGATTACGAAGAGTTAGGTATGGAGGCGGTTTGGAAGATTGAGGTAGAGAATTTTCCTGCATTTATAATTATTGATGATAAGGGAAATGATTTTTATGCCCAAACTAGAAAACCATTGAGTATTGGTAAGAGACCTAACTAATTAAAGTTTCTTAATACCAATTTGAGCGCTTAAACTTGCTCCAAGCAGCACATGGGGTGTTGTAACGCTCTTTAATATATTTCAGTCCCCAGGTAATTTGGGTAACGGGATTTGTTCGCCAATCCGTTCCAACAATCTCCATCTTGGTGGCTGGTAGTGCTTGTGGAATTCCATGAGCTCCCGTGACTCGGTTGCGAGCCTTGTAATTCCAATTGCTCTCCTTAGTCCAAAGTTGATCAAGGCATGGAAACTGCTTTTCAGACCAGGTGTATTTGGCGGCAATAATCTCTTTTGCAATCTCTTTAGCGCCATCAGCTTGGCGAGCTAGCTCAACCTGACGAGCGGCAACTGAGACCAATGCCATGGCTGAGGCATCCACCGTCTTGACGGCATCTAGCTCTAGTAAGGAGGGGGTTGGATCAAACTCCTCCTCAGTTGTAGTTGGTGGGGTTGCCTCAAGTGAGCTTTCAATAGAGCCGATTGTCACCGATGAGGTTAGGTTGCTAGAGGCGTAGGCAGGCTCTGAGATCAGTAGGAAAAAAGCTAAAAGGGCAGCGGTGATCGAGATCCGGCGAACCCGCCGGTTGGGTGGCAAAAGCTGCTTAACCATCCCTAACACCTCCTCTAAAGATCCTCTGATTGGCCTTTTTGACCCCTTGAGAACTGCTTTAGGGTGTCATCTGGGGGTAGCAGGGGCAACTTTATAGAGGCGTGTGGCGCGATTATGTTTATATTCACAGGTAATCTGAGTATTAAAACCGCAGGTCAGGCACTATGAAGTCCGATTTATACCTTATGTCGCAAGAGGGGTGAAAATCAGCTGGTGAAGTTAATTGGCTCCTCAAGCAGCTCAGTTACCAGGGCGGCGATCGCAGATCGCTCACTTCGAGTCAAGGTGATGTGGGCAAAGAGCGGGTGCCCCTTGAGAGACTCAACTACCGCAACCACCCCATCGTGGCGGCCCACCCGAAGATTGTCTCGCTGGGCGATGTCATGGGTGAGAACCACCCTAGAGCCCTGGCCAATTCGAGAGAGCACAGTCAAGAGCACCCCTCGCTCTAAGGATTGGGCCTCATCAACAATTACAAATGAGTCATGAAGTGAGCGGCCACGGATATGGGTCAATGGCAGCACCTCAATTAATCCTCGCTCCACCACCTCATCCAACACCTGCTGGCTGACCAACGCCCCTAGGGTGTCAAAGACTGCTTGGGCCCATGGCGACATCTTTTCATTTTCAGTTCCCGGTAAATAACCAAGCTCTTGACCACCAACGGCATAGAGCGGCCGGAAGATAACTACCTTTTTATGTAATCGCTTCTCTAATACCGCCTCTAATCCTGCAGATAATGCCAAGGCGCTTTTTCCAGTACCAGCCCTACCACCTAAGGAGACAATTCCAACCTCAGGATCTAACAAAATATCTAAAGCAACTCTTTGTTCAGCACTTCTGCCATGTAATCCAAATGCACTGCGATCACCTCGAACCAATTGCAAATTTTTATCTGGCGTGACTCTAGCTAAGGCGCTTCCTTTTTCTGAGTGGAGCACAATCCCAGTGTGACAAGGATAAGTTTTTGCAATCTCATGAGAAATTTTTTCATTCTCATATAGGGAATCAATTACTGTGGAGCCAACACTCTCCTCTGCCATCCCGCTCCAGCCACTGGTACTGGCAAGCTCTGCGCGATACTCCTGCGCCTCAACACCAACCGAGGATGCCTTAACCCGAAGGGGTAGATCCTTAGATACTAGAACTACTTTTCGGCCATCTGACATTAAGTTTTTTGCAATTGCAAGAATTCGTGAATCATTTGAGCCATCTCTTAAAAAGCCTGCTGGCAACTTTGAAGCATCGCCATGATTTAACTCAACTGAAAGTGTGCCGCCATCATCATTAATTCCAATTGGCTGATCTAATCGCCCGCTCTTAACCCGAAGATCATCTAAGGTGCGAAGGGCAGCTCTTGCAAAGTAGCCAAGCTCTGGGTGATCTCGTTTAGTCTCTAACTCACCAATTACGGTAATTGGGATGATTACCTCATGCTCGGCAAATCTTGTTAAGGCCACAGGATCGGCAAGTAATACAGAGGTATCTAGCACGTATGTAATACGGGCAGGTTGTGGCTGGGCTGCAACCGACTTTAAAACGATAGATTCACTAGCCAATTACTTTTTTTCACCATCTCTGTAGTTGTGCTCGCCGGTTTTAGAACTATAGGTAAAGGGTAAATAATCAACCTTAATAAGTAGTGGCAACACGCAAGGTTTAATAGTTAAGTTTAGATAAAGGAGTGCCCTACCAACGGCCTGATTTAACCCGCCGTTCAATCCAAATTGATGCCACCGGCAAGGTGCCAGCGAGCAGGAATAGGCCCGTGCTTAGCAATGATTTACGTCTTGCTATGCAAAGTATCAATGCTGCTACTAGATAAACCGGATAGGTAAAGCCATGCACAATTGGTATCCAAATAAATTGTTCATAAAAACTTTTATCACTAACTAAGTACTTAGCTGGCATATACAAAAACCAGAGCAGCAATGACATAGCTCCGGCCCATAGGGCCCAGAACCGGAAGAAGAAAATAATCTTGTTCACCTCTTTATGCCCGCCTTTCTAGTTTTGTTAACTTTTCTGTCTGGACCATTATCAGCTTTTTCTGCATTAAGTCTAAATTGCGGAAAGATCGGTGCAATTAACAGTAGTAGCCCCATAAACCACCAAACCACTACATATGAGATGTGTTGCCAATAAAAACCAGGTAAGCGCTCAGAGATTTGCGGTGATGGCACCAGATTCAAATTACTTGCTTGATTATTTCCACTGATCTCACTCTGCAGGATTATGTAGCCATCATATAAAAATGGGTTTTCCTTGCTTACGACCAATGCTGGGTCAATTCGAGAGAGCTCACCTGGTTTGGCAAAGGTACGATCAACATTCTGCCTTGGATAAAGCCGGCCAGTAATTGAAACCTCACCTGTTAGCTGATCTGCTCCTTGTGTCAGTACCTCACGCACCACCAATACTCCATGTCCAGAATTTAACTTTAGAATCCGTACATCAAAATCGGCGATCATCTCATCGGTAATTTTTTGATCCCGAGCTATATATGAATTGGCATAACTTCCTGTGGCAGAGACTATTCGGTTAACCGCCTTTATTGGCATGTTCTTGCCAGCAGATGAAACTTCATTAAGTGGGATAAGTGGTTGATCAGGTTTTGGGGCGGTAACTACATTTAAAGCTTGCGCTCGGTTTAATTGCCAGATGCCTAATTCGTAGCAGGCATAAACCAGAGAGAGCCAGATTAAAACTAGGCCAGCCTTACTGACTGCTGATTTTATGAGTTTTTAAAATTACTCTTG
>JACCDI010136215.1_pt1 | contig 21487 bp, 21 predicted proteins | sample 7442791 | NCBI WGS metagenome assembly JACCDI01 (sample SAMN15323434, study PRJNA562643) | freshwater metagenome | isolation source: river surface water | place: USA:Blue River Watershed | collected 2017-08-15
CTATTCCTCTCTCACAACCCACTTTTAAAATTATGCGAAACCCCACACTCACACCCACACTCACACCCACACTCACACCCACACTCACACCCACACACCCTCACCACTCACACACCCCCTCACACACACCACTCCTGCCTCCTTACCTCCCAGATACCACACCACTCACCAAAATACGAAAACGCGAAAACACACAAAATACGAAAATCCGAAAACACACAAAATCGAAGTGTTCACACGGGCGGAATTATGTATTACAAATGGATAAGCGCGGAACACTGCGCTGCAGTGCGCACTACGAAACTACAACACTACATACACTACAACAATTGCACACACTTTTGCTTCTTCGCAGCTGGTTGCACGTCGCAGTCCGCCGACGCTGCAGAAGAGGATGAGTACCCCACGAGACGTCTGCCCAGCGCAGTGAGAATGGGTGGCGCCACCTCTCGAGTTGGCGCAAGCTTTGCACCGTACGTGTTCGGACGCTTCCCAAACAGCGTCACACGATGCGGCCAATGCGTCGTCATGCGCAGCGCCTCGAAGGCGGCAATCTTCTTCGACAACATTTTGCTATCGCACCACGCGCGCGGGGTGTAACACACATACGACACTACGCGCACGTTTGGATCACGCCGACCCTTTTGCGCCTCCACCCCGCAGTGAATGGTGCGACTGTCCCACAGCACCAGCGATCCCTTCGGACACTTGATGCGACGCTCCACGCAACCTTTGGACACGTAGAACGCCTCTTGCTCCGCGGTCAATTTGTACCAATCCTTCTTCTCCGTCACGCCAAACGTCTCGCGCAACTCCTTGTGCCATCGATGGCTGCCCTCGTACAGACACAGCGTCGCGTCTCCCTCGCGCACGTCCACGCCGGTCACCCACCCCTGCGCGCACTCAAAGGTGTTCCGCTGGAAACTCTGGTCACAGTGGTGCCACGTCTTGCGGAAAAATCCGCGCCCGGTCACCTCGCCCGGCAAGTGCACACTTGCACCGTCGAAACTCGCCAGCAAATCCTCCGCCGCGCACCCCCACAGGGTCGCGAACACCGCCACCACCGCTGGATGTTGCCGCACTTCCCAGCACATGGCGCTGTGCCCCACCTGAAAGTGTTGCAGCAGCATCGAATGTGACGGAAACAGGTCGAACAGCGATCGGTAGGTCGACGGCGACGCACGCACTATCGGACACTCCCAATCCTGCGTGATGTGTTCCAAGAACGCCCACATCCGATCCACCATCGCATCACACTCCGCATCGCTCAGCACCTGCGGCACGATCGCCACGCCGTACTTTTCCAACGTCGCGCGCACCCCTGCCGCCGTAGTCACATATCTATCAAACTCATACACTGGCATATTATCACTACTTACACTGTCACTGTTATTGTGGGTCTCATTCATCTTCTCCATCGTTTATCTGCGTCTGTCTTCTTTGCCTTCTTTGTCTTCTTTGTCTTCTTTGTCTTCTGTCACCAATAGTTTTATGTATGCCAATCCGCCCACATACCATCACACTTTTCCCCACACCACACATCTGTCGTCCACAACACTGTTCGCGCATTCGGACATTCGGACATTCGGACATCCAGATGTTCGGAATCCATTGTTGGTACACCCGTGTACCAACGTCATTCTAGATCTGCATTGCCACCCCTTTTACCTCCACTTGTCGTGCCAATCAATCCAGATATTTTCGTTACCCATTCGCCGCAATCCAACCGCAAACCACCAATCTAGATTGCCACATTCACACACACACGCACACACACACACACACACCGCCGCAAACGATCAATCTAGATTGCCACGCACACAACAACAAACCAGAAACAAGCAATCCAGATTTGCACACACACACAACTTCCGTCAGACAAACAATCCAGATTTGCGCTTACAACACTCGGCAAACAACCAAATCCAGATTTGCGCACACAACACTCAGCAAACAACCAAATCCAGATTTGCGCACACAACACTCGGCAAACAACCAAATCCAGATTTGCGCACACAACACTCGGCAAACAGCCAAATCCAGATTTGCGATTGCAACACTCGGCAAACAGCCAAATCTGGATTTTGCAAGCAGTGCGCAACTCAAATGCAGATCCAGAATTCCCCAAACACAGTACTGTTCTGGGCCAAAATCAAACAAATCCAGATAACATTCACTCGATTAATCGATTACGTTGAAATGGCGGCAATACACACAGCAACACAAACACATACAGATACAGACACACGTACACACACTGACTAAACATGCACACACGCACAAAAAAAACACTCACGCGGCTTCCGCAACTAAATTGCACATTACCTCAGTGTATTCCTCACGTATGTTTTGCTCTACCTCAACATGTCGATCGATGTTTCCGTCGGACATTGCGCGCACACCCTCGTTCTGCTGATGCTGCAACAGCACTTCCGATGCAATGCGGTAAAATAGCCGATCTTGATCCAAAAACAGCAACACTTTAACATCTGGGAACATGTCCAACTGTGTTCGATTGTTGTGCATTGCTTGATATTCTCTTTCCTCACTCATTTCTTCTTTTATTGTGTGTACCAAATTTGCTAAAAGATATTGCGACATTACGACAGAACAATGTGATGTTATTTGAAAAGTTGACAATGTGACACATTCTACACCACCTCTTCCAACACTACCCACCACCTTCTCCTAAGAGCATGTGTGGTCTACAATACACATGTCTTTTCTCCGAAGACTCCCACCACCCCCCCCGCAACAGTATGTGTGGTCTACAACACACATGTCTTTTCTCCGAAGACTCCCACCAATTTGGTCGGATTTGCATATTCTGACAAATCCCATCTCCTCATAATTCAATTCAACTTTTTAACAAGTAACTTTGTGACCACTTTTGCTCTTTGCATTTTTTGCATTTGCTTTTTTTTGTTTGCTCTTTTTTTTCTATTTTTCCCTTTTGTAACCATGAACCGTAACGCTGCTATGACTGGATTTGTCCCATTGTCTTCCAGAAAACGTTTGAACCCAAACAATACTGAACCCTATTTCACCTCTATCAAGAAACCAAGACAATTGGTGGCAACCACTGAAATCATTGAAATCATCGACCTCACCCTTGATGATGATGAGGATGAGAAGGATAATATTGAAACTCCATCTCTGGTGGTGGTTCCCGTTCCTATTCCAATTCAAAAACCATTGGAATCTAAGCCTGAATCTGAATCTGAATCTTCCGAGTCTGAATCGGAATCGGATGTTGAATCCGAATGTGAAGTGCAGACCAATACCAAAGTGGTCACCAAATCCGAATCCTCTGAATCGGAATCATCTGAATCTGAATCCTCCGAGTCTGAATCGGAATCAGATTCCGAATCTGAATGCGAAGTGAGGACCAATGCCAGAGTGGTCACCAAATCCGATTCTGAATATGACTCCGAATCTTCCGACTCCGAAGAGGAAGAGGAAGAGGAAGAGGAAGAGGAAGAGGAAGAGGAAGAGGAAGAGTACGAAAGTGACGGCAGTGAATGGTATGAAAATGAAGATGAAGAAGTACGAGAACAGGGCATGTGGTACCGAAATGCCAGCAATCCTCCTGTGCTGAAAAATGCGGACCAATTGCAACACCTCATCTATATGTTCCACCAGTTTCCCAAGAAGTACAAACACTATTTTGGCAACACCACTGTCAACGAATGGGATGTGTCCAATCTCACTTCCCTGGACGATATGTGCAAATTACTGTCACACAATTTCAATGAAGACATCAGTGGTTGGGATGTGTCCAACGTGCGATCTGCCAAAAATATGTTTGGTAAATTCGATCCGAAGTCCAGCAATCCATGCTTCAACCAACCATTGGACAAATGGAATCTGTGCAACTTGGAAGATGCTACCAATATGTTCAAGGGATGCACAAGTTTCAACCAATCCCTCCACTCTTGGAAATTGCCCAAATTGCAACATGCCAATCATATGTTCAGAGGTTGCAGCAATTTCAACTGGAAAAGAATTGCCGTCACTGTTTCACAGTGGAATTTGTCTGCCGATTTAAGCAGTGAACCAGTATCGTATTTTGCTTAAATGTTTGTTTTTTTTTGAAATTGTGTTAGTATTTGTTGTTTTTGAAATGCACACTGCAAATGCACTTTGTAACCAATTTAATTCAATTTATTTTGCATGCAATTTTATCTTCCTTTGCATTTCACACTGAATCCAACCTCACTCAATCCAACCTCACTCAATCCAACCTCACTCAATCTAATCTTTGCACAAAAAAAACGGCATGTCGAATGCTGTGGTGGCAAAATATGTCACATAGTGTGACCGATGTGTGCGAGGGAGTGTCGAGGGAGTGCACCCCCTCTCTCCAGAAACACTGCACACTTGTCGTCTAGAACACACATCTCACGTGGTGTGTGTGTGTCACTGGTTTTCCCACGATCATTCGCACCTTGTCATACATAATTTTATTTTTGATTCACTTCACTTCTTTTTGTGAGCAGATTCCCATCCGTTGGTTTCTTCCTGTTTCAAGTTTCAAGTTTCTTGTTTCTTGTTTGTTTGCTTTCTTTTGTTTTCTTGTTTTGTTTTTTTTTGTTTTTTTTACTTGTTGTGACAATGTCTGGAGAGAAGTTACCCTTGTACACGATCTGCAATGCCAACATTCACCATTTGGTCAATGCGTATCTGAATGAACACCACACCCGCAATGACATTTTGCGTGATCACGGATCGATCGAGGAGTGGGATGTGTCCCAAGTCACTGATCTCAGTTACCTCTTCAGTGGTCGATACAAGTTCAACGAGAACATCGAAAACTGGGACGTATCCAATGTCACCAGTTTTCGAGGAACCTTTTTCGGCTGCCGATCCTTCAACAGTCCATTGGTGGATTGGCACACTCCCTCCGCCACCGACATGTCCCGCATGTTCATGGGTTGCAATGTGATGGATCAAAACCTCATGTGCTTCGAAACCAGCAATGTCACCGACATGCACCAAATGTTTGCCGAATGCCACAAATTCGACCAAATCATCTACAATTGGGATGTCAGCCAAGTCACCAACATGCGCCTCATGTTCCACCGCTGCTACGAGTTCAACTCCCCATTGTGGCAGTGGGATGTGCGCAAAGTGCGCGACATGAGTGGTATGTTCCAAGAGTGCCGCAAGTTCAACCAATGTCTAAACCCATGGATGGTGTACCAAGTCCGAGACTTCTCGCACATGTTTGATCGCTGTTCCGCATTCAACCAACCGCTGCACAAGTGGTACTTGCTGAACGTGGAAAACATTTCTCGCATTCTCCACAAATGCCACTCCTTCCAACACTTTCACGCCTGCAACAACATCCGCAGCGCAGTGTTCCGATTGTGCGACGAAGACGAATGTCGCGACTGGGCCAATCCATCTCCATCCACTGTCGCCGCCGGCTTTCCGTATGACGTCCCAACCCAAATCGATGTCATCGAATCTGCAGCGACTGAACGTGGGGCGACAAAACCTGCTTCTGCTCTTGCGCATCCTTCCATGGAAGAAGAAGAAGAAGAAGACGAATTTGTATTGCCTGGCAATGCAGTGGTTCCGCTGGACCGCGAAGCAATGTGGTTCGGCTTTGTCGACTGCAGATCAAACGCTGCTCAGGACGTGGCAGCCCCATTGGACATCGAGACTGCATCCATTGCCTCCTGGTCCGAAATGCCAACTCAACCTGACTCCGAATTGGAAGGGGATGATGATGGTCCGCGCATCAAACGCCGCCGTATCTCCAACAACGATGGAGATGAAAAGGTTGAAGAAGAGGAAGCAGATTCTTCCTCTTCTTCGGATTCTTCGGATGAGGAAGATGAGGTGGATGAAGAAGATGAGGAAGCATTCAATCAATTCATCCTTGACCAGCAAAACGTGACTCTTCCTTCCCCTCCGCCCGGAAGTCTTCTTGTTGAGGCAGCGGAAGATGGCGATTTGGAATTGATCCAAGAATTGTTCCACAATTATCCTCTCCTTGATGTCAACAGTCAATCGCATTTCTTTCGCAGCACTGCATTGCTGGAGGCAAGCAAACACAATTACCCAAAGGTGGTGGAATTCTTGTTGGAGCGAGATGCGGACCATTCCATTCCAGACCTCTTCCAGTTGACTCCTCTTGCGTATGCTGCGGAGCATGGTTACTTGCGCATCGTCCAACTTCTCCTCCATCGTGGTGCGGATATGGAACCCTGCAACCGAGCTGGAAAAAACAGTTTGTTGTTGGCTTGCGCCGGTGGACATGAGAAAGTGGTTCATGAATTAGTGAACCACGGCGCAAATGTGAATGTTGCAGACAAGGATGGATGCACTGCGCTAATGTACAGCGCACGAAGTGGCTTTTCCAACATTGTCAAGTATTTGTTGAAGAACGGTGCCGACGCCTCCGCAAACACTTTGCACGACCGATCGCTCTTGAACTGTTGCGCAGAAGCAGGCAAAGCCCACATTGCGGAAATCTGCATTCATCGAGGTTTGGACATCGAACATGCCGATGTCGACGGATGGACACCTGTGATGGATGCCACCGTCAACGGACGAAGCAAAACTGTCAAGTTGTTGTTGGAGTATGGCGCCGACTCAAAATCCATCCATCGCATCACAGACCATCGAGGTAAGAATTTGGACACCTTGAAACTCGCAATGCAATGGTCTGCAGACGATGCAGGTATCTGGTAAACTGTATGTGTTGTGTATGTGTTGTGTGTGTTTGTTGTGTATGTTTGTTGTGTGCAATGTTTGAATGTGCGTAACTTTAACGTTATTGAATGTGCATGTTGTACGTGTGTTTGATTTGAATGCTGTGCTGCAAAGAATGCAGCAAAGTACATGTAACCCAGTAATGATGAACAATCGTCAATTGATTTCCGTTCATTCCCTTCCTTTCTTCATTTCTTCCCTTCCTTTCCTATCCCTTCACCAATTGTTTGGCCAAAAAAAACGGCCCTCTCTAAAGTCGGCAAAAACACGGCCCTCCGAAACATCCAAAAAGCGAAACTCCGGAAAATCCTCCAGAAAATCCTCCAGAAACTCCCCCCTCTCCGAAACACACTGCAAATTCTCCAAACCCCACCGCACAACCTGGGAGTGAGAAAAAGATCCATTTCAAATCCATCGCATTCACATTTATTTGTTTTTCTTGTTGCTTCGTTACAACATTCTTATACTCGATCACCACACCACAGGTGCTGTCATTCTTCGTTACATTCAAACAAAAAACATCATGTCGCACATTACATCATCGACCGCCATGTTCTCTTCTTGTCCAGTGCCAGTCGGCGAACTTCGAGCATCCACTGCGAACGAATGGTTTTCTCAGCACGACATTGGCAATCTGGAAGCAATGGAAGGAATGACGGACGACGAAAAAGAAGGAAGAGACGGAGGAAGTGATGAAGGAAGTGATGAAGGAAGTGATGAAGGAAAAGATGAAGGAAAAGATGAAGGGAACGGAGAAGACGACTCGTCATCGTTGGTCGTCATGGCACGAATTGCCGATTGTATTCGTGCGCAAAGGACGAAGACAATGACAAAAACAAAGACCATTGCGAAATCGAAGCAATCCACGAAACATGTGCCAAGTCCAATTGCAACTGTCGTCCGCAAGGCAAACGCAGATCGCAAGGGAAATGCAGCATCCAAACGTGCGCCGTTGTCCCACACCGCGCAAGTAGCACAAGCGGAAGCCAGTCGCATTAATTCCACGCAGCAACCATCTGTCACGACAAATGATGATGTCGACATGAATGAATTGGAGGCGGAACTGATCGAGGCATTGTTGGACGATGCTCCCTCTCGCACCCTTCATCTCACACACCTGTTGTTGCTGATTGACCAATTCGATCACTTTCCCGATCCATCGATCACGTCAGACACTTCGACCGTGCCTTCCAACAACATGAAACCGGAAACACACCCAGCGACAACCGCAACCGCAACTACAACAACCAAATCAAACTTAACCGCCTCCTCCATGAGCGAATCGCAATTTCCGCAGATCGTGTTGTCGGATTACACATTGTTCCGCACCCTGTTTGACTCGGAAGTGGCGCGCTTTTTAACGCAGGATGACTTTGTGTATTTGATCAGCATCTTTGACCGCGATTTCGCATCTGCACAACGCAAAGGGGAAATGTCGATGGATTTGCACCAGATGCGCGACTGGTACGTGGAACAGTGCAGTCTGACACGAACGAAAGACATCAGTTTTGCAGGTGGCAATCGTGACCCCAATGTGATGGCATGCATTCGCGCTGTGTTCCTCATCGTAGCCATGCAACAAGCAATCAAAATGGATGTCTGTGTCGGAGGCATGACCCAACGGTGGATGGCGCCACCCGTGTTGCGTGCCATCCTGCAACGCATTTTTAATGCGCGCCAATTGCCCGAATTCACTTCGCGCAACCAGTGGCAATTCTTTGAGCGCCTGTTGCATACCTTCGTCGTTTGCAGAACCGTCTTGCGCATCGATTACTCCACCGTGTGGTGTTCCAAGCGCATCATCCTGAACGCATGTTTCTTCTTCGCCGACTTTCGCAAACGCTTCTTCTACGGAATCGCTTCGGTAAGACACATCGATGCACTCTTCGATCACTTTTTTCCCAAGACTCCTTCCGCCGCGATGGAAGTGTAACGTCGCCACAACATGTTCCCTTTAGTGTAAGATGGTTGGTATGTCGCATGTGCATATTTGTAGATTGCGTGCATGAATTGCGCGCCGTAGCATCAAACACCTTAACATTTTAACACTTTACATCATAACGCATTCACACTTTTCACACATTCCATTCACAATTCAATGCAATCCACAATACATCAACATGAAAGTGTTAATTACGAAATACCGAAACATCGAAATTTCGAAAATTCAAAAAACTGCCATCACTGCCACACGAACACTGTTGTAGAACACAGATGTGTTCAGCTCTGGGACGCAGGGTGTAAGCCATTCCACCCCCACACCCATGGCCCCCAAGGTCATCATAATTTTATTATTTTTCTTGCTCTCATCGCAACACTAAAATACTCACACCACAACAGCTCTCAATTGCAATTTGTTGTTTCTTTTTTCCTGATCTTCCTTCAATGTCCTCCGTTGTTACTGATACTGCCACTATTACCACCCTTGTGCCACTCAAGAGAAAGCCTGGCAGACCACCCAAGACAGATGTCAATATGCAAGTCGTGTCCCCTTCGGTTCCCTATCACTGTCATTTGTGTCCATTCACCGGCACAGACACAGCCAGCATGTCACACCACTGTCGTTCTTCGCGTCATCTGAGTTTGCTTGCGAAACACAATCCGGAAGAATATCAAACCTTCATTCGTGAGTTTCCCACCTTCCATTGCGACCCTTGCAATTTTGTGACCGGACTTGCCACCACGTACAACAAACACATGAAGAGTTTTGCACACATGCGATGCACTATGGATGCGCATTTGCGCAGTGAGGGATTTTCCACCTTACCCATCTTGCGCAAAAATGCACCGAAAAATCAAGACGTGTCGCAAGATGCGACCACCAAACCCAGTGTGCGTGCCCACAACAGTACCCCAAAGTCCAAAGGCAGTCCAAAGAATGTTGGCGATATCCTTGTTCCTGCACACCCACAAACTGTGCATCCATCTCCTACCCCCGCCGCCATGAAACACCACCGCCTGTCGGAAAGTGACCGAGTCGATTTCTACGTTGACATGGTGACTGCGCAAAACACCATGAAGAATTCCAGCTTTGTCTTGCGCAATGGAAAACACGGCCGCGGCGCCTTTGCGCAAGAATGCAACTTGGAGCAACAACGACAAAAGCAATGGATGTTGCTGCGCGAAACCTGCGAAGAGTACTATGTGCGCAAACTCTGTGGCAACTTCTGCACCCCAGTTTCTCAAGGCGCAAATGAACAAGCAGGAGAAGAAAAGGAAGAAGACCTCGTGCTACAATTGTTGGAAGAATCACAGCGCGAGTTGGCACAAGTGGGGATGCGCGGCGTGGGATGGCAATTGCCGCCCACCCAAGTCATTCTCCCCACCTTTCCATTCAGCCAAGTCAACCTCGAAGAGATGGACGCTACCGCCGCCGCCGCCGCCGCTCGAGAACGCGACATGCATCGCAAACGCAAACTGACCTTCAAATTGGAAAGCCACGACGAAACCCACATCCAAAACAAAGAGAATAAATCCAAAAACATCGTGACATCCACACCACAAAACAAGCGTGCAAGAAGCAAAGACATGCAAGAGTGCACCAGCACAGTTCCCTTGGCGAAAGTGCAACGAGTCTCTGTCGATGAAGAAGAACCTTGCCTCCTACCACTGTTGCAGCCAGTGCGATCCTCTCCTTCATCTGCCTCTTCTCGATCCCCTCCATCGTTATCCAACGAGCACGTGGATCTGTCACCCTTTGTCTCGCATGACATCATTTCCATGCTTGTGTCATCTGCCATCGCATAACTTTGTATTCAGCATATTAAACTTGAATGTGTAAAGGAATAAATCAAAACAAAACCAAAACTGAACTTCATTTTTCACATTTTTCACATTTTTTACATTTGCACACTTGTCTAAACAAATTATCACTGTCGATTGTTGCACGGGATTGAATCGATTGAACACACAATTACTCAGAATGTCACTTCTTGCGCCAACTCACGAAGAATCAAAATTTCCCCTCGACAACAGTGAGATCACATACGAAAATGCACATTCGTTGCATGAACAAGCTTCGGACACAGACACGGACACGGAAGAAGGCGCGGAGGACACGGAAAACCACCATGAACTTTCTTCAGATGAGGAAAATTGCATACACTTCGCAGATGAATTTGACAGCAAGTGCTTCGGGCAGCCTGTTCATGTCGCGGAGCAGTGTCCCAAAACTCGAACCATCTCCAAAAGAGGCACCAGGAAATCCACCGACAAGAATCTGAAGAACGGCAAATCTCGCACCACATTGCGCAACTATGCCAACGCTCCCTCCACGGCATGCACAAAGTCTTCCTCCAAGTTCTCCAAGTTGTCTAGCTGCAACACCAAAGTTTCCCAGTTCAACAAAAAACACAAGAAGCTCACCAAGCAACGACGTTACGACAGATTGCACAAAATATGGGAACGAGAAGAACACACTATCAATCCTGCGGAAAATGCGGTGACGAGAATGAATTCACCTGGACCATGGCGAAGAAGACGATTCGCGCTCATGAGAAAAATTCGCAGAGAAAAGTGGGCAAAGGACCGCGAACATTTCTCATGCCCACTTTGTCCACACTTGCATTTGCAATCTCAAGCTGCTGCGTATCTTGCAGACCAATCCAAATTTGCATTCTTGCATCCAAATTTCAAAAACTATCAAATGAAAGAAAAGAATGGGAACAGTTTGCTCATCGAAATTTTGCCAAAGAAAAACAATCCCAAAGCCGCTGCGAGAAGAAAAGCAAAACGTGCAAGCAATGCATAACATGCTCTCATTTTCATCTTTTTTGTGGATGTCGATTCTTTCTTGTTTCTTGTTTCTTGTTTCTTATCATTGTAACTCTCAATTTGTTCACACTGACTGATCCAAGTCTTCTTTTTTTCAATCAACACTGCACACAATCAACACTACACACAGATACACACACAGATACACACACAGATACACACGCGAACACGCAAAAAACAAACAAAAAAGCAGCAATGCATGCAAACATACACACTTTGTTCAATTGGGGCAGCTTTGACATCGTCGATCGAACCAAACCGGACAAGAATCTGCCGGATTTTTTCATGACACCTGTTTCGGAGCGCCACGCAATGTGGTGGTTGATGACGGAATCAAAGCTGTGTCGCAATCTCGCAATCGAAGCAATGCATTACTGTGCACCACGAAAAATCAACCTGGTGGGAGCACTGATGGCATTGGCCGAATGTGCGAACCAAAACTGCAACCGGTGGAGAAAGTTGTTCACCATGTTTGTGGAAAATTGCGGGATGCCGTGGGAGTGGCGATTCGAACAAAGCAATTCGCAAACACCATCGCTGGATTCCATCCACTTCGCCAAAGTGCATTACCTCGTCCGTGATCAAAGCAATCAGGATGTGAGTCCGTTGGCAATCTTTTCCCGCGGGGTGTACGTTGGGTTGAACGTCTTCCTGAAAGATGTGGATTGTCCCATCCGTGGCCGCGTGCACGTGTTTTCCAGTGCAACAATGTTCGTGCAACACAGAAATTTCATTGACATCACCATATTTCAAAACCGTGCTCGAACTCAATATCTTCCTCTGACATCGACCAGGCCCGCAAACCACTTTGTCACCCCGGACTTCTATTTGGACCACAAATCGTTGACCATGGACAACCTGCAGCGCATTGTGCGCAAAATCGGACGAAGCGCGCAGTGGCGCAAACACAACGAACAGTGGGTGATGAACGTCATCTACAACCACAACCTCACGCTGATCGAATCCATGACCCAGATTTACACGTTGATGCTGCGCACGTACACCGCGCCGCAGCAACCCGCCGAGCGCAACCATTTTGTGTCCAGTCATCTGGCGGAAATCATCATGTGCCATGCCAATGCAAATAGAAACACCAATACCACCAATGCCAATGCTGCTGCGACGACAGTTCGGGAAGAGGAAACGACTGCCGACAGCCCCTGGAAACAGTTGCAGTTGCTGGATTTCGGCGGAGGGAATGGCGATGTGTTAGCGGCGCTGCAAGAAGAGTTCCAATCAACCCAGCAGTACACGTGCATTGAAACTGCCACGGATTGGCAAGAACAATACCTGTTCAATCACCCAACCATTCGCTACTGCTTCTGGGACAACGAATCCATCGACACCGTCGCCACTGCGTCGCAAGATGTCGTGTTGTGCATGGTGTCATTGCACCACATGAAGCCCGACGTGCAAGAAAAGGCGCTGTCCGAAATAACGCGAGTCTTGAAACCCGGCGGATTGCTCATCCTGAAAGAACATCACGCGGTCGCCAGCACGGTCACCTGGCTCATCGAATGGGAACACCGATTGTACCATTTGTTAGACATGTGCAAGGCCGCCAAGGACAACAAACCCTTGATTGCTGACCACGCGGCATCCATTCGACACTATCTGCGCACCAACACCTTGTTGGTCCAGACGCGCGACCACTGGGAAGCCCGCGTGTTGTCACTGGGATTCGAATCGATCCACCTCGCCGACAACACATTCAATGCGAGTGACGAGGCCATCCACGCGCTGGACAGCGAAGTTGGGTCGTTGGGCGCCAATCCCACCAAATTGTACTGGCAAGTCTTTCGCCGGCATCTCCTCCCACTTCCATCGTCGACCCTTTAGCGGCGCGCGCGTTGTTTCCACTGTTTCTTTTTTCCGACCACAGAGTATCCCTTTTCTTGTTCGCTGCGAAACACCCATCACAGTCGGTTCCCTCATTGCAAACACATCAAACACATCAAACACAATCCACCGTAGACCACTGCCATGTCTGAACTTGTTGCCCACTCCAAACGATCCGTCGCCGCTCCTCCTGCGGCCACCGCCGTCGCAACCACGACCGGCGCATCCGACCCTGCTGCCGCAACCAACGCGGCTGCTGCAAATGGCGCTGCCAATGCAACCCCCATCCCTTCAGACGTGACAGCCCGCAATGCATTGCGTCTCTCCATCTCCCTCGACAAACCTATCGTCATGGACTACTGGCTTCCGTCCTTGAACAAGACAGCCTCCGTCGGCGTCCGCGAAGGAGGCGAAAAAATGTTGGTGAAATCGGCGGAAGAGTACACTTCCTCCATCGCCAAGATGTACCGCGCGGACAACGAATTCATCGTCATCACCGAAAATTCCATCTACATCGTGTCCAAAGAAATTCCAACACGACGCATCGCGTGAAACTCCACCGCACTCTAGTATCATCACCCCATGCGGGTGTTCTTTTCCCTGTTATTTTTGCGCAATGCCATTTCAATGTGTGCACAATGACCACCATTGCCGCATTGCGCAAAAAAATTAAATTCCGGCGGCAACATATCCACGCTCTTTGTTGTTCTTTGTCGTTCTTTGTCTTTTTTTTTCGCGCATTCACGATGCCCAACGGACAATTTTGGTACGGCAAATCGGTTGGATTTCCAGGCTTCCTGGTCAAGAAACAATTGGGGGTTGGCGCGCGACGCTCCACCCGCTTCTTTCCCGGAGCCTGCGCCTCTTCCACCACCACTGTCTTCAACGAATATCGCGCCAGCAACAACGGTGTGGGAGCACAAACCATTGCCAATCGCCGCGCCAAAAATCGACTCGCAACCATCTGCAACCCTCAACATCCATGTGGCAAATTCTACCTCACCCTCGGCAACGCCAAGCAGTAGCAGCAAAAGCAGCAGCAGCACAGCATCCAGTTACCCACTTCCTTTCCCTGTATCGTAGCATCTATGTAACCACTTAACTCTGTTCCACTTCACACCGCATACACCGTTTCTTTCTTCCTTCATCATATCCATCTACACACTCCGCACATTGTCCCCCCCCCTTCTTCCTTCCACTTTTTTTTCCGCACCCATCCCTTCCACCAACCATCGTTGAAAAAAACGGCCCGCCACCCGTTTTTTTCATCATTTGAAGCTGTCGAGAGCGAGCGACAGTTTGCTCAATGGAGGATGTGTGCATGCAATCTGTGTCGCGGAAGTTCATCGACGTCGCGAACAACGACGTCGTTTGTTGCCGCGGCGCTTCGTTCGACAACGACGCAAGCTTTGGCGGCGGGTGGTTTTGCGTGGAGCACCACGACGGTAGCGACGACTGATTGCGCCACGCCAGCGACGACGACGCCCACCCCTTCTCGTGTTCATGCCCATGACATTCATCGTGTGTGCGTACAATGCGTCTTTGTTAAAGTTGGTAAAGTCGCTCACCTTGTTGTACGCGGCTCTATTCTTCAATGTCTGGACATCAGACGTGATGTCCTTCACCTTCTGTTCGTACACATTTTTGATGTTGCCCATCAATGCCATCATTTCTTCCTTTTGTTCATTCAGCACGTGTATCTGCTTCTCGATCAACTCCAAATCATTACGCTGTTCGGGTGTGAGATTTGCGCCTCTGGGAAGTGCGGACTCGAATATTTTTTTCAATGACCTCCGATTGTCGTACATGGCGTTCATGATCGACTCTTGTTCCCGGACACTTGCTTGCACAGACTGTATTGCTTTTGTCGCCAATTTGGAGCCAATCTCCTCGTGCAATTGCATCAACTCATCCACCAACACACCGATGCGTGTTTGTTGCTGCGCCAATTGTTGTTCCAACGTCGCAAACTCCTCGTCACTCAGAACAGTTTGACCTGTCTTATGTGCAGCCATTTGTCGATACATCGTGTCAAAACGATCAATCTCTTGTTCCAATGCGGCAATTTTGTTCACCATGTCAGTTTCCCCCAACGCCAACATGTTCTCACGAAAGGTCATTCTCGCATGTTGTATCTGTTGCATCTGCGTTTTGTCGGTGCCTGGCAAATGCTTTGTTAGATTCTCGTCTGCAAAATACATGCGCATCAGCTGCTGGTATTCAAACGCAGTCTTCTCGGCATCCGTGAAATGGGCCGGCGCAGCTTGAATTCGGTAGCCTTCTCCGTCATCTTTGACCTCATTTGCTTTTGCGAACGCCGGGTGTGATGGCTGCGCCTCTACAACAGCAGGAATAACTTGCGCCGGCGCATTGGTTTCAGTGTTTTCAGCAGCAGTAGCAGGGACAACCTGTGCTGGCACAAACTGCATTGGTGCAATTCGCTTTTTCTTGGAAGGAGGCTCTCCGCTTGACATCTTCTTCTGCTTCTCCGTGTTCAATGATGTGGACAATGTTGGGACTGTGTGTGTGTATGTATACATTTCCCTGCAGAAAAAAAAAGCGTTTCCCCCCCCCTACCTTCACCATCCGCCGCCAGGACCAGCACCATCCGCCACTGCCACCGCTTCCAACAACGCTTTCTGGCCACCTTTTTCCAGCGACACTGCCTTGGTGATGTTGCGGATGATTTTGTTTTCGTGTTCTTCGCGGGTGTGCGCATCGTTCCCACCCACCGACTCCAACACCATGCGGTCATACTGCCCGGACATCGCGGAGCTGCCGGAGCGACATTCGGGATGTTGTTCGCAAAAGGAGTGCAACAGGTGCGTGTTCTTCGCCGCAACGTGTTGAATGACGGTGCGCATCTTGCGCTTGTGTTCGTCGTCGCGCTCCCATCGATCTTCGTCTTTGATGTACAGGGTTTCGCGTTTCTTGTCGGTGCAATGCACCGGGCGCTTGCACACATCCATCGAATTCAAACTCTTCACGATGATGTTGGAGATGCCCTCCACGAACCCCAAGCGCCCGACCGACTCCAAATCCGCCAGTTGCAGTTTCAGCGACTCCACGAAATCCCGGATGTTCATCGCGTCCTTGCAGCGCTCGTTCAAAAACACATTCAAGTTGAAAGTCTTGTTGTGGCTGTTGATGTTGTTCGAGTGAATGTGCACCCCTTGCTTCGACGCCATCTCCATGATGGTCTTGTTCTGCTCTAAAATGATGTTCGTCAACTCCTTGTTCTGCTCCAACATGTTCACGATCAAATGCGGCGTAATCTGCTCTGTCATCGTGGCGGACGGCGGCGACAACGACGAAAAAGCAGCAGAAGAAGAAGAAGAAGAAGAAGAAGATGAAGAAGATGAAGATGAAGAAGAAGGTGCAGAAGGAGAAACTGGGGAAGGAGCGGAAACAGACGACGACGACCACGGCACACACTTCTTCTGGTGCTTCCATCGACCCACCCGCGACTTGTATGGGCGACGACATCCCTCGCACACAAAAATCGCTGTCTCCGACGCCTGCCCCGAAAGAAATGTCTCATTCTGTGTTAACAAATGGTTAACCAATGTTAACTGCGATGGGCTCTCGTGCGCACAATGCGGGGCGATGGTCGAATGTTCGCACGATACACCGCGCGGTAAATCACGTGGTTGAAAATGTCTCAAAAGATGAGCAAAATCGGTTAACTGTGTGTTAACCGTCCCAGGCACAGCAGGGATGGTGTGCTGCGCGCGCACCTCCGATGCCAACAGACCCTCCGTCTCTTTGTGGCGTTGTTCGCGATGTGTTTGAGTGAGTTCGCGCTCTTTCCGCAGCACATCTCGTTTGTCGCGCAACGAAAACCATCCCAATTCCAGCATTTCCCAGTTGTCCCATCCCCCGGATTCGCGAATCACGTCATAAATGTGCAGCGTTCCACTCTGGCGGCACGCGGATTTGTGGTACGACTTGCGCTTCACGAAATTGGTGGTATGGCCAACGTAAAACTCCGACACGCGCACATCCTTGCAATGCAGCAAGTAAAAACACGTTCGAGTATAGTCAATGCAGTCCTTTGGCATCGCAGCACTTCTCGTTTCGTCAATCTCCGCAACACACCCACAAGGGATTCTATATCCTTTTGAGACAATTGTCTCAAAATGTCTCAAAATCCATTCGTTGCCTCCAACTTTCCCCCGACCATCCTTCGAAATTAGAGGAATTCCTCTAATTCTGTGCCGAAGTCCTTGTGGTGTGGTGTCTCCAATGTCGCCAAATTGTCGCACGAGGTTGCGTGCGCAGTCGACGGTTTCCTCATTTTCCGACCCGGGGTCCAAATCCGATGTTTGTCGAAACGGCGCGGACTTCAGCCCTTGTGGCATTTTGGACATTTAAAATGTCCAATTTTCAAAAGCAGCCATACTCTTCCCCGAATTTCCAAACATTTTCACTTTTCCACCAAAGATTCCTTCGGAATTCCCGGATTTCGGATGTTCTGACGACAAGCGGAGAGGGTGGTGGTGGGGATGGGAAGAGAGAAGAAGCAAAAAGGAGAAAGGTTGCATGTCGCAGCGCGAATTCTTTTTTCGCGACAGGAAGTATACGCATTTGTTTCCACGCGCGCAGCATCCATATAGCACATCGCGACCGACGCCGCCGCCGCTACCACAACTACTACTACCACCACATCTATCACGGTTGCCATGGATTTGCAACCCTTTGCCAACTTGATCTTTTGGTTGGTCATCCTGACCACGGTGGGGGTGCTGTATCGCCGCTACGACCAAAAATGGCAACTGACGGACGACCAAACCACCTTTCGCGCCATCCAGCAGTTCTTGAACCGGGACCGCGGGAGTCTGGAGGCCAGCACCTTGCCGATCTTGTGGATCCACATCCCTTACGAATACAACGCCCGTCAATGGGAGAGTTTTGGATCGCGCAGCAGCATGGAACTCAACCAACCCTACTTGTTCCTCACCGTGCGCAGCATTCTGCAGCGATGCCAAGACGATTTCACCATCTGCATCGTCGACGACCGATCCTTCGCCAAATTGCTACCTGCCTGGGAGATCGACCTCGCCAAAGTGGCCGACCCACTCCTCACCAAACTGCGCCAGCTGGGCATGATGAAATTGTTGCGCCACTTCGGCGGAATGCTGTGTCCCCTGTCCTTCGTGTGCATGCGCAACCTGCGCCCCCTCCACGACGCGCAACTGCGCCAGCAAAAGGAATTCTTCGTTTGCGAAACCGTGAACCGTGGCATCACTTCCTGCGAACGGCCGTTCGCACCCAGTCTGGAGATGTGCGGCGCACCGAAGGGGAGTGCGCTGGTGGAGGAATTGTGCCAGTTCCTGGAACATTTGACGTCCCGCGACGCCACGGACGCCTCCGTCTTCTTGGACCAAGCCAGTCAATGGTGTCTCGAACATGCCTCTCGCCTGAGTGTAGTGTCCGGCCACGCCGTCGGCACCCAATCCTTGCACGACGACCCCGTGTTGCCAGAACACTGGATGGCGCGCACACCTATCGCGCTGCACCGTGATCTCTACGGAGCATGGATTCCACACCGCGCGCTGGCGGAACGCCCCGCCTTTCGATGGATCACCTGCTTGTCGGAAGCGGAAGTGTTGAAGACGGACACCTTCTTGGGCAACTGTCTCCTGTTGGCTCTTTCTTCCGAGACACATCCCTTTGCCGACCCCAAAGCTGCTTCCCTTGCAACCGCGGCGGCCCCATCAGCCCCATCATCGTCGCCGTTGGCCGCCATGCTTCCCGCCCCATTCATCGCCTTCTGGAAAGTGCCATCGCGCGCACCCGTCTGGGGCGTGAAACCCATGTTCCTCGGAGACTCCTTGCGCAGCCATCACGGCGCATTGGCCAATGCCGCCATCTATCCCTCCGTGCCCATGTAGGCGGCAAAATATGTCACAACGGCAAAATATGTCACAACGGCAAAATATGTCACAAATTCCACCCCCCCCTTTTTTCTGTGCAGAATGCAACCAATCATCCATTGCAAGATTCGCACGCGCGCACCAACATGGATCTCAGACGCAACTCCACACTCAACCTCGGCAAACCAATGGCGCGACAAGTGTTGCCACATCCCGTGAAATGGTCTGCGTGGATGCAAGTCAAGCAATGCATTCGCCGTTGGTGTGCGCAGCGGGGAATTGTGGTGCGAGAACATGGTCGATGCATCCAATCTATTCTCCAGTTTGCGCGACCTGAACGAGTGACGCACATTCATTCGAAGGAGGCGCGTCGCATCCATCCGGAAGATGACAGTCGCGGATCCACTTCGCTGTTTCCCTGGATTGTTTCCGTGTGTCGATTCCGCGATGATCGAGCATAAGATGAAGCAAGATCACACACACACACTGTTCGTTCCAATTCGGGTTGCGTCTTTCTCTCGCATTGGTAACATCCACCTCCTTCCCGCGCCACACACACACACAATCGCCGCAATGCAAGACTCTTCCGCTAGCACCACTTTCATGCTTGCCTCCACCATTCTTGCGCTGGGTGGCCTTGGGTTCATGCTCTTTAGCAACTCCGACGGCGAAACCAAACGCGGTGGCGGCAAATCCCGCGGGCATCTGCCGCTGTTAGAAGACGATTTCGATGCGCACGACGACGGAGCCATGGACGAAGACGACTTGGATGACTTTAGCGACGATCACTCCTCCTCCTCCGACGACGAAGATGATGACGGAGAGATGGAAGATGCCGCAAGTCGTCCTCCTCGCAAACGTGCCAAGAAATCCGACGACGTTGGAACTGCGGGGTCTTGGTTGGACTCGTCTCTCTTCTCCTGGGGAGGCGGCGGCGAAGACGAAGACAAGGCCAAGAACACCAAACGAAAGGGTAAACGAAAGACCGACGAAGACTTGGAAGACTTCGATGAGGGAGAGGGGGAAGAAGATGAAGACGACGACGACTTGTCTGATTTCGACGAAGATGACGACGATGAAATCAGCGTGGATTTGGATGGCGAAGTTGCTTCCGTCGATGGCGACGACCTCTTTGACGAACCACTTTCCCCCTCCGCCGCCACCAAGAAACGTCGCGCCACCGCCAACACCGCCAAGAAGCGCAACGGTGGCAACAGCAAAACCACCTCAAAGTCCGGAAGCAGTCGCCGCCGATAAGCAGCACCCTGATGAACTAGACTGCGTGCGGTTGTTGTCGTGATCGTGGTCATGGTTGAAGCGGCGACGCAAATGATAAACCATGTGATGTTTGGATTGATGATAGGCGACGTCGTACGTGTAGGGTATTTCCAAGAAGTTGCAGAGTTGTCGCACGACTGTGATGAACGAGGAGAAGGTGAGTGCGCGATCAAGATAGTGACGCTTCGAGATGTGGTAGTGCGCGCGACATTGTGTCCAATACGGGGCAATCAAGTTGCGATACATACCGCGTCGGAAACTTACCTCGTCCACCTCTACGACACCCTCCCCTGTCCGGCCGTCCACCGATTCCGCGCAAAACTGGGTCAACCAATTCCAAAACTCCGATCTCGATGGCGGAGTCTTGAAATGCTTGCTTCGACATGGACGACCTTTCGCGACACCTGCGCTTGTTGCTGCGCATCCAACTTCTTCCTGCATTGATTTCCCTTCGTCCTGTCGTGTCCTAGGAATGGCGCGTTTGCGTAACACTATAGAAAAAAAAAGACAAGCCACCCTTTACATGTTTAACCGTAGATGTGTTCATAAACATGTAGATTGTATGTGTTCGGTGTATGTACTGTGTTAGAAAGACATTCAAAACTGTGTGTATTTTGTTTGGTGTGTGCGTGATTATTCTTAACAAGTTAACTAATTCATGCGCAATGGCAATTGTGTTTGCACATCATTCGTGTGGTCCAATGCATCGACAATCACAATGGACGTTTGTTGGGCGCGGCACTTCGTCCTCGTATCGTGACATGTGCCAATAGAAGGTGACTGAGAAGCCCCAAACCAGGGACAACAAAGTGATGAGGAAGCAGAGTTGCATCAATTCGCTCACCTTTGCAACATCCTCACCCTTTGCGACATCTTCGACCTTTGCGACATCTTCGACCTTTGCGACATCCTCACCCTTTGCAACATCCTCACCCTTTGCGACATCTTCGACCTTTGCGACATCTTCGACCTTTGCGACATCTTCGACCTTTGCGACA
>JACCDI010597452.1_pt1 | contig 21451 bp, 21 predicted proteins | sample 7442791 | NCBI WGS metagenome assembly JACCDI01 (sample SAMN15323434, study PRJNA562643) | freshwater metagenome | isolation source: river surface water | place: USA:Blue River Watershed | collected 2017-08-15
CCTACTGTATTATGGCAGTAAGCACGTAATGAAAAACGACGTAAAACCCGTATATTTGAAATTGCGCGATGTGATTGCCGCCGCCATTTTGGACGGTGCGTATAAGGAAGGCGACATGTTGCCTTCGGTTCGCGCATTTGCTGCTGACCAAGGCGCGAACCCGTTGACGGTCGCTAAGGCCTATCAGCTATTTCAAGACAGCGGGCTCGTGGACGTTAAGCGCGGCGTCGGTTTGTTCGTTGCAAATGGCGCTATTTCAAAACTGCGCAGTTTCGAGCGCGACAATTTCATGCACAATATTTGGCCTGACGTAAAAGCCCAAATGCAGCGTGCCGGTATCGATCCAGCCGAATTACTGGCGCTTAGCTGACTTTTTTACCGCAGCTTTTGGCTGATACAGTGCCCATCACAATTGCAGATCATATTGCTTCATCAGATCGTACAACGTCGGTCGGCTAATCCCCAGTAACTTCGCTGCGCTGGAAATATTACCCTCCGTCCGCGCAACAGCCCGCGTAATCGCCTTGCGGTCGGCGGCCTCGCGCACTGCTTTCAAGTTGAGTTGCAGATCGTCCGCATTCCCTTCGCCCAAGTCAAGGTCATCCGCAGTTACAAACGCTCCTTCTGCCATGATAACGGCGCGCTTAATGCGATTTTCAAGTTCGCGAACATTTCCGGGCCAGGTCCACGCATCAATTGCCGCCAACGCGCCGGTCGACATGCCCTTAACCGCCGGATTCATCTCGCGTGCAAATTTGCTCACGAAATGCTTGGCCAACAAAATTGCGTCCCCGGTGCGCGCGGCAAGCGGCGGAATTTTGACGGTGACTTCAGCCAATCGATAAAACAAATCATCGCGGAATGTTTGTTCCGAAATCATCTTGCTGAGATTGCGATGGGTGGCGCAGACCACTCGGACATCCACGGGAATGGCTTTGCGGCCGCCAATGCGCTCAATAGTGCGTTCCTGTAAAAAACGCAGCAGCTTCACCTGAAGCGCTAATGGGATGTCGCCCACTTCATCCAAGAAGAGCGTTCCACCATGTGCCAGCTCAATCTTGCCCTCGGTCGTTTTAACCGCGCCGGTAAACGCCCCTTTTTCGTGGCCGAACAATTCGGATTCCAACAGGTTTTCAGGGATAGCGCCGCAGTTAATGGCGACGAATGGCTGATCGCGCCGACCGCTGGCATTGTGCAGACCGCGCGCCAGCAATTCCTTTCCCGTGCCGCTGGCCCCCAACAGCAAAACCGAAATATCAGCTGGTGCGATCCGCTCGATGGTGCGGGCAACCTTCACCATCTCCGGTGACGCTGTAAGGATGGTTCCCAGCAACAACGCACCGTCGCCATCGGGTTGCTGCAATGCAGAAATAGCGCGCAGCGCGCTTTCATGTCCGCCATCTCCCGACACGACAATGATTTTGGTGTCAGGCTCTACTTCGCGCAGCAAGGTCAGCGCTTCTTCACGACTGGACGCGCAAAAGACGTCGAAGCCTTCATATGAGCATTTTAGCTGCTTCTGAAGACCAAGGTCATTTTCCACAATGAGTAGCTTTTGCCGATGTTCGGTCATTTACGCGACCTCCTGATGAGACACACTGTCAACACGTCCATATAGGGCATGTAATGCCTAAGAATCCGTATCATCGCGCCGTATCCATGTCGGCTTTGCTAACAGGCAATAGTAAAGTGTCGATTAATTTTACAGTCTGCAGTCACATCCCGTAAGACGACTACACAAAATGTAACATGCGCGCTTTCGCCAAGGGCTGACACACCCATTATTTGATCGGCACTTATATCGTTAAACCGTCCGGTCGAACACGAATGGCGACATACCGCGTTCACGCTCATTGAATACAAGCACACGTCCCGCTGGCGGGGCGCTGCGTTGCGGGCAGTCCGACCGCGTGCATGCAGGGCAACCCAAACCGATCGGTGTCGCTGCCGCATCGCCTAAATCCCATCCGCGCGCCGCGGCCAAAGGTGCCGCTAGCTTGGCATCAATCCCTAAGCAAATGGCGAATTCAGCCTCCACGCCGCCATTCACAGCGGTTTGCGGGTGGACTGTGCGCGACAACGTGAACCAGCGGCTTTTGTCCTCTAGCTCAACCAGATGCGGCATCAGCGTGCCCGGTCGTGCAAAGACATTGTGCACGTGCCACAACGGGCATCTGCGGTCGGTTTCCACCAAAGGTGATGCGCTCGCCCCTGCATAACGCTTACTGCTCTGCCCTGCCCGATCGATCCGCAACATGAAAAATGGCAATCCGCGCTGCCCCACGCGCTGCAAAGTCGTTAGCCGGTGCGCAACGTGCTCAAAACCAGCCCCAAACCGGCGTTGCAGCAAGATAAGATCATAGCCAGTCGCCTCACAGGCGCGCAGGAAACGCGCGTAGGGCATCATGACGGCTGCGGCGAAATAGCTGTGCAAATGGCGTCGGTAGAGACGCTCGCCCGCCCGTTCGGAGAAAGAAGCCCCAGCAACGAGTGCCTCAATCTCTGCCTTTGCCTCCAACATACCAAGTTGCAAGGCGGCGGCGAATGTGCGGCTTGCTGGGTCCAACAGCTCCGACAGCTGCAATTGCCGGGCATGGAGGTCCAACCGGCGTAGTCGGTCAGGCATCACGTCGAACGGCAATATCCGTATCGACAGCTGATGCTTCACGCGCAGCCGTTCGGTAATAGCGCCATATAGGTCCGCATTGGTGAGGCGCAGTTCATCCGCGAGTTTTTCAGCTTGCGAGTCCAAATCCGCAAAATGGTTGCGCCAGCGTTCAATCTCGCGCCGCGCTGATGCGATGGATTCAGGTTCAATGCTTGCGCCGCCTTGCATCGTGCCCGCCGCGCCATGCGAACCGCCGGACAAACGGTCAAACGCGCGCGCAAAAGCTTCGGCTGCATCGGGGCTGGCGGCGATCCATTCTTCCACCTGCGTGCGGTCGACCGACAAATCGGCAAACATGGGGTCGCTCAACCGGCGGCGAATGGCCTCAACGCCGCCCCCGGGCGTTGTCCCTGTCAGTGTGCGTGGATCGAAGTCATATGACTGCGCCAGCTTCAGCAACAAGGTGGCCGTGAGCGGACGTTGGTTGCGCTCAATCAGGTTGAGGTAAGACGCAGATATTGCAAGCGCATCGGCCATAGCCCCTTGCGTCAGTCCGTTTGCACGACGGATTCTGCGGACGGCATGACCGGCAAATAGCTTTTGTTCACTCATGGCGATGCCTTGTAAGTTATATTACAGATTTACAATTATGTCTTAAATTATCTGCACGATAACACAACAAATATTACAAAATTGACTCGTCCTTTGGCCTTTTGAGCCGCATAACTGCAGCCATAAATCAGGTTACCGAAGGAATTGTAAATGTCGTACCAGTCGCTCATTGCTGAAAACAGCACGCACATTGCCGCGAATAATGGCACATGGGACTCGATTAGCGCGGAGTCCGTAGCGCGTATGCAATTGCAAAACCGTTTCCAGACGGGCCTCGACATTGCGCGCTACACCGCAAAAATTATGCGCGAAGACATGGCCGCTTATGATGCTGACCCTGCACAATATACGCAGTCGCTGGGTTGCTGGCACGGGTTCATCGCCCAACAAAAGATGATTTCGATTAAGAAGCATTTCGGCACCACCAAGAAACGCTATCTTTATCTATCTGGCTGGATGATCGCGGCCCTGCGCAGCGAGTTCGGCCCACTGCCCGACCAATCGATGCATGAAAAGACGAGCGTCCCTGCCCTTATCGGCGAGCTATACACATTCCTGCGTCAGGCGGACAGCCGTGAGCTCAACCTGCTCTTCAAGGATCTTGATGACGCCCGCGCAGCTAATGACTCGGCCAAAGAAGCGCAGGTGCTTGCCAAAATCGAAAATCATGAAACCCACGTCGTCCCGATCATTGCGGATATTGACGCAGGTTTCGGTAATGCCGAGGCGACCTATCTTCTGGCCAAAAAGATGATCGAAGCGGGTGCATGCGCCTTGCAGATCGAAAATCAGGTTTCGGACGAAAAACAATGTGGCCACCAAGATGGCAAGGTTACTGTCCCACACGAAGATTTTCTGCAAAAAATTCGGGCCTGCCGTTACGCATTCCTCGAACTGGGCGTTCCTGATGGCATCATCGTTGCGCGCACGGACTCCTTAGGTGCAGGCCTGACCAAGCAGATCGCAGTATCGAAAGAAGCTGGCGACCTTGGCGACCTGTATAACAGCTTCCTCGATTGCGAAGAAATCGACCCAAGCACCGCGCAGAATGGCGATGTCATATTGAACCGCAATGGGAAGCTTTTGAAGCCAAAGCGTTTGCCTTCGAACCTTTTCCAGTTCCGTTCAGGAACAGGCGAAGACCGGTGCGTGTTGGATTGCATCACATCACTGCAGAATGGCGCGGACCTGATCTGGATCGAAACCGAAAAGCCGCACATCGAACAGATTGCCGGCATGGTCGACCGTATCCGCGAAGTCGTTCCCAACGCTAAGTTGGCATATAATAACTCGCCAAGCTTCAACTGGACGCTCAATTTCCGTCAGCAAGTATTCGACGCCTGGGCTGCAGAAGGTAAAGACGTGTCGGCTTATGACCGCGCAAACCTGATGAGTGCATCATATGATGAAACCGAATTGGGCACCGAGGCCGATATAAAGATCCAGAATTTCCAACGCGATTCTGCAAAGCGCGCGGGCATATTCCACCACCTGATCACCTTGCCAACATATCACACCGCCGCATTGAGCACGGACAATCTGGCGAAGGATTATTTCGGCGAAATGGGTATGCTTGGCTATGTTGCCGGCGTCCAACGCAAGGAAATCCGCCAAGGTATCGCCTGTGTGAAGCACCAGAATATGTCGGGTTCCGACATTGGCGACGAACATAAGGAATATTTCGCTGGCGAAGCCGCGCTCAAGGCTGGTGGTAAAGACAATACCATGAACCAGTTCAGTAACGCCGCGTAAGGAGGGGGAAGCCATGAGCGAACCAGCACGCGCACGCGCCGTTTTGTCGACCGAGGACCTCACGCTTTTGAGGCAAGCCTTGGTCCACTATCTCGAAGCGATCAAGGATCAGCCGGAGTCGATCAAATTTGCCCGCCTCTACCACCGTTTGGGGAGCGCAGGCGGCAAGTAAGCGCACATCTATTTTACGAGTTTTCCTGGGGAGGAAAACACCTGACCGCCGGCAGCAATGTCGGCGGTTTTTTCTATGGACCAATGCATTGTCGCTAATATTTTCTTAAGGCCGTTCGTATATCCCCCTTGCAACCAAATAGGCTGGGGCACGTGGACAATACTCTAAAAATCTTGCTTGGGGTTCTGTCGGTCACCGGGTTCATCACCGTGGTTATTCCGCAGGGCGACCCCCTGGCGCCTAGCCGAGCCGCAGATGTAGCAAACCCCGAAATTAACGCGCCGCCACGCGAGCCAACCGCTCCGCCACCCTCGCCGCCACCATCTCCGCCGCCTGTTCCATTCGATTCTGGGGTTTCTGTTGAATTTATAACCGGTGCACCATCGATTGACGGCAGGCCAATGCAAGCCGATTTCGGATTGCCATTTGGCGTATCCCCGGGATCAGAGAGGGAAAATCCGGACGCCCCCCAACAGAACAAAATTGGCTATCCGCCGCCGTTGTTTAGCGTGCCGGGCGCACCTCTCCGAGGCCACCAGGAAGAGCGGAATAACGCGGAGACTGGCGCCCCCTTACACATTGAACCCAGAAGCCAAGATTTATTGGGCGGTCCAGCCACCATCAACCGATAGGTTCGTTCCGGTAATCGCACTGGCCTCATCCCGGCACAGGAACACCGCTAACGCCGCCAATTGTTCAACCTGAACAAATTTCTTCTGCGGCTGGTTGGCCAGCAACACATCATTGATAACCTGTTCGCGCGTCAACCCGCGTGCCTTCATCGTGTCGGGAATCTGGTTTTCAACCAATGACGTCCACACATATCCCGGGCAGATATTGTTGACGGTTATGCCTTGCGTCGCCACCTCAAGCGCAACCGTTTTACTGAAGCCTGCAAGGCCATGTTTTGCCGCGTTATACGCCGACTTAAACGGTGACGCGACCAGGCTGTGCATCGAACCGGTGTTGATGACCCTGCCCCACCCCTTTGCCTTCATCGCGGGCAAGGCAGCTTTTGTGGTATGGAACGCGGACGACAAGATAATCGACATGATTGCGTCCCATTTGTCTTCCGGAAATTCATCAACCGGCGCAACATGCTGGATGCCCGCATTGTTGATCAAAATATCAGGCGATCCCAGTTTCTCGCTACATTCAGCGACCATCGCCCTGATTTCATCTGGTTTCATCATATTAGCGCCAGAATGGAGCGCTTTGCCACCGCTTGCAGCGGCGAGCTCCGACACATAACCTTGGATGACATCCGCATCACCAAAGCCGTTGATCATCACATTGGCACCCTCGGCAGCCAGTGCCCGCGCATAACCCAATCCAATGCCGGATGTGGAACCAGTGATAAGTGCCGTTTTGCCTTGGAGGAACATGGGAGATAGCCTTTGCGTTAGGGGTGGACTGTATGTGCGTTGAACATCGCTAAACGCAATGTTGGTGCAGGACAATATGGCAGAATGCCAAGACCAAATAGGTGCAATTATCTAAAAGGCCTGTCATAAGCGCCGCATGCGTTTGAATGATTGTCATAATGTCGCCGATTTTCGCCAGCTGGCGAAGTCGCGCCTGCCGTCCCCTATCTTTAACTATATCGACGGCGCAGCCGATGATGAGCGGACGAAAGGGCGCAACAGTTCGTCGTTTGACGACTGCGACCTTGTGCCCAATGTGCTCGCGGGGGTTTCGGATATCGACACGAGCGTTCGTGTTATGGGCAAACAGATTGCCATGCCGCTCATGCTATCGCCCACCGCGTTGCAACGCTTGTTCCACTGGCAAGGCGAACGCGCCGTTGCCACTGTGGCGCAGCAGTTTAACACATGGTTCGGCATTTCATCGCTTGCCACGGTCAGCATTGAGGAAGTCGGCGAACGCATCAAAACACCGAAAATGTTTCAGCTGTATATCCACAAGGACAAAGGCCTGAACGCGTCGATGATCGAACGTTGTAAAGCCGCGAAGTTTGATGCCATCGCGTTGACCGTTGATACGATCGTATCGGGCAATCGGGAACGCTGCCTGCGCAGCGGCTTCACCTCGCCGCCGCGATTTACACCTGCATCGGTGCTGAGCTACGCGATCCATCCAGCATGGGCGCTGAACTATATGTTTCGGGAGAAATTCTCGCTTCCCAACCTGCAAACGCATGTTGATGCCGGGACCAATGTCGCGGTGTCTGTAGCCGAATATTTCAATACCATGCTCGATACCTCAATGGACTGGAAAATGGCGGAAAAAGTGCGATCCGACTGGGGCGGCGAATTTTGCTTAAAAGGCATCATGTCCGTTGATGATGCCAAGCGGGCAGTCGACATAGGTGCCACGGCGATCATGGTATCCAACCATGGCGGGCGGCAATTGGACGGATCGCGGTCGCCATTCGACCAGATTTCCGAAATCGCCGACGCCGTGGGCGGGAAGATCGACATCATCTGCGATGGCGGCGTGCAGCGCGGCAGCCATGTTTTGAAAGCACTGGCGGCAGGCGCCACAGCATGTTCGGGCGGGCGGCTGTATCTGTACGCATTGGCCGCAGCGGGCCAACCGGGCGTTGAACGTATCGTTGGCAAATTGCGCGACGAAATTGACCGTGACATGCGATTGATGGGAGTCAAATCCGTCGCGCAGCTTAACCGCTCTATGTTGCGCTGGCGTTAGGTGTTTTCGCTTGCCTGCAATGTCAGGAAAATAACTTTAGCGCGTGCTCACCAAAAACCAGATTGCGACCGCCGCCAATAGCACCGCAAACATACCGCGCATTTGGTTCCGTCGGTTGCCCACAGTCATCCATCCATGCGCTTGGGCCGCCAATGCAACGATCACGAGGTGCACCGCTGAAGCGATAGCGACGTAGCTGCCGGACAGCAGCATGGTTTGCGGCACAATCGGCGCATTTGTTACGATATAGGCTGGCAGGACCGTGACAAAAAACACCGCAGCCTTTGGGTTCAGTAAGTTGAGCAGCAAACCGTGGCGGAACCATGCCGCCATTGCCTTCGCGTCGATATCACTGCTCGCAGCTTCTTTCTCCCCCATCCATGTTTGCCATGCGAGCCAGAGCAAATATGCCACACCTGCGTAGCGCAGCAAGCTAAAGGCAAATGGTGCGCGGGCCGCTAGTTCGGCAAGCCCCATGGCCGACGCCACAGCAAGAATCGCAAGGCCCGTTGCAATGCCCGCGACCGCGGCAAAACCCGACCGCTTCCCTTGTGTAGCGCTGGTCAATGCGAGCCATGCCATGTTCGGCCCTGGGGTGAGTTCAATCAGTATCGTGGTGATGAGAAAGGGAAGGAACAGCGCGGTCATCATCCGCATTTTATACACGCCTTCACCCGATAGTCGATTGCGCTTGGCTTTACACGTGAACGCACCCATTTAGGGTTCATGACCAATTATTCCCTGCTTGATCTTGTTCCCGTTGTCGAAGGTGGTTCAGTGGCTAGCGCGCTGGCCAATGCCGCAGATCTTGCTGCTCATGCCGAAAGTCTGGGCTTCAGCCGTTACTGGGTTGCCGAACATCACGGGATGCGCGGAATCGCCAGCGCAGCCACCAGCGTTGTTATCGGGCATATCGCTGCTGCAACGAAATCCATCCGCGTTGGCGCGGGCGGCATCATGCTGCCCAACCATGCGCCATTGGTCATTGCCGAGCAATTTGGCACTTTGGACGCCCTCTACCCCGGCAGGATCGACCTTGGATTGGGCCGCGCCCCCGGCAGCGACCAACGCGTTGCCGCAGCGATCCGCCGGACATTGGACAGCGACCCGAATGCCTTCCCCCGCGACGTGATGGAACTGCAAAGCTATTTCGCCGATGATGGCAAAACCGGCATAGTCGCGACACCCGGCGCGGGCGCGAATGTGCAACTCTACATATTGGGTAGCAGCCTATATGGCGCGCAAGTTGCGGCGGCACTCGGCCTGCCCTTCGCATTCGCCAGCCACTTTGCGCCGCAAATGTTGGATGAAGCCCTGCACATTTACCGCAGCCATTTCCGGCCAAGCGCCATATTGGACAAACCTTATGCGATGGCGGCGTTCAACATCATTGCGGGCGAAACCGATGCAGAAGCGGAATTTTTGGCCAGCTCGCTAATGCAAAGCTTCGTAGCCCTTCGCACCGGCAACCCACGCCAAATGCCGCCGCCGGTCGAAGGCTATCTTGCGTCCCTGCCCGCCCAATTTGCAGGCGCACTAGATGGCGTTTTGTCGGCCAGCGCAATTGGCGCCGTGGAAACCGTTAGGGAAAAGGTAAAGGCATTTATCGTCCGCACACAAGCCAACGAAATCATCGTCGCTTGTTCGGTTTTCGATCACGAGAAACGAAAACGCAGTTTGGAGATAGCGGCGGAGGTTTTTGCCAGCCTCAATTGACATGTTACCAATTATTGGTATTATTTGTGCATGGTAGCAAAAAACACGTCTATTGCCCTGGGCGACCACTTTTCGAACTATGCTCGAAGTAAGGTAGAATCCGGCGAATATGGTTCAACTAGCGAAGTAATCCGCGAGGCGTTGCGGCTGCACGAAGAGCGGTCTGTGTTTAAGGATAAGCTGCTCGATGCGCTTGATGAGGGTTTGGCCAGCCCAGTTGATGAGAATTTCAATATCGATCAGTGGCTCGATGAGGAATTCCCGCGCAAGTGATGCGCATCCATTTCCGCACTGCCGCTTCCGCCGACATGCGGAGGGTCGCCCGCGAGACCCGAGCGGCGTGGGGCGAGGCGCAAGCATATAAATATTCCAGACAGTTGCGCGACGATATTACGTCACTGGCCGATTTCCCGCTGCGCTTCCCGGAATTTGACTCCCGCCCCGGCTTGCGCCGAATGAACAGCGGGCGGCATGCGGTGTTCTATCTGACATTGGATGACCGGATCGAGATTGTGCGCGTAGTGCACGTGGCTCGTGATTTCGAACAGTGGTTGAAGTAAAGTGCGTTTTCACTAAACTTTAGCGCGCACCCAAGCGGACGAAATTATCGTCGCCTGTTCGGTTTTCGATCATGAAAAACGAAAACGGAGCCTGGAGATAACAGCCTCCGTTTTCGCGGAACTTAGTAAACCCGTGGCTTCGGCTTGATATACTCTGCCTCGTCGGTCAGCGTATAATCATGCACCGGGCGGTAATCGATTTTCACCGCGCCGCCGGAGCCGCCCCAACCTTCAAACCATGACGCGGTGTGCTTCATCCAATTTGCGTCATCGCGCTCTGGATAATCCTCATGCGCATGCGCGCCGCGGCTTTCCTTGCGGTTGTTGGCGCTTTCGATGGTGCAGACAGCCTGCGCCATCAAATTGTCGAGCTCAAGCGTTTCAATAAGGTCGGTGTTCCAGATCATGCTGCGGTCGGTGACGTGCACGTCGGCCAGACGCTGGTTGACCTTTTGCATCTCGGTAACGCCTTCGGCCAGCAATGCTGTGTCGCGGAACACCGCAGCATGCTTTTGCATTGTCCGCTGCATTTGCAAACGAATGTCTGCAGTCGGAGAGCCGCCCTTTGCGGAACGGAACTTGTCGACGCGCGTCAGCGCCAAATCGGCAGCATCTTTTGGCAGCGCCTTGTGCGGCGCACCGGGCGTCAACGACGATTTCAAATGCAAGCCAGTGGCGCGTCCGAATACGACCAAGTCGATCAACGAATTTGATCCCAGCCGGTTTGCGCCATGCACGGAAACGCATGCGGCTTCGCCGACGGCGTAAAGGCCCGGAACGATGACTTCAGGATCGTCACCAACTTTGGTGACAACCTGACCATGATAATTGCACGGAATTCCGCCCATATTGTAATGAACGGTTGGTGTCACTGGCAGCGGTTGGCGTGTCAAATCGACGCCGGCGAAAATCTTTCCGCTTTCGGTGATGCCGGGCAAACGCTGGGCCAACACCTTGGGATCGATGTGATCGAGGTGCAAATAGATATGGTCCTTATGCGGACCGACACCACGGCCTTCACGCATTTCAAGTGCCATCGAACGACTGACAACGTCGCGTGAGGCCAAATCTTTAGCGGACGGTGCATAACGCTCCATGAAGCGCTCACCTTCGCTGTTGGTCAGATATCCGCCCTCGCCGCGTGCACCTTCTGTGATGAGAACGCCAGCGCCGTAGATACCGGTCGGGTGGAACTGCACGAATTCCATATCCTGAAGCGGAAGCCCGGCGCGCAGCACCATGCCGCCACCGTCACCCGTGCAGGTATGCGCCGAAGTAGCGGAGAAATAGGCACGGCCATATCCGCCCGTTGCCAGCACGACGGCGTGGCTCTTGAAACGGTGGATGGTGCCATCTTCCATGCACATGGCAATAACGCCGCGACATTCGCCATTTTCCATAATCAGATCGAGCGCGAAATATTCGATGAAGAAATCCGCGTCATATTTCAGGCTCTGCTGATACAGGCTGTGCAACATGGCGTGACCGGTGCGGTCGGCCGCTGCGGCGGTACGCTGAACGGGGGGGCCTTCGCCCATATTCTGCATATGGCCACCAAAGGGGCGCTGATAAATTGTGCCGTCGGCGTTGCGGCTAAACGGAACGCCGGCATGCTCAAGCTCGTACACCGCGGCAGGCGCTTCACGCACCATATATTCGATCGCGTCCTGGTCACCCAACCAATCCGACCCCTTTACGGTGTCGTACATGTGCCAGGTCCAATGGTCCGGCGAGTTATTGCCAAGCGACGCCGCAATGCCACCCTGTGCCGCAACAGTGTGCGAACGGGTGGGGAAAACCTTTGTGATACAGGCTGTCTTCAAACCGGCTTCAGCGCTGCCCATCGTGGCGCGCAAGCCAGAGCCGCCGGCTCCAACAACAACCGTGTCATAGGTATGGTCGATAATTTTGTAAGCGTCTGACATCAGGCGGATGCTCCGGTAAATGCTAATTTTGCTACGACGAAAATGCCGAACACGGCGCTTGCGACGACATAGAAGTTCAAAAGCGCCATTGCGCCAAACTTCAATCCTTCATCATGCACATAATCCTCAATCAAAACCTGAAGGCCAAGGCGCGCGTGCGAAAAAATGTTGACGATCATCAATATCATCGGAACCGCAACTATTGGCTGAGCCAGCCATTGCGCCAAAGTTGCTTGATCAAAATTCGGCATGAGAAGCAGCGAGACAACGAGCCACGTGGTCAGCAAGATATTGCCAATCGCGGTCAGGCGCTGTTTCAACCAATGTTCGCCGCCATGCTTTGCTGAACCCAACCCACGCACGCGTCCGATATTTGTTCTACTGTCCATCATCAAACTCCCAGAAAGCGCGATGCCACAAACAGGACAACGAATGCAGTTGCAAAAAAGGCCGCAATGAATGCAGCCGAAGCCCATGTCCGGTTCGCCTTCAATTCGTAGCCAGCGCCAATATCCAAAACGAGATGGCGAATGCCAGAGGCGAGATGCTGGAAGAAGCTGAAGGTTACAGCCAGACCCAAAAGCCGGAAGAACCAGTTCACCGCAGTTTCAAAACCGGTTGCGCTTTCACCTGCGGAGACGACATATTTTTGAAAGGTCGCATAGCTTTCCGCGCCACCGCCAATTGCGGACAACCACCACAGCAAGGTGACCATACCAACCGTCGCAAGAATGAATCCTGTTGCGCGATGGAAAATCGAAATCGCCATCTGCGGTGACCAACGATACACCTGCAAATGCGGTGACAACGGGCGGTTCGGGTTTTTCGCCATGATTTCAGCGTCCTTCATTTAAGCGCGGCCTGTATTAAGCGTCGCTCTTTAATCGTTTAATGGCGTGGCGCAAGGCCTGCACCGTCAGAATCGCGCATACAGATGATGGATTTGTTCAATCACAACTTTGTACAAAATCCGAACCAGAGCATCGGGGCGTTTCGGCAATAACCGCCTATTAACCATTTACCGCTTAAACATGGAAAATCAGTCCGCATTGCGGAAGACCATGACACAGGAATGCGACAATGGCAGAAAAACGGGACATTGAACAATCGGACGTCCAGGCGATTATTGATGTGTTTGTCGAAGACAAAAACTTTGCGCCCCGCTGCCGCAAAGTCGGTGAGCTGCTGAAAGACCGGCTATACGACATTAGCAGCTATTATTGGGATTATTGGACCCGCATGGGCAAGTTTCCTGAAATGCAGGATCCCGAAAATGTAGAAAAAGCCCGTGTCAAAACAGCGACCTTTATTGGCAAGCGCCTTAGCGATATCGAAGGCGCGGAATGGTCAAAGTTTCTAACCCGCCAGATTATGGATTCCTGCCAGCGGGGTATCCCGCCCAAAGCACTTAATGCAGCGTCGATACGCACGAACGCCTACACGCTAAAGTTGCTCGGTGAAGTATATGGCGTTGAACAGGAGGACTATCAGGACCTCGCAGCTGCCGTTCTGACCGCGACGGGGCTGGAACTATCCATCATGGCAATGTGCCACACGGCATATCACGCCAATCAAAACGCGGCGCGCCGCCAGGAACAATCAGCGCAGTTTGAATCCGACATAGGCATAACTGCACATGAGGTTGCCGACCGCACGGCCGTATTGCGCCAACAAGCCGCAAGCAGCTCGCAAATGGCGAACGGCATGCTGTCCAAGGCATCTGAAGTTGCTGCAGCGTCTGAACAATCTGCAGTCGCCATGCGCGAAGCGGCCCAAACTGCCGCTGGCCTCATCCGTGCGATTGAAGATGCACGGACAGAAGTGGAAACCGCCGCCGACGTCGCAAACCGCGCCGCCGATGTCGCAACAAAAGGTGCGGTCGCGACCGACACGCTTTCAGAACAATCACAATCCATCGAGTCTATATTGGGCCTTATCCGGGACATCGCCGGGCAAACCAACTTGCTGGCGTTGAACGCGACAATCGAAGCTGCGCGTGCAGGCGATGCGGGCCGCGGCTTCGCCGTGGTCGCGCAAGAAGTGAAAAGCCTTGCGAATCAAACAGCGCAGGCAACAGACGAAATTGCGCAGAAGATTTCATCCATTCAAAGCGCGACCAAGGCGTCCGTTGAATCAAATGCATCCATCCGCGAAACCGTTGACGAAGTGCGCATGTCTGCCGAACGCATCCGGCGGGCGATGGAAGACCAAGCACAAACGGTGACGATGATTACGGCGTCAGTTGATGAAACTGCGTTGGCCGCAGATTTGATGTCCAACACCATATCCGCCATCCGCAGCGATACGGAAAATGTGGTGTCGGAAATCATGCAGCTTGAGGGCGGATTTAGCGAAGTGAATGAGAAAATCTCATCACTTCAAGCCAACGCAACGCGCTTTGTTGGCAACCTCGTCCGATAACTTCGGTTGAAATTTTGTCAGCGCTGTGAAAAGCAGCGCGGATGAAAACCCATATCCTTATCACCGGCGCATCACGCGGCATCGGCGCTGCCGCTGCGGCAAGCTTTGACCCCGCAACGACTTCCGTGCTGGCGCTGTCCAGCAAGGATGGCGACCTAAGCGATCCCACAACGCCACAACGGCTTTGGAACCATGCGCTTGATCGCCTTGACGGCCGTGTGGATGTGTTAATCAACAATGCCGGGATATTTGAACAAAACCCAATTTCGACCTCAGACGAAGAATGGCTCGCCAATTGGAACCGGACCATGCAGATCAACCTGACCGCCAGCGCGGACTTGTGCCGCCGCGCTGTCCTGCATTGGCAGGAATCGCACGCGAGTGGCAGGATCGTCAATATCGCCAGCCGCGCCGCGCATCGCGGGGATAGCCCCGCCCATTGGCATTATGCGGCATCAAAGGCCGGCATGGTCGCCATGACCAAGACTATCGCCCGCGCTTATGCCGCTCAAAAAATCTATGCTTTTACTATCTGCCCCGGATTTACGATGACCGGCATGGCGGACGATTATCTCGCAAGCCGCGGCGGCGATAAGCTGCTCGCCGATATTCCGCTTGGCAAGGTCGCTGATCCCGAAGAAGTCGCGGCGATGGTGAAATTCTGTGCACTGGATGCACCGCCGTCGATGACAGGTGCGGTATTGGATATAAATGGTGCGAGCTATGTACGCTAAGCTTGGCGCCCTATTGGCATTGGCCCTGACGGCCTGCGCGCCGGTGGCACCCGTTAAAACCATGAGCAGTGGAGCCACACTCGCGTCACAGTGCGAAGGCCGTGACGGCTGGGGCGACCCTGCCCCGCCGGCGCATATATTCGCCAATGTGTATATGGTCGGCACATGTGGCATTGTGTCGTTGCTCGTGACGTCACCCAAAGGTCATATCCTTATCGACGGCGCGACCGCCGAAGCTGCCCCATTCATTGCCGACAATATCCGAAAGCTTGGTTTCCAAACGAGCGATGTGAAATATCTGGTCAGCAGTCATGAACATTTGGATCATGTTGGCGGACTTGCCGCGCTAAAGAGCATTACCGGTGCCCACATGCTGGCACGGGCCGAAGCCCGCAAAAGCCTGGAGACCGGCATTTCGGATCCTACTGACCCGCAATTGGCAATATTGCCTCCCTTTGCGGGCATAAAGGTGGACCAAATCGTGCAAGACGGTGAAACAATCACCCTTGGCCCGATAAAAATGACCGCCATCGCCACACCGGGGCACGCACCGGGTGGAACGAGTTGGACTTGGAAATCATGTCAGGGTGCAACCTGTCGTCAATTTGTTTTCGCCGATAGCCTTGGCGCTGTGTCTGCTGAGGCATACCGATTTACGGACCACCCAGAATATGTGGCGGTGTTAAGGGCGACTATTAAACGCGTATCTGAACTAAAGCCATGCGACGTCCTGATTGCCCCGCACCCCGCGCAATCACGTTTCTTTGAACGCATTTCGGGCAAGGAACCGCTCGCCGACCCTGCAGGCTGTGCAAATTATGCGAAAGCGGCCATGGAGCGGCTTGATGCCCGGTTAGCAAAAGAAGCAGCACAATGAGCTGGAAAGTGACCCTGCCCTGTACCCGCGCCGAAGCGGAAGCGCTGCACCACGACGACGAGTGGTTTGCGGCATTGGAACCCATGCCGACAATCGTGGCAGACGAAGTCGAAGCCTTCAACGACGAAAAATGGCGGGTTGAAGCTTATTTTAATGAGAAGCCAAACGCGCAGGTGATCTCCGCCATCCAAATCCGCCTTCCCAGTGCCGCAGGCGCAAAGGCGGTGGTTGAAAAACTTCCCGATGCTGACTGGGTCGTGATGAGCCAACAAGGGCTTCAGCCGGTGCATGCCGGGCGCTTCTACGTCCATACAATGGCTAACAAGGGCACAGTGCCATACGGCGCAACCCCATTCCAAATCGAGGCTAGCCGCGCCTTTGGCACGGGCGGACATGAAACGACCAGCGGCTGTCTTGATATGCTCGACAGAATGAAAAGTGCTGGCAAACGCTTTGACCTTATCGCCGATATCGGGACCGGCACTGGCCTGCTGGCTTTTGCCGCGCATGCGTTGTGGCCGAAGGCATATTTGACGGCATCGGATATCGACCCCGTTAGCATTGATGTCACTGCGGCCAATGCCGTGGTCAACAATGTCCCTTGTGGCGTTGCGCAGGGCCAGCTGGCGCTGTGTGTGGCCGCGGGGACTGCGCACGACCTTATCCGTGCCCGCGCACCTTATGACTTGGTCATCGCCAATATTTTGGCGGGCCCGTTAATCGAGTTGGCGCCGTCGCTATCGGCCATATTGCGGGAAGGTGGCTCGCTGATATTGGCTGGCTTGCTGAATACGCAGGCGGAGGCGGTTGCGCGCGCATATCGCCTACACGGCTTTAGACTGCAAAAACGCAAGGATATGGGCGATTGGCCGTGCCTGTGGCTCGTCAAGCGCCGGAGCTATGGCTGGCAACGCCCGCTGCGCGCATCGGGCCGCACCAGTCAGCCGCCGGGTGATTTCGGAACCTGGTAGTCCTTAAAATATGCCTGAGTGCCCTTGGTCATAACCGCATCTTCGGCAATGATTTCGCTAACCGATATGTCGGGCAAGGATTCAAGCCGCTCGTACAATGGCGCGAAGTCGGTCTCGACAGTCACCTTAAGCAACTGTTCCATACTGGAGATCACGAAGTAGTTCTGCTGAAAATCATCAATCCGGTAATGGCTACGCATCACGCGCAGCAGGTCGAACGCGATCCGGTTGGGACTTGGGTCCTCCAGCGCAAAAATGCTCTCTGCATAGCTTGAAACAATCCCAGCGCCGTAAATCCGCAAGCCATCGGCCTGCTGAATAAGGCCGAACTCCACCGTATACCAATATAGACGCGCGAGATGGTCAAGCGCGCCAAAGCCAAGCGAGCGCAATCCGCCCTTGCCATAAGCCACCATATAATCGGCAAATACGGGGTCCGCCAACATCGGTACATGCCCAAACACATCATGGAAAACGTCTGGCTCTTGCAGATAATCCAACTGCTCCGGCGTCCGGATGAAATTGCCGGCCGGAAAACGGCGATTGGCGAGATGGTCAAAAAACACGTCGTCGGGAACTAAGCCCGGCACGGCAACGATTTGCCAACCGGTGGCCGCCGTCAAACGCGCGTTCAATTCGCGATAATCCGGAATGCCGGGGCGCGTGAGCTTTAGAACATCGATCCCGCGTAGAAATGCATCAGCCGCGCGGCCCGGTAGCATCGCCGTTTGGCGGGCAAAAAGCCGGTCCCACATCGCATGATCATCAGCGCCAAAGGCGTCCCAATTCTGGGGCACGGTCCAATCGGCATTGGCACCGGCAGGCGGCGCGTCATAAACATGGCTCGAACTATCCATGGAAATTAGTTACACTTGAAACTGTTTTACATCAACCGCGTTGGCAGCGATCCCATGAGCGCAAAATCCCTTGCGAGCTCCGGCTAAGCCTCCGCCACGATGCGCGCCCATTCGGCCTCATCAATAACTGAAATGCCAAGTGCCGTCGCCTGTTTCAGTTTCGATCCTGCTCCCGGGCCCGCCACGACCAAGTCAGTCTTTGCACTCACCGATCCAGCAGATTTTGCGCCAAGTGCCTCAGCCTGCGCCTTCGCCTCATCCCGGCTCATGGTTTCAAGCTTTCCGGTGAACACGATGGTTTTGCCTGTCCAGGCACTTTCACGGACATTTGAAACATAAGCAGGCGGCGTGATTTCGTTCAATAGATCACGCCACACCGACACATTGTGCGGTTCGTGGAAGAAATCGCCAAGTGCCTCGGCAACTGCCCCGCCAACGCCGTCAATCGCGGTGATGTCCGCGACGGCCGCTTCATCACCCTGCGCCAAACGCAGCCCGATGTTACCGACGTTTTGTACCGTGCCAAAAGCCTTAAACAAATCGCGCGCAGTGACTGCGCCAATGTGGCGAATGCCAAGCCCAAAGAGCAACTTGGCTCCATCGGGCGCGCGCTTCGCCTCAATCGCTGCCAACAGGTTATCCACAGACTTATCCTGCCATCCATCACGCGATAAAATATCTGCACGCCGCGACCGGAGCCTGAAAATATCTGCGGGACTTTCGAGCCAGCCCAGATCGAAAAACTCTTGAATCGTTTTCTCGCCAAGCCCCTCAATATCCAGCGCACCACGGCTGACAAAGTGGATTAGCCGCTGGACGCGCTGGGCCGGACAAATCAGTCCGCCGGTGCAACGCACGTCAACTTCGCCCTCTTCGGCGACAGCTTCCGAACCGCATTCGGGACATTGCTCTGGAAACGCATAAGGCGCGCGCTCTGCATCGCGTGTCAGGTTTTCAACGATCTGGGGAATGACATCCCCTGCCCTTTGCACGACAATACGGTCACCGGGACGCACACCCAGTCGGGCAATTTCATCGCGGTTATGCAAAGTTACGTTGGACACAACGACGCCGCCCACCGTCACTGGGGTCAGGCGACCTACGGGCGTCAACTTGCCCGTTCGTCCGACCTGAATATCGATAAGCTCAAGCGTTGTTTCGGCCTGTTCAGCAGGGAATTTATGCGCAATCGCCCAGCGCGGGGATTTTGCGACAAAGCCAAGCCGTTCCTGCCAGTCCAACCGGTCGACCTTGTAGACGACGCCGTCAATATCATAGCGCAAATCAGCCCGCTGACGTTCGATGCTGGCATAATGGGCCAGCGCATCGCCGCTATGCGCAACGCGGACAAGCAATGGCGACACTGGGACACCCCATGCCCCGATGGCCGCCATCACGCCGCTCTGTGTCTCGGCTGGCAAGCCGCTGACCTCGCCCCATCCATGCGCAAAGAAACGCAGCGGCCGTGACGCGGTAACCTTGGCATCTTTTTGCCGCAATGATCCCGCCGCCGCATTGCGCGGGTTGGCGAACAGCTTCCCGTCCTTCGCCTTTTGCGCTTCGTTTATCGCCGCAAAGTCAGACTTGGCCATATAGACCTCGCCGCGTATCTCGAAGATATCGGGCACATCGCCGGCCAATCGCTGCGGTATGTCCGAGATATAGGCGACATTGGCGGTCACATCCTCACCCACGCTGCCATCGCCGCGTGTTGCGGCCTGAATCAGATGGCCATTTTCGTACCGTAAGGAAAGCGAAAGGCCGTCAATCTTGTCCTCCGCCGTCAACGCAACATCCGCATCGGGGCCGAGGTTTAGAAAGCGCCGGACACGCGCCACGAAATCATGCACATCTTGCGCCTCAAACGCATTGTCGAGGCTCATCATGCGCTTTGCATGCGTGATTTTCTTGAGGCCTGAACCGTCTACAGCTGCGCCAACCAAATTATTGGGGCTATCGGCGCGCACGAGATGCGGGAAAGCGGTCTCAAGCTCATTATTGCGCCGCACCAACGCATCATATTCCGCGTCCGAGATTTCAGGCGTGTCTTCGACATGGTAGCGCCTGTTATGATAGGCAATCTGTTTTGCCAACCGCATCAGCTCATTGGCAGCGTCTGCTTCTGTCACGCATCAGCTCCAGCGAACGAAAAGCTGCCCTGCATCACACAACCTCCAACAGGCGTTTTGCTTGTGCGCGCGCTTCGTCCGTCACTTCTGCGCCCGACAGCATTCGGGCGATTTCTTGGCTGCGCGCCGCATTATCCAACAAGACCACGCCCGTACGCGTCACCGTCCCTTGGCTGGATTTCGCAATGAAGTAATGCGCCTTGCCTTTGGCCGCGACCTGCGGACTATGCGTGACCGCAAGTAACTGCGTATGTTGCGCCAAGCGCGCAAGCCGCTCGCCAATGGCAGCAGCCACTGCACCGCCGACGCCGCGGTCGATTTCATCAAAGATAATCGTTGCTGCCCCGCCCTCTTCCGCCAACGCGACTTTCAGCGCGAGGATGAAGCGCGACAGTTCGCCGCCCGATGCGATTTTGGCCAGCGGCGCGAATGGCGCGCCGGGGTTTGTCGAAATCAAAAACTCGACGCGGTCCATGCCCGACGCGGCCCAGCGGTCTTCGGGAAGCTGCTCGACAGCCGTTTGGAATTGCGCGGCATCCAGCTTTAACGGCGCCAATTCCACCTTAACGGCGGCATCCAGCTTCGCTGCTGAAGCACGTCGCGTTTCCGACAGTGCCGTGGCGGACGTGACATAGGCCGCGTGTTTTGCAGCGACCTCAGCCTCTAACAAAGCGAGCCCCTCGCCCCCTGCCTCAATTGACTGAAGCTGCGCCGTCAGGCGTTCCTGAAGGGCGATGATGCCGTCCGGCGCGACATTGTGCTTACGGGCCAGCGCGCGCAATTCGAACAGGCGCTCCTCAATTTCATCGAGACGCGCTGGTTCATATTCAATTGCCCGCGCCGCCGCATTCAACTTGTCCTCGGCTTCGCTTGCTTCGATCACGGCACGGTCCAGCGACGTCAGCGCTTCTGCCAGCAATGGATGCGCATCCGCCAAGCGGTCAAGCTTGCGTGCCGCAGACCGGATAAGCGCAAGGCCGCTTTTGGGACCGTCAAAGCTTTCAAGCACCGCCTTCAAATCTTCGGCAATGCGTTCGCCCTTTTGCATGTCCGACCGCTCGCCAGCCAGTTCTTCTTCCTCGCCCGGCTGCGGATTAAAGGCAGCAAGTTCCGCCACCGCATGTTCAAGCCATTCCCGGTCGCGCGCGGCATTTTCCAATGCGTCGCGTGCGATATCAAGCCGCACTTTCGCCTCATGCCAGGACGTGAAATTGGCCGCGACCGTTGCAGTGTCGCATCGGCCAAAGGCATCAAGCAGCGCCCGGTGCCCGCGCGGGTTCAGCAAGCCGCGATCATCATGCTGCCCGTGTATTTCAACCAATGATGCGCCGACATCGCGCAGCAAAGCGGCAGAGCATGGCTGATCATTTATGAACGCCTTACTGCCGCCATCGGCCTTAACCGAACGGCGGATCAGCAGCGGTTCGCCTACGTCAATTTCAATGTC
>JACCDI010439459.1_pt1 | contig 21447 bp, 15 predicted proteins | sample 7442791 | NCBI WGS metagenome assembly JACCDI01 (sample SAMN15323434, study PRJNA562643) | freshwater metagenome | isolation source: river surface water | place: USA:Blue River Watershed | collected 2017-08-15
ACCTCATCCAAAATACAGAATGGAGCTGGCTTGATTAAGTAGATAGCAAATAACATAGCCGTTGCAGTTAATGTTCTCTCCCCTCCACTCAATTGAGTAATAGAGGATGGACGCTTTCCCTTAGGCTTCGCTACAATCTCTACCGCCGTTTCAGCCAAATTATCAGGATCAACCAATACCAAGTCACAAGAATCTTCTTCTGTAAACAATGCTTTGAATACTTTCTGGAAGTTTTCTCTTGCAGTATTGTAAGTTTCTAAGAATGCTTGGTTAGCCGTTGCTTCCACTTCTTGAATGGTTAGCATCAAGCTTTCCTTAGCATCTACTAAATCATTCTTTTGTTCTAAGATAAAGTCATAACGCTTTTTCATCTCTGTATAAGCTTCAATAGCAGTTGGGTTTACTTCACCCATATTCTCTAAACGCTTTTTCATTCGATCCACACTGGCTTGTAATTCTTCCAAACTCTCTTCTGTTTGTCTTCCCTTATCTAAAACCTCTTCTAATTCTACTTTAAATTCAACACTCAAACGCTCTTTCATACCTGCTAAAGACAATTTTAAGTTGTTTAATTTATCCTTGATCTCATTGATCAATTGATCCATTAACTCTTTAGATTTCACCTGTAATCTTAAAGCACTCTCTTTTTCTTGTAATTGTGTTCTTAAAGTATAGTAAGCTTGGTCTGCTTCGTTTAATTTTAATTCTTCCGATTCCTTGTTTCTTAACAATTCAATCAAAGCTGTTTCTACAGCTGCTAATTGGTCTCTGCTTTCAACAATAGCAGTAGAAGCCTCTGTTAATTGAGTGGTATTGGATTGAATTTGTGTATGCAAGTCAACCAATTGGTTTTCTTTAAATACCACTTCTTGTTGTAATGCATCAATTTTGCTTTGTTGCTTAGTTAACTGCAAATTCATTTCATTGAACTCACCAGAAGCTAAATGGTATGCTTGTTCAGCAGCTTGATATGCCAATTCAATATCGCCTAATTGAGCTTGCGTCTCTTGCAAACTAATATTCAATGCCTCGAAAGCTACTCTTGTATCCGCAATGGCATCATGCTCTTCTTGCATCTTAATAGTAAATTCAGCTAATTTTGCTGCAGCTGTAGCTTGAGCAGATTGCAAGTTTTCCAATCTATTCTTGTTGGCAAATACTTCATTGATTAAAGTATTAACAGATTGCTCTGTAGCACGAATTTCATTTTCTTTCAATAATTCATTAAAGCCAAGAACTGAGTCATGCTTTACTTGAATTTGGGCTTTTAAGTCGTTCACTACTTTTTCTTGCGCTTCAATATCTTCTAATAATTTTTCTAGATTCTTCGCACGACCGATTTTCTTTCCTTCAAATAAACCTACACTACCCCCTGTTAAAGTATACTTACCCTTAACATATTTACCAGTTTTTTCTAAAATTATTCCAGTATGATTTGCTTCTAATGCAGCTTCATTTTCTGCAATGAAAACATTTCCTAATAAATGATTTGCTAATGCTGCATATTTAGTATCTATTTCCACCACAGATAAAGCAGCGATCGTATTAGCTGGAGCCGCATTGGCTTGAGCGCCAGATAATTGATCCAACAAGAAGAAATTGGCTTTACCTTTTTTATGCTCATCCAATAAATGAATGGCCTGTAAACCTTCTTTTAAATCGTTTACAACATAATAGTTTAAATAAGGCTCTAATACATTCTCCACAGCTGTACGGTAAGATTCCTGTACATAAATAATATCTGACAAGATAGGTGCATTATGATTCCAGCCTGTATTGTTATGTAAGAATTTAACACTCTCTGGATAACCTTCCATAGAGTCTACTAAACTCTTTAATAAATCGTATTCGTTTTTCTTAGCATCTAAAATTCTAGATTGTTCTGCCAATGAAGATCTTAATACTTCTAAAGCAGATTGGGTTTCAAAAATACTTGCTTTCGCTTTTTCATGTTGCTCTTGCAAAGCAACTAAATGTGCTTTCTTATCTGCTAAATCAGTTTCTTTCTGAGCTAATTGCGCAGTTATGTCTTGAATTTGAGATGTACGATGCGTCTGCTCATCTTCTATTTGAACTTGAGATCGTTGAATGTTTTGAATAGAGGTATCCGCAACAGCTACCTTCTTCTCTGCATCAAATTGATTTCTTTGAATTTGATTGTATTGTTGACGTAAATTATCCAATACTGCTCTTTGATCATCAAACTGAGCTCTTTTGTTAGATAATTCTACTTGAGACGCTTCTACTCTATTTTTAAAATCATTATAAATTTTTTCTTCTTCAACTACTTGTAATTTTGTATATTCAATAGAATCACCAATCGTTTTTACTTGGCCCTCTGCTCTTTCTAGGAATTCTTGTAATCCTTTTTCTTTATCATTCAAATAATCCAAACGCTGTGCAGCTAAATTTTTATCATTTTCTTTGGTTCTTAACTTTTGAACCAAGTTATTAAACTCTTGTTGTTGACTTTGTAACCCTCTTTCTTTTTCAATAAAGCTAACACGTTCTTGCTCTAATGCTGCTTCTTCTAATGCAATTTGAGCTTCTAATTGAATCTTCTTGTCTGATTCAGTTTCTTGTTGTTCTGTCAACTCTTTATAAGTAAGATTAAACCCTTCTAAAGAAGCAATAGCTAATTCTATAGCTGTATCCTTATAATCTTTCTTGATTTCAAAATACTTCTCAGCTTTTTTGGCTTGATTTTCTAAAGTTTTTAACTGATTGTTGATTTCAAATAATAAATCTTCAATTCTTGATAAATCTTGCTCAGTAGCGTCTAATTTATTCTTTGCTTCTTTCTTTCTTGTTTTGTAAATGGTAATGCCCGCAGCTTGCTCTAACATTTTACGACGACTATTATCCTTGTCCTTGATAATATCATCCACCATACCTAATTCGATAATAGCATAACTATCTGTACTAACTCCAGTATCTAAAAATAAATTGTGAATGTCTTTTAAACGACAAGCCACATCATTCAATCGGTATTCACTTTCTCCATTTTTGTAATAACGACGTGTCACCGTGATGGTGCTAAATTCAGTGGGTAATAAATTTTTTGTGTTTTCGAAAGTCAAACTTACTTCTGCCATGCTACTCGCATTTCTTGTTTTACTTCCGTTGAATACCAATGAATCTAAATTTTCAGATCTTAAGGCTGAAATTTTTGATTCACCAGTTACCCATCTTATACTATCGATGATATTACTTTTTCCGCATCCGTTTGGCCCAATGATGCCAGTTATCCCCTCGTCAAAACTTACGATGGTTTTGTCCGCAAAACTCTTGAACCCTTTGATTTCTAATGACTTTAGTCTCACTTTCTTTGAACTTTTATATGTTTGCGAACATATGAAAAAAGACGTAAGAAGTCAAGTAAAAAAAGGGCAATTTATGCCCAAAATGAAGAATTTATTAAGCCTTTTCTACCAGTTTTCCACCTTCAGTGGTCAAAGTACGAGAGGGGAACTTATTCACCACCATAAAATCGTGGGTAGCCATTAAAATAGCTGTTCCATCCTCCTTGGCTATTTGCATCAATAATTGCATGATTTCGTCGCTTGTTTCAGGGTCTAAACTACCTGTTGGTTCATCGGCCAAGATCAATTTTGGGGCATTTAATAAGGCTCTTGCTATATCTACTCTCTGTTGCTCTCCACCACTCATTTCATAGGTCATTTTGAAGCCCTTATTTTGTAAACCCACTTTATTCAATACGTCGTCAATTTTTTGCTCCATCAATTTTTCATCCTGCCATCCAGTTGCCTTCAATACGAACTTTAAATTTTCATGCACATTTCTATCGGTTAGTAATTGAAAATCTTGGAATACCACTCCTAAATTTCTTCTTAAGAAAGGCAATGTTTTCCATGTCATATCCTTTAAATTAAATCCCACAACATGTCCAATCCCTTCTGTTAAAGTTATTTCTCCGTATAATGTTTTTAATAAACTACTTTTTCCAGCACCCGTTCTTCCCACTAAATAAACAAACTCTCCTTTCTCCACTTTCAAATTGACATCTTGTAGAATAAGGCTACCACTTTGGTAAATATTTACATGGTCTAATTGTACTACTAACTCGCTCATGGGTTGGATTGTTTTATATTAAAATTAATAGCTAAATGTTTCTGTTCCAAAACTTCCTTTTAAGACCAATTCTTTGGTGTCTGATGCCTCCACTCTACCAATTATTTGTGCTTCAATGCCTAAAGATGCAGCAATTTCAATTAATGCAGCCGCATCCATTTCATTGGTGAAAATTTCTAAACGATGTCCCATATTAAATACTTGATACATTTCTCTCGCGTTGGCACCAGAATTTTCTTGAATCAATTTAAATATTGGAGGCACTTCTAAAAAATGATCTTTCACAATACGCATTGGGCCTGGTAAGTATTTCATACACTTGGTTTGCCCCCCACCACTACAATGAATCATTCCTTTAACAGCATCAAAATATGTTGACAAAATCGCTTTTACTAATGGAGCGTAGGTTCTTGTAGGACTCAATAATAATTTCCCCACTTGAATGTGACCAAAACCAGGAATATCAATCGTATCTGTAACTTTATTTTTACCAATATATACCACTTCATTCGCTAAGCTTGGTTCAAATGTTTCTGGATATTTAGTTGCATATTCTTTGCTTAATACATCATGCCTTGCACTGGTTAAACCATTGCTTCCCAAACCACTATTGTAAGCAGTTTCATATTTCGCTTGTCCATAACTTGAAAAACCAACAATCACTTGGCCTGGTGCAATTAAATCATTGGTGATGAGTTTTGATTTAGGCCATCTAGCTGTCATGGTTCCATTCACAGCAATTGTTCGTACCACATCCCCCACGTCTGCAGTCTCTCCTCCTAAAAAAGAAATTTGAACACCAAAATCTTTTAAGGTTTCAAAAAAAGATTGTGTCCCATTAATCACTTCACTGATGACTTCTCCATTGATGATTAATTTATTTCTATCTATGGTGCTAGAGAATAAAATTTGATCATAAATGCCTACACATAACAAATCATCCAAATTCATGGCAATCGCATCTTGTGCAATACCCTTCCAAACGGAAGCATCCCCAGTTTCTTTCCAATAGATATATGCTAAGATGCTTTTAGTACCTGCACCATCTGCGTGCATAATATTAATGTAGTTTTGATCGCCCCCAAGGTAATCAGCGTATAATTTACAAAAAGCATTGGGGTACAAGCCCTGATCTAAATGCTGGATAGCAGCATGTACTTCTTCTTTTTGTGCGGATACACCGCGTTGGGCATATAAAGACATGGATCAAAATTGATTTGTGGCACAAAGGTACAATTGTTTTACATTTGTGCCATATTTAGCTATAGAAGATGAAGGTTCACTACGATTTACAAAATTTACCCCTATTTAGACAAGCAGTCATTACTACTGGGGCATTTGATGGAGTGCACAAAGGTCATTTGCAAATCATCCAAAAAATGAAGGCAATCGCCACTTCTATTCAGGGAGAGACGGTTATCATAAGCTTTCATCCCCATCCTCGAAAAGTGATCTCATCTGTACCTGGAGAAATCAAACAATTAACCCATATCAGTGAGCGGATTAGTTTATTGGAAAAAGCCGGCATAGATCATTTAGTGGTAGTGCCATTTGATCATCGATTTTCAAATATGACCGCCGAGGAATATGTGAAAGATTTCATTGTTGCTCATTTTAAACCCGCACATATTATTGTTGGATATGACCACCGATTTGGAAATGGCAGAAAAGGAGATTTTAAATTATTAGAAGCTTTAGGTAAAGACTACCAATTTACCGTGGACGAAATCAAGGAGCAATTAGAAGATGGAGAGATTGTGAGTTCTACTTTGATTAGAAATTGTATTGCTGAAAAAAATATTGAACAAGCTAATAATTTATTGGGCTACCCATATGCCTTTGAAGGCTATGTGGTAAGAGGTAATCAGCTAGGAAGAACTATTGGCTTCCCGACAGCCAACCTACATATCAATGATGAAGAAAAACTAATTCCATCTAATGGAGTGTATGCCGTTAAAGTGAGAGGCGCTTGCACAGATGGAAGTTTATTAAATGGCATGATGAATATTGGCGTAAGACCTACCGTGGATGGTCATAAAAAAGTGATTGAAGTACATATTTTCAATTTTGATAAAGATATTTACGATCAAACTATTACCGTTCAAGTATTTGAATTTATCCGAGGGGAACAGAAATTTGACGGATTAGACGCCTTGAAGAATCAATTGGCGCAAGATAAAATTCATACTGCAACTATTTTGCAGAAGTATCCATAATCTTTATCACCAACTCTTTTAATAAATCCGCATCTGAGTTGGAAGCATCATTAATACCCAATACTCTTAAATTGTATTCGTGTATGAGCAATAATATATGCTCTACTTTGCCATAGCTATAAAGCCTTGTTGCTGCAATATAATTTTTCACTAAAAATGGTGCGATGCCAACTTCGCTCGCAATTTTTCTCTCATCATTTGTACCTAATCCATATATTGAATAGAGCTTGTTAAAAAAAGCATAAAGGGTTGGAAGGATCAATTGAATGGGAGCAGCCTTATGATTGGATTCAAAATATTGAATCATCTTAATCGCTTTGGTAAAATTCTTTTGTGATACTGCATCCTGAAATTCAAAAGCATTATATTCTTTACTAATGCCAATATATTTTTCAATATCATCTTCGGTGATATTTTTTCTATCCCCTATGTTGATAATAAGTTTATCCAATTCATTTTGGATTCTACTTAGATCATTCCCAATGTGATCTACAATAATTTGAACCGCTTTGGGACTAATTTGAAATCCCTTGTCTTTTATAAAACCCATTACCCATTCAGGTAATTTATTGTCATACATTTTTTTGGTAGACACATGCACTGACTTTGTTTTAAGTGCTTTGGCCAAAGCCGACCTGCCATCTACATTTTTATCTTTATGCGCAACAATTAATATGGTAGAACTTAAAGGATTTTCTATATAGGGTAATAGTTTTTCTATTTGACCCATATGTTGGGCTTCTTTTACAATCACTACCTGCCTTTCTGCAAATACCGGATAACGCTTACAAGCATTAATTATTTCGGCCCAATCAGCATCCTTACCATAAAAAATACTCAAATTAAAAGCTTGTTCGGCTTCAGGAAGCAATTGTTTCTCAGCATATTCTACCACCTGATCAATATAAAAAGGTTCTTCGCCTTCTAGCCAGTATACTGCATCGTACACATGCTTCTTCCAATTGGCTATAATTTTTGTAGTAGGCATGTATCAAAGATACAAGATTTAGGGGTTTTTACTTATCTTTGAAGCCTATTCAAACATAAATTATGAGCAACGAATCGACAAACAACAACGGAAAAATCATTATTGGTATTTTAGTAGTAGCCTTAGTAGGTTCTTGGATTTACTTTAGTACTTCTAAGACAGAAATTGTAAACAACTATACTACTCAACTAAATACAGCTGATAGCACAAAGAACGCTATTCAAGCAGATTTCATTGCAGCTTCTGCAAAAGTAGATTCATTGACCGCGCAAAACGGCCAATTACAAGGAGATTTATTAGAAAAATCTCAAAATTTACAAAAATTAAAATCTGATATTGGTGCATTATTAACTAAAAAGAATGCAACTGATAAAGAATTAGAAGAAGCAAAATCTTTAATTGCCACTTTAAATTCTAAAGTAGCTGAATTATTTACTGACTTATCTAAAGCACAAGAAGAAAACAAACAATTAAACGCAAAGAATCAAGATTTAACCAACCAAAACACCAGCCTTTCTTCTAACTTAAATACAACCACAAAAGAAAAAGAAAGATTACAAGATATTGGTTCTACTTTACACGCTTCTACTTTCTCTATCCAAGCTTTGAGAATAAAAGATGATGGCACTGAAAAAGCAACTAAATCTGCAAAAAGAGCTAATACAATTCGTGTTGCTTTCCAAATTGATAAAAACAGAATCACTCCAAGTGGTCCACAAGATTTATATATCTGTATTACTGCTCCTGATGGTAAGGCATTTAGCGAAGGTGGTACCATTACAACTAGAGAAGATGGTAATAAAGCTTTCTCAAATAAAGTGTCTGTTCAATATGAGCAAAACGCAGTATTACCAGTGAGCTATGATGTAAAAAATGCTAACAAATTCATGGAAGGTGAATACAAAATTGAAGTATACCACAATGGCTTCAAAATTGGTGAAGGCAAAACAAGTTTGAAAAAAGGTGGATTATTTTAATCTCCTCTTAAGATACTTATAAAAAAGGCCCCAGTGATGGGGCCTTTTTTATTTTAATATACTAACTCATTATTGTCCTGAACAATATTTCCAGACAAATTCATAACTGGAATATTATTATAGGATAATGCATAAAACCATAGCTGTATAGCAGCTGGAGATATGCTTTCAACAAAGAAATTCACCTTTGTTAAATAAGGAACTAATTTAGCTGTTAATTCTTGATGGGGCTCTTCATTATTAGCCCATTGATTTAATAAGCTTTTAAATTTAGCAAGTTCCTGGTCCATTAAATGATCAAAAGCATGCAATTGAATGAACTCGGAAACCGCGTCATGCAATAAAGCCTTGTGATTTGTTTTCATGTGTTTAGGGTTGGATGTTTCCGCAAAGTTCAATACTTAATATGAACTTAATGTTAACAATCCTTAGATTACCCTATTTGTGCAAAACTTCAATAAAAATGTGCTTTTACAACGATTGCAAACTACTTTAATACGATGGCAGAGAGTGCTGGAAGCTCCAAAATAAGTTTGAACCACTCGTTTTTATCATCTTGTGGCTCTTTTTTTACAATCTTATTGTACAAATCCCCTACTCCCCAAAATGCTTTATCGTCACTATTAAAAATCTCTTTCCATGGCTTATTACCAAATACATGAATGGGATATTCATGTCTAGGTACAGGAGTCATATTTAAAACTACTAAGATCTCTTCTTTTGCATCTTTGGATTTTCTTTTGAATGCTAATATACCTTCCTGTCTCTTATTGGTCTCCACCCATTCAAAACCTGCAGTATCATATTGTAACTCATATAATGCTGGATGAGATTGATATAATTTATTCAATTGTTGCACACAAAATTTCATCCCCCCGTGGCTTACGTGTTGTAATAAATCCCATTGCAATTCAGATTGATAATCCCATTCTTGGGTAGCTCCAAATTCATTTCCCATGAACAATAATTTGGCACCAGGATGCGTAAACATATATGTATACATCAATCTTAAGTTTGCAAACTTTTGCCATTCATCTCCAGGCATTTTATACAACATAGGACTTTTACCATGCACTACTTCATCATGACTTAAAGGCAACATAAAATGCTCATCATAATAATACATCATGGAAAAAGTAAACTTATCTTGACTGCCAGATCGGTATAATGGATCCAGTTTAAAATAATCCAAAGTATCATGCATCCAACCCATCATCCATTTCATTCCAAATCCTAAACCATTCATAAAAGTGGGCTGACTTACGCCAGGCCAATCTGTTGCTTCTTCTGCAATAGTTTGAATGGCAGGAAAATCTCTATATAAGGTTTCATTTAAATCTTTGATAAAAGCAATAGCTTCTATATTGCCGTTTCCTCCATATTCATTGGGCTCCCACTCACCTTCTTTTCTGCTATAATCCAATTTTAACATGGAACTAACCGCATCAACTCTTAATCCATCAACATGAAATTGATCACACCAAAATCTTGCACTACTAATTAAAAAAGATTTTACTTCTCCTCTTTTATAATTGAAAATATAAGAGTTCCAATCTGGGTGATACCCCTTTCTCATATCTGCATACTCATAAGTATTAGCTCCATCAAACATGAACAAGCCATGACTATCATAAGGGAAATGTGAGGGCACCCAATCTATAATCACGCCAATTTCTGCCGCATGAAAAGCCTCTACCAATGCTGCAAATTCTTGTGGATTACCAAATCTTGATGTGGGGGCAAAAAAACCAATACCCTGATACCCCCAACTTCCATCAAATGGGTGTTCCATAACAGGCATAAATTCCACATGCGTGAAACCCATTTCTTTAACATAGGGCACCAATAAATCAATCAACTGCTTATAACTATTATAAGAATCTTCATTGTTTTTATCTGGACGCATCCAACTAGCCAAATGGACTTCATACACCGAATAGGGCTGATCTGTTCTATTCTTGATTTTTCTTTGCTCCAACCATTTATCATCTTTCCATGCATAATGAGTATCCCAGGTAATGGATGCAGTTAAAGGCCTTAATTCCCAATAATGTGCAAATGGATCCCCTTTGTCTAATAAAGCACCTTTGTATCCATGAATATGGTATTTATATACCTCACCTTGTAATACATTGGGAATAAATCCTTCCCAAATACCTGAACTATCCAATCTTACTTTTAAAGGATGTGTAGTCTTATTCCAATCATTAAAATTACCTGTTACAAAAACCGCAGTAGCATTAGGAGCCCATACACTAAAGTAGGTCCCTTTAGTATCTAATACCTCTATTTGTTTATTCCCAAAAAGTTTGTACAAACTATAATGAGTGCCATTTTGAAAATTATGAATATCCTCTTCTGTAAATAAAGAATAATTCCACACAGGTTGTGCAGCATCTACAAAATGAATATCCTCGTATTTTGACATATTATTTAGTTAATTCAATGATCTGCATACTCATTGCAGGTAGTTCAAACTTAGTGTTTATTTGTTGATTGGTAATAATATCTTTACCGCCATTAAATCCTTTAGTTCTTTCCAAAAAATCTTGCATATCTACTGTTCTAGTTTGCTTATCCGTATTCATCACACACATCACTGTAGAACCAGCATCATATCTAAAATAAACATATAATCCATTATTAGGAATGTATTGCATCATTTTACCTGTTTGTAAAGCTGTTGATTGCTTTCTGTAGTTTCCTAATAACTTTGTGTATGATTGAATCAATTTTTCTTCTGCAGTTAAACCTTCCCCAGTAAATGCATTTTTTTGGTCACCCTCCCAACCTCCTGGGAAATCTAAACGTACCCAACCATCTGGATTAGCAATACCCTTCATCATTACTTCTGTTCCATAATACAATTGCGGGATACCTCTACAGGTAAATAACCAAGCCAAGGCCACTTTTAATTTTGGCACACTCTCTCCTAAAGAAGAAAGAATTCTGGTCATATCATGGTTATCCAAGAAAAGTACATTTCTAGATGCATCTTTATATAAGAAGTCGTTGCTTAAAGTAGTATATAATTTTGTCACACCATCTGTCCATCCAAAATGCTCATTCAACGCTGGAAGAATTCCATAAAATAAAGTTTGAAAATCTTGGCCTCCTTGCAAATTACTTTTAAAAGGGACATTCATATTGTTCTCTACAAAATAGGCTTGGGCAGCAACCCCATGCACCCATGATTCTCCAAAACTAGTTATAGCAGGAAAATCGTTTTTCAATGTTTGATTTAGCTGGTTGACAAAAGGAAGATCATTGTATTTATAGGTATCAATTCTAAACCCATCCACCCCAAAAGTCTCCACCGACCAAATAGCATTCTGTGTTAGAAACTTTGCCATAAAAGGGTTGGAATGATTCAAATCTGGCATCTCTGGTGTAAACCAACCATCCGTCATTTTTTCCTGTTCTGTTTTGGAAGCATATGGATCAAATAAAACTTGTTCTTTGTGACTTGGTTCTGTGAATTTTGGCCATTGATGTACCCAAGTTTTATCTGGCGCATCTTGTACCAAGAAATGAAATCTACCAGAATGATTGTATACAATATCCTGAATTAACTTCATACCTCTTTGATGCAATGCCTCACTTAATTTTAAATAGGCAGCATCTCCGCCAAATCTTTTATCAATAGCGTATTGATTGGTTGCCGCATAGCCATGTTCTGTTCTATTAGGCATATCATTCTCTACAACAGGCGTCATCCACAAACTTGTCACTCCTAATCCTTGTAGATAATCCAAATGATTCAATACACCTTGTAAATCTCCTCCATGTCTCAAGAAAATAGAATCTCTATTCAAGGATTGATCTTTCAAGCCAACTATTCTATCATTACTTTTGTCTCCATTACTAAATCGATCAGGCATTAAGAAATAAATAAAATCTTTGGAATTCACCCCTTGTGCAAAATGCGTTCCATTTCCAGTTCTTCTTGCTTTTAAAGTCCAATTGAAAGAAGTGATCTGGCCTCCGTCTTGTATCTTTAATTGAACCTGTCCTGGTTTTGCTGTTTTTGAAATCTCTACATCTATTGCTATATAATTAGGATTCGCAAAATAATGCGTCTTCAATAAACTTACTCCAGGATAATTAATTTCAACTTTTGGGTTGACTTTAAAAGCACTAGGCTTTCTTAATAAGATTTGTACCTTATTGTATTTCATTTGTACAAACCAATTAGTGGGATATGCTTCAATGGTTTGTGCAGACAAAGATAATTGGCATACTATCGCCAACAACACGAGTGTGAAGCAATGCTTCATTGGAAAACGATATTTCATCTATGAATTTTTTTCTTCTTTGATAATAATTGCGCAAATAATACTAGCAGTCAATAATAAAAAGCCCCCAATTTGAACAGCCATCAATCTGTCATTGTTTAAAAAATTAGACATGATTTTCCCAAAAAATATAGAAGCGATAATCTCTGGTAATACAATAAAGAAATTGAAGATACCCATATAGATACCCATTTTTTGTTCTGGTATAAATCCAGCCAACATGGAGTATGGCATGGATAAAATAGAAGCCCAAGCGATTCCAACTAATCCCATACTGATATATAAATAATTAGGAGTTTGAATATAATACACCGAGATTAAACCAATGGCACCAATTAATAGACACATCGCATGGGTATATTTCTTTCCCAATTTACTTACCCAAAAAGGCAAAGTGAAAGAAAAACCAAACGTTACCAAATTTAAAATAGCTGATGTTGTATTGGCATGTTCTAATCCCATGGTAAATAGATCGCTACTTGTTGCTGGATCTCCATGAAATAATTGAGAAGCTATACCAGTACTATAATAAAACCACATCAAGAATAAGCCAGGCCATGTAATGAAATTCACCAAGGCTAATCTTTTCATTTGAATTGGCATATTCTTGATAGAGTCTATAATTTCTTTAATTATTCCCTCTTTATGTTCATGTGCATTGTTTGAAACATTTTCAGAAGGTGGATATTCTTTACTCTTTACAATGGTATACATCACTGCAATAAAGAATACTGCAGCACCTATATAAAAGGATAATAAAATGTTTTGGGGAATGGTTCCATTTAATTTTTCTCGAGATACCCCAAACCAATTCACTAAAACTTGTGGTAAATATCCAGCAATAAATGAAGCCAATCCTATAAACATGCTTTGCATGGCAAACCCAAAAGACCTTTGTTTTTCGTTTAAATTATCTGCAACAAATGCTCTAAATGGTTCCATAGTTACATTGATACTAGAATCTAAAATCCATAATACCCCAGCAGCCATCCATACAGTAGATGAATTAGGCATCACAAACAATAATGCAGAACTTAAAATAGCTCCTACTAAAAAGAAAGGTCTTCTTCTACCCAATTTTGGATGCCAGGTTCTATCACTTAAATAACCAATGATCGGTTGTACAATTAACCCAGTCATGGGAGCAGCCAACCATAAACCAGGAATCTCTTCTGGAGAGGCCCCTAAAAATTCATAGATAGCACTCATATTACCCATTTGCAAACTCCAACCAAATTGGATTCCAAAAAATCCAAAACACATATTCCAAATCTGCCAAAAACTCAAATTGGATTTCTCTCCTACGTACGCTGTACTTTTCATTTGCTAAAATTTTTAACTATATAACAAAACCATTAGGAATCACTGCTCCTTTTTTAATCACTACAATATTGTCTTTAATAGTATATAATGGATGATCTGTTTTTTCTAAATGTGCTCCACCTTTAATCACTACATCATTTCCAATAGAACAGTTTTTATCAACAATAGCATCTTCAATTACACATCTTTCGCCAATGCCTAAAATAGGTTTGCCTGCTTGCGTTTTTTCATTGATTTGATCAATTGTTTCGTAATAATCACAACCCATGATATACACATTCTTCACTATTGTATCTTTTCCTATTCTAGATCGAATTCCAATAACCGATTGTGAAATAGACGCTGCATGAATAATAGATCCCTCTGCAATGATCGCCCTGTCAATCATAGTGCCACTAATTTTTGCAGGTGGCAACATACGGGGACGGGTATAAATTGTTTGAGCACTATCAAATAAATTAAATGGAGGTATCGCTTCTGTTAAAGCAATATTGGCTTCAAAAAAAGAATAAATATTTCCAATATCAGTCCAGTAACCGTCGTACTGATAACTTAATACTTTATAATGTGCAATAGAGTCTGGAATAATTTCTTTACCAAAATCTGTTGCTTCAGAATGTACTTCATTTAATAATTTATACAAGATTTCTTTATTAAAAACATAGATACCCATTGATGCTAAATAATGTCTTCCTTGATCCTGCATCGCTGCTCCAGTATCGCTTACCCAATCTGGCAATAATTCTTTCTTTGGTTTTTCAATAAATGATGTAATGACATTATCATTATTCGATTTTAAAATTCCAAATTCAGGAGCTTCTCTTTCTCCTACTGGTATAGTAGCAATGGTCAAAGCTGCCCCGCTATTTTTATGTGCTTCAATCATTTTACTAAAATCCATTTGATATAACTGATCTCCACTTAATATCAGTACATATTCAAAATCCATTTTATCCAAATGTCTCAAAGATTGTCTTACCGCATCTGCAGTTCCTTGGTACCATCCTGGATTGTCTGGGGTTTGCTCTGCTGCCAATATATCTACAAAGCCAGAACTAAAAGCACTAAAATGATAGGTGTTTTTTATATGTTGATTTAAGGATGCAGAATTAAATTGAGTTAATACAAAAATTCTGTTCAAATTGCTATTGATACAATTGCTAATAGGTATATCCACTAAACGATATTTGCCAGCAATCGGAACAGCAGGCTTTGATCTACTTGCAGTTAAAGGAGATAATCTTGATCCTGCACCTCCACCTAATATTACTGAAACAGTTTCTTTAGCATATATAGCCATAAAATTGGGAATTTATATTATAAGGATTGATATACATTTTTATAAGAAATTACAACAGATTCCCAACTATGATCGATACTCATAGCTGTTTGAATCATTTTTTTCATATGAACTTTATCTTGGTACACTGTAATTGCTCTTTCAATAGAATAAACAATATCTTCTTCAGTGGCATGCAAGAATCGAATGCCAAATCCATCTGGATCACCCATGTCCACGACTGTATCATGTAATCCTCCTGTATCTCTTACCATGGGGATGGTTCCATACCTTAAACTATACATTTGATTTAATCCACATGGTTCTACCCTACTTGGCATCAATAAAAAATCTGCGCCCGCATAAGCTTGATGACCCACTTTTTCATCATAGCCAATCCATGTATTAAAATTACCGGGGTATAGTTGTACTAAAAAATTCAATGCAGACTCTACTTGTGTATCACCGGTTCCTATTACTAAAAAATTAGCCCCACAATTGGTTTTATCCAATGCATGTTGAATGGCTCCAGGTAAAACATCCGCCGCTTTTTCTCCCACCAATCTTCCAATAAATACAATTAGTGGTTTATGGATATCCAATTGATATTTGTCACAAAGCAATTGTTTATTCTTTCTCTTACCCTCTTCCTGTGTTTTGATATCATAATGAACATCTACCATTGGATCTGTAGCTGGATTCCAAACTTCATTATCTATTCCATTCAATATGCCCAAACATTTACCTTGCTCATACTCGAACAAGGCTTCTAATCCAGCAGATTGATACCTTAGTTGATGCATATACGTTTCACTTACCGTGGTTACTTTATCTGCACATTTAATGCCTGTAGCCAAAGAATTAATAGCATTATCCCATTCTAATAATCCATGCTTCCAAGTGTCCCATCTGGGAATTAATATACTTTTATTCCAACCCATCGCACCATGATACTGCGCATTGTGTATTGTCAAAACCGTTTTTACATATTGTAATCTTTGGTAATCATAACAATATTTCATCATAAAAGGAATCAAACCAGCTTGATGATCATGACAATGCACCACAGAAGGTAATTCGCCCCAATGAGTTAACCAATTCACCACTGCAATTTGAAAACCTATAAATCGATCATGGTCGTCTGCGTATCCATAAATTTTGGGTCTATCGAGTAAGCCATGTATATCTACTAAAAATAAATTGAATCCTAATTTTTCAGATCGCTCTTTGATAATGGTGAAATCAAAAAACCAATCTCCCATATTGGCCTTTCCTTTGAAAGCAACATCCCAATCATTTTTTTCGAGAAAATTGGTTTTGTACATAGGCATGACCACCATGGCTTCATCCCCTTGTTTTTTCTGGTATTTTGGAAGTGCTCCTACCACATCTCCCAAGCCCCCTGCTTTTGCCATAGGATAACATTCTGCACTCACATGTACAATTACCATAACTCGCTTTAATTTGCTTCAATTTACTGAAAACTAGTGGTAATTTGATCAATTATTTTTAGCTTTTGAATGATATTTTTAAGTATTTTACACAATCGATAAACGATTAAACTAACGAAACTTATGAGCCAAACCAAACAACCCACCAATACGGGTGCATTGTCAACCCTTATTGTAGTGTTTTTCTTCTGGGGATTTATTGCTTCAAGCAATAGTGTATTCATCCCATTTTGTAAACACAAATTCAATCTTGACCAATTCCAAAGTCAGTTGGTAGATTTTGCCTTTTATTTAGCTTATTATATTGGTGCCTTAGGCCTTTTTGCTTATGGTGCATTTGGAGGAAAGGATTTAGTGGGTAAATGGGGATACAAAAAGAGTATCGTTTATGGGTTATTGTTTTCTGCAATTGGTGCCATTGCGATGATTATTGCTGTAAACGCGAACACATTCACCGGTATGTTGGTTGGTTTATTTATTGTGGCTTTAGGTTTCTCTTTACAACAAACCGCAGCACAACCATTTGCCATTGTTTTAGGAGATGAGAGCACAGGTGCTAGCCGTGTAAACTTAGCGGGTGGTATTAACTCATTTGGTACATCTATTGGGCCCATTGTAGTGGCTTTCGCCTTATTTGGAAGTGCAGCGGCCATCACAGACGATCAAATTGCTGCATTAAGCTTAAGCAAAGTAGTTATTTTATATAGTGCAGTTTGTGTTTTATTCTTAGCTGCAGCCGCATTGTTCCATTTCTCTAAGAAAGTACCAGCAGGAATCAATGAAGAAAAAATTGAACCAGCAAATAAAGCATTGAGTTTATTAATAATAATGACAGGTGTTTTAATTGTCATGTTTGTGCCTATTTTTAACAGTTATAAAATTGATCCAGCTACATTAACCGATGCGGGCAGATTGGATTTGGAAACAATGAGATTGAAATGGTTGTTTGGTGCATTAGCAACTGTTGTGGTAGGTTTATTATTTGCTAATTTCTCTGCACAGAAAAATGAAAACGGTTGGGGTGCAATGAAATACCCTCAATTGGTTTTAGGCATGTTGGCCATTTTTGTATATGTAGGAGTTGAAGTAGCTATTGGTTCAAACTTAGGTGAATTATTAAAACAAGCAGATTTTGGAAGTATCCCTTCATCTAAAATTGCTCCTTATATCTCTATGTATTGGGGTAGTATGATGATTGGTAGATGGACTGGCGCTATTTCTGCTTTTGAATTCAAAAAACAAACCAATAAGATCTTAACCATCATTGTTCCATTAGTTGCTTTCGGAATTGTGATTGGTGTAAATAGTGTTGCACAATACGATATGACTCCTTTGTATATGTATATCGTTTGTATTTTTATTCAAATCATTGCCTTCTTCTTAAGCCAAGACAAGCCTGCTAAAACTTTATTGATCTTCAGTTTAATTGGCGTTGCTTCTATGTTAGTGGGTATTTTCACTAAAGGAGATATAGCGATTTATGCATTCTTAACTGGAGGTATTGCATGTTCTATTATGTGGCCTTCAATTTTTGCATTATCTATTGCAGGTATTGGAAAATACACAACACAAGGTGCAGCTTTCTTAATTATGATGATCTTGGGTGGTGGTATTATCCCTCCTATTCAAGGAAAATTATCTGACTTCTTGCAATCGTCTCACTTAGACCAGCCAGGATATGGTATACACAATTCATTCTGGGTGCCTGTTGCTTGTTTTGCTTATATCTTAATATTTGCTATTGCAGTAAAAGGTATTTTAAAGAAACAAGGAATTAATTACGAAGATGCTGAAGCAAAAGGTGGACATTAATATTAATTAAAATAAATTGTAAAGAATGGATTCATATGTTATTGGCGTAGACATTGGTGGAACAGGAACCAAATATGGTATTGTAGATAAAGATGGCAATGTGCTACACTCTAGCACTATGCCAACCAATACGCACGAACAAGTACACACTTTTATTGATGAACTACATGTAAGATTAAGTGAGTTAATTGAAAAAGTGGGTGGTGTAGGTAGAATTAAAGGGATTGGTATTGGTGCGCCCAATGGTAATATTTATACAGGTACGATTGAATATGCTCCAAACCTTCCGTGGAAAGGCGTCATTCCATTTGCAAAGATGGTACAAGATAAATTCAAGTTGCCTGTTAAATTAACCAACGACGCGAATGCTGCGGCAGTGGGTGAAATGATGTATGGTGCTGCCAAAGGCATGAAAGATTTTATCATGATCACTTTAGGTACTGGTGTGGGTAGTGGTATAGTTGCCAATGGTCAATTAATTTATGGACACGACGGATTTGCTGGTGAATTAGGACATACTATTATTATTCCAGATGGTCGCTTACATCCAGGTACAGGTAAAAAAGGTTCTTTAGAAAGTTATGCTTCTGCAACTGGAGTGGCACAATCTGCCATAGAGATATTAAAGACAACAGATCGTCCAAGTTTAATGAGAGCCATTCCAGTAGATAAAATTACTTCTAAAGATGTTTTTGAAGCTGCACAAAAAGATGATGAAGTCGCTAAAGAAGTTTTTGAATTTACAGGAAAAATTTTAGGAATGTCTTTGGCTAATTTTGTGATGTTCTCTAGCCCTGAAGCCATCATCTTATTTGGTGGATTAACCAAGGCTGGCGATATGATCTTAAAGCCAACCAGAGAACATATGGAAGCCAATGTAATTGAGATATTTGAAAATAAAGTGAAGATATTATTAAGTCACTTAAAAGAATCAGACGCCGCCATTCTTGGCGCATCAGCTTTAATGTGGGATTAGAAGAAACCCATGGGTTTCTTCTAATCCCAAAACATAAAAAGTTTAATGTTTTGGGATTAAGAACTTCAAAAAAATATAATTATAAAAAAAGACCTTCTTGCAAAGGTCTTTTTTTATGATATCAAGTAATTATTTATTCAAGGCTAATTCTTCTTCCCATTTAGCTCTTCCCCACCCTGGAATAACATGCTTCTCTGAATGATATGAAGATCTAACTAATGGGCCACTTTCAACATAATCAAAGCCCAATTCATATCCGATGGCTTTCAGTTCTTTAAATTCATCGGGATGTACAAATCGTTGCACTGGCAAATGCTTTTTAGTAGGTTGTAAATATTGACCCAAGGTTAAAACATCGCAACCAACACTTACTAGATCTTTCATAGTTTGAATGACTTCATCTTTCACTTCTCCAATACCTAACATCAAACCTGTTTTGGTACGCATACCTCCTTTCTTCAAGGTTTCTAATACTTCTAAACTTCTTCTATACTTTGCTTGAACCCTTACGCGCTTTGTATTGCGTTCTACCGTTTCCATATTATGGCTAACCACTTCTGGTGCTGCATCAATGATTCTTTGAATTTGATCTTGTATCCCTCTAAAATCTGGAATCAATGTTTCTAAAGTAGTTTCAGGACTTAAAGTTTTAATGGCCTTAATGGTATTATACCAAATAGTTGACCCTCCATCAGGCAATTCATCTCTATCTACACTGGTTAATACTGCGTGTTTCACTTTCATTAGGAATACCGCTTCTGCAACTCTTTGTGGCTCATCCCACTCCACTGGTTTGGGTCTTCCTGTAGCCACCGCACAAAACTGACAGCTTCTTGTACAGATATTACCCAATATCATAAAAGTAGCTGTTCCCTCTCCCCAACATTCACCCATATTTGGACAATTACCACTTTCACAAATGGTATGTAATTTATGAGTATCTACTAAACCTCTAACATGCTTATAACTCTCTCCAATGGGTAATTTAACTCTTAACCAATCAGGCTTCTTTATTCTTGTATCTTGTTCTTTGGGAACTACTGGTAATTCTTGCATATTTGCTTCTCAATGATCCATGCAAAAATACATGACTTAAGGGGAATAAAATCGTAAATTTGCATAAATCGTTCAACCAAATTATTGAAACATGACTGCTACAGTAACCTACGAATCTAACCTAAGAACCACTTGTTTACATTTACAAAGTGGTAGTGTTTTTGAAACAGATGCTCCTACAGATAATAAAGGAAAAGGCGAAAGATTCTCTCCTACAGATTTAATAGCAACTGGGCTGGGCGCATGTTTAATTACTACAATGGGCATTAAGGCCGAAAGCATGAACATTCAATTAGATGGAGCTAAAGTAGAAGTGACTAAAGTAATGGTATCTGACCCAAGAAGAATTGGCAAAATTATCATTCATGCAACCATGCCTGCATTAAACCTAGACGAAAAAACAATTGAAATATTAGAACGTGTGGGAAGAACCTGTCCAGTGGAAAGAAGTTTACACCCTGATGTGGAGTTAGATATTCAATTTAAGTGGTTGTAATTTAAACCACTCTTAATTGTTTAAGCTTTTGCACTAGCGTACTTACAGGTAATCCCATTACATTGTAAAAATCGCCTTGTATGGATTCAATGCCAATGACTCCTATCCATTCTTGTATGGCATAGGCACCAGCTTTATCAAAAGGTTTGTACCTGTCTACATAAAATTGTATTTGGTCTTTTGTTAAAGTATGAAATCGTACTTTAGTGGTTTGACTAAATTGATGCATTTCTCCTTTGTAATAAATAGCTACCCCTGTAATCACTTCATGTAAATTTCCAGAAAGCTTTTCCAAACTTCTTATAGCATCTGCTTCATCTGTAGGCTTTCCTAATATCTCCTCATTTAATAAAACAATCGTATCAGCTGCAATAATACAAGCATCTTGTTGCGTTAACTTTTCTTTGGTTGCCAATGCCTTATTTGCTGCAATATATTCTGGCACTAATTGTTTAGATAAATCTAAAGGATAAGTTTCTTCAATAT
>JACCDI011413688.1_pt1 | contig 21402 bp, 13 predicted proteins | sample 7442791 | NCBI WGS metagenome assembly JACCDI01 (sample SAMN15323434, study PRJNA562643) | freshwater metagenome | isolation source: river surface water | place: USA:Blue River Watershed | collected 2017-08-15
AGGTGGTGCCGCCGCCGGTCTTCCACTGGCCGCCTTGCCAGGTCTTCAGCGACGAGTCGCGGCCGACCGGCGCCATCTTGCCGTCGGTCCAGGTCATGGTCTTGTCGGGATCGACCAGCATCTCTTCGTCGGGGCCGGTACTGTAGCCGCGCCACGCCAGCTTGCCGTCCGACAGGTTATACGCGCTGATATAGCCGCGCACGCCCCACTCGCCGCCGGAGATGCCGGTCAGCACCTTGTTGCCGAAGATGTGAGGCGCATTCGTGTTCACCGCGCCGAGCTTCGCGTCGCCGTTCTTCACGCTCCACACCACCTTGCCGCTCCTGGCGTCGAGCGCGACCAGCATCGAATCGGCCTGCTGCAGGATGATCTTGCCGTCCGCGAAGGCGACGCCGCGGTTGACGGTGTCGCAGCACATCTGCGGGATCACTGCGTTGTCCTGCTTCGGTTCATACTTCCACTTGATCTTCTGCGTGTCGATGTCGACCGCGAACACCTTGTTCGGGAAGGGCGTGTGCATGTACATGGTGTCGCCGACGACCAGCGGCGAGCCTTCATGGCCGCGCAGGACGCCTGTCGACATGATCCACGCGACCTTCAGCTTGCCGACATTGTCCTTGTTGATCTGCTTGAGTTCGCTGTAGCGATGGTTCGCGAAATTCCCCGCCTGCATCGCCCAGTTCGACGGGTCCTGGCTCAGCTTCGCCAGCTCTGCGTTCGCGCCGGCGTCGGCGCTGGCGATGGCAGCGGCAGCAATGCCCGCCCATGCCCACATGGATGTCCTTCTCACGGTCTGTCTCCCTCAGTTTGTCGATGTCCGGGCCGTTCGTGGTCCGTGCGCTATCTGTAGCACCGCGCTTTAAGCAGGGTCAATGAAGCACGATGTACCTGACGGCGTTTTCGTCGCGCCGCAGGCACGTACTAGTACAAAAAAGATGACGATGTTGCGCGCGGTACGACGGCGCATGGGCGAGGACAGGCGCGCGGTTTGCGATAAAGTTACGCGCAGTACCGCCCCGGAACGGCGGTGTCATGAAGGGAGGCGGCATGAAGCTCTTGTCTTTCCTGCAGGACGTCGGGCCCGACCATCGCGGGCGCTATCTGTCGGACATCTGGAAGTTCAGCGACGACGAGATCGAGCGCACGCATGACTTCATCCAGTGGGTGTTCCCGCTGGACGAGCCCAGCGGCGCGCAGCCCGATGCGCCGGTGCTGGAGCCGGCCGAGATCGACCTGATCCACAAGTCCGGCCCGGCCACCATGAACGTCGAGCGCTCGACCGAGTGGTTTCTCGGTTTCCTGTCGCGCAGCCCGCGCTGGCTGGCCGCGTATGACCATAATCATCTGAGGATCACGCGCATGATTCGGTCGAACCGGCTGCTGCTCGGCGAGCTGGCCGCCGAATCGGCGCGGGCGCAGGTGTTGAAGCTGGCCGGGAAGGCGAAGGGGAAGATCAGCGAGACGTCGCTGGGCTACTGGCAGAGGGCCTGAGGCCGCGACGCGCTCTGGCCGTCAGAAGGCCAGCGACTGCGGCCACACGAATTCGCCGCGTTCCCAGCGGCCTTCGAGCGTTGCGCGGCCGTCGCCGGGTTCGAGGCGCCCGAGCCCCTGGTGGCGGCCGTCGACCAGGTAGCCGGTGTAGCGGTCGCCGTTCGCATAGATGAAATGGCCGAAGCCGGTGATCTGGTCGTTCAGGAACGCGCCGCGATAGTGGCCCCCGGTGGCGAACTGGTAGCTGCCCTGGCCATGCCGGCGGCCATTGACGAAGGCGCCGTCGTAGCGGTCGCCATTGGCCAGCAGCAGCGTGCCCTGGCCATGGATGCGGTTGTTGCGGAATTCACCGACATACTGCTTGCCGTCGGCATAGATCACTGTCGCCCTGCCGACCACCTGTCCGTCGCGGAAGCTGCCAGTCAGGCGATCTCCGTTGGCAAAGACGAAGACGTCCTGCCCGGCGTCGCCCGGCTTGCGCTGCGCCGCCTTCATGCGCGCATCGAACCAGCCGAAGTGGTCGCGCACGGGCACGCCGGCGCAGCCGGCGAGGGCCGTGACAAGGGCGAGCAGGGCGAGGGCTTTTGGCGGTCTGGCGTTCATCAGCTGTCCATACAGTCAGGGACTACGCCAATCAATCGGCAGCGGCCGGAAAAACTTGAGGGGCGGTGCCTGCTCGCTTTCCCGTCCGGCAACGGCGACCATGACACAATACCGGGCTGGAACGGAAAAGGCTGCCGCGCCAGCGGCAGGAGAACGATGACGGCGAATACGGAAACCAGCACGATCAACACCGGGAGCGAAGCCCGCGCCTCCCCGCTCGCGATGATCTACCGCTGGCTGTTCGATCCCGATTTCGACGGCGGCTACCAGCGGCAGTTCGAGAGCGCGATCGCGCTGCTGATCGGACTGTCCGTGGTCGCGCTTGTGCTCGAGACCATTCCTGCGATCTTCGCACCTCATGCGCTGGCCTTCCATCTGTTCGACGTGGTCACCGTCATGGTCTTCAGCGTCGAATACCTGCTGCGCGTATTGACCGCGCCGCTGCAGCCGGCATACGCGAACAGCCGCTTCCCGCGCCTGCGATATGCGCTCAGCCCGTATGCCGTGATCGATTTCCTCGCTATCGCGCCGTTCTACCTGATGCTGTTCACGCCGGTTGACCTCGAGGCGCTGCGCGTGCTGCGGCTGATGCGGCTGATGCGCATGTTGAAGCTGTCCCGGCAGCTGGTGCCGGCCTGGCGGGAATTCCGGCAGCTCAATGAAGGCGCCAGCTTTCGCGAAAAAATGTTCGCGCTGCTCGAGCCGACCGGCCACTCCGGCAAGCTGCACCTGTATGTCGACAATTTCATCGTGTTCTGGATTGCGCTGTCGATGATTTGCGTGGTGCTGGAGTCGGTCGCCTCGATCCACACGCTGTTCGCTGCCGAGTTCCGCTGGGTCGATGACATCGCTTTCCTGGTGTTCTCGATTGAATATGCGGCGCGGCTCTACAGCGCGCCGGAGAATCCGCTTTACCAGAACCTGCGCTGGCCCCGCTGGGCGCACATCCGATCCGGCACGGCCATCATTGACCTGCTGACTATTCTGCCTTTCCTGCTGGAGCACTTCCTGCCTTATCCGCTCGACCTGCGCTTCCTGCGCGTGTTCAGGCTCACGCGGATGCTGAAGCTGACCCGCTACACGTCGGCCACGGTGACGCTGCTGCGCGTCGCGCAGCGCGAATGGCAGATCATTGCGGCATCGGTCTTCATCATGCTGCTGCTGGTGGTGCTGACTGCGTCGCTGGGCTACCTGTTCGAGCACGACGCGCAACCGGACAAGTTCGAGAACATTCCGCAGGCCATCTACTGGGCCGTGGTGACGCTGGCCTCGGTGGGCTACGGCGACATCTCGCCCATCACGCCGATGGGGCGCCTGCTGACCGTGGTGCTGGCGCTGGCCGGCATCGGCATCTTCGCGATCCCTGCCGGCCTGCTGGCCTCGGCTTTCACGGATCAGCTGCGAATCGACCGCGAAGGCTTCACCAAGCGGCTGCTGGAGGTGTATTCCGACGGCGTGGCCGATCCCCGCGAGCAGCAGGAGATCGTCGCCGAGGCCGAGCGCCTGCATCTGTCGGAGGCCGAGTTCGAGCGGCTGGCCGAGCAGGCAAAGAAGCAGTTCCAGTCCTCGCTGGAGGCGAACGAACTGAACTTCGGTCAGCTGATGCTGGATGCAAATGCACATCCGGAATTCGCTGCCGAGCAGTTCCGGATCATGGTCGAGCAGCTGCAGCTGATCGTGCGCGTCACCGGCGAGGATAAGCTGGCCGGCACCATGCCTCGCGGCAGCGACGCCGCCTTGCGGGTCCTGCGCGCGCTATCGCCCGCGAAACCGCCGCCGAGGCGCCGAGATGTTCCGCCGGCAGACGCAGGATCGCAGCTGTTCTGATCCTTGATAGCCGGATCGCGGAAGCATTGAGGCACAGAACCCTGTCCGGGAAATGTTGTCTGAGCCTCAATGAATCGTGCGCTCCGCATCACAGGCTTGGCATTGCTGGTGGGTGCGGCACTGCTTGCGATCTTGCTGGTCATCGTCGCCAACTTCGACTGGAACCGCGCCAAGCCGTGGCTTGCCGATAAGCTCCGCAATGCCACCGGCCGGCCTTTCGCGATCAATGGCGACCTCAGCGTGTCGTGGCGGCGGCCGCCGGAGACGCAAGGACTGTGGCGCTACATTCCATGGCCGCACTTCCACGCGGAGGACGTCACGCTCGGCAACCCCGGCTGGGCCGCCACCGGCCCGTTGATGGCGAAAGTGCCGGATGTCGACGTCAGCCTGAACCTGCCGCGCCTGTTGGCAAAGGACATCGTCATCGAGCAGCTGCGGCTGTCCGAGCCTGCGCTCGTGTTCGAGAAGCAGGGCGAGCAGAAGAAGAACTGGCAATTCGCGCCGCAGCAGGGTGACGGCGGAGGTGGCTGGACCTTCGAGCTGAAAAGCCTGGCAATTGCCAGCGGCAACGTGCGCTATGTCGAGCGCGAAAAGAAGACCGACGTCGCGCTCAGGATAGAGACCGAGCCCGACGGCAGCGCACGCTGGACGGCATCCGGCAGCTACAACGCGGAAAGGCTCGACGGCCATGGCCGGGCTGGCTCGCTGCTGGCCTTGCGCACGGCCGGGGTGCGCTACCCGGTCGACGCCGACGTGACGCTCGGCAGCACGAAGATCAGCGCGAAGGGCAGTGTGACCGATCCGTCAGCGCCGACTGCGCTCGACATCCGGCTCAAGCTCACCGGCGCCAGCATGGCCGACCTGTTCCCGATCACCGGGCTGCTGCTGCCAGAGACGCCGAAGTTCAACACCGAGGGGCGCGTGGTCGGCAGCATCGCGCCGCGCAGGGTCGACTTGCGCTATGAAAAATTCACCGGGCTCGTCGGCGAAAGCGATATCGCCGGCACGCTGCATTACCGGCAGCGGGAGCCGCGTGCCAGCCTGGTCGGTGAGGTAGTGTCGAAGCGGCTGCGGCTTGTCGATCTCGGGCGGCTGATCGGCTCCGGCAGCAAGGGCGACAAGCCGGGCGACATTGCGCAGCCCAAGGGACGCGTGCTGCCGGTCTCGCCGTTCAAGACGGACCGCTGGGACAAGATGGATGTCGACGTCCGAATTGCCGGCACGCAGGTCATCCGGCGCGAGGCGCTGCCCATCGATGATTTTGCGGCACGCATCGTGATGCAGGATGGCGTGCTGACGCTCGACCCGCTGCGCTTCGGCATCGCCGGCGGTCGCCTGAACGGCAAGGTGAGGATAGACGGACGCGATGATCCGGCGCAGGGCTCGATGGACCTGCAGGCGCGGGGCCTGCATCTGGCGAAGCTCTTTCCGAAGGTGGGCGATGCGCCGGCCAGCGTGGGCACGCTGGGCGCGGGCGCAAAACTTGTCGCGAGCGGAAATTCCGTCGCCGCCTTGCTGGGCTCTGCGAACGGCGAGATGAGTGCCGTGATCAGCCGAGGCACGGTCAGCAAGTTCGTGCTGGAGGCGGCGGGGCTGAACATCGCCAATGCAGTGCTGACCAGGATGTTCGGCGACTCGCAGGTGCAGATGAACTGCATGGTGGCCAACTTTGACCTGAAGCAGGGCATCGCACGGCCGCGCGTGTTCGTGCTCGACACGCGTGACGCGACGATCAATGTCGGCGGCGCGATCAACCTGCAGGGCGAGCGTTACGACCTGACGCTGCATCCGCAGAGCAAGGGCCTTCGCGTGCTGTCGCTACGCTCTCCGCTCTATGTGCGAGGCAGCTTCGGCGACCCCGACGTCGGCGTCGACAAGCGCTCGGTTGCCTTGAAGGCTGGCGCGGCCACGGTGCTTGGCGTGGCCGCCGCACCGGTCGCCGCACTGCTGGCGCTGATCAATCCCGGCGAGAGCGAACAGAGTCCCTGCGCGAATTTGCTGAAGGGGCGGCGATGAGCTGGCGCCGGCTGACGCCGAGCGACTGGTGGTGGCTGCTGAAGACGGCCGCCTCGTCGTGGCTGGACGACTACGCGCCGAGCATGGGCGCGGCGCTCGCGTATTACACGATGTTCTCCATCGCGCCGCTGCTGCTGATCGTGATCTCGGTCGCGGGCCTCGTGTTCGGCGTCGACGCGGCACGCGGCGAGATCAGCGCGCAGCTGCAGGGGCTGATCGGCACCGACGGTGCGCATGCGATCGAGGGACTGTTGGCGCGCGCGAACAAGCCTGCTACCGGCATATTGTCGACGCTGGCCGGCCTGGTGTTGTTGTTCATCGGCGCGACCACGGTGTTCGCAGAGTTGCAGGACGACCTGGATCGCATCTGGCGCGCGCCGCGCCGCAAGCAAGCCGGTGTGCTGGTGCTGCTGAGGGCGCGGCTGCTGTCGTTCGGGCTGATACTCGGGCTCGGCTTTCTGATGGTCGTGTCGCTGATCCTGTCGGCCGCGCTGGCTGCGCTGGGCAAGTGGTGGGGGCCGTGGTTCGGCGACTGGCTGACGATTGCGCAGGTGCTGGACTTCGCGATCAGCTTCGCGCTCCTCACCGCAATGTTCGCGATGATCTACAAGCTAATGCCGCGCGTGAAGGTCGCGTGGTCGGATGTGTGGACGGGCGCGTCGGTGACGGCGCTGCTGTTCACGATTGGCAAATACCTGATCGGCCTCTACATCGGCAACAGCGGCATCAGTTCCGTGTTCGGCGCGGCCGGCTCGCTGGTGGTGATGCTGTTGTGGGTGTATTACTCGGCGCAGATTTTCCTGCTGGGCGCAGAGTTTACCTGGGCGTATGCGGGAAAGTTCGGCTCGCGTGCGGGCTCCGGGCCTCGACTGGCTCAGTAACCGTTGAAAAGGAAGTCGATCGCTGCCGTGATTCGATGTCGAGTTCGCGCACCCATTCGACCAGTTCGGGATCCTGAATGACGGATGCGGCCGGAGCAGCGGGTTCGTGTGACGGTCGTGCCATCGCGGTAGTCCTCGAGAAGGAAAGAGGCCACGCCAGGCAGGCCAGATCGGCAACACAATCTGATTTGGGTTGTTTTCCGTTCGGTTCGCCGAAGCTCTGCGAGGCTTGGCTTGCTTGTTCCCGAGCCCGAGATGAGGCAAGCGCGCCGGGTCTTCCATCACCGGTTCGACGACCTCGACTTTGCGCTGTGCGGTCGCTGCTCGACGAGTTCACGCAGGCCGAACCAACCCTGCTCGGGCCAGATTAATTTCTGTTATGTAATTTATCAGTGAGTCAGCGCCTGCGCCTTCATGATGCAGCGCAAACCTGAAGTCGATAGGGCTAACTTGTCGGTAGCAGCCTATCCCACCTGCTTGGGAATTACCGTCTAATGATGGCAATTGTTGCCCAGGAGACAGAATTGCACCGCCTGCGATTTCCGCAGAACTATGACTACCCCGGCGCATCGTCCGACTTCTTCAGGCTCGTCGCCTGGGTTTCGGGCGTGTTGCTGCTGGTCGTGCTGCTTTGGGTAGCCACCGAAAGAGAAATCGGCAAGGACAAGGGCGAGACGCGCAGCATCGCGATGCGTCAGGCCGAGTCCTTTGCCAACTCTTATGCGGCGCAGCTCGACCATGTCACCGAGCAGATCGACCGGCTGACGCTGGCCATCGCTTACCAGTGGGCTGATGCGCCGCAGCGCGTGGACCTTGCTCGCGATCGCGAGCGCGGGCTCTTTCCGAACCGGTTCAGCTTTTTCATTTCCATCGTCGATGCCCGCGGGCGCGTGCTTCGCACGTCGGCCGAGCCGCAAATGGTGGTGAATTTTTCCGACACGGCTTTCTTCCGGCATCATCGCCGGCATTGCTGCGACGGGCTGGTGATCACGGGTCCGGAGTACGGCCCTCTCGTTGGCCGGCAGGTGATCCGCTTCTCGCGGCGGCTCGACGATATCCAGGGACGTTTTGCAGGCGCGGTCGTGATCGCCGTCGAGCCCAACTATCTGGTCACCTTCCAGGACGAGGCCCTGCAGGGCGAAAGCGATTTCGTCACCGCGCGCGATGCGAACGGCGTATTCCTCGCGACGCGGCTGGGCAGCGGAAACGAGCAGAAGCGCGAGTTCTACCTGACGAAGCCCGTACTGCCCGGCGGGCAGGGCGTCCGGGTCGAGGAAGGCACGAAGTTTCGCGATCGCCACCCGCGCTTCGTCGCGTGGCGCAAGCTCGAGCGCTACCCGCTGGTCGCCGTTGCCGGCCTGACCGTCGACAAGGCGTTCGCCAGCCATCGTGCGGCCGCGCGGGGCTACCGTATCAGCGCGTCGCTGGCGACAGTGTTCCTGATCCTGCTGGCCATGGCCGGCATCGTGCTGTCGATGCGCTTTGCAGCGCGCAGGCGCTCCGAGGAAGACGTGCGGCGAACTTACCGCATGGCGACCGACGCTGCCAATGAGGGCTTCTACATGCTGACCCCGGTGTTCGACGAGCATGGCCGCATGTGGGATTTTAGGATCGAAGATTGCAATGACCGCGCTGCTGCCTTGCTCGGCCTGCTCCGCATCCACCTCGCCGGCAAGTACGCCAGTGACGCGATGCCGGATAATTCGCGCGTCGAGTTGGTCTCTATCTGCAGCAAGGCGCTGACGACCGGCATCTATGAGGACGAACTGCGGGTTCCGTCGCATGGCTGGATACGTGCCACCTGGGTCTACCGGCGCGCCGTGCATTCCGGCTCCGGCATTGCGCTGACGCTGCGCGACATCTCCGACATCAAGACTCACGAGCAGGCGCTGGCCGACATGGCCAACAACGATGCGCTGACGCAGCTGCCGAACCGTCGCTGGCTGATGAATTTCCTGCCGGCGGCGCTGCGCCGGGCCGAGCGCGGGCGCGGCACGCTGGCGCTGATGTTCATCGACCTCGACAACTTCAAGGAAGTCAACGACACGTTGGGCCACCAGGCTGGCGACGACTTGCTGGTACAGGCGGCGTCGCGCATCCGCGAGAGCGTGCGCGCCAGCGACCACGTGGTGCGTCTGGGCGGCGACGAATTCACGGTCGTGCTCGAAAATGCGGACTCGAAGGAAGCGGTGGCGCGCATCGCCACTGCAATCATCACACGGCTGTCCGAACCATTTGCGATGGCGGGCGCCGCGCCGGTGTCGGCGTCGATCGGCATCAGCCTGTTTCCCGACGATGGCACCGATACCGAGGCATTGATCAAGCATGCCGATGTGGCGATGTACGCGGCCAAGGCAGGCGGCAAGGGGCGGCATCATTTTTACGATCCCGCGCTGTCAGACTTGCTGGTGCGAAGGCTTTCGAGGGAACGCGCGTTACGCGAAGCGATCGAGCACGACGAATTCGTGGTCCATTACCAGCCGCGCGTGACCGCGAGCACCGGCAGCGTGTGCAGCGTCGAGGCACTGCTGCGCTGGCAGGATCCTGAACATGGCTTGCGGATGCCGGCCGAATTCATCGCCGTCGCCGAGGAAGCCGGCCTGATCGTCGCCATCGGTGAGATGGCGATCGAGAAGGTCGGCGCGCAGATCGCGAAATGGCGCGACGAGGGCATGTCGCTGGTCCCGGTGTCGGTGAACGTGTCGCCGCGGCAGCTGCAGACCGGCAGTACGGCGGCCTGCCTTGCGCGAGTCCTCGACAAACACCAGCTGCCCGCGCGGCTGATCGAGGTCGAGGTCACGGAGTCGGCGATGGTCGACCGCGGACAGGCGACCTCGGCCGAGCTCGACGCGCTGCGCGCGCTGGGCATACGCCTGATGATCGACGATTTCGGCACCGGCTATTCGTCGCTCGCGCAGTTGCACCGGCTCGACGTCGACGTACTGAAGGTCGACCAGGCTTTCACGCATTCGCTTGCGCAGGGCTCGGAGGGCGAGCAGTTGTACCGCGCGATCGTGTCGATGGCCGCGGCGCTCGACATGCATGTGGTGGCCGAAGGCGTGGAGACGGTCGAGCAGCTGAGGCTGCTGCAGGCCATCGGCTGCGACGAGATTCAGGGGCATATCATCGCCCCGGCCATGCCGCCGGAACGCATCGGCGAGCTGATACGCGGCTTGCTGCCGCCGTCTCATTTCGTGGGCAGGCTGCCAGACAAGGTCGGCTCCTGACGGAAGTGCGCACTGCCCGCAGCAGAGTTTTTTGCAGGCAAGCCGGATCAGCTAAAATACAGGCCTGAATCTATAACGATAGAGAGAAGCCGGCCGCTGCAACGAAGCGCGTGCGCCACAAAAAGCGTGCGCCTGGCCTTCACCTCTTTCCCCCGATGGCCCAGGTATTCGAACCCGACCGCGACGCGATTCAAGGCAAGCGCACGATCATCTCCCGCTGGCTTGTCGGCGCGGCCGTGCTGCTGGTGGCGATCTGGGGCGGCACGCTCGCAAAGATCCATCACGACCTCGACTCCTTGCGGCAGCAGGGCGCCGCCCGCGCCGCCGCGCGCGCCCGCACCTACGCCGAACAGGTGCTGCGCACGGTGAAGGAGATCGACCAGATATCGCTGACGGTGAAATACCAGTGGCAGAACCAGTCAGTACCCCTCGATCTGGTCGACCAGTATGAGAAGGCGATGCACCACACGCCGACCTATCCCGCGGCCATCGGCCCCGACGGCAGGATTCGCAGCTCGTGGCGCAAGGAGTCGATCGGGCTCGACCTCTCTGGCGTCGATTTCTTCATTTACCATCGCGACCATCCCGACGGCTCGCTGCACATCAACCCGCCGTCGATGGGCGTGGGCGGCATGACAGGCAAGCGCACGATACGTTTTACGCGGCGCGTCGACGACGCGCGAGGCAGGTTTGCCGGCGTGGTGATGGTGTCGACAGTTCCCGCCTATCTGGCCAGCCTCAGTAGCGAAGACGATTTCAATGACGGCGATTTCATCTCGGTGCGCCTGCTCGACGGGCCGCTGCTGGTCGCCAAGACCGTCAATAACCGTGAGAATCCGACGCCGTACTTCATTGGCAGCCCTGATTTCGCCTCGGTACAGGGTGTGCGGGTCGATCCGGGTGAGCGCTTCGGCGATGGCCAGCCGCGCACCATAGGCTGGAAGCTGCTCGACGGCTACCCGCTGGTGGCGATCGCCGGGATTACCGAGCGAAGTGCCGTGAGCTCTTACCAGGCCACGCGCACGACCTACCTGGTGTTCGCCAGCGCCACCAGCCTGCTGGTCCTGCTGGCCGCCGCATTCGGCGTCCTCGCGCAAATCGAGGATGCCGAGCGTCGGCGCAAGGCAGAGCGAGTGCGCGACACGTTCCGGCTCGCCGTCGATGGCGCGCGCGAGGCGTTTTACATGATCGAGCCGGTGCGCGGAGCTGACGGCAGCATCGTCGACTGGACGCTCGAGGACTGTAACGAGCGGGCGGCCGAGATGCACGCCATGCGGCGCACCGAGCTGATCGGAAAGCGCTTCACCGAGATGTACAAGGATCCGGGAGTGGCCAGTCTGTCGGACATCTTCTACCAGGCTTACAACAAGCAATTCGCCGAGGACGAAGTGCAGGTACATAGCGTCGAGCCCCACCAGCCAGGCTGGTTCTACCGGCGCGCGATCCGCTCCGGCGAGGGCATTGCACTCACCATCCGTGACATCACTGAAGCCAAGCGGCATGAAGAGACGCTGGAAGAACTGGCGGTCACGGACACGATGACGGGCCTGCCGAACCGGCGCTGGCTGAACGAGTACCTGCCGGGCGCGCTGGCACGCGCGCGCGCCGAGCGCACGCTAGTCGCCTTGCTGTTCATCGACCTCGACAACTTCAAGAAGATCAATGACACACTGGGCCACGCGGCCGGCGACGAACTGCTGCGCGCGGCCGCCAGTTGCCTGAAGAGCGCAGTGCGCGGCAGCGACCATGTGGCGCGGATCGGCGGCGATGAGTTCACGGTACTGCTCGAGAAGCTGGATCGCGATACCGATGCGGAGCGGGTCGCCGCGCAGGTGGTGAAGGCCTTTGCCGAGTCCGAGCTGTTCTCGCGCTGGAGCGCGCTGAACGTGAAGTGCTCGGTCGGCGTGGCGATCTACCCGGCCCACGCGAAGGATGCGGAGCAGCTGCTGCAGCGCGCCGACGATGCGATGTACGCCGCCAAGACAGCGGGCAAGGGCTGCTATCGAGTATGTGCCGATAGCGTTCCTTCGATAATCGAACACCCCTGATACTTTTCGACCCGGCGCGCGGATGCTGCATCAAGCTCGAGACGCTCGAGTGCGACACCGACGCTGAGCGGGACTGGCCGCACTTCCGGAACCGGCTTTTCATCCGGGCGACTCAAGTCGTTCGATGAATGATTTTTCGGGAGAATGATCGATGAACGCCGCTCCAGGGAATGCCTTCTACAACGAATATCCGGAACTCGCCAGGATCAGGGACGCGATCCGCACGCCGTTTGCGGCGGCATTTCCGAATCCGGAGCTCAGGCTCGAAGTCTCAACGATAACGATACCCGTTCCCAGGCTCGAGACCCGTCGTGGATCCTTGTCGCCATTCGAGCAGGCGATGGAAGCGCGAGCGATGAGCTTTCATCCCGGCTCCACGGCTGTGACCGATTTCGCTCCGGCTCCCGTGCCCATGCCGCCGTTCTACGGCTTTCAGTCATCGGACTTGCCGCAGTATTCGAGTCAGTCATTAAACACAGGGGAGCCGGCCACCCAGCGACGCCGGATCGGAGAGGAGAGCGAATGGATGCCAGTCAACGCGTCCCAGCCCTTTGCTTCCACTTCTCCATCCTTGCAAATCCTGCAGAGCTCGAATAGTGAGCTTCTGTCCTATGCGAAGCTCATGGGCCTCGAGGGGGAAGAGGGCCCGGGATTCGTAAGAAAGATATTCAATAAATACAACGTGTTCCCGTCGATGCAGGAGCGCCTGGATTTTGCGAAGAAGATGTTCTTTCATCTTTCGATCGCCGTGACCCGTGTTGAGAAAGGTGGGGCGCAAGTAACGGAAGCACAGTTGCGCAAGCTGTCGATTGCAGTCCTGGACTTCGCCAAGACCATGCACCGTCACATGGGAGCGAGCGACCAGGGCTCTGCGGTACAGATACGCGAAGCTATCCTGGATACGTTCAACCAGCATCCTTCGGTCACGAAGTCTGCAAGAGACGGATTCTATTTCAAGACTTCCAAAGATTATCATTTCGTCAGCGGGAAAAATAAATTTACCTTCATGTGCTGGTGCGCTGAACAAGGCATTTGCCTGAATCAGCGAGAATTGAAAGTACTCAAGGCATTGCGCTGTTATAACCGTCACGTGAATTGTCTTCGCCTGCTCGAAGAAATTCGCGAAGTGGTCCGCGAGCAAGCAGGCGCCACCGACAGTTGATCTGCGCGATCCCTCTGCAAGCCGGACTCGCCGTGGCGATTTACCTGCCGCGGCGCTTCACCGTCTGGAACAGCAGCAGCATCAGCACGCCGCCCGCAGCGCTCAGCAACCAGGTCTCCAGGCTCAGCGGCACGAAGCGAAATGCCGGCGTAATGCCCGGCACCATGGTCACCAGCCACAGGCCGGCGAGCGTACCGGCCATCACCCAGGCCGATATCGCCGGCAATCTCAGCCACAGTCGCCGCCATCCCGCATCGCGCGAACGGCTTGGCAAGATCAGCACCGTGTTTGCGACGACCAGCAATACAAAGGCCGCTGCGCCCGATGCCGTCGCGGGCTCGCCCGACTGCAGCATGGCCGCATAGACGCCGAAGCTCGCTGCCGTCGTCAGGCCGCCGTACAGCAGCGATTGCAGCGCGTCGCGCAGCGACAGCAGCGATTCGCCCTGGCTGCGCGGCGGCTGGCGCATCAGCGTTTCATCGCTTTCCTCGGCTTCGAACACGATGGAGCAGGCAGGATCGATCACCAGTTCGAGGAACGCGATATGCAGCGGTGTCAGCAGCAGCGGCAGTCCGAAGACCACCGGCAGCAGCGACAGCCCGACGATGGGAATATGGACGGCAAGCGTGTAAACCATCGCCTGCCGCATGTTCGCAAACGTGCGCCGCCCCATGCGGATAGCGCGCACAATGGAATGGAAGTCATCCTTCAGCAGCACCAGCGCGGCGGCCTCGCGCGCGACGTCGGTGCCGCGCTGCCCCATGGCCACGCCGATGTGGGCTGCCTTCAGCGCGGGCGCGTCGTTGACGCCGTCGCCGGTCATCGCGACCACTTCGCGCTGCCGTTTCAGCGCGTCGACCAGCATCAGCTTCTGTTGCGGCTTCACGCGCGCGAACACGTTAACGTCGCGCGCGGCCGCCTCCAGCATGTCCGCGTCCATGCGGTCGATATCGGCCCCGGTCAGCACGTGCGCGGTCGTCAATCCCGCCTCGTTCGCGATCGCCAGCGCGGTGCGCGGATGATCGCCGGTGATCATCACGACGCGGATGCCGGCGCGATGGCACTGCGCAATGGCTTCCGGCACTTCGGCGCGCAGCGGGTCGGCCAGTGCGAGCAGGCCGAGCCATTCGAAATCGAAACCTTGCGGCGTCTCGGGCCATGGCTGCTCGCGCGCGTGACGTGCGCGAGCCACGCCGAGCACGCGCAGCCCGCGATCGGCGAGATGCCCGGCGTCGCCGGAAATCTTTTCCCGTGCTGCCTGAGACAAGTCGCACAGTGCGGCCACTGCCTCGGGCGCGCCCTTGATCGCGACCCGACAAGCGTCGCCGTCGTCCCAAGCATGCGTCATCGCTGGCAGCTGCGGTGACAGTTCGTACTCGCGCACCAGCGTCCACCGCGGATCGACGCGCAATTCGGCAGACGATCTTTCGAGGCAGAGCCGATGGATCGCCTTCTCCATTGCATCGTGAGGCTCGGTTTCGCTGGCCAGCAGCGCGTGGAACAGCAGTGCTTGCTGTTCCCCCGTCAGCGATCCACTCGCACCGCAATGCGCCATGTCGGCATCCGTGCCGGGATGCAGCGCGACGACGTCCATCCGGTTTTGCGTCAGCGTGCCGGTCTTGTCCACGCACAGCACGGAGGTCTCGCCCAGGGTTTCTATCGCATCCAGCCTGCGCGTGAGCACGTCGAGCTTGCCGAGCCGGCGCGCCGCAAACGCGAAGAAGATGATCATGATCACCGGGAATTCCTGCGGCAGCAGCGACATCGCCAGCGCGATGCCGGCCAGTATCGCTTGCGGCAAGTCACCTCGCAGGCTCCAGTAAGCCGCGATCAGCGCCAGCGAGAGCAGTGCGCCGGCGACGGCGATGCGCCGGGTCAGGCGCGCCATCTCATCGCGCAACGGCGACGCCTGCAGCGTGATGTTGTCCAGCGATTCGCCGATGCGGCCCATCTCGGTATGGCTGCCGGTGGCGAGCACGTGCATCATTCCCTGTCCCTGCGCGACCAGCGTGCCGGCAAACACCGGCTCGCCCGGCGCCCTCGGCAAGGGCACGGATTCGCCGGTCAGCATGGACTCGTCGATCGCGAGATCATGCGCGGACCGCAACTCGCCGTCAGCCGGCACGCGGTCGCCTTCCTCGAGCAGCAGCAGGTCGCCGCGCACCACGTCGCGGCCGGCGATGCGATGCATCACGCCGTCGCGCAGCACCAGCGCGCGCGGGCTGGACATTTCGCGCAGCGCGGACAGCGCATTGTCGGTGCGCCGCTCCTGAAACACGGTGATGCCGATGATGACCAGAACGAAGCCCATCAGCACCATCGCCTCGAAGCGGTCGCCGATCAGGAAATAGACTGCCCCGGCAGCGAGCAGCAGCAGGAACATCGGCTCACCGGCCACTTCGATGACAATGGCGCGCAACGCGCGCCGGCGCGCATAGCCGAGATCGTTCGGGCCGTCGTCGGCGAGGCGGCGCGCAGCCTCGGCCGAGCTCAGGCCGCTTGTTTCAGGAATTTTTTCCATTCTCGAATACCGGGTTGGTCATCGAATACAATAATTACATCAATCATCTTTCGGGAACAGCTCCGGATGAAGCTTACCTTTCTTGGCGCGGCCGGCACCGTGACTGGCTCCAAAACCCTGATCGACACTGCAGGCCGGAAGATACTGGTCGATTGCGGGCTGTTCCAGGGCTACAAGAACCTGCGCCAGATGAACTGGCAGCCGTTCCCGTTCAACCCGTCCAGCCTGGATGCGGTCGTGCTCACGCATGCGCATCTCGATCATTCGGGCGCGCTGCCGCTGCTGGCGCGCAACGGCTATCGCGGGCCCGTGCTGGCGACGCCGGCGACGATTGCGCTATGCGAGCTGCTGCTGCCCGACAGCGGTCACTTGCAGGAAGCCGACGCCGATTTCGCGAACCGCCACCATAGTTCGAAGCACGAGCCGGCCTTGCCGCTGTATACCGAGGACGATGCGCGCCGTTCTCTCAAGCTGCTGCAGCCGCTGGACTTTGGCGAGACGCTCGATCTTGGCGGCCTGAAGCTGCGCCTTCGGCCGGCCGGCCATATCCTTGGCGCCAGCTCGGCCGAGTTCCGCAGCGCGAAGGGATCGCTGCTGATGTCGGGCGATATCGGGCGGCCGGACGACCTGGTGATGCGGCCGCCGGCGCCGATCGAACATGGCGACACGCTGGTGGTCGAATCGACCTATGGCGACCGCCTGCACGGCGACGAAGACAGCGCCGAGGTGCTGGCCGACGTGGTAAGGCGCACCGCAGCACGCGGCGGCATGGTGATCATGCCGGCCTTCGCCGTCGGCCGCGCGCAAAGCCTGCTGTACCAGATCGACTTGCTCAAGCAGGCGGGGCGCATACCGGACTTGCCGGTGTTCCTCGACAGCCCGATGGCGATCGACACGACCGAGATCTATTTGCGCCATTCGAACGAGCACAAGTTGTCGGCCGATGCGTGCCGGCGGATGGCGCATGTCGCGCGCTTCTGTCGCACGGTGGAGCAGTCGCGCGAGCTGAATACGCTGAACTATCCCGCGATCATCGTGTCGGCCAGTGGCATGGCCACCGGCGGGCGCATCCTGCATCACTTGCTGAACCATCTCGGCGACCATCGCTGCAGCATCGTGTTCGCCGGCTACCAGGCCGGCGGCACACGCGGCGCGCGCCTGGTCGCGGGCGAGCGCAGCATCCGTATTTTCGGGCAGGAAGTGGCCGTCAATGCGGAGATCGTTTCGCTGCCCGGCATGTCTGCCCATGCGGATGCGGCGCAGATCATCGCGTGGCTGAAGACGCTGAAGAAAGCGCCGCGCCATGTGTACCTGACTCACGGCGAGCCCGGCGCTTCCGACGCGCTGCGCTGGCGCATCGAACACGAACTCGGATGGAGCGCGAGTGTGCCGATGATCGGAGACCGAGTCGATATATCGACCATGTAGGCGTGAACATCGAGGTCGATCATCGTCGGGTGCGTCAGTGCCTGTATACGTGTTCGCAACACTTTGGCAGAGACCTTGACGGATAGACGCAAGGCCCCGGATCCCGGCCGCCAAATTCACCCTTTTTCAATTCGTGCATTGAACAATCGCATCGCTTCCTTTCCATCGTGAAGTGATTGCTGCGTCGGCGGGAAGCATTCCTTTCATGCTTGCCCTGATCATTCGATGCGAAGTTTTTCCTTTCTGCTGGCCGCATGCTTGTGCGCGTCAATCGCCCCATGCGCCGTGGCGCAATCGCCCGCTGCCAGCGACCTGGGCGAACAGCAACTGCTGCGCCAGCAAGAGCGTGACTTGCAGCTGCGCCGCCAGCTTGAGCCTGCGTCAGACGTGCGGCTGCAGCCGGCGCAGGCGGCGACCGTGCCGCGCATGCCTGCACAAGAATCGCCTTGCTTCCTGATCACGCGCATCGAGCTTGCCGGCGACATGGCCGATCGCTTCGCCGGTCTGCTCGATGTCACCGGCCGCGCCGATGATGGCAGTGAGGACAAGGTCATCGGCCGCTGCGTCGGCAGCGCCGGAATCGGCATCGTCATGCGTCGCCTGCAGAACGAAGTGGTGCGACAGGGCTACGTCACCACACGCGTGCTGGCCGGCCCGCAAGACCTGGCTACGGGCGTGCTGACCCTGACCGTGATGCCCGGGCGCGTACGGACGGTGCGATTTGCAGCCGGCACTTCGACGCGCGCGACACAATGGAATGCCGTGCCGCTGCAGCCGGGCGAACTGCTGAACCTGCGCGCGATAGAGCAGGCGCTGGAGAACTTCAAGCGCGTGCCCAGCGCCGATGCCGACATTCGCATCGAACCCTCGGTCAGCGTCGATGCGCGTCCCGGCGACAGCGATGTCGTGATCGAGTGGCGGCAGAGCTTTCCTCTGCGGGTCAACCTGTCGCTTGACAACGCGGGACTGAAGTCCACGGGCCGCTATCAGGGCGCATTGACGCTGTCCTGGGACCATGCGCTGACCCTGAACGATCTTTTCTACGTCAGCGTCAATCGCAGCTTGTTCGAACCATCTCCCGACCCGCGCGGCACGCAGGGAAAGACCGCCCACTACTCGCTGCCTTTCGGCCACTGGCTGCTCGGCCTGACGGCCAGCGATAGCGACTACCGCCAGCCGGTCGCCGGTCAGGGCGGGACCACCGTCTACAGCGGCGAGAGCGCGAACCAGGAGATCAAGCTGTCGCGGGTTCTTGCGCGCGATGCGACGCGCAAGACCAGCGGCTATCTGAGCGCATGGGCGCGGCAGTCGGACAACGATATCAGCGGCACGCTGGCGCAGGTACAGCACCGGCAGACCGGCGGCTGGGAAGCGGGGCTCGCGCACCGGGAAATCCTCGGCGATGCCACGCTTGACCTCAACGCCGCCTACCGGCGCGGGACCGGCGCATTCGGCGCCACCCGCCTCATGAATGAAGACTCGGAGGGCAGCACGCGCATGCAGCTGCTGCAAGTGGGCGCGCTGTACAACCTGCCATTCGCGCTGGCTGGCCAGCACCTGCGCTACACGCTGGCGCTGCGCGCGCAACACGCATGGACGCCGCTGCTGCCGCAGGACCGGTTCAGCATCGGCAGCCGCTACTCGGTGCGAGGCTTCGACGAGCAGCGCGTGCTGTCCGCGGATCGTGGTTGGCTGGTTCGCAACGACCTGGGTTTCTCGCTCGGCGGCTCCGGTCAGGAGGCTTACCTCGGCCTCGACTACGGCGAGGTGCGTGGGCGGCACAGCGAACTGCTGGCCGGCACGCAGATGGCCGGGCTGGCGATCGGCCTGCGCGGCGGCGCGCACGGCGTCGCCTACGACGTATTCGCCGGCCGCGCGCTGTCGGGTCCCGAGGGCTTTTACGGTAAGGGGCTGAACGCCGGTTTCAGCGTCAGCTGGTCCCATTGACGGAGGAGAGCATGCAATTCCAGTCCGCGCCCCACCTTGACGTGATCGCACCGGGACTCTTGCAGCAGGAGTGGCGCGACGCCGAAGCCTTCGGCGCCGCCACCTGGCTGTGGATGCAGGCCGATACCCGACGCGAGACGCCGCTGAAATGGCTGTCGACCTTGCTGCTGCCGCCGATCTCGCAGCGGCAATTCCTGATCGCCAGCGAAGGCGGGCGTCCGGTGTTTTACCTGTCGTGGGCGCACTTCTCGGCGGCTGCGGAACGACGCTACGTGAACGACCCGCACGCGGCGATCACGGCCGACGACTGGACCAGCGGCGACCGCATGTGGCTCGTCGACTGGATAGCGCCGTTCGGCCACACGCGCACGATACAGCGACTGCTGAAGACCCAGCTGTTCGCGTCGCTGTGGATGCGCTCGCTTTATCACCACGGCACCGAGCGCGGACTGCGGATCAAGACCTTCCGTGGCGATGCGGTCGATCCGGCCGAGGCCGATGCCTGGTTCGCCGCCCATCCCGTGGCCGTCTGCCCGTTCGCAGAAGATTTTTCTGACGATTGCTTTCCTGACCAAGGAGCACCGACATGAACCAGCGCTGCTATCGCCTCGTGTTCAAGCGCACGCGCGGCCTGATTCCCGATACCTCAGCAAAACAAGGACGATCCAAAGTCCTTCTCTCACCACCCGCTCAAAACTTCACCGTCGTCGGAAAATCCCTCACCAGCTTCGCACACAGCGCGGCCTTCCCCATGCCGGCCGACTTGCCGTCAAAGGTCGATGCGCCTTCCGAAAACAGCTTCTTCCATTTGGCGTCCCCGGTCTTTTCCCCGCACATCTGCGACTGCTGCTGAAACCGGAATCCGTAGTAGCTGAACGGGCACTCCCGCCGCGCCTTGCTGAAAAGGCCATCCATCCTGATCACGTTTTCGCAGTCGTCGGCGCGGGCAAAGGCGGAGGGCAGCAGCACGGCGATGGCCAGGGCGAGCATGACGGGCTTTCGGTGGTTCATGAGGCGCTTCGAATCGAGGTGATTTCGCTATCGTAACCGCAAGCCTTTCCCGACCCGGATTTCAGCGATTGTCCCGATCAGAGCGGCAATCCTGCCGCTGTTCCGCCCCATCCTTGACTTCATATTCGCTGACGATTGCCGTTGAAAACCTGTCGGCAATTCGCGCCCCATCAACGGACACTTCAAGCATGCGCACAAATCTTCCCGTCACCAGCAATGAAGTACAGATCAGCGACCAGCAGTCCATCGTCTCCAAGACGGACCTGAAAGGGCGGATCACTTACGTCAACCCGTATTTCCTCGAGATCAGCGGCTTCACCGAGGAGGAGTTGATGGGCACCGCGCACAACATCGTGCGTCATCCCGACATGCCGCCCGAAGCGTTCGACGACTTGTGGCGCTCGCTGAAGGCCGGCGTGCCCTGGACCGGGCTGGTGAAGAACCGCTGCAAAAACGGCGACTACTACTGGGTGGTGGCCAACGTTACGCCTATCGTCGAAAACGGTCGTCCGGTCGGCTTCATGTCAGTACGTAGCAAGCCCAAGCGTGAGCAGGTGGCGGTAGCCGATGCCGCTTACCGCAAGTTCAGGCAAGGCCAGGCAAAAGGCCTCGCCATCCGCGATGGCGTCGTGGTCAGCACGGGGCTGGCCGCGGTGCTGCTGCGTCGCTTCAGTGAAATGTCCCTGGTAGCGCGGCTGGCGCTGTCCTTTGGCGTGCCCTCGTTGCTGCTGGCGGTCTCGCTTGCTTTCTCCGTTGCCAGCGAGCAGGGCGGCTGGACGATTGCATCCCTGGTGGCGGCGCTGTCGCTGCTGCTGCTCGGCTGGGGCGGCCTGCATGCGGCGGTCATATCGCCGATGAGGCTGGCCACGCGCGTGGCACGCTCCATTGCCGGCGGCGACCTGTCGGCGCGCTTCGCCGTTGGGCGCAATGACGATGCAGGCCAGTTGTTGCGCGCGCTGCAGCAGATGAATGCCAACCTGGTCGCCGTCGTCGGTGATGTGCGTGCGAATGTCGAAACCATCCATATCGGCAGCCGCGAGATCGCGCAGGGCAACATGGACCTGTCCTCGCGTACGGAGGCGCAGGCCTCCAGTCTTGAAGAAACGGCGGCCAGCATGGAGCAGTTCGCGTCCACCGTGAAGCAGAACGCCGAGAACGCCGGTCAGGGCAACGAGCTCGCGCAGATCGCCTCCGACGTCGCGCGGCGCGGCGGCGAGGTCGTCACCGACGTCGGCGCGAC
>JACCDI011635887.1_pt1 | contig 21370 bp, 20 predicted proteins | sample 7442791 | NCBI WGS metagenome assembly JACCDI01 (sample SAMN15323434, study PRJNA562643) | freshwater metagenome | isolation source: river surface water | place: USA:Blue River Watershed | collected 2017-08-15
CCATTGAGCAGCCGCAGGGTTTCCTCCGGGTAATTGCCCACCGGGCTGATGCGCGCCAGCGCGGCCCAGCTGAAGCCATCGCCCACCTGCACGTAGCGCAGGCGGCTCTCGTTGCCGGCGAAACGCTCGTTGGTCTGGATGGCGCGGAAGCTGCGAATGGCCGTCAGCAGCTGGGCATCCAGCGCCTCGGCCTGGGTGGCGTCGCTGATCTCGCCGGTGAAAGTGAAGACACGCGGCCCCATGTAGATCACGGCAATGCGCTGCAGGCGACCGTCCTTCTCGGCAGTGCCGGTGTAGCCCTGCAGGCGGAACTGCTCCAGCGGCTCGGACTTCTGCAGGTTGGCGATGCCCAGATTGTCGCGGATGTACAGGCGCGGCTCCTTGTTCTCCTGCATGCGCTGCACTTCCACCCGCAGGCTGGCCGTGCCCTCGGCGCTGCTGCCCGACACGGTGGTGGGCGTCTCGCTCAGCGTCCAGCCATCGGGGAACACCATGGTGTAGCCAAGCAGCGTCTGGTAGTAGCGATTGCGCGCCTCGGTACCCGTGGTGGCCTGGCTCTCGCCGACGACCAGTCCGTCCATTTCAGCGCGAAAGCGGGTGTCATCCAGCAGCGTGGCCGAGGATTCCGGCAGCGCGCCCACACTGGCGATGGCCTCCTGCAAGCGCGTGTCATTGCGCGGGTGCGTGGCGAACAGGCCGTGATAGCTCGGCTGCTGGTTCGCCACCTTGGTGTTGAAGTCTTCCTGGTTCTTGAGCACCGTCACCACCTTGATCACGGCCTGCGGGTCATAGCCCGCCTTCAGCACGTACTCGGCACCCAGGGTGTCGGCCTCCAGCTCGTGTTCCCGCCCGAAGCCGCTCAGCCCGGCCTGCGCCCAGACAGAGCCGATGTCCATGATCTGCGAGCCGATGTAGCCGCTGCCGGTGGCGACGGCCGCCACGATGCCGCCCACGCCGGTGGCGATGTTGGCGAGCCGCCCGCTGGACTGCTGCTGCACGGCATGCCGCGCGGTGATGTGGCCGATCTCGTGACCCAGCACGGCCGCCAGTTCCGCCTCGGAGTTCAGGTAGGCCATGAGCCCGCGGTTGATGTAGACATAGCCGCCGGGCAGCGCGAAGGCGTTGATCTCGGGGCTGTCGATGACGGTGAAGGTGAAGGGAAGATCAGGCCGGTGACTCACGGCCGCCAGACGCTGACCGACCTCGTTGACATAGGCGGTGAGCTCCGGGTCCTGCATGACCGGCATGGTCTGCAGCACCTTGTTGTGCTCCTCCAGACCGATCTCCAGCTCACGCTTCTCGGACATCATCACCAGATTGCCCTGGCCGGTGGCCGGGTTCACGGCGCAGGATTCGAGCACGAAGAGGCCGGCCAGCACGAGGCTCAGGGCACGGACACCACGCATGGCGGGGAAGGACTTGTTCATGGCTCACCTGCTGCTGAGACGATCAATCGCCGTTGACGAACTGCTGCAGCTGCGTGGCCAGGCTGCTGCAGGCATTGGCTTCCACCCGCGCGATCAGCGGAATGGGCACCACCACTGCCGGCACATAGGACTGACCGGTGGCATCGGTGCTGATGGTGCCGACGTTGGCGAAGGACGACACGTCCCACACGCGGGCGTCGAAGTTGGAGTCATCCTCCCAGGAGCCGAAACCGAAGCAGCCCCCGCCGCCGGGCCCGACGGCACAGGAAATGGAGCCGGTGCGGTTGGTGGTCTCGGTCTGCCCGTCCACCCACACGATGTAGCGCACGCCGTATTCCTCGATCTTGTCGGCCACCACCTGCTCTTCCATCAGCGCCTGCAGATCACTGGTGCGCAGCGGTGCGGTGCGCGGTTCGAACCAGGGGAAGAGCGAGTCGACGAATTCCCTTTCGGGGATCACGCGGATGGCGCCACTGCCACGGGAAACGCGTTCGCCCACGCAGTTGACGAATTCCTCTCGGGTTTCGTAGGTGCTGCCCTGACGGCGGCCCAGAATCACGATGGCCTCGTGGGATTCGATGCCCGTCTCGCCCTGGCGAAACTCATCGACCGTCGTGGTCGTGCAGGCCGTCAGCAGCGCTGCCAGAAGCCACAATGGAAACCCCTGCCTGACGAATTTGCTGGTACTCATAGCCGCCTCTTGCCTGCCTCTGCGGGCAGGTCCGCCTGTGTCACACGGGAAACCTATTGATTGCTCACCACATTCTGCCTGCTCGCCAGCCAGTCCCGCACTTCGGGCACGGCCCCGAAACTCAGGGCGAAATTGGAGGCCAGATCGCGCAGCGCACTCACCGTGGCCTCGTTGATGCCGCCCTCGACACTGAGCAGCCCTTCCATCGGCGTCTTGCCATAGGAGGTGAGCACCCAGTCCGCGATATACGCGCCGTCCGGGCCCAGCAGACGCATGTTGTACTTCACCCAGACTTCGTAGGAATCGAGCCGCGTCTTCTGTGGCAGCGCCAGCTGGAACTCCTCGATGCTGGGGGCGAACACGGCATCCACCCCGGCACCGGGGGCGGCGTCCATGGACTCCAGCACCTGCACCTGCTCGAACATCGCGGGCAGCAGGGTGCTGAACATCTGCACGTGTGTCTGACCGCTGGCGACCCGGTATTCTTCCGCGCCCGTCTCGGTGTACTCGATGTAGAGGAAATTGCGCAGCTCCTCGCTCAGATACAGGCCGAGAGTGAGCGGTATCTTGCGCACCGCCGGCGTGGGATAGCTGCCTTCCACCACCAGCGAGCTGGCCCCGCAGGCACTCAGCAGCGCCAGCACGCCCACCAGCAGCAGCGCCCGTCGCGAGCGCGTGCCGGACGTCTTCCTGTTCCCCGTGACTGCGAACATCGTGCCTCTCTTGACGACATGGTCGTGGTGAAGGTCTATTCGAAACTGTTCAATCCTACAAAGGTCCCGCCATTGCGCTGGGTCATCTCCCGCATCAGGTTGGCGAAGCGGTAGACGCTCTGATGATAGCGCGGTTCCAGCGCGAAGATGACCGGAAAACCAACCGCATGAATGCGCACCATCGGATTGCCGTTGGCATCCTTGGCATTGAGCCGGTCGATGGTGCGCAGCACCTGGGTGACGGAGCCGCCGGGCTGGAAGTCGTCACCCATCACGTAGATGCTGATCTTGCGGTCGGGCTGGTAATACGTGTTGATGGCGGCCGTGACGCCTTCCACCGGACTGCTGTTGCTGAACGGACTCCAGTTGCGCAGCGTGCGCATGATGACGGCGCGCTGCTCGGGCGAATCGCCGATCCACTGGCCGCGGAAGGAGTCGAACATGTAGTCGCCCATGTCGTTCATGACCTGGATGCCCTTGACCTCGGGGTAGACATCCAGCGTGTCGTTGACCGTCTGCAGCAGCTTCGGCCAGGCGTTCTGGAACATGCTGCCCGAGGTGTCGATCACGAAGATGATGTATTCGCTGTCCACCGGAATGCCGCCCACCAGATTGTTGCGCCGCGTGAACTCCTGGCCCAGCAGGCGCTCCATCTCGGCGGTGAGGGACTGCTTGGCGCTGGCCAGGCGCTGCGCCTCGACCACGCGTTCGTCGGCAATGCTGGTGGAGCTGTTGTAGCGGCCCTGCACGGCGAAGAGCTCGCGCTGCAGATTGGCGATGCGCTCCTCATAGGCCGAAAGCTGTTCGCGCTTGGCGTTCAGATCCCGGTTCACCACCGTGGTCTCGCCTCGGATCTCGAACAGCTGCTGCTGCAGGTCGAGGATCGGCGCCTCCTGCGGCACCAGCGCGCTCTCTATCGACGCGGGCGGCGTGCTGTCGGTGATGATCAGCAACAGGACCATCGCGCCGAATCCGCAGGAGATGACGTCGAGAAAGGCGATGCTCGAGGCATCGGTGTCGGAGTCGTTGCGTCGTCTGGGCATCAGGGCCAATCTCGTGCTGGACTGAGGAACGAGCCCCTGCTGATCTGCGCCAGCTGCCAGTAGGCAGCGGAGGCCGCCGGATCGCCTTCCAGGGGCAGCAGAATCACGTTCACTGGAACACGGTTGGGCAGATACTCCACCGCGTCCTCGAAAAGTTCAAGTCTTCTTGCCGGCGTCACCAGGGTGTCATTCGAGGCCACGCTGGAGAGTGTGGGCAGGCCGTCGGTGATCAGATAGATATTGTCCGGCGGCGGCGACAGCTGCGCGGCGGCCTGAAACACCTCGGCCAGATTGGTGCCGTTGGCGGGCACCATCTGCTTCACGCTGTTGATGGCGGCATTGAGCTGATCGCGGTCGGCCACTTCGAGCCAGTTGCCTTCGGTGCCTGCGATGGCCGGGGTCACTTCGGCGTTGAAACCGTAGATCTGGTATTGGCTCGCCACCGGCATCTGGCTGCTGATCCACTCCACCGTGCGCACGGCGCGCTGCCATTTCTCGGCATTGCGCTTGTTCTCGTCGGCCATGTTGCGAGTGCGCAGGATGTTCACCAGGGTTTCATCCAGCATGCTGGCGGAGGTGTCGATGAGAATCAGCACGCGGTTGCCGCCCAGGAACATGCCCGTCAGGTACTGCCGGTCGCCCTCGCCCACGAAGGCCCGGGCACTGGTGCCTGTCTGCTCCACGGCGCTGGCCTGCAGACGCAGCAGCTCTTCCTCCAGCGAACGGATGTCGGCACGCAGCTGTTCCAGAACTTCTTCGCTGGCCACGGTGTTTTCCAGCTCGGCGAGCTGGGCCAGGAAACTGTTGATCTCATCCTGGATGCGGTCGGCCAGCCCCTGGGCCTCGACCAATTCGAGATCGACCTCGGCGAGGGTATTGCGGGCACGCACCAGATTGTCCTGTCCGACACGGATTTCCTCTTCCAGCAGACGCACCTCGGCCGAGGTGTCCACGTCGGTGGGCTGCGGCTGTTCGCTCATCTGGTGGTCGAGAATGAGGAAGATGAGCACGACGGCGCCGAAGCCGCAGGACATCACATCCAGAAACGACAGGCTCATGGGACCGAAGGCGTCGCGTCGCTTCCTACTCATCGTGCTCCCTCACCCGGATCACATCGAGGGGCTGCGCACCGTCTGCCGTCTGCAGGCGATCGCCCAGCGTCAGGCGATGCGCACCCTGCACGCTCTGGCCATTGATCTGCAGGCCGGGCGCCGCGTGCAGCGCGAAGTGCCCGTCCTCGCGCACTATCGTGCCCAGCACGCGCCCTTGCGAGTCCTGGCTCGAACGCGGCATTTGCAGCTGCAGCTCGCCTGCCGCGTCCAGCAGCAGCTGCAGCCCGTCGCGCAGGCGGCGGGCCTGATGCGCCAGCAGCAGGTGCGTGGGCAGCGGGCTGTGCACAGCGGCGCAAGCCGTCTGCACGGACGCGCCCAGGCGCAGCCGGGTGACATGGGCGACGTTGTCGGCGGGACGGATCAGCACACTACCGTACTGCCGACAGATGCGCGCAATGGTGTGTTCGTCGTGGCTGGCCGGGCCGCGCACGCCACCACCAACATGGGCACGCAAAAAGTCGGTCAGGCCCGGCAGGGTCTGCATCCGCTCCGACAGCAGCAGGGTGCTCTCGCCCTGCGGGTCGAGCGCATCGATCTGCTGCACGATCTTCTGATAGAAGGGCTGCAGGCGCTGTTGCAGGCTGCTGCGTGGCAGGCGCGCTTGATGCACCGTGCCGTTGTGTTCGAGTCGGATCTGCAGGGTCGAGCGGGCGTCGTCCTCGTCGCGCGCGTTCTGCCCTTGCACGGTGTCGCCTTCCTCCAGCAGCCAGCCGGGCAGCGCATCGAGCAGCTTCTGCTCGGACTCGGCATTGTGCTGAGGGTTGAAGCGGCACTGGGCGATGAAGGCCTGGGTGATCAGCTGCAGCAGACTGTCGCTCAGATTGACCCAGCCCGTGCCCGGCACCAGGGCGACGTTCTCGCGCACGATGTCGTCGCCCTGGCGCTGCAGCCGGGTCAACACCACCTGATGCAGGTGCAGGTCGACGTGGATCAGGCTGTCCTGTACGGGCTGGGCCAGTGCGGCAGCCAGACTGCTGTCGACGATGCCGACGGCACGCAACGGGCTGCTCTTGATCAGACCCAGCAGGATGCCCAGCTGGGTGCGGGAGAAGCTGCCGGGCACGGCCAGCAGCACCTCGCCTTCCAGTTCCGCCGTGCGGGCCAGGTCCTGCAAGTGGGAATAGGCCAGGTCGGCGTTGTGACGGAAATGGGCCACGGGCCGGGGAAACGGGTCGAGGCTCAGCCGGTGCCAGAACTGATTGAAGCAGTGCAGCGGATTGAGCCGGCTCTGACTGCGGGCGCTCTCGCCAAACTCGATGCGCCTGGGCATGACCAGCGCATAGCCAGGGCTGCTCAGCAGCACCCCGCTCTCGTCGCTCAGGCGCAGCCCGGCATCGTTGAGTTCGAGCACCCGCACGCTCATGCCAGCGCTTCCTTGTCCGGCACCTGCAGATAGCGCAGCAGGTGCTCGTCACAGTAATTCTGGGAATCCATCACCAGGCGGTCCTGCAGCAGCAGCAACTGGTGCAGCAGGAACATGAGCAGCATGCTGGTGATCAGGGCCACGAAGGTGGAGTTGAAGGCCACGCCCAGGCTCACCGTCACGCCCAGGATGTCGCCGGTCACGGCCTGATGTGCCTGACTCAGCGCGGCGCCGATGCCGCGCACCGTGCCGATGAAGCCGATGGAGGGAATGGCCCAGGCGATGTAGCGCACGATGCTCAGTTCGCTGTCCAGGCGCTCGGCCTCGCCGGTGCAGATGTCCTTGATGGTGTTGGAAGCGTCCTGAATGCTGCGCGTGCTGCCGAAACGATGCAGACCGGAGAGCACCGCGCGCGGCAGCAGGTAGCTGCGCTCCGGCTCGGGCAGCGCCTGCACCGGTCGGGCGTAGTGGCGGGCGTCCTCCGGCAGGATGCTGGTGCCCTCGGACACCTGCAGCAGCTCGCGGTCGAGCAGCGCGCGCTCCTGCAGCACGCGGCGACCCTTCATGCCGATGATCGACAGGGCCCAGAACATCAGGATGATGCAGGTCTCCTGCTCGATGTCGCGCAGGATCACGTACATGGAGCGCTCGGCCACATAGGTGTCATCGGCCGCCTGCAGCGCCGCCTGCTGTTCCAGCACCAGCTCGGCATTGGGCAGGACCACCGCCACATAGACCGCGTGGACCACGATCACGCAGATGATCAGCGCGAAAACCTGGTAGATCACTTCGGAGAGATAGTTCTGCTTCATGCACGGACCCTTGTGTCAGTCGTTGTATGGCGGTGGCGAGGCGCGCCGGCCTCAGATGTCCACCGGAAAGGAGGCGCCCAGATCCTGCGAGAGCTGCTCGGTGGGAATGAAGCGCCCGGGCGAGGCGTCGGCGTCATCCCCCACCTGGGCGATGTCCTGGGCGTCGGGGTTCAGGGCGTCGTCGGGCATCACCGCGCCGTCATCGGCCGGCTCCTCGGTCTGCCCTGCGGGCGTCTGGCTGGCGTCGCCGGCCTGGTCGGCTGCTGTCTGGGCGAGGGCGGCGCCTGCCCACAGACTGGCCAGCAGGAGCAGGAGACGGGCGACTGCCGAGGCGATTCGCATGGTTCATTCCTCCAGGTAGCGGGCGATGCGGAAGCCCAGGTCATTGCGTGCGGTGTCGCCGAAATCGCGATAGGACAGGCGGATCTCGGTGACGGTGCTGTGGGCCCAGCTCGAGCCCTTGATGGTGTGATAGGTGCCTTCGTTCGGTCCCAGCGGATCGACTTCCACGCTGGCGCCCACACTCAGTGTGGTGCCGTAGTGATCGTGCACCCATTCCGAGACATTGCCGGCCATGTCATGCATGCCGCGGGCATTCACCGGAAACTGTCCCACCGGCGCGGTGCCCAGGTAGGTGTCGTCGTAGCCGGCCATGTAGGCGCCCATGAAACTGCGCACGGAAACGTCGGCGAAATTGCCGGCGCGCTCGGGCGGCGGCATCTGCTCGCCCCAGGGGAAGCGCAGGGTGTTGCCGTTGCCATCGGTGCGGGCGGCCCATTCCCATTCCGCTTCCGAGGGCAGGCGATAGCCCGTGGCCTCGGGGTTGAAGCCCACCACCTCGTCGCCCTCCACCTGATAGAACAGCGGCAGGCCTTCCTGCTCGCTCAGCCAGTTGCAGTAGAGCGCGGCGTCCTTCCAGGTGACCTGCACCACCGGCTGATTGTCCAGATCGATGGTCTGCCCCTGCAGCGTGCCCGAGGAGTGCTCGGGCCGGAACGCGCGGAACTGCAGGTTGGTGACTTCATGGGGCGAGAGGTAGAACGGCCGCTCCAGGCGCACTTCGCGCAGGTCCTCGTTGGCACGTCGCCCGGGCTCGCGGCGCGATGCGCCCATGGTGAACTGACCGGGGTAGAGCAGCGTGAGGGACTGGCCGGCGGCGGTGGTGATGACGGGGCGAATCGCCTCGATTCGCGCCTCTTCCAGGGACTTCAGCGTGACGCGCAGCTCCTGCTCCAGCCCCGGACGGGAGGTGAAACTGACGGTGTACGGCACATAGCCTTCCTGACGGATCTCGATGACCTGGCTGGCCGCCATCAGCTCCAGGGTCTGATTGGCCTGACCGCGCAGCTCGCCGTCCACGTAGACCTGCGCGTCGGCCGGCTCGGCCACGATGCGCACGGAGGAGGTGATGGGCACCAGCGGCACGGTGATGTCCTGCTCTTCGTCGGGGCGGGTCTCGAGGGTGCGGCTGGCGGCGTTGAAGCCGCTGCGGAACAGAGTGACTTCGTGGGCGCGACCGGGCGGCAGCGCCACTTCCAGCGGGGTCTGCCCGCGGAACTCGCCATTGATGGTGACATTGGCGCCACTGGGCTGGGAGCGGATGAACACCAGACCGTCGGCGCGCTCCAGACTGACGGGCGACAGCTGCTGATCTTCGCCTGCACGCACCACCAGCTGGCCTTGCCAGGCCTTGTGCGCCGGCAGTTTCAGGGTGAGCTCGTGCTCACCTTCCAGGATCTCGCCGGTGTAGGGCGTGGTGCCGATCAGCTGGCCGTCCACCAGGATTTCCGCACCGGGCGGCGTGGTGCTGAAGCTGATGTCGCCCCAGGCGGGCGCGAGGCTCAGCGCGACATCGTTCTGCTGGGAGCGGCCGAGCACGGTGAGCGGCTGCGTCAGGGGCAGATAGCGTTCGGCCTGCACGCTCAGTTCATAGTCGCCCGGCTCCACTTCCAGGCCGCGCAGAGGCGTGCGGCCCAGCTCCTGACCGTCAAGCAGCACCAGGGCGCCGGCAAGCGGGCCACCCTCGCCCTGCGCCTCGATGTTCACCAGCCCGGGCAACTCACGCAGCTGCACGGGGAAGTCCTGGGCCTGTTCCTCGCCCACCGCGAGAGTGAAGCGTTCCTCGTGATAGCCGGGATTGCGAATCAACACCTCGTAGCTACCCGGCAGCATGAGCATGCGCCCTCCCAGCGCCAGCTGGAAGCCGTCGAGAAACTCCATGCTGGCGGTGATCGGCTCGACCTGCACCAGCACCGAGCGCGCGGTGAGGATGAACCAGCCGCAGACCCCCGCCACCAGCAGGAAGCCGGCGACCAGGAAGTGCGGCCAGCGCAGGCGCAGGCCGGCGCGACGCGGTGTCGCGTCGGGCGGCGTGAAGTCGATGGGGACGATGGGTTCCGCGAATTCGGCGGAGGCGGAATCGCCACCGGGCGCGGCTGTGGGTTTCGAATGATCCTGCATGAGCTCAGCGCCTGTTGACCGCGACGATTTCTTCCGTACAGGCCACCGTCACCGGCGCACTGCGATTGTCAAAGCCCACCTCGAATTCCGTGCGCACGTCGCGATAGCCGGGGCGTGTGCCCACGGCCACATAGCGACCGGGCTTCAGGCTGAGCGTCTGACTCTCGAAGCGACCCAGCACGCCGACTTGGTACAGAGTCACTTCGGTGAGATTGTCCGACAGCAGCTGCACATCCACGGGCACCTGGGCACGGGCCAGCAGGACTTCCACCTGGCTGAGCTGCTGCTGCAGGCGGGGGCCGGGGTTCTCCAGCGCCAGAGCGGTGTAGTAGACCTGCACTGCCTGGGCGTGCACGGCGGTGTCGGCGAGGCGTTCCGGCTGGTCAATGGCGTCCTGCAGCAGGCGATCGAGCTGAAGCCGTTTGGCGGCGTAATCGCGGCCGTCGATGGCGAAGACCAGCGCCGCGTCGATGGCCAGGGCGGCGTCGTACTCGGCCACGGCGGCCTCCCACTGCTCGGCGACCACATGGGTCTGCGCCGCATCGCGATGGGCGTTGATGCGGCTGACGGCCAGCTGATCGCGCGTCTGGGTGATGGCTTCCTGGGCCTCGGGATTGCCCGGGCGCATCACCAGCGCCTGCTCGAAGGCGGCGATGGCGGCGTCACTGTCACCGGTCTGCAGGGCCGCGAAGCCGCTGGACATCATCCGGGTGAAGGCATTGTCACTGATGGCCTGGCGAACCGCGTCGAGCCGGCCGCGCGCCTCGGCGTGCGCAGCGTCCAGCGCCAGGGCCTGTTCCAGTGTGCTGCGGGCGTCTTCCAGCGCGCCGGCACTGCGCTGCTGCTGCGCCTGCGCCAGCAGGGCATTCACCTGATCGAGCGTCTGCGCTCGCTGCAGGCCGCTCTGGGCCTCGGTGGCGCCGGGCTGCAGCAGCAGCGCCAGCGAGAAAGCCTCGGTGGCCAGGGTGGCATCGCCGGCTTCCAGCGCGGCATTGCCCCGGGCGAGGGCATCGGCGAGCACCTGCGGAACGGAATCCTGCAGCTGCGCCAGGGCCGTGTCGGCATGGCGATACTGCTGCGTGGCCTGATCGAAGACCTGGGTGCGGTAGGCCTCGTCGCCCGCACGGGCGAAGCCCAGGGCCTGGTCATAGGCCTGCTGCGCCCAGCGGCTCACCTGCAGATCCTCCAGAGCGGTCTGCCGCTCCAGCAAGGACGCGAGCACGTCCTGCGCCTCCTGGCGCTGGCGCGCACGCTGGGCTTCCTCGAAGGGCGCGACGGGATTGAGGGTGGGCGCGGCGGCAGTGGCAGGCGTCTGCACCTGCTCCACCTGGGCGCGGGGCGTCAGCGGCAGTTCGTATTCGGCCACCACCCCGGGCAGCACGAAGATGACCGCCAGGGCGAGCAGGATGAGCACGCCCAGCATGAGCCACACCAGCGGCGAGGGGCCCGGTCGGGCCGCCAGCGGGCGCAGGCCGGCGGCGGGCGCGGCACCGGGGAGGGTCTTGTCGTTCAGATCATGTTCTGTCATTGCCTTGTGCACCCGCAGTGGCGGCCGCGCGGCGGCCACCCCTGCACGTCAGATGCCCCCTGTTTCAGCCTGGTACATCTCCACCAGAATGTCGCGCCACTGCTTGTACTGCTCCTCCACCGTGCCGTTGAGCATGATGGTGCGGTCGTCCAGATCGATCATCCTGGGCGCCACTTCCTGTTCCAGCGACTCGCCGAGCTCCTGCAGGGCGGCAATGTGGATCTCGGCCTCCGCGCTCTTGTCGAAGCCGCTCTTGATCATGTAGGCACCGGCACCGACGCCGACCAGGGCGCCCGTCTGCACGGCCGCATTGCTGCTGGTGGCGGCGGCGATGCCCCCGACGATGGCGACAGTTCCCGCGATGAAACGGCGGCGGGCCGAGGCCTCGACCTGATCCAGCGTCATCGTGGCCTGGTAGCTCTGCTCGCGCCAGGAATCATAGGGCACACGCATCTGTCGGGCGTAATTGGCGTAGTAGTCCTGCACGGTGTCCACGAACAGATTGTCGCGCTGGCGGATCTCGCGGATGCGTTGCAACGACGGGTCATTGTCCGCCGGCAGGCGCACCACCTCGGTGATGCCGCGATTGTTCACACTCAGGTACTGCTCGAACAGCTCCGGCGCGAAATTGCGGGCGAACTGCAGTTCCGACACGGTGCGGATGGTGCCGATGCGCAGCTCCGTCAGATTCGCCTTGCGCCAGGCCAGCAGGTCGTTGGCGATGGTGTTGTAGATCACCTGGAACGGGTCATTGGCCTGACGCTGGGAGGCTTCGTAGGCGAACTCGCTGATGTGCTCCTCGTATTCCTTGGTGTACCAGATGGCGCCGGTGGAATCGCGCACGCTGATGTGGATGCGCATGCCTTCGCCGTCGGACTGCAGGATCTGGCCGTGGATGTAGACATCCATGGTGGAGGTTTCGTTGGGCAGCACCCGCACCGCACCCCAGTTGCCGGAGCGCTGCAGGGTTTCCGCCAGCAGGAAGGGCGCGTAGCGGGCCTCGGCATTGCGGATGGCCGGGCTGACCCGCTCTTCCTCGTCACGGTCCAGCTCGTCGATGCCCGGATCGAACACCGTGACGCCGACATCCAGCAGCAGGTCTTCCGGCGGTGCCGTGTCCTGCACCACCTGCACGTACTGGGTGGATTTCACCGTCGTGGTCGAGCACGCCAGCAGCAGGATGCTCAGCAGTGCCAGCACACTCATGCGCAGTGAAGAGAGGTTCATGCTCATTGACTCAGTCCTGTGTAACGTCGGTATTCATCCCACAGCGCCTCGCGCAGCACCGGGTCAGGTTCACGCATCGCCGCTTCGCGCAGCTGACGCGCCACGATGTCGTCGTCACGTCCGCTCGGGATGTCCTCGGGCGGCGGGAAGGTCTGGTCGGTCTCGGCACCCTGGCCGCCACCGGCACCCGGGATGCCCTGCGGTCCGTCGACGGCGCCACCAGGAGGCGCTGCGACAATGACCGGGCCGCCCGCCCCTCCCGCTCCTGCGCCGGCACCCCCGCCCCCGTCGGCCTCATCGCCCGGAATCTCGGTGTTGCGAGCGGCATTGGCCTCGGCCTGGGCGCGGGCGCGTTCGGCCAGGATCACTCCATCGAATTCTTCATAACCGCGATTGAGCGCGCCGTTCAGCACGGCCTGACGTTCGGCCGCCGTCATCGGGCCGGTGCCGCCATCGCCGAGGCCACCCGGCAGATTGTCCAGACTGTAGCCTCCTGCCGTGCCGGCAGTGGTGCCCCCGGATGCCCCGCTGGTGCCCGCCTGCCCGACCTGACCGCCCGCCGTGTCACGCTGCGCGCCGCCACTGCTGCCCTGGGTGGTGCCGGCGCTGGCGGTCTGCGCTCCGGCGGTCCCGGACTGACTGCCGGCGGCGGCGGGCATTACGCTGCCCCCTGTAGTCGCTGTCGAGCCGCTGGAAGAGGCACTGCCCGAGGCCGTCTCGCGACCCGCCGGCGTGGGCATGGACGGACTGCCGCTGCGCCCGGACGAGGACGCGCTGCTGGAACTGGACGAGGAACTTGAACTGGAACTGGAACTGCTCGGCATCGACGGCGAGGGCATGGACGCCGAAGGCATCGAGGAAGACGAGGAAGACGAGGATGAACTGGAGGGCATCGACGGCATCGAGCTCTGCGATGACTGCTGCTGACTGGTGGACTCGCACCCTGCCAGCACCAGCGCGATGGCGCCTGCCAGCAACCACTGTTTCGACATGGCTGTGTTCATGATGTCCTGCCTCTGCCCGAAGGCTGTTGCCAACAAGGCCGCGCCACGGCGGCTCTCAATACCAGAAATGAATCCTGTAACGCTCGCCCGGCGAGTCCACCGTGCGCCCCTCCACCATCCTCGGCCGCGCCATCCGGTCACGCATGGCGCTGATGATCTGCAGCTCGATGCGGCGCAGCTCGGGCGGCTCCTGAGCAAGGACCTCGAAGTCCGTCATGCGGCCATAGCGGCTGACATGAAAGCTCACATCGACATGGCCGATGCGCGCGCCGGAGTCCACATTCAGGCCCAGCGCCTCCTTCTTCTCGGCCGCAAAGCTCGTGAAGGAGGGCAGGAACTCGATCTCGCCGAACACTTGCTGCGCCAGCTCCGCACCGTCGGATTCGGCCAGCGCCTGCCAGGCTTCCTCGTAGAGGCGCAGGGCGGCCTGCCGGCGGTCACGCTGCAGATACCAGTCAGCGAGCTCGGCACGCGCGCGGGCCAGCATGATACGTGTTTCCTGTGTGTCCGGTCGCCTTTCATCGGCGTAAAAATCGACGATCCTGGCCAGCGCCACTTCGCCTCCACCGCCGCCCTGCGGACGCGTGGAACGACCGGCAAACTCCGACACCATGCGGATGTTCGGGTTGGTCGGTGTGCTGACACTCGTGCCGGGCATGGCGAAGCGGGTCATCATGTCGGACGCGTCGGCCGTTTTCTTCAGCAGCGGCAGATAGCGCGGGTCGCGCGGCCCGAAATGGCTCACCACCGTGTCTGCCGCTGCACGATAGAGCAGGAAGGTCTGCAACAGACGCAGTGTCGGGTCTTCATCCACCCCGCGGTAGAACGAGGTGAGATTCCAGCGTGCCATGTCCTCGAACACCGAGATCATGCGCGGATCATTCGCGCCGTACGCCTTTGTCTGCACATAGAAGGCGTACTGCTGCTGTTCGTCGGCCTCCTTCCACTGCCCCAGCGCGACATGGCCGTCCACGACACGCTGCACCAGCGGCACCTGTTGCGGACTGAACAAGCCGTGATTCACCCGGTTGATGTGCACGGCACGATCGAACACCGTGACGGCCTGCTCGAACTCGCCCTGCTGCAGCAGCAGGCCGCCGAGCGTCTCGAGTTCCTGCGCCACCTCCTGGCTCCAGGCTCCGCCTTCATATTCCAGTTCTTCCAGCGCCTGCTCGTAGCTGCCGATATCCTGCAGCCGCTCCAGATAGGCCTGCTGCTCCAGCGAGAGATCGGCAAACACGGGCAGGGGATTCTCGATCTGCGGCGCCGGCGCCGGCTGCATGAACGCGGCGATCAGCGCGGCGGCCTCTTCGCTCTCGACCCGGCTGAGCGCAATCGGCGGTTCCAGGTGCAGCACCTGCACCACGGGCACCGTGTCGTCCACCTCGCCTTCGGCCGCGTTTGCCGCCATGACTGTGCTCAGATCGGTGCGTGTCTCGCGCGCATCCTGTGCCAGTGTGCCGCCCGCCGCACTGCCCAGCAGCACGGTGGCGATGATCAGCAATTCCTGTCGGCCGGAAAATTTCACGGAGCAACCCTGACGTGTCACGTTAGCGTTGAATACTCGTGGAAGCGCCCGCTTCCTGCGTCGCGCCGAAGGCGTCAACGCACACTGCAGCCCTGCGGTTTACCTGTCAGCGAAATACTTGTGTGACTACAGACCCTGTGCGCGGCGCTCTGCGTTCAATCCCCTGTAATTGCAGCGGTTTGCACACTATAGTGCATGCAGCGCACGTGCCACTTATACACCGGGCCTCCGGGGCTGTAAACACGGGCTCCTTGCACCAAAAAACGGCACATGCCGAGCTCTGAATTCATTCGCGGAACCTCCATGCCAGAACTGCCCGAAGTCGAAACCACCCTGCGCGGGATCACCCCGCACGTGCTTGGACAACAGATTCTTGAAGTCATTGTCCGCAATCCACATCTGCGCTGGCCGGTGCCGGCTTCCCTGGCCCGGGAACTGCCCGGGCGCCACGTCGAACGCACTCAGCGGCGCGGCAAGTACCTGCTGCTGTTCGCCGGCGATGGCTGCCTGCTGATCCACCTGGGCATGTCCGGCAGCCTGCGCATTGTTCCTGCATACGAGCCAAGGCTCCCCCACGATCACATCGACCTGGTGCTGCCTGGTGAGCGCGTGCTGCGTTACTGCGACCCGCGCCGCTTCGGCTGCATGCTCTGGCTCAAGGACGATCCGCAACGCCACCCGCTGCTGCAGTCGCTGGGGCCGGAGCCGCTGGGCGAGCATTTCAGTGGCAGAACGCTGTTCGAGGGCTCGCGCGGCCGCAAGACCTCGGTGAAGGCCTTCATCATGGACAGTCATGTCGTGGTGGGTGTGGGGAACATCTATGCCAACGAGGCGCTGTTCATGGCGGGCATCCGGCCGACCCTGGCGGTCGGGCGACTCTCGGCGGCGCGCTGCGACCGCCTGGCGGACTGCATACGGGAGATTCTGGGTCGTGCGATCGCCATGGGGGGCACGACCCTGCGGGACTTCGTGGGAGGCGACGGCAAGCCGGGCTATTTCAAGCAGTCCCTCCACGTTTACGGCCGTGGCGCTCAGCCCTGCACGCAGTGCGGGACGCTGCTCAAGGAAGTGCGTCAGGGTCAGCGCAGCACGGTGTTCTGCCCCCAGTGCCAGCGCTGAGGGGCGGCTACTCCTGCCCTGCTCGCGTCATCATGGCGGCGGCCACCACGGGGTGGACGAATTTGGAGATGTCGCCGCCGTAGGAGGCGATCTCCCTTACCAGTGTGGAAGAGATGTAGGACAGATGTTCGGCGGGCGCCAGGAAGACTGTCTCGATGGAGGGTTCGAGTACCCGGTTCATGCCCACCAGCTGGAACTCGTACTCGAAGTCCGCCACCGTGCGCAGGCCGCGCAGGATGATGTTGGCGCCGCGCTGCTTCACGAAGTCGGTCAGCAGCGTGTCGAAGGCGCACACCTCCACATTCGGCAGATGGCCGAGCACCTGCGAGGCCAGCTCCACCCGGGTCTGCGCCGCAAGGGTTGTGGTTTTCTGGCGGTTGCTGCCCACCGCCACGATGATGTGGTCGAACAGCCGGGCCGCGCGCTCGACCAGATCGGTGTGGCCGTTGGTGATCGGGTTGAACGTGCCGGGATACACGGCGATCTTCATGCTTGCCCCCTGACGGCGGAAGGGGAGCCCCTCCCCCGGGTTTCTGATGTGCTGCCCCGGCACCCTGGCGGGCGCCACGCTCAAGCCGTGGCCATTCTAATCAATGCCCCCGACCACCTCAATCAAGTGTCTGAATGGCCTGCAGAATGCGCTGTTCCAGCCAGTGCGGCTCGTGGGCGCTGGTGAAACCGACATGGCCTCCCGCCGGAGTCAGCAGCAGTCGGATGTGACCCGGCAGGCGCGCCGGGTCGGGCAAGGAGCGTGCGGGGATGATCGGGTCATCCCGACTCTGGATCAGCACGGTGGGCAGCGCGATGTCCCGCAGCAGCGTGCCGCTGCTGCAGCGGTCGTAGTAATCCCGGGCTCCGTCGAAACCATGCAGGGGTGCGGTGACCTGATCATCGAACTCCCACAGCGTGCGCAGCCGGCGCAGATCGCCCAGCGCGGCCAGGCGCTCGGCCTGCTCCTGCCAGCCCTGCAGGCGAAAGTAGGCGAGCTTGGCCGTCAGGTCGCGCACCAGACGCCGGCGGAAGTAGTGGCCATAGAGCTTGCTCATGCCGGTATTGAGCGCTTCCGAACAATAGGCCAGCGCGAAGGGCGTCGATACCGCCACCGCTCCGATCACGTCCTGGCCGGCCGGGCGCCGGGCCAGCCAGTGCAGCAGCACATTGCCGCCCAGCGAGAAGCCGACTCCCACGACGCCGCGCTGACCCACCGCGAGACGCACCGCCTGGAAGACTTCCTCGACATCCTCGCTGCAGCCCGAGTGATAGGCGCGCGCCAGGCGGTTGATCTCGCCGCTGCAGCCGCGGAAGTTCATCGCCACACTGGTGTAACCCTGCGCCTGCAGCAGACGCTGCAGGGACAGGATGTAGGGCGAGGCCGAGCAGCCGCACAGACCGTGCAGCAGCAGGATCACCGGCAGGGAAGCGTCGCCGGCGGCATCCACCCAGTCGATGTCGAGGAAGTCGCCGTCCTGCAACTCCACGCGCTGACGGCGCCGGTGCAGGCTGTTGGATGGTGTGAAGCGGCGCCACAGCGTCTGACTGTGACCGTCAGGCAACCACCATGGGGACTGGAAATCGGCAGTGTTCATGCGCTGGTCACGGCACCGGTCTGGCGCTGATACAGACCGAAGTGGACATTGCCGGCCTGCTTCGCATTCAGCGCTCGCCAGGGCTGCGGCAGGGCCAGAGTGGTCAGAGGCTGTGGCGACTCGATGTACACCAGTGCACCGTCCCGCAGCAGCCCGCTCGTCTCCAGCGTCGCCGCGCTGCTCGCCAGCAGATCGGCCGCAAAGGGCGGGTCGAGGAAGACCAGGCCAAAGCGCGGCTGCGGACTCTGCTGCTGCAGCCAGCGCAGGGAATCCTCACAGACCACCTGCCCCCCCACGGCGCCGAGCAGAGCCAGATTCTGGCGGATGGCCGCCGTGGCGGCCGCGGAACTGTCGACGAAGGTGACATGGCGCGCGCCACGCGAAAGCGCCTCCATGCCGCAGGCCCCGCTGCCGGCGAACAGGTCCAGACAGTCTTCGCGAGCGATGCTGTCCTGCAGCCAGTTGAACAGGGTTTCCCGCACGCGGTCGGCGGTCGGGCGCAGTCCTTCCACATCGGGAAAGGCGAGACGTCGACTGCGCCACTGGCCGGCAATGATGCGCAGGGTATTGGCGGGTCTGGCCCGGGGCGTTTTCATGGGAGGCTGTGGGGCGGCGGCTCGGTGTTTAAGAATCGCGGAGGATGGTAGCATAGCCGGCCTTTCCAGCACCCTCAGAAGACATTCAGCCATGTTCAGTTTCTTGAAGAAGAAGGCCGACACCGCGGCAGACGCCACGCCGCAGAATGCCGTCGAGGCCGCCCCCGAGGCTTCTGCCGCCGCGGTGGAAGCAGTACCGGCTGCAGAGGAATCCGGCGGCGGTCTGTTCGCGCGCCTGCGCCAGAGCCTTGGCAAGACCCGCGCCGCGCTGGCGGACTCCCTCAGCTCTCTGATTCTCGGCCGCAAGACCATCGATGAGTCGTTGCTCGAAGACATCGAGACGCAGCTGCTGACCGCCGACATGGGACTGGCCGCCACCGAACACATCATCAGCGCCCTGACCCGCAAGCTCGACCGGCGCCAGCTCGCCAGCCCCGAGGCCCTGCTCGACAGTCTCAAGGACGAACTCACCCAACTGCTGACACCCTGCGAACAGCCCCTGCAGATTCCGGTCACTGAGGGGCCTTACGTGATCCTGGTGGTGGGCGTGAACGGTGCCGGCAAGACCACCACCATCGGCAAGCTGGCCCGCCGGCTGCAGAAGGACGGCAAGAAGCTGGTGCTGGCAGCGGGCGACACTTTCCGTGCCGCGGCCGTCGAGCAGCTGAAAGTCTGGGGCGAGCGCCACCAGATTCCGGTCATCGCCCAGCCCACCGGTTCCGACAGCGCCTCCGTGATCTTCGACGCCTACCAGTCGGCCAAGGCGCGAGGGGCTGATGTGCTGATCGCCGACACCGCCGGGCGCCTGCACACCAAGGACAATCTGATGCAGGAGCTGGAAAAGATCACCCGCGTCCTGAAGAAGCTCGACCCGGCACTGCCGCACGAGACCCTGCTGGTTCTGGATGCCACGACTGGTCAGAATTCGCTCAATCAGGCGCGCAGCTTCCACAAGTGCGTCAAGCTCACCGGCATCGCCCTGACCAAGCTCGACGGCACGGCCAAGGGCGGCATGGTGTTCGCCATCGCCAAGGAGCTGGGCCTGCCGATCCGCTTCATCGGCGTGGGCGAGACCGCGGAAGACCTGCGCCCCTTCGAGGCCCGCGAGTTCGTCGACGCCCTCTTCACCCAGTCCTGAGTTTCACCGTCTGCAGCAGGTCTTCGCATGATCCGGTTCGACAATGTCAGCATGCGCTATCCCGGCGGTCACCAGGCTCTGAACCAGGTGAACTTCGAGCTGGCCGACGGCGAGATGGCCTTCCTGACCGGGCGCTCGGGGGCCGGCAAGAGCACCCTGCTCAAGCTGCTCATGGTCATGGAGAAGCCCAGCCAGGGACAGATCCTCGTGGATGGCCGCAACCTCGGTCGCCTGCCGCGCCAGCAGATCCCCTTTCATCGCCGCCGCATCGGCGTGGTGTTCCAGGACCACCAGCTGCTGTTCGACCGCAGCGTGTTCGACAATGTCGCCCTGCCCCTGCAGATCGAGGGCTTTCCGAAGCACGAGGCCGATCGGCGGGTGCGTGCCGCGCTCGACAAGGTGGGCCTGCTGCGCAAGGAAAAGATGAATCCCCAGCAGCTCTCGGGCGGCGAGCAGCAGCGCGTGGGGATCGCCCGGGCAGTGGTGAACCGGCCGCAGATCCTGCTGGCCGATGAGCCCACGGGCAATCTTGACCCGGAGCTGGCCGCCGAGATCATGCAGCTGTTCGAGCAGTTCAATCAGGTGGGCGTCAGCATGCTGATTGCCAGCCACGATCTGTCGCTGATCACCCGCCTGCAGCACCGCATCCTGACTCTGGATCAGGGCTCTCTGGTGCAGGACGCCTGGCAGGGCGCCGAGCCCGCCGCGCGCAGGCCTCACCCATGAGTCGCCTCAGACGCCCCGCCGGAGCACAGCAGCACCGTCGCACGCTGCGCTCCACATTCCAGTCGACTGCCCAGACGCATTGGCGCACCGCCAGGCAGAGCCTGCAGCGCTTGCTGCAGACTCCAGTCGCCACCGCCATGACGGTGGCGGTGATCGGCATTGCGCTGGTCCTGCCGGTGGGCCTGCTGCTGACACTGGACAATCTGCGCGGCCTCAGCGGCAATCTCGGCAGCGTGAGTCAGGTGTCCGTCTACCTGGAAGACAGCGTGAGTGCAGCGCAGGCCGTCACCCTGGTGCAGGAACTCGGGCAGCGCGAGGATGTGCAGCAGGCACGCTATGTCTCGCCGGAAGAAGGGGCAGAGGAATTCATCGCCTATTCCGGGCTCGGCGACGTCCTGGCTGCGCTGTCTGAAAACCCTCTGCCTGGCGTCATCGTGCTGACACCGCAGCTGCTCGATGCCGCGGGGGCGCAGACACTGCTTTCGGATCTGGAAGGCCTTCCCGGCGTGCAGTCCGTGCAGTTCGATCTGGCCTGGGTCGAGCGCCTGCAGCAGCTTCTCGCACTGGCCGGCCGGGCCGCTGCCGGTCTGCTGCTGGTGCTGTGCCTGGGCGTTGCCTTCGTGACCGGCAACACGATACGTCTGGCCATCGAAGGACGCCGGGCCGAGATTGTCGTGGTCAAGCTGGTGGGCGGCACGGATGCCGATGTCGCCCTGCCCTTCCTCTATTGCGGCGCCTTCTATGGCCTGGGCGGCGCGATCGGCGCCTGCCTGCTGCTGTGGCTGGGGATGCTCCTGCTGCAGGGGCCGGCCCAGGCCCTGCTCGCACTGTATGGCAGCGATTTCGCGCTGCAAGGGCTCGGCCTTGGCGGCGGCGCCCTGCTGCTGGCAGGTGGCAGTCTGCTGGGCTGGCTCGGGGCACTGCTGTCGGTGCGGCAACACCTGGCTGCCATAGAGCCGCGCTGAGCGCATTGACTGCCTCGATCACGGCCATGCAGAGATTCGAATGGCCAGCACAGGAGAAGTTGTTGAAAACTGCTCTTGAAATGAGCAAACACGCCCCCACCCAGTGTTTCCCGGGGCGTGTGAAAGGCTCACCGGGCGGCTCTGCGGCTTGGTAGCCAGATTCGAAGTGGCGATGCTAGAATCGAATCGCAAGGGTTGAAAACGTGGTAGTTCTGGCGTTCTTGCTGGTCGCAGGGTTCAATCAACGCACATAGATGAGAGTCAAAGGCTGATTATGAGTAACGGAAAAAGTTTGCAGGTTATGGGCCCCGTGGTTCCGGGTCGTGATTTGA
>JACCDI010055420.1_pt1 | contig 21368 bp, 14 predicted proteins | sample 7442791 | NCBI WGS metagenome assembly JACCDI01 (sample SAMN15323434, study PRJNA562643) | freshwater metagenome | isolation source: river surface water | place: USA:Blue River Watershed | collected 2017-08-15
GCTTTACGCCTGCGACGCCAAAAATGCTGGTGTTGACACCAACCCGTGAACTAGCGCTTCAAGTGACTACTGCGACTGACAAATACGGCATTCATATGCGCCGCATTAAAGCAGTGTCTATTTTGGGCGGCATGCCTTACCCAAAACAGATGCAACTGTTGTCGCGCAATCCAGAGATTTTGGTCGCAACACCTGGTCGTCTGATTGACCACATGGAATCGGGCAAGATCGATTTCTCACAATTAGAAATTTTGGTACTCGACGAAGCCGATCGTATGTTGGACATGGGTTTTGTCGATGACATCGAACTGATCATCAGCAAAACGCCTGCAAGCCGTCAGACTATGCTGTTCTCAGCAACCTTGGATGGCATGGTGGGCAATATGGCTCGTCGTATCACTAAAGATCCGATGCTGATTCAAATCGCTGGTTCATCAACCCGCCATGAAAATATTCAGCAGCGCGTCCATTTTGTGGATGATCTGTCGCACAAAAATCGTTTGCTTGATCACCTGTTGCGCGATTCATCGATTGATCAGGCCGTGGTGTTCACCGCTACCAAACGTGACGCAGACACTATTGCTGATCGTTTGAATATCGCTGGCTTTGCTGCCGCTGCGCTGCATGGCGATATGCATCAGGGTGCACGTAACCGTACTCTCAACAGTTTGCGTCAAGGTCAATTGCGAGTATTGGTCGCTACCGATGTTGCTGCTCGCGGTATTGACGTTCCCGGTATCACGCATGTGTTCAACTACGACTTACCAAAATTCCCTGAAGATTATGTACACCGTATCGGTCGTACCGGTCGTGCAGGTCGTAGCGGCATCGCAGTATCACTGGTGAATCATGCTGAAGGCGTGCATGTAAAACGCATTGAGCGTTTTACCAAACAAGTGATCCCGGTCGATATCATCGAAGGTTTCGAGCCGAAGAAAAAAGCCAGTGCAGCAGCACCAAGTCGTCGCCCTGGATGGCGTCCTGGTGATGGCCGCAATGATTCACGCGGTGGCAAACCTGCCAAGCCGGGTCAGCGTACTTTCGCTAAACCTGCAGCGCCCCGCAAGGATAGCGCTGGATTTCGTGGTGATCGCAATCAACGAGGCGACACTGGCCGCGGTTAATCACTAGCTTGTCATACTCACTGGCTCCTGCGGGAGCCAGTGTCATTTGTAGTGCGCAGTTTCGAATGCGCGATAATTCACTATCGTTATTTTTCTAAAGTCCTTCATTATGAATGCTCCTATTCGACTGACTTCTTTTTCGCATGGCGGAGGCTGTGGCTGCAAAATCGCGCCCGGTGTGCTGTCTAGCATATTGAAGCAAAGCCCCGGCTTCCCCATACCATCGCAATTACTGGTTGGTATAGAAACCTCGGATGATGCAGCGGTATACAAACTCAATGATGAGCAAGCCTTAATCGCTACCACTGATTTTTTCATGCCCATCGTCGACGATCCATTTGATTTTGGACGCATCGCTGCCACGAATGCGATCTCGGATGTTTATGCCATGGGTGGCACACCCATCATGGCACTCGCCTTAGTCGGCATGCCTATCGATAAATTACCGATAGAAACCATAGGCAAAATTCTCGCTGGTGGTGAATCTATCTGCGCCGAAGCTGGCATTCCGGTCGCCGGTGGTCACACTATTGATTCAGTCGAACCTATCTATGGCTTAGTTGTGATGGGACTGGTTCATCCTGATCGCATCAAACGTAATTCGCATGCTAAAGCAGGTGACAAACTCATACTAGGCAAACCACTGGGCGTAGGCATACTCTCAGCTGCATTAAAAAAAGGGGCGTTGGATGCACAGGGCTACGCAGCGATGATCGCTAGCACCACTCAACTCAACACACCGGGCAAAGATTTATCGGCGATAGATGGCGTGCACGCCATTACGGATGTGACAGGGTTTGGTTTACTCGGTCATGCACGCGAAATGGCTTTGGGTGCGAATTTATCTGCGCGCATCAATGTATCGACCGTGCCATATTTACCCAATGTTGAAAAACTAGCCACTGAAGGTTTTATTACCGGCGCCTCAGGTCGTAACTGGGCGGGCTACAGTAAAGATATTCAACTCTCTGGTAACGTCAACGATGTCATACAAGCGTTGTTATGTGATCCGCAAACCTCGGGGGGATTATTGGTTGCGTGCTCCGACGATGCAGTAGAAAAAGTAATGCAAATTTTCCATCATCACGGTTTTGCGCATGCCGCAGTGATCGGCGACTTGCAGCAAGGATCAGCAGGAGTGCATGTTATTTAAAGGCTTAAAGCCACTTTGGATCGCTGTTGGCTGCAGATGAGACGTGCGCTCTGCAATCATTCAAAGGGATTGTTACACTGCAGGCTACTAACCCTTTTCCATCATGCTTCCCATCAGCGACTCTCCCCTAGCTCTCGCGTGCCATCAACTGACTAAGTCATACGGCGAACGCGCCGTTTTATCTAACGTCGAGCTAAGCCTCAAGCCGGGCGAGTATGTTGCGATCATGGGCGAATCCGGCGTCGGCAAATCAACGCTACTCAATGTTATTGCAGGATTAGATAGCTTTGATTCGGGTAGTTTGCTCATCGACGGTATCGCACTCAATTCGCTGGATGATGAGCAGTCAACCTTACTGCGACGTCAGAAACTAGGATTTATTTTTCAAGCATTTCATTTGCTGCCGCATTTAACTCTTGTGCAAAATGTCGCGCTCCCGTTAGTTCTAAATAAACTTCCTTTAGATCGTGCTAACCAGATGTTGGAATGCGTAGGACTCGCTACTCGCGTAAATGATTTTCCACGTCAATTATCTGGTGGTGAAATGCAACGCGTTGCAATTGCTCGCGCACTGGTGCATCAACCACGATTACTGCTAGCGGATGAACCTACAGGCAATCTCGATCCCGAGACCGCTGCTGAAATTTTATCGCTACTTAAAAATGAAATTCGCGCCAGTGGTGCCTCGGCGATTATCGTGACGCATTCACCTGCCGCTGCAGCCAGCGCTGATCGTGTTTTGCAATTGACGCGCAATGGCTTGACTGAAATTCGCATCAACCCTGCATCCATTTCATGAGTGTCCACAACACCACGCTCAACCGCATCACTAGCTGGTTACTCGTTGGTGAATGGCGCGCTCATCCAGTGCGCGCATTGATTGCGCTGATTGCGATCATGTTAGGAGTCGCACTAGGATTCGGCATTCACTTAGTTAATGAAGCGGCATTTAGTGAATTTTCTGCCGCCACACGCAGTCTATCGGGCAGTGCTGATCTTCAGGTGCGCGGTAGAAATCCTCAGTTTGATGAAACCGTCTACGAACAATTGGCAGCACTGCCAGAAATCGATGTCGCCGCACCAACACTGGAATTAGATCTATCAGTTCCTGGTCAGCGCAGCCCACTCAAACTGATTGGTATTGATGGTTTTCAATCGGCAGCTATTTCACCCGATTTACTGGGTGTTTCAGAAGACGGTAAGCCTTTTGATACGCTGATGGCCGATACCGTGTTTCTTTCTCCCGCTGCGATGCAATGGCTAAAGCTTAAATCCGGCGATCAACTGACACTCATTTCGGGTACTCGCTTAGTCTCGCTTCGTGTCGCAGGGTCACTGTTACGCGCACGCGCAGGGCAACGACTCGCGGTGATGGATATCGCTAGCGCGCAATGGCAATTCGGTCGTCTCGGACAACTATCACGCATTGATTTGAAATTAATCGCAGGTGCCAATCGCGTGAGTTTCCGCCAGCAGCTGGAATCGCGTTATCCGTCCCTCTCATTCACCGAATCAGACGATCAAGACAAACGTACCGCAACCATGTCGCGTGCGTATCGTGTGAATCTGAATGTACTTGCACTCGTCGCTTTATTTACGGGTGCATTTTTAGTCTTCTCTACGCAAGCCTTATCGGTACTGCGACGTCGACCGCAATTTGCGTTGCTGCGCACGTTGGGTATGACGCGCGCTCAATTGATCGTACAAGTGATGATTGAAGGTGGCCTGTTGGGCGTCACCGGAGCCGCCTTAGGTATAGCTGGCGGTTATGCCTTAGCTGCTGCAGCTTTGTCATTGTTCGGGGGTGATTTAGGCGGCGGGTATTTTCCCGGTGTGCGGCCTGTACTTATTTTTGATCCAATCGCAGCCGCACTATTTTTTATCGCAGGTAGCGGCGTTGCATTGTTAGGTAGTCTTTCACCAGCTTTGGAGGCTGCACGTGCACGTCCTGCTGCTGCGCTTAAAGCAGGTAGCGAAGATGTAGCCCTCGCACCATTAGCACTACCCTGGCCGGGTCTGGTGGCTATTATCACTGGAGCGGCTTTTACTCAACTGCCACCCGTGCAAGGCTTACCTATCTTTGGTTATCTAGCGATTGCACTACTACTGATAGGAAGTATTGGGTTAATGCCGCGCGCCGCCGCTTTACTGTTTACTGTATTAGCTAGACGGTGGCATGGCTTAACTGGCAGCCTCTCGCTAGCACGACTGGCCAATGCTCCGAATCAAGCAGCGATTGCTCTGGGTGGGGTATTAGCGAGTTTTTCGTTAATGGTCGCAATGGCGATCATGGTGTCTAGCTTCAGAGATTCGGTCGATGATTGGTTACAGCATTTGCTCTCGGCTGATATGTATGTACGCGTACAAAACGGTGGCGATCATGCACGCTTTGGTACCACCGAACAACGGCAGATCGCGCAACTACCTGCAGTCGCAAAAATTGAAGTCACACGCCATCAACTCATTACGCTTGCTCCGGCACGACCTGCTGTCGCATTGATTGCACGTTCTATTGATGTGAATGCACCGGATCGATCACTGACCATGGTAGGAGACCCTATCAAAGGTTTGCAACGACCTGTATGGGGTTCAGAAGCGATGGTCGATTTATATGGCTGGACAGCAGGACAAACCGTTCAGCTTCCGATCGCTGGTCGCATGCAAAGTTTTACTGTGGCGGGTATTTGGCGTGACTACGCGCGTCAATCCGGCGCCATCATGATGCGCATAGAAGATTATCGTCAGCTCTCGGGCGATATGAATGTGAATGATCTCGCGCTGTGGGTGAAACGCGATAGCTCCCTACCATCGTTGCGCCAGCAACTCGATGCCCTGCCTTTTGCAGCCACGCTGGAATATGCTGAGCCAGGTGAAATACGCTCAGTGAGTTTGAAAATTTTTGATCGCAGCTTTGCAGTCACCTATGTGCTCGAGGGTGTAGCAATCGTGATTGGTTTATTTGGTGTCGCTGCGACCTTCTCAGCACAAACACTATCGCGCGCAAAAGAATTTGGCATGCTGCGGCACATCGGTATTACACGCAGACAAATACTGACACTGCTAGCCAGTGAAGGTAGCCTACTAGCTAGTTTAGCCATTATTGTGGGCTTCGTACTGGGTTGGTGTATTAGTTTAATTTTGGTGTTCATCGTTAACCCACAATCATTTCATTGGACCATGGAGTTACACATACCCAGTACCTTGCTCGTTAGTGTCGCAGCTCTATTGTTATTTTCTGCCGCTGTGACTGCCTTAATTTCAGGTCGCCTCGCTGTATCAGGCAGTGCGGTACGCGCCGTGAGGGAAGATTGGTGAATCATGTGCGTTGGTTAATTTTTCTCATACTGTGGTTCGCGACTGGTCATTCTCTAGCTACGCCTCCAGTGTTTAGCAAAGTCACTCAAGGCCGCGCATTAAGTTTTCCGCGAGACTTTGGCGCACATCCCGATTTTAAAACCGAGTGGTGGTACGCCACTGGGTGGTTACAAACGCCGGATGGTAAACCGCTTGGATTTCAAGTGACTTTTTTTCGCTCGGCGACTGAACATGACACTAAAAACACCAGCCGCTTCGCGCCACGACAATTAATCATTGCGCATGCGGCATTGTCAGACACTGCTGTCGGTAAACTTCACCATGATCAAAAAATTGCACGCGCAGGATTTGGGCGCGCGTTTGCAGACGAAGCCACGACCAGGCTTAAGCTCGATTCATGGACCATGCAACGAAATAGCGATGGTCAATATCAACTACAGATACCCGCTCGCGATTTTACGTTATCGCTAACGTTACAACCCACTCAAACAGTCATGCTACAGGGCGACAGCGGATACTCACGTAAAGGCGCCATGCCAGAACAAGCCAGTTACTACTACAGCGAACCACAACTCGCAGTGAGCGGCACCGTTACTCGCCAAGGCAAGCCTGTCAAAGTCACAGGCAATGCCTGGTTAGATCATGAATGGTCGAGTACCGTGCTGGATAAAAACGCAGTAGGTTGGGATTGGGTGGGTTTAAATTTAGCTGATGGCGGCGCACTCATGGCGTTCCAAATACGTAGCACTGAGGGCAAGCCCGTGTGGCAACATGCAACCCTGCGCGATGCGAAAGGCCACACACAATCGATTGATGCTTCACATATTCGCTTTGTACCCTTAAAGCAGTGGCGCTCACCACGGACCGGCGCGAGCTACCCTACCTCCCTGCAAATAACTATCGACGATGTGCGCTGGGAAGTCGTGCCTTTACAAAATGATCAAGAATTAGATTCGCGTCTATCGACCGGATCCGTGTATTGGGAAGGTGCCGTAACGGTACTTCGAAATGGTCAGCCGGCAGGACGCGGCTATCTTGAAATGACCGGCTATCTGAAAGCCTTGAAATTATGAAACCACTGAGTGAACGACCCAAATCGAGTAGCGGACTCAAAACGCTCGCTGGCTTACTTCCTTTTTTATCGCCTTACAGAAAACGTATTGCTATCGCAGCGGTAGCGCTCGTGATTGCGGCAGGCTCTACCTTAGCGATACCGTATGGATTTCGTCAGTTAATCGATCTGGGATTTGCCAGCAAAGGAGTAGAACAAGCATCGAGTGTAAATCTCACTTTCATTGCACTGTTTGGCATTGCCAGTGTGCTCGCTATCGCTACTGCTGCACGTTTTTATATGGTGTCTTGGTTGGGTGAACGAGTGACCGCTGATATACGCAGCGCTGTGTATGCTCATGTTTTACGTCAGAGTCCGGAATTTTTTGAAGTCACGCAAACGGGCGAAGTACTATCGCGCTTAACCACCGATACCACACTGATACAAACCGTAGTGGGTACCAGTATCTCGATGGCATTACGTAATGTGCTGCTGCTGATTGGTGGTTTGCTGATGATGTTTATCACCAGCGTTAAATTATCCGCCATCATTATTGTGATGCTACTCGCTGTAATACTACCTATCGTCACCATTGGGCGACGGGTACGTAAACTCTCACGTGCATCGCAAGATCGTATCGCTGATGCGTCTGGTTTAGCAGGTGAACGACTGAATGCCATCAACGTCGTGCAAGCCTTTGCGCACGAAGATCATGAAGCAAAACAATTCGGTAACGCTGTCGAGCGCGCGTTTGTCACTGCGATTGACCGTGTGCGTGCTCGCTCGGTTCTTACCGTTACCGCTATCTTGTTAGTTTTTGGTGCTATCGTTTTTGTGCTTTGGCTAGGTGCGCATGCGGTGATGGAAGGCCGCATGAGCGCGGGTGAGTTAGGTCAGTTTGTTTTGTATGCTGCGATCATTGCCGGTGCGATTGGGGCACTCTCTGAAACACTCGGTGATGCACAACGCGCCGCGGGTGCCAGCGAACGCTTACTTGAATTACTCGCCGAACGCTCACCTATCGTCTCGCCAGATCATCCAACTCCTTTAGTCAAACGTGCAGTGAATGGTGCGAGTTTGCAATTGGATCATCTGAGTTTTAACTATCCTTCACGGCCAGATCAACCAGCGCTGACTGATTTATCGTTGACTGCTGAACCGGGTGAAACAATAGCGATTGTTGGCCCGTCGGGTGCAGGTAAAACAACGTTATTTCAATTGCTGTTGCGCTTTTATGATCCGCAAACAGGTCGTATTTTTTTAGATGGCGTCGATATTCGTCAGCTTGATCTGCAGGCTTTGCGCAATGCGATTGGCATCGTGCCGCAAGATACGGTGGTGTTCTCTGCGAATGCCCTCGAAAATATTCGTTATGGTCGCCCCGATGCCACTGATGATGAAGTCATTGAAGCAGCAAAATTAGCTGCAGCGCATGAATTCATAGAACGTCTGCCTGAGGGCTATCAATCCTTTTTAGGAGAGCGCGGTGTGCGTCTTTCCGGTGGTCAGCGTCAGCGCATTGCGATTGCGCGCGCACTACTTAAAAATCCACCGTTGTTATTACTCGATGAAGCCACCAGCGCTTTAGATGCGGAATCCGAGCGGCTTGTGCAACATGCGCTGGAAGCAGCGATGGTGGGCCGAACCACGCTAGTGATTGCGCATAGGCTCGCTACCGTACAACGCGCAACTAAAATTGTGGTGATGGATCAAGGGCGCATCGTTGAAACAGGTACGCATGCCTCGCTGGTTGCGGCCGATGGCCTGTATGCCAGTCTGGCAGCGTTGCAGTTTTCAGCCACGATGCAAGTCCTCGGCTAAGAAAGTCTACTGCCAGCTCCCGCTAGCTAAACGGTTAAAATACGGGCTTCGCCGGAGTTACGTCAATGCGCCAATACCTCGATTTCATGCGCCATGTCTATGAACATGGCACCACCAAAACGGATCGTACCGGTACCGGTACGCGATCGGTGTTTGGTTATCAAATGCGATTTGATTTGCAAGAAGGTTTCCCTTTGGTCACGACCAAGAAGCTTCATTTGAAATCTATCGTTCATGAACTCATCTGGTTTCTGGCCGGCTCGACCAATATCAGCTACCTAAAAGAAAATGGGGTATCGATTTGGGATGAGTGGGCTGATCCGAATGGCGATCTCGGCCCAGTGTATGGCTCACAGTGGCGCTCATGGCCCACTCCCGACGGTGGCCACATCGACCAAATTAAGCAATTGGTTGATCAAATCAAAAATAATCCAGATTCACGCCGACTGATAGTCTCCGCCTGGAATGTAGCTGACATACCGCGCATGAAACTGCCACCTTGTCATGCCTTCTTTCAGTTTTATGTAGCCGATGGCAAACTGTCTTGCCAACTGTATCAACGCAGCGCTGATATTTTTCTGGGTGTGCCTTTCAATATTGCCTCGTATGCCTTATTAACCCATATGATGGCCGAGCAAACCGGATTACACGTCGGGGATTTCATCTGGACCGGCGGCGATTGCCATATCTACTCCAATCATTTCGATCAAGTACAAGAACAACTCTCGCGCTCAACCTTACCTTTGCCCAAGTTGGTACTCAAACGTAAGCCCGCCTCGGTGTTTGAGTATCGCTATGAAGACATAGAGATCGTCGGCTATGAGTCCCATCCGGCTATCAAAGCACCGGTGGCTGTCTAATGTCTGCTCAACTCAGTCTCATCGTCGCGACCGAACGTCAGAACGGCATAGGTATACGTAATACCCTGCCTTGGCGCTTGCCCGAAGACTTGGCGTTTTTCAAACGTACCACGACCGGTCACACGATTGTCATGGGACGCAAGACTTTTGACTCGATTGGCCGTCCACTGCCCAACCGTCGCAGCATCGTCATCACACGTAACTCTGCTTGGCAGCATGAGGGAGTAGAGACCGCCTCTTCTCTGGCACACGCGGTCGAATTAGCCGGCTCAGGTGAAGCCTTCGTGATTGGTGGCGCGCAAATTTATGTCGAAGCATTACCGCTGGCCAGCCGATTGATCGTGACTGAAATTGCGGGGGATTTCGAGTGCGACGCTTTCTTCCCCTCTATCGACCACAGCATCTGGAAAGAGGTTTCGCGTGATACGCATCACTCTGAGTCGCTAGGATTGAGTTATGCTTTTGTTATCTATGAGCGGCGCTAAACATACTCAGCCTTGCCTAGTAATCGATGTGATTTAGCACTACATCATTTAGTACTACAGATTTCTACCAAGCCGCTCGCATATCTGCGAAAATCCGGCTTTCTTTTTTTCAGGCCCAGACCTAGCGTCTGCATCAGGAGCTCGAATGAAATTCCGCTTTCCCATCGTGATCATCGATGAAGACTTCCGCTCCGAAAATACCTCAGGTTTAGGCATTCGTGCGCTAGCCGACGCCATCGAAACCGAAGGTATGGAAGTCGTCGGCGTCACCAGCTATGGTGATTTGTCGCAATTCGCGCAACAGCAATCACGCGCATCCGCTTTCATTCTCTCAATTGATGATGAGGAATTCGGTGGTGGCTCTGCCAAGGAAACGGAAGATGCCTTAAAAGCTCTGCGCGCCTTCGTTGAAGAAATTCGCTACAAGAATGCGGATATTCCACTCTATCTGTATGGCGAAACGCGTACCTCGCGTCACATTCCAAATGATATTTTGCGTGAACTGCACGGCTTCATTCACATGTTTGAAGACACGCCCGAGTTTGTAGCGCGTCATATCATTCGTGAAGCCAAAGCTTACCTCGATGGTTTAGCACCTCCCTTTTTCCGCGCACTGGTTCATTACGCGCAAGATGGCTCGTATTCATGGCACTGCCCTGGCCATTCAGGTGGTGTCGCTTTTTTAAAATCACCGATTGGACAAATGTTTCATCAATTTTTTGGTGAAAACATGTTGCGCGCTGACGTATGTAACGCGGTGGGAGAGTTGGGTCAGTTGCTAGACCATACTGGCCCCGTTGCAGCCTCGGAACGCAATGCGGCGCGCATCTTTAATGCAGACCACTGCTATTTCGTCACTAACGGAACATCGACTTCCAACAAAATGGTCTGGCACTCCACCGTAGCGCCGGGCGACATAGTGGTGGTCGATCGTAACTGCCATAAATCAGTACTACACTCCATCATTATGTGCGGTGCTATTCCTGTGTTTTTAATGCCTACTCGCAATCATCTGGGCATCATCGGACCGATACCGATCGAAGAATTCAAGATGGAAAACATCATGAAAAAGATCGAAGCGAATCCTTTTGCACGCGAAGCAAAAAATAAAAAACCGCGCATCCTAACTATCACGCAATCGACTTATGATGGCGTGATCTACAACGTTGAAACTATCAAGAGCATGTTAGATGGTGAAATCGATACACTGCATTTTGATGAAGCATGGCTGCCGCACGCCAGCTTTCATGATTTTTATAAAGACATGCACGCCATTGGCAAAGATCGACCACGTGCAAAAAAATCACTGATCTTTTCAACGCAATCAACGCACAAACTATTGGCTGGCTTGTCGCAGGCATCACAGATTTTGGTGCAAGAATCCGAAACCGTACAGCTTGATCGCGACAGCTTCAATGAAGCCTACTTGATGCATATCTCTACCTCGCCGCAGTACGCCATTATCGCTTCATGCGATATTGCTGCCGCGATGATGGAGCCACCCGGTGGCACAGCGCTAGTTGAAGAAAGTATTTTAGAAGCGCTCGATTTCCGTCGTGCGATGAAAAAGATTGATCAGGAATGGGGCCAAGATTGGTGGTTCCAAGTCTGGGGACCAGAAACGTTTGCTGAAGAAGGTATCGGCGAACCATCGGACTGGATGATCAATGGTAAAGATCAGTGGCATGGATTTGGAAAAATCGAATCCGGTTTCAATATGCTTGACCCGATCAAAGCCACTATCGTCACTCCGGGTCTGTCACTTGATGGTCATTTCGGCGAGACGGGTATTCCCGCCTCTATCGTCACTAAGTACCTCGCTGAACACGGCGTTATTGTTGAAAAAGCAGGCCTGTATTCCTTCTTCATCATGTTCACCATTGGTATTACTAAGGGCCGCTGGAATACGCTACTCACAGCGCTACAGCAATTCAAAGATGATTACGATAAAAATCAACCGATGTGGCGCATCCTGCCGGAATTCACTGCAGCCAATCCGCACTATGAGCGCACTGGCTTACGTGATTTGTGTCAAAAGATTCATGACATCTACAAATCCTACGATGTCGCACGTTTGACAACCGAGATGTATTTGTCAGATATGCTGCCGGCGATGAAGCCTTCAGATGCCTTTGCCAAAATGGCCCACCGCGAAATAGAACGGGTGCCTATCGATGAACTAGAAGGCCGTGTAACAGCCATCTTACTAACCCCTTACCCACCCGGCATTCCCTTGCTGATTCCCGGCGAGCGTTTTAATAAAACGATTGTGGATTATTTGAAATTCGCACGGGATTTCAATGAACACTTCCCTGGCTTTGAAACCGATGTTCATGGATTAGTAAAAACTGTAGTGAACGGTGTGACAGGTTATTACGTCGACTGTGTGCCGCAGTAATTTGCGATGACTATAAAAAAAACGGGCCTAGGCCCGTTTTTTTATATCTTAAATTTTTTAAGTTTTAGGTAGCGTCACGCCCTTTTGGCCCTGATACTTACCACCGCGGTCTTTGTAGGACGTTTCACACACCTCATCACTCTCAAAGAACAACACTTGCGCACAGCCTTCACCCGCATAAATTTTGGCGGGTAGTGGCGTGGTATTGGAAAATTCTAAAGTGACAAAACCTTCCCACTCAGGCTCGAACGGTGTCACATTCACGATGATGCCGCAGCGCGCATAGGTCGATTTACCCAAGCAAATAGTCAATACATTGCGGGGTATCCGAAAATATTCAATCGTGCGAGCTAAGGCGAACGAGTTCGGTGGAATGATGCAGACATCGCTCTTAATATCCACGAACGAATTTTCATCAAAATTTTTCGGATCAACGATCGTACTGTTGATATTCGTAAAAATTTTGAATTCGTCGGCGCAGCGTATGTCATAGCCATACGAGGACGTGCCGTAGGAAACGATGCGATGGCCATTTTGCTCACGCACCTGGCCAGGCTCAAAGGGTTCGATCATCCCGTGGGACTCCGCCATCCGGCGTATCCACTTATCAGATTTTATGGTCATATCAGGTAGCTAAAAAATAAATCTAACTAGATTTTACGCGAAACTCCGACACTACGGCCCCGACCTACCTGAGTAGTACCCATGCAACGTACCTGAATAGAGTTTGCCTACTAAGATAGGTACTAACTAGCAAAGACAAGTTCTGCGCAAGTACAGCGCGCATGCATTGCACTACGACTGAGTTATCTTTGCATGGACTCCCATACCTTCTGCAATCGTTTTACCGATACCGGCATCGGTGTCTTCAGCTCTTGAGCAAAGAGGGAGACCCGCAGTTCTTCTAGCATCCAGCGAAACTCGTGCATTTTTGGATCGCTGTGAGCGCCGCTCTTCAAAGCTCGCTGCCAAGGCATAGCGGCTTGCTGCCATTCGCTCATTAACCGCACATCACGTGTGGGATCCGTCCTCAACTTGTCTAACCTAACCTGCACGGCTTTCAAGTACCGCGGGAAATGAGCGAGTTGCCCATGCTCCGTCTCCACCACAAAACGTTTGTGTATCAATGACTGTAATTGCGCATGCATGTCGGCCTGCGCCGCCGGATGCGATTTGAGTGATTGGAGTTTTTTAGGCAGACTATGGTATTCACCTAAAATTTGTCCAATCAAGCGCGCTATTTCATTCACTAATAAATTCAACCGCGCCTTGCCTTCATCGCGGCGCTGATTAAATTCATTGGCATTCGTTGGCAGCGGTAATTGTAAGCATGCACGCGTCAAACCTGCTTGTATGATTTGATCGCGTAATTCTTCTTGCGAACCCAGTGCCATAAATTGCATACCCATTTGCTGCAAACCAGCGACATTTTTTTCCAGATATTTCAGCTGCTCTTTTAACTGCAGCGAAAATAAACGCTGCAGACCATGCTTATGGACGGTAGCGGCTTCATTCGGATCATCAAATACTTCAAGATCACAATGCGTTACACGATCGACTAAGGCAGGAAATCCAATCAGAGTTTGTTTACCTTGTTGAATCTCGAGTAATTCTGGCAAGGCATCAAACGACCAGGTTGTTAACTGTTGAAAATTAGCCGGCCCAGCCGCACTACGACTTTGTGTAGGTTTATGGCTAACCGCAGCATTCGAACCAACAACGCCCTCAACGGGTACCGCTTGCTCGGCGATTTTCTGAAACTGCTCGCGCGCCTGCGTTCCCAACTCTGCTTGCAATGCCGAGAGATTGCGACCCATATCCAATTGTCTGCCGTGCTCATCAATGATTTTAAAATTCATGAAATGATGAGCGGGTAGTGTTTCAAGTTTGAAGTCGGAGGTTTTAATCACGACGGTGGTCTGGCTACGAACATCAGCAATGACAGCATCCAATAAACTACCCTGCCCGAATTTTTTTGCCTCATGTATACGATCACAAAAACCAGCTGCATAGTCAGGCAAAGGTACGCAATGACGACGTAATTTTTGCGGTAACGATTTCAGTAGTAAATGTGTTTTATCTTTGAGCATTCCTGGCACCAGCCATTCACAGCGCGCGAAAGACACTTGATTGAGTGAGTACAAAGGAACCGTCAACGTCACACCATCGCGCACAGCACCCGGTTCGAAGTGATAGGTGAGCGACATTTCTATGCCGGCCGTTCGCATCACTTTGGGAAATAAATCGGTGGTGACACCTGCTGCCTCATGTCGCATTAAATCATCACGACTGAGATAGAGTAATTTAGGATCGTCTTTACTCGCCTTACGTAACCACTGCTCAAAATCGACCGTATTATGGATAGATTCGGGTAGTAATTTATCGTAAAAGGCAGCAATTAATTCTTCATCGACCAACACATCTAAGCGCCGTGATTTGTGCTCGAGATTTTCTATCTCACGAATTAATTTTTGATTGTGCGTGAAAAAAGGAGCGCGAGTTTCAAAATCGCCCTGCACCAAAGCACTACGAATAAAGATTTCACGCGCTTCAGCCGGTTGAATTTTTCCGTAATCCGTTCGACGTTGACTGTAAACCACCAAGCCATACAGGGTGGCGCGCTCATACGCATATACTTGCCCACTCTTTTTTTCGCAGCGCGGATCACCCCAGGATTTTTTTAATAAATGTCCACCTACTCGCTCCAGCCATTCGGGCTGAATGTTGGCGATAGTTCGCGCAAACAAGCGAGAGGTTTCAACTAACTCACCTGCAACTACCCAACGACCTGCTTTTTTAGTTAACGCCGATCCCGGCCACAAATGAAAACGAATACCGCGCGCGCCCAAATACAGAGGCTCATCATCCGACTTATAACCCACGTTACCCAGCAGACCCGTTAACAACGCTAAATGCAGTTGCTCATACGTGGCTGCAGCTTCATTCATGCGCCAACCTTGCTCTCGAACCAGTGTGAATAATTGCGAATGCACATCGCGCCACTCACGTAAGCGCATTTGCGATAAAAAATTCTCGCGACATTGTTCTTGTAACTGACGATTCGATTTTTTATGATCTATCGCCTCCTCAAACCATTTCCATATTTTCAGGTAGCTGAGAAACTCAGATTTTTCATCGGCGAATTTTTTGTGTGCATTATCCGCTGCTGCTTGGGCTTCTGCAGGCCGATCGCGCGGATCTTGCACTGACAACGCAGCAGCTACTATCAACATCTCGGATAAACAATCATGATCCCGACCAGCAAGCATCATTCGGCCCACGCGCGGATCAAGTGGTAACTTGGCTAGTTGTCGGCCTAAGGTAGTGAGTTCGCGAACCTCATCCACTGCGCCTAGCTCTTGCAACAGCTGATAACCATCGGCAATTGCTCGACCTAAGGGTGGCTCGATAAATGGAAACTGTTCGACGTCGCCTAATTTCAGCGATTTCATCTTTAAAATAACGGCAGCTAATGACGAACGCAGGATTTCTGGATCAGTAAATTTTGGTCGCTGCAAATAATCGAGCTCGTCATATAAACGTATGCACACACCTGCCGCAACACGCCCACAACGACCTGCACGTTGATTCGCCGCTGATTGAGCGATCGCTTCAATCTGCAATTGTTCAACCTTGTTGCGGTAGCTGTAGCGTTTAACGCGCGCCGTTCCTGCATCAACTACGAAGCGTATGCCAGGCACGGTTAATGAGGTTTCAGCGACATTCGTAGCGAGTACTAAACGACGTGCATTACTCGTTTTGAATACCCGCTCTTGCTCTTGCGCCGATAGACGTGCAAACAAAGGCAAGATCTCTACATGCGGCGGATGATGCTTACGCAAAGCTTCAGCGGCATCGCGAATTTCACGTTCGCCGGGTAGAAATATCAAAATATCGCCAGGGCCGTTCAACGCCAACTCATCGACCGCATCGACAATTGCATCCATTAGATCGCGCTGTTGTTTGCCGCGCGCTGCGCTGGTGGCTGCTGTGGCGGCTGACTTAGCGGCACCGGCTGAACCGGCTACACCTGCATTCGGATTTTTTTGTGTGAGCTCGGTTTCGACGGGACGGTAACGTATCTCAACCGGATACAAACGACCTGAGACTTCAATCACGGGAGCGGGTCGCCCCTTGATTTCAAAATGGCGTGAGAATCTATCGGCATCGATAGTAGCCGAGGTAATGATCACTTTCAGATCAGGCCGCTTGGGTAGTAATTGCTTGAGATACCCTAAAAGAAAATCGATGTTCAAACTGCGCTCGTGCGCTTCATCGATAATCAATGTGTCGTAGTTGCGCAGTAACGGATCGCTTTGTGTCTCAGCGAGCAAAATGCCATCGGTCATCAGTTTGACCCACGCTCCATCAGACAGCACATCATTAAAGCGAATTTTGTAGCCCACATGCATGCCCGGCGCTGATCCCAGCTCCTGTGCAATACGCTTGGCCGTCGCCGTTGCCGCTATGCGGCGTGGCTGGGTATGCCCAATCAAGCCGCGCTCACCGCGCCCTAGCGATAAGCAGATTTTTGGTAGCTGGGTGGTTTTGCCGGAACCGGTTTCACCGCTCACGATAATGACTTGATTTGCCTGTAGCGCAGCCGCAATCTCCTCACGACGAGCAGAGACAGGCAGCTCTTCAGGAAAGCTGACAAGCGGCAGCGGATGGCGAGGCGGCGGTAAGCGAGTGGCGGCGGCAGAAGCAGGCCGCACTTTTTTCGGGGTTTCAGAGGCGGACATGTCAGAGCGAATTATAATGCGACCCATGGACAATCCGATTCAGTTCGTTAGCTGGCTGCGCTCTGTCGCACCCTACATTCACGCCTTCCGTGGCAAAACCTTCGTGGTGGCGTTTCCGGGCGAGCTAGTCATGGCGGGTGCACTACCCGTACTAGCTCATGATCTCTCGCTACTACATGCACTAGGCATAAGAGTGGTACTGGTGCACGGTTCCCGGCCGCAGGTAGAAGAACAACTCGCGCTGCGTAAGGTCGAGTCGCGCTTTCACAATGGGCTGCGAATTACGGATGAGGTCGCGCTGGAATGCGCTAAAGAAGCCGCTGGCGAGTTACGACTCGATATCGAAGCGGCATTTAGTCAGGGACTACCGAATACACCGATGGCAAATGCGGCTATTCGGGTTATCTCTGGTAATTTTGTGATTGCTCGACCCGTCGGCATCATTGATGGCGTTGACCACGAACTAACTGGCCTGGCTCGCAAAATTGCCTATGAAGCCATTCATCCGATTTTGAATGCGGGAGGTCTAGTACTGCTCTCGCCGCTTGGCTTTTCACCCACGGGCGAAGTGTTTAATCTCGCTATGGAAGATGTCGCGGTAGCGGCTGCGACTGCACTACGCGCAGACAAATTAATTTTTATTACCGAAATACCGGTGATTACGGATGCGGCAGGTACAGAGATCCACGAAGTATCAACGCATCAGGCAAGTGCCGTGCTGGAATCGGGTTCGCTCAATGCTGACGCTGCCTATTATTTTGAGGCTGCAACACGCGCTGCAAACTTGGGTGTGCCTCGGGCTCATCTTGTTCCTTACACCGTGGATGGTTCTGTGCTGTTAGAAGTCTTTACGCATGATGGCGTGGGAACCATGATCTCTTCAGAAAATCTGGAGAGTCTGCGCGAGGCGACGATTGAAGATGTGGCGAGCATTTTGCATCTGATTGAGCCTCTCGAAGCCGATGGCACCTTAGTTAAGCGCGGCCGTGAGTTGATAGAACGTGAAGTCGATTATTTTTCAGTCATTGAACACGACGGTGTGATTTTTGGCTGCGCTGCCCTGTATCCTTTTCCAGTTGAAAAAATGGCTGAAATGGCTTGCCTCACGGTGAGCCCTGATTCTCAGGCACAAGGCGATGGCGAGCGTTTGTTAAAGCACTTAGAAACCCGCGCGCGCGCCGCTGGTTTTAAAAAATTATTTGTACTGACGACGCGTGCCGCGCACTGGTTTTTAAAACGCGGCTTTGTCATGGCCAGCATTGATGATCTGCCTAAGGATAGACAAAACATGTATAACTGGCAGCGCAAATCGATGGTGCTGATCAAGAAGTTATAAGCACTATCGAATCAAAAAGAATCACTAATAAATTTATTGCTCGGAGATTTCAATGACACGCATGGTTCACTGCATCAAATTAGAAAAAGAAGCCGAAGGCTTGGATTTCCCACCCTATCCCGGTGAGATGGGTAAAAAAATCTGGGAGAGTGTCTCCAAAGAAGCTTGGGCTGCATGGTTGAAACACCAGACTATGCTGGTGAATGAAAACCGTTTGAATCTAGCAGACGCGCGCGCCCGCAAATATTTAGCGACGCAAATGGAAAAGCATTTTTTTGGTGATGGTGCCGATGAGGCGCAAGGGTATGTACCGCCAACTGCGTAATCAGCCCGCGACCGACTCGATTAAGGTCGGAGAGCTGACAAATACAAAAGCCCAGCTTTGTGCTGGGCTTTTCATTTAACCGACTAGGCTCCGAACAGAAGCAATTGAAGCTGAAGTTTTAGAAACCGAATTTGCCGTTCTGGTTCTTCCACTCAGCCTTGGGCAGTACCGTTTCTATTGTGTCCCAGTGCTCTGCGATCTTGCCCTTATGAACGCGGAAAAGATCATAAAACGATGTGGGTTGACCAGCGAATTCTCCCTCACTAATCACAAGCACAAAATTACCCTCGCCAAGAACCTTATGAACACGTGAGTACTTCATCGTGATTCCTTTTTCTGCCATGGTTTTAAGCGCAGCACCCAGTCCAGATAAGCCATCGGCAATCGCGGGATTATGCTGCAGATAGTTGTCGCCATCGAAGTAAGCAGCAAGCTTGTCCAGTCTTCCATGTACCAGAACGTCATCAACGAAATCTGCCACAAGCTTTTTATTCGTTCCCGTTTTATCAGCATCTACTACCTCTGCAGTGCCATCGGTCATCGTGCGCCCGCTGGGATTGGGCTGCGTAGGTTTTTGCTGAAGATTATCCCAGTGTTCGACGATCTTCCCATTTTCAAAACGGAATACATCGAATCCAATCTTGGGGCCAAAAAAATTATAGTCCGTGTGTGCGACAACGAATTCACCATCCTGCAAAACCCTCACAGTGTTGACGCGAGCACTACCCGGCGGGAGTTGCTGCAACACAGCGCCGAAGCCAGCGAGACCATCACCCACAGCTAAATTGTGCTGAATATACTTACTTGAATTGATAAAGCCCACTGGTGCGGCATCGCCCGTTTCTATGCTCTTCAATAGTTGAACAACCTGATCTTTAGCTGTAGTTTTCATATTTTTCTCCTGAGTATCCGAGTTTGCAGCAGCATGGGCTTGTATCGCGAGCATGAGCATGCCCACTCCTAACAACCTCGCGACTGTGTGCGCTTTTATTTTCATCCCTACCTCCACTAAGCAATGTGAATGCCTTGGTTTAAATTGAGGGGTAATATTAAGAAAAGTAACCCAGCAAACCTAGGTAATTAACGGGAAATTTATGGTAAAAAAAGGACATTCTGCTGCTACAGGCGGCCACTTAAAACGTCTATCGTCGAGCCCGTTAGAGCAAGTCACTTACACACCGCCAGTAGCCTATGCGCTGGACATAGAAATCATTTCAGTCGAGGAGCTGAGACAGCGTGTGATGGAACAACGGTTCCGACAAGCCCACCAGATTAATTTCTATCTGATGATGCTGGTGGAAAATGGACGCTGCCAACCGGTAGTGGATTACACACCCCTCAAATGCAAAAAAAGTTCGCTGATATTAGTCCGCCCGAATCAGGCACTGAAGTTTGATCTGATTTCACCATGGGAAGGTTGGATTGCGATTTTCCGACCAGAGTATCTGGCGTCGTCGGTCAATGAGTTGGGTGGTGATTTTTTCCTTGGCGAGGAAATGCAGGGATTACCTACTTTTACCAGTCTGACCGAAAAGCCCAAACAAGTGATCTCATCAATCATCAAACTCATGCGCGAAGATACACAAGACAGAAATCAGCAACTGTTGGCTAATGCCATGCTGCGATTTCAGCTGAAGTCCTTGATTCTTCGGCTGCTCATGTTAAGTGACAAGACAAGAGGGACAGAAACGGCGGCAACGCAGACTACGCGCTTCAAACGATTCCGACTATTGGTTGAAAAAAATTATGCGACCCATCACAAGCTCTCTCACTATTCATCGCTATTAGGCTGCACAGTGAAAAGTTTGAGTCGAGCGACACTCACTGCTGCGGGACTAGGCGCGAAAGAATATCTTGCCGCGCGCATTAACCTTGAAGCCAAACGATTACTCACCCATACACAAGCGCCGATTTCAGCAATTTCAGAGCAACTGGGGTTCGACGAGCCTACAAATTTCGTTAAGTTTTTCAAGCGAGACAGTGGTCTTACGCCGAACGAATTCAGAAAACAACACTATTCGATCTACAACTAACTAGAAAAGATTCCTGAAATACGCAGGCAGACAAGTCCAATCGCTTGTATTACTAGACGTCCGACAACCTCAAAATTTCAAGGTCTTCACACCCGAGCCTGATCCCAGCAAACAAACCGACGCTGCTTTTTTCGCAAACAGTCCTACGCTCACTACGCCGGCGATCTCATTAATTTTTTGTTCGAGTTCAAGCGGATGATGAATCTTCAAACCGCGAGCGTCGAGTATCCAACAGCCATTGTCGGTAACATAAGGCTTACCCTCTTTCATACGAAGTTCAGGCTGGGCGCCTAACGCAAGCAATTGCCGCACGACGGCTTTCTCAGCCATCGGTATCACTTCTACCGGTAATGGAAATTGACCCATCACGTTAACGAGTTTAGATTCATCAGCAATGCAAATAAATTGATCGGCGACGGAAGCGACAATCTTTTCTCGTGTTAAGGCACCGCCACCGCCTTTAATCATTTGACCTTGATGATTGATTTCATCAGCGCCATCTACATACACTGATAATTTGGTCACATCATTCAAATCAAATACGGTGATTCCATGAGACTTCAGTCGGTTAGCCGTCGCCTCGGAAGAAGCAACCGCACCTCGAATACGATCGCGGATTTTGCCTAGTTCATCGATAAAAAAATTCGCGGTTGAACCCGTGCCAACCCCAATAATTTCTCCATCCACTACGTAGTCAATTGCAGCGCGTGCGACTGCTTGCTTTA
>JACCDI010691885.1_pt1 | contig 21357 bp, 16 predicted proteins | sample 7442791 | NCBI WGS metagenome assembly JACCDI01 (sample SAMN15323434, study PRJNA562643) | freshwater metagenome | isolation source: river surface water | place: USA:Blue River Watershed | collected 2017-08-15
CCTGTAACTTTTGTTGTAAATCAATCAGCAGGAAACCAATCTTTCATTCAACTTACTGACACCTTATACTTTCAAGGAAATGATTTAAGTCAACAGGTTAAAAACCAACTAATTTACTTTGGAAAACTTGTACAAGGATTAACTCTTATTGAGTCTAAAGAAAATCCTTTTCTTACCTTCAAAAAACAACAAAATGTTATTGAGGATTCTTATTCTATTACAACCAACGGAAAAATAAGTATTCAATATTCAAGCGATGCTGCCTGCTTTTACGCGATGCAAAGTCTATTGCAATTAACGAAGGAAGTAGAAGGTAAATTAACTCTGCCAAATGTCTTCGTAAAAGATTATCCAAAATACAGATGGAGAGGCTTGCATTTGGATGTGTCTCGGCACTTTTTCACCAAAGAAGAAGTGAAACGATTTTTGGATATTATGGCAATTTACAAGTTCAACGTGTTTCACTGGCACCTTACCGATGACCATGGATGGCGCATTGAAAGTAAAAAGTACCCAAAACTGACGGAAATTGGTGCTTGGAGAGACAGTACTGTAAATTTGCATTATTCAACTCAACCAAGGAGCTACAATAAGGTTCGGTACGGCGGATTTTATACGCAAGAGGACGTAAAAGAAATTGTTAGTTATGCCGCTGAACGCTTTATTACAGTAGTTCCTGAAATTGAAATGCCTGGACACGCGCGTGCAGCTCTTGCCGCTTACCCACATTTGTCGTGCACAGGGAAATCATTACCTGTAGAGAGCTTATGGGGTGTTTTTGATGATATTTTCTGCGCAAAAAAAGAATCTATAGATTTTTTAAAAGAATTATTGGACGAATTCATTCCACTTTTTCCAGGTAGTTATTTTCACATTGGAGGAGACGAAGCACCGAAAACACGCTGGAAAAAATGTGTAAAATGCCAAGAAGTTATTACAACAAATAATTTAAAAGATGAGCATGAATTACAAAGTTACTTCATCAAACAATTAGACATTTTTCTCGATTCGAAGGGTAAAAAACTCATCGGTTGGGACGAAATCCTTGAAGGAGGATTATCTCCAAATGCTGTAGTGATGTCCTGGCGAGGTTTCGAAGGTGGGATTGAAGCTAGTAAATTGGGACACGAGGTTGTCATGACCCCTGGATCACATTGCTACTTCGACCATTATCAAGGGAAATCCAAAGAAGAACCCCTTGCAATTGGTGGTTTTACCCCCTTAGAGAAGGTGTACGACTTTTCACCAATACACCCGGAGATGAATTCCTCACAAGCGGCATATGTGCTAGGAGGACAAGCTAATTTATGGACAGAATATATCGATTCTTTTGACAAATTAATGTACATGGCCTACCCAAGAGCCATCGCACTTAGTCAAGTACTTTGGAATCCTACAACAAAACCCACCTACGATATTTTTGAAAAATCCTTAATCGAACAACATTTTCCAGTCTTAAAGAAATTAAACGTAAACTATGCCAGTACAAACCTCTTTCCGAAAATTGAATGGACTTCAGAAAAAAGTGGGATAAGTATAAAGGTAGAGTCAAAGAAAAAAGACGACATTTTTCACCTAATTTTTGAGAAACCTATTTTTATTGGAAAAAACAAATCTTCAGAATTAATTTTACAAAACAACCAATCTTTTTTGATTTCAAGAGGTTTAGGTTCCGACTCATTCAATTTTTCTCTCCACAGCGAACATTTTGGAGTATCTCAGTCCTATCGAGTTCTACCGCATAAAGCTCTTGGTGAAAATGTACATTTCATAACTAAACCTAGTAAACAGTACGACAGTGGTAAATTAACATTAGTAGACGGTCAATCAGGAAGCAGACCATGGAAAGGTCATGAATGGATCGGATTTGATACATGTAATGTTTCGATTGAAGTTACATTAGCAAAAAAAATACAGGTCAAGGAATTAAACCTTTCCTTCCTGCATGAACCCGGTAGTTGGATTTACGCCCCAAAACAAATTACACTTTTATGGAAGGAAAGAACTAAAAACCTTGGGACAACATTTTCTTTATCCTCAGGACAAGAAATAATAAGTCTACCATTTAACCGAAAAATTAAATCCATTCAAATTCAAATCTCAAATGTTGAGAAAATTCCGTCCGGTAATCCCGGAGAAGGACATGTTCCTTGGACATTCATTGACGAAATTATTTTACGCTAAAGACAACTAACCTATGTCAAGAATCTTTGTAAAAAGAAATTTTAATTTCGCCATATGCAAAGAGATTCATTTCTACGTCTTATGGGATTGAGCTCCATTGGTTTAAGTATTTCCAGTCTTTCGTCTTTAATAGACTTTTCAACCTCACTTGAAAAAACAGATAAAATGCCTACACTTTTCATTGGCCATGGTAGTCCAATGAATGCGATTGAGAAAAATACATTTGTTAATCGTATCCAACAACTTCAATCTCAACTTCCGGTTCCTAAAGCAATTATTTGCATATCTGCTCATTGGTTGACAATTGGTACTTATGTTACTGCGATGGAAAATCCTAAGACAATTTATGATTTCCATGGGTTTCCAAAAGAACTATACGAGGTTGATTACCCAGCTCCCGGATCTCCTGAACTAGCTGCCTCTATCAGTTCAATCGTTGAAGATATACAAATTCATCACGATATGTCATGGGGTTTAGATCATGGCACCTGGTCAATTTTAAGAAATATTTATCCCTCAGCAAATATTCCTGTACTTCAACTGAGTATAGATTGGAAAAAACCTTTGGATTTTCATGTAATGCTTGCTAAGAAACTTACGATGTTAAGAGACAGGGGTGTACTCATTATTGGGAGTGGAAATATCGTTCACAACTTAGGCTTTGTTGATTTTTCAAAACTCAACCAAGTAGGATACGGATTTGATTGGGCCATTGAAGCCAGAGAATTTATAAACGATAAAATTTTAAAAAATGATTTGAATTCATTACTTAAATACCAGAATGGACCGAATTATCTAAAACTTGCCATTCCTAGTCCGGATCATTACATTCCTTTATTGTATGTTTTGGGGCTTCGAAGGAACGATGACGAGCTGACTTTTTTTAATGACGAATTAATTGCCGGAAGCTTAAGTATGACTTCAATAATATTGAATTAAAAAAGCTACCCTGGGGTAGCTTTTTTATCAATGCTTGTGGTTGGGATCACTATGATCGTGATCGTGTGGCACCTCCGTTGGTGATTCCGTAATCGAAAGAATTTCAATGTCAAAAACCAAATCGGAATAAGGAGGAATTGTACCTGGTCTACCTTGTGCTCCGTATGCCTGATAGTAAGGGATTATTATTTTCGCTTTTCCGCCTTGACCAATCAAGGTAACTCCTTCTTCAAAACCTGAAATCATTCTTTGTTCTAAATATTTAAATGGCATGGGTTGATTTCTGTCGTAGGAGGAATCAAATTTCTTACCATCTGCTCGTAATGTTCCGCTGTAATGAAGTGTAACTTGATTACCTTTTTGTGCTCTTTTTTCGTCTCCCGGTTTATCTATAATGTAAACCAATCCCGTTGGACTTAATACAGCATTGGGGTATTTTACCTTAACTTCATTGTACATAAATGACTTATATTCCTCTTGAGACATTCCTGAAATTTTGGCAATTTTCTCTTGTCTTTCTTTTTCAGCTTTCGCAAATGCCTCGTAATATTTACCAAAAACTTCAATTGCATTAAACTTCTTAGCCTCACTTCCAACTCGAATAATTTTTACTGTTTTCATAACATCATCCTGTTGGATAGCATCCACAATCGATTGCCCTTGTACAACATGACCAAAAACTGTGTGCTTACCATCTAACCATGGTGTTTCCTTGTGCGTAATAAAAAACTGACTGCCATTTGTTGCGGGTCCAGAATTTGCCATGGATAATATTCCGGGACCTTTATGTTTCAAATCTGTTACGATTTCATCCGGAAATTTATACCCTGGTCCACCTGACCCATTTCCAGCAGGATCTCCTCCCTGAATCATAAAATCTTTAATTACGCGGTGAAATTTTAAACCATCATAGAATGGCTTACTGATCACTACGTCACCGGCTTTATGGTTTCCTTCTGTTAAGCCTACAAAATTGGCTACGGTCATGGGTGTTTTTTTATACTCCAATACACAAACAATTTTTCCTTTCGATGTATTAAACTCAGCATAAATTCCATTTTCTAATTTGGTTTGCGCGGATATTGAAAAAATGGTAAACAACGCAAACGAGGTAATTATTCTTTTCATAATAGTTAATTTATTCAATTATATCTAACAATTCAACTTCAAAGACTAGTGGCATGAACGCCTTTATAGGACTTCCTTCTGGAGCCATTTCACCGTATGCTAAATCTTGTGGAATATAAAACTTAAACTTAGAGCCAACAGGCATCAATTGCAAACCTTCTGTCCAACCGGCAATTACTTGATCAAGTCCAAATTCTGCAGGCTCACCACGATCTACCGAAGAATCAAATTTCTCTCCTTCAGGGGTATATCCCGTATAATGCACCTTTACCATACTCGTTGAAAGCGGTTTTTTTCCTTTACCCATTTTTTCAACAATATAAAGAAGACCTGATTCAGTTTCTTTAATACCCTTAACGGTTTTTTTTATTTCAGCAAGAAAAGCTTCTCCTTTTGCCATTTGTGCTTCAGCTTCAATTGCTTGTTTTTCTTGAAAATAATTACTTATTACCATATCAAATGAATCTACGACCTGCGCATTTTGATTTTTCAACGCATGCATAATTCCTTGAATTAACAATTCTTTATTCACTTCGGGCATATTTTGCAGAACATTTTTTCCGATACCGTTACCAATTAAATAAGAGACAGAATCTACTTGATTGTTGCACTTTTGTTGACCGAAAACCATTCCGCTCAAACATGTTATAAATATTAAGGTGTATTTCATAAAATTTAATTAATTACGTGTATCTATTCCCCAAAACATTTTGTTTCTAATGGTGTCAAGGAAATTATTATCTTCAAATTTCACCACATTAATCATGAATTCTGCCTTGGTTACAATTACTTGTTCTCCTTGCCTGATACTTTTTGATTTACCATCTAGACTTAACAAGTACGTTCTATCTCTACCTTCAACGGTTAATGTAATGGGAAGATGATCTGGAACAACCATTGGGCGGACGTTCAAATTATGAGGAGCTATAGGCGTTAAAATGTGCACTTGACAACCGGGTGTTATAATCGGACCTCCACAACTCAAATTGTATGCCGTAGATCCTGTTGGCGTAGAAACAATCAATCCATCTGACCAATATGAGTTTAAATATTTGTTATCCAAGGAAGCATGAACAGTGATCATCGAGGATGTATCTTTCTTATGTAATGTTAATTCGTTGAGCGCAAAATTATCTTCGCCGTATAAATCTTCCTCCGTATGAACACGCAATAATGATCTTTTTTGGAAATCAAAATCTTTTTCTTTGATGCGGTTCAAAGTGGAAACAATATTTTCTTTTGATATATTCGATAAAAAACCCAATCTACCCGTGTTTATCCCAATAATTGGAACACCCGAATTTCTTATAAAACCAACGGATTGCAGAAACGTTCCATCACCACCTAAACTTATCATTAAATCAATACCCGAGGAAAAATCATGGTAATCCGAAAATGAATCCAACTTTTTATCAAAACCATATTTGGTAACAAGTTGGGATTTGAGTTCATTTTCAATTACAACGCCCCAACCAAAGCTTTCTATTACATCGATTACCTGCTGAAAATATTCAGTAGTCTGTTTGTTGAGTTTTCTTCCGAAGAGAGCAATTCGCATATTAAAACTTAAGAAAGTTCATCAAGGAATCATAACGCGTTTGGATATCATCGTCACCAAAACCTTTTTGATAGCTCGTTTTAACTACGTAATCGTAGCGCTCAAAGGTTCTCACAATATGCGTCAGATCCATTTGATTGATTTTTAGCGTAACGTCTAATTTTGTTGATTCGTGGTTAGATAAAATATAAGCACTTAAAATTCGTGCGTTGTTACTTTCCACGATCTGAGCAATTTGAGCCATTGAATAATCAACCGAATTTACTTCCAATACGATGATTCCACCAGACTCTTTAATACTACCTGTATTGGCAATAACTGTCATAACCTCGTAGATGGAGGTACATCCTAAATAATTTTCTTGCTCATCCAAAATTGGAAGGACACTTAATCTAAATTCAGACATTTTAGCCAACACCTCATATAGATGCGCTTTATCATAAACAAAAGGACGTGGTAGGTGATCTAAGAGTAAATCTAAGGTTTTATCGACATCTAATCTATCCAGTATGTCTGATTCTGAAACTAAGCCAACAAAATTTCCATTTTTCAAAACAGGAAGATGTGAAACTTTAAATTCATCCATCCAATTAATGGCTTTTTCCCCTGTATCAGAGTGGATTAACGGTGGTATTTCCTCAGTTATTAAATCTGTCGCGCGCATATCTTGTGCCAAAGTACTAAAATCCTCTCAGAGTTTGTAATTTTACAATCAAAATTTATTCGATGACAAGATTAAGTGTCAATATAAATAAGGTGGCTACACTGCGAAACGCCCGAGGAGGAAATATGCCAGATGTCGTTCAATTTGCTAAAGACTGTGAACGTTTCGGGGCACAAGGAATCACAGTACATCCTCGACCTGACGAAAGACATATTACTGCAAAGGACGTCAACGATCTTAAACAAGTTGTGACAACTGAATTTAACATTGAAGGTTATCCAGATTCGCGCTATCTTGAATTAATAAGAAAAATAAGACCAACACAAGCTACCTTGGTTCCTGATCCTCCTGGAGTTTTGACATCTAACGCTGGATGGGACACAAAGAAACATAAAGAGTTTCTTAAAGAAATAATTAAAGAAATTCAATCTTTAAACATACGAAGTTCCATCTTCATCGAACCGGATCTTGAATTAATTGAATATGCTGCAGAGATCGGCGTTGAAAGAATAGAATTTTACACTGGTCCCTATGCTGAATTATTCTATGAAAATAAAGAACAAGCTATTTCACCTTATATTTCGGCTGCAGAAATTGCAAAAAAATGCGGATTAGGAATAAATGCGGGTCACGATTTAAACTTGGACAATTTGGCTTATTTCAAACAAAATTTATGTCAACTTGATGAAGTATCCATTGGTCACGCCATAATCTCTGATGCCTTGTATTTCGGTATAGAGAATACTATTCAGCAATACTTACATAAATTAAGGTAATTATTTATTGAAAACTTCAATAGACCTTTTCGGGTATGGGATTTCAATGTTGTTTTCTTGAAACAATCTATTAATTTCCAGTCGAATTTCTGATCTGTAGTTATTGATATCCCAACTTTGATCTGCCCAAAACAGCAATTCGAACTCCAAGCCATTATCTCCAAATTTAGCAAGACGAACTATAATTTGCTCATTCTTATTCACATGAGGGTGACTCATTGCGGCGCTTTGAAGTAAATGAATAATTTTCTCTGTATTAACGCCATAATTAACTGTTACTTCTATTTTGAAGCGGCTCTTTTCCGACCCGTGGCTCCAATTTTCAATTATGTCCTGAGTTAATCGTGTGTTTGGAATAAATAAGATATTTCCCTCTCTCGTCTCAATCTCTGTGGTGCGAATGTTAATTTTAAGAATTTTCACGACCATGTGCTCACCTGGATTTTTGGAACTGCTTCCGTTGCCATTAATCTCTACTATATCGCCAACTCGAATATTACCTTCGAACAACAATACAATACCCGAAATGATATCTTTGAATACATCTTGTAAACCCAAGCCTAGTCCAACGAGTAAGGCCGCAGATCCTGTTAACAAGATGGTTAAATCGATTCCTAAGGTTTTAAACCATATTATAATGGCAAAGAGGTAAATTATATACTTCGACAACTGAACATACACAAACTCCGTTGCCAAAGAATAATTCTTTCTCTTCTTTAGTCGTTGAACGATTATTAATCGTAGAATATTTACTAGAATTTTTGCTGAATAAAAAACAGAAATCAGAACAAGAATGCGGTAAAAATCAAGCTTAAAACCATCGTTATCAATTAGTTTGTAATTTAGAAAATCTTTGAACGTAATTTCTGGATTATTGAATTTAAAACTCATTACAGAAAAATACAGGGCTCCAATATAAAAACTCTGACCAATTAGATTAAACCAAGTTGTTTGACGGGAACCCAGAGTAATTCTTTTTGATTTGAGATAACCTCGAGCCATTTGCATGACAACCTTCTTTAAAATAAAGGCTGCAACATAAATCCCAATAACCAACAAAATATTGAGAAAACTTATTTTAAATGGCCCTAATTGGAATAATGTATTCGTCATGCAATTATTTTAAAATGGTCCTACCTAATTTTTCCGAAAGCAATTTTTTTATTTTTTCATATGCCATTTGTTCTGACAACAATAAGAGTACATCTTGATCTGGCAATTCATTATTTTTAAGGAGATTAGAAATCTCATTGAGTTTTTCCTCTACTTTTTTAAATTTAAAAAAGTAGATAGCGTTCATCACTGTTTGGTAGAGGTTATCCCCTTCGGATTTTGTGAATATGCTGTATTTCGTTACCCAATTATGGCTTAGCTCGTCATCATTTGATTCAACTTCAGAAACAAAACTTACTATTTCTTGATCTTCCAAGCGTTTGAGATATTTTGATGAATAGAGTGAATTTTCCTTCAATCCTTGCTCAAAAATTTGAAAAATCCTTCCGTATAGTTCATGTTCAAAAGTCAATTCATCGGTTGATAATTCCGAAATCACTAATTCTAATACACTTAAAGATTGATTTTCAACCTCAGCAATTGGCAACTTAACCTCATGCGTTCCAAATTTTATAAGAATCCTCATTAGCTCATGCTCATGCACAAACGTTTGATTTGAATCTGTTTGGGTAACAAAAAGATTTGATGGTTGTCGAGGAGTTACCTCAATTTCTTTTAAAGCAGGCTCAGCATATTCTTTTGAAATTTGGTTTCGCTTTAATTTTATTAATTCAGCGCTAATCAAGCTTTCACTCATATTAAATTGAGAAGCAATACTTTGAACGTAAACAGATCTCGTAATTTGATCAGGTATAAGGGATACTGAGTGAATTATTTCCTTAATTAATTCCGCAAGTTTTATTGGGTCATTATTTCCTTCTGCCAATAAAATCCCCGACTTGAAAGAAATGAAATCTTGTTTATGTTCCTTTATATACGTTTGCAACTCCGTCGTACCGACTTTTTTGGAGAATGAATCCGGGTCTTCGCCATCTGGGAACAACACCACCTTAACATTCATACCTTCCTCTAGAATTAAATCAATACCTCTGAATGAAGCCTTAATTCCGGCAGCATCTCCATCGTATAGGATAGTTAGATTTTGGGTGTAACGCTTAACCAACTTAACTTGTTCCTTTGTTAAGGATGTTCCGGAGGAAGAAACAGCATGTTGCACGCCTGCTTGATGCATACTGATGACATCCGTATATCCTTCGCACAACAAGCATTCATCGTATTTCACAATGTCCCCTTTGGCAAAATATAAACCATATAGGATTTCGCTTTTGTTGTAAATTATGCTTTCCGGAGAATTGAAATACTTTGCAATTTTTTTATCGGTAATTAAAGTTCTTCCACCAAATCCGAGTACCCTTCCCGTAATGCTGTGTATTGGGAACATCACACGTCCGCGAAAAAAATCAAAATGGCGTTCGTCCTTTTGTTTCACCAACCCCACCTGTTCTAAATAATTCAAGTTATAACCTTTCGACATTGCAGCTTTGGTAAAATCATCACCAGAATTTAAACAATAGCCAAGTTGAAAGCGTTCAATTATGTCTCTTCGGAAACCTCGTTCCTCGAAATAACTTAGTCCAACAGCAATACCTTCTTCATTTTTTAAAAGATTGTCAGCAAAATAGTTTTTCGCAAATTCGTTTATAATAAAGAGGCTATCTCGCTCATTTCTTTGTGCAAGTTCTTCCGCGCTTGGTTCAGCAAGTTCAGGGATTTCAACGTTGTATTTGGTAGCTAACCAACGTAAGGCTTCTGGATAGGAAAAATGTTCTTTTTCCATCAAAAAAGTTACAACTGTCCCTCCCTTACCCGTAGAAAAGCATTTAAAAATTTGTTTGGCAGGAGAAACTACAAAAGATGGTGTTCGTTCGTCGGTAAAAGGACTGAGACCTTTTAAATTTGATCCTGCCCGCTTCAATTGCACAAATTCTCCAATCACCTCTTCAATACGAGAGGTTTGCATAATTTGATCAACGATATGTGCTGGAATGATACTCAATTAATCGTATACCTTTTCGTATGAAACTTCTTTTATAAACTTACCTTCAACGGAATAGAAATACCAAACGCCTTTTTTTTGACCTTTTTCATATTCACCGGAATAATATAGTTTACCATTTGGATGATAGACTTGAGCAACACCGTTTTCAATTCCGTTAGCGTATGTTAGATTAGACCATAACAAACCATTTTCACGGTAAGCTGATACCTTCCCTTCCCAAAGGCTATCTTTGTTTACATTTCCTCGAAATCTTACTTTGTCAGTACCCTTGTAATAAACCGTTTTTACTCCATTTTCAATTTTAACTTCTTGCGATTCAACGCTACTCTCGTCACTTGTACTTTCTTCGCTCTTTCCACAAGAAAACAGCACAAATACAGGGATTAAAAAAATTAAATAAACTTTCATTATTTCTCTCTTTTCATGGTGTAATTTACCAAGGCTACTATAGATTTCTTAGCCTCCGTTTCTGGCAAATCTTGAATTATTGCTAATGCTTTATTCGCGAAATCTAGCATTATTTGTTCAGCATAGTGAATACCACCGGCATTGATAACGATTTCTATTGCCTCATTTATTTTCTTCGAATTGTCATTGTGGTTCTTGAGAATATCCATCAACGTCCTTTTTTTATCCTCTTCTACATGGTTCAATGCATATATAATCGGTAAAGTCATCTTGTTTTCTCGAATATCATTCCCTGTTGGCTTTCCAATTTTTGTTGACGACCCGTAATCAAAGATATCGTCTTTAATCTGAAAGGCCATACCAACATATTCTCCAAACATTTTCATTCGATCTCTATTCTCAGAGGCTCCAACGCTTAAAGCTCCAGCTTCACAACAACTTGAAATCAACGAGGCCGTTTTTTTCTTAATAACGTCAAAATAAACCTCTTCCGTTATATCTAATTTACGTGCTTTGTCTATTTGCAACAACTCCCCTTCACTCATTTCTCTTACTGCGCGTGAAATAACTCCAAGAAGTTCGGTGTTATTTTTTTCGATTGAGATTAATAATATTCTAGACAACATGTAATCACCAACTAAAACGGCGATTTTATTCTTCCAGAGAGCATTTACCGAAAAAAAACCTCTTCGTTCGGATGCGTCGTCAACTACGTCATCGTGCACAATTGTAGCCGTATGAAGTAATTCAACCAAAGTTGCAGCATCGAAGGTAGATTGATTGACTTCTCCCAACATTTTAGCCGATAAGAAAACAAACATAGGTCTCATTTGCTTTCCTTTTCGTTTTACGATATAGTGGGTTACTTTGTCCAATAATGCCACATCAGACTTCATGGAATTTCGAAAATATGCCTCGAAATCTTTGAGTTCCTGCTCAATTGGCGCCGTAATTTGTTTCACATTATCCACTTGTACAAATATACGCAATGCGAAAAGGTTAAACGTGAATCTTTTCGATGTTTCGCTAAATTAATTTGAACAAAAAAGTGTGGTCTACCTCGACAAGTGCATGTTTCGCTCCGAATAAACCTTCGTAAAGAATGGATCTTTCAGGTTCTTAATAAAACGAATAGCTTCTCCAGTAGATTTCATTTCCGGACCAAGTTCTTTTTTAACATCTGGGAATTTCTCATACGAGAAAACCGGGATCTTAATCGCATAACCTTCTTTACGTGGATTGAAATTGAAATCGGTTACTTTGTTTACTCCCAACATGACTTTTGTAGCATAATTCACATAAGGCTCGTCGTAAGCTTTCGCAATGAAAGGAACTGTCCGAGAAGCACGCGGATTGGCTTCAATCACATAGACTTTATCGTCTTTTATGGCGAACTGAATATTTAACAAACCAACCGTTCTCAATTCTATTGCGATTTTCTTGGTAATGTCTTCAATTTGCGTCATCACGAAATCACCTAAATTGTATGGAGGTAAAACCGCATAGGAATCTCCGGAGTGAATTCCAGCAGGCTCGATGTGCTGCATAATTCCTATGATATATACATTTTCACCGTCACAAATCGCATCGGCTTCTGCTTCAATCGCACCACCTAAAAAGTGATCCAATAAAATTTGATTGCTACCCATTTCATTGATGATGTCAACCACATGGTGCTCCAATTCATCTTTGTTAATTACGATTTTCATTTTCTGTCCACCAAGAACGTAAGAAGGACGAACCAATAATGGAAAACCAAGTTCATCAGCCAAAACCAATGCTTGTTCAGCACTTTCGACTACTCCATATTTCGGGAATGGAATGTTGTTTTTCTCCGGTAATTTCGAAAAACGACCTCGGTCTTCCGCTAAATCTAAGGCATCGAAACTTGTTCCAAGAATTTTAATTCCATATCGGTTTAGTTTTTCAGCTAATTTTAAGGCAGTTTGTCCGCCCAATTGAACAATTACTCCTTCTGGTTTTTCGTGTTGTATGATATCGTAAATATGTTCCCAGAAAACAGGCTCGAAATACAATTTGTCCGCTGTATCGAAATCTGTAGAAACTGTTTCCGGATTGCAATTAATCATTATGGTTTCGTACCCACATTCTTTGGCTGCCAAAACTCCGTGTACACACGAATAATCAAACTCAATTCCTTGCCCAATTCGGTTTGGTCCCGAACCTAAAACAACGACTTTCTTTTTATCTGAAACAATACTTTCGTTCTCGTATTCAAATGTTGAATAATAATACGGTGTTTGTGCTTCAAATTCCGCCGCGCAGGTGTCAACGAGTTTGTAAACGCGCTTGATTCCAAATTCCATTCTTTTTTTGTGAACTTCGGATTCCAAACATCTCAATAAATGAGCAATTTGACGATCGGCATAGCCTTTTTGCTTGGCTTCAAAAAACAATTCTTTAGGCAGATTTTCAATATGGTATTTCTCAATCTTACGCTCCAATTTAATGAGGTCTTCTATTTGTTTTAGAAACCAAATGTCAATTTTTGTTTTTTCAACGATTGTTTTGAACGGAATTCCAAGTTTGATCGCATCGTAAATATGGAAAAGTCGGTTCCAACTTGGGTGACTCAACGAATGTAAAATTTCGTTTTGATTGGTCAATTCTCGTCCATCTGCCCCAAGTCCATTTCGGTTAATTTCCAGCGACTGACAAGCTTTTTGAAGAGCTTCTTGGAAAGAGCGCCCAATTCCCATTACTTCTCCCACCGATTTCATTTGCAGACCAAGTTCACGATTGGTTCCTGGGAATTTATTAAAGTTCCAACGTGGGATTTTAACAATTACATAGTCCAAGGTCGGTTCAAAAAGGGCAGAAGTAGTTTTAGTAATTTGGTTTTTCAATTCATCCAAGTGATAGCCAATTGCTAATTTGGAAGCAATTTTTGCGATTGGATAACCTGTAGCCTTTGATGCCAAAGCCGAAGAACGAGAAACGCGTGGATTGATTTCAATCGCAATGATGTCCTCGTTTTCATCCGGTGAAACAGCAAATTGCACGTTACAACCACCAGCAAAATTCCCAATGGAACGCATCATCTTTATGGCCATGTCACGCATTTTTTGGAAAGTTGTATCGGACAAAGTCATTGCCGGTGCCACAGTAATGGAATCTCCCGTATGAATTCCCATTGGATCGAAATTTTCAATCGAACAGATAATCACCACGTTGTCATTTGCATCGCGAAGTAATTCCAACTCATATTCTTTCCAACCAATTAAGGCTTTGTCAATCATGACCTCATGAATAGGTGATAATTGCAATCCTCTTTCTAATAAATTATCGAATTCTTTCGGCTCATATAATATTGATGCTCCAGAACCTCCAAGCGTATAAGACGGTCGAATACAAAGTGGAAATCCAAATTCTTGGGCGATTTCTTTCCCTTCCAAAAATGATTTTGCCGTTTTCTGTGGCGCCATTGGAACGCCGATTTCAATCATCAAATCACGAAAAGCTTCACGGTTTTCTGTAATTTCAATCGCGTTAATATCTACTCCAATAATTCTTACACCAAATTCTTCCCAAATGCCCATTTCGTCGCACTTGATACATAGATTCAAAGCAGTTTGTCCTCCCATTGTTGGTAATACCGCATCAATTTTGTGCTTCTTTAGAATTTCAATGATGCTTTCCGGCTCCAATGGTTGTAAGTAAACATTGTCAGCAACAACCTTGTCCGTCATAATGGTAGCAGGATTGGAGTTTATTAAGGTTACTTCTATTCCTTCTTCACGCAATGATCGTGCGGCTTGAGAACCGGAATAATCAAACTCACAGGCTTGACCAATAACAATCGGTCCACTTCCGATGATCAGAATGGATTTGATGGATGAATCTTTTGGCATAGGGATTTCAATTTACATTTTCCTTCGAAGCGTTTGTTCGCTGCAAATTGAGCGCAAATTTAACTTATGGCGAATGAAATTCCTTGATAATAATAAACTCTTTTTGAACAATTTTAAAATAGTTGTTAATTAACTCAATTAGCAAAAAGCAAGTAAATTTATGCTTAAATGAATTCTGCAAAGCCGAGATTTACCGTCACTGAAAATAATTTAAGTTTGAGTTATATCAAATTTGGTAATAATGGCCCATTTATAATCGCTTTACATGGCCATGGTCGTGTTGCAGAAGATTTTTCATTTTTAAAAGATAAAGGAATTGTAATATCCATTGATTTGTTTTTTCATGGCCAATCAAAATTTCCAAAGGAAAGGATTGAAAAAAATCCGCTAACAACAGAGGAATTTTATCATCTTTTTAAAATGATTTTGAAAAATGAAGGTGTGACAAGATATCATTTAGTGGCTTTTTCTCAAGGTGGTAGATTTGCTTTATCCTTAATGCCTCAAGAAATTTCAAATTGTCTATCTATTCAATTAATTTCTCCTGACGGAATGGATAACAAGAGTTTTTATAATCGCATGTCTCGCATTCGATTAGCGAGAAATTTATTCATTCGATGGGAAAAAAAACCGAGTAAATTTATAACAATGACGGGAATTGGGAGAAATCTAGGACTTGTTCGACCAAAAGTACATGCTTTCGTAAAAAAAATTGCAGCTGACCGTCAGAGTTTTGCACGTGCGTCTCAAACTTGGAGAGGATTTAGGAATATTCAACCTAATGAAGATAAAATTAAATCCGCTTTACGTTCTTTCGACGTAAGGTTTGTAATCATTATGGGGAAATATGATCAAGTGATAAGAACTAAACAAGCCGTATCCTTTTTAAGCAGAATAGAGCAATCGAATGCGCTTATTGAGCTAGAATGTGGTCACGATTTCTTTAATGAAAAGAATATATTGCTATTGCGAAATACTCTTTTAATATAATGAAAAAGGCTGCCCCATATGAGACAGCCTCTTCACAATTATTCTTTGTGTTTATTTATCCTTAACTTCTTCAAAGTCCACATCTGTCACTTCATCCGTTGCAGAACCTGAATCATTTCCTCCTGCTTGATTATCACTTGCACTACCTTGTGCATTTGCAGCGTTGTACATATCCTGAGAAGCTGATTGAAACACCTCATTCAACTTATCCATTGCTGCTTGCAAATTGGCGGCATTTCTTAAGTCATACTCTTTTTTCAATTCCGCTAAGGCATCTTCAATCTGTTGTTTTTTATCTTCAGGTAATTTATCTCCGTACTCTTTTAATTGTCTTTCCGTTTGAAAAATTGTAGAATCCGCTTTATTGAATAGCTCTACCTCTTCTCTTTTCTTTTTATCTGCATCTGCATTAGCCTCAGCTTCAGCCTTCATGCGTTGGATTTCCTCATCTGAAAGACCAGAGGAAGCTTCAATTTTAATCGATTGTTGTTTACCTGTTCCTTTATCTTTCGCGGAAATGTTCATGATACCATTAGCATCGATATCAAACGTTACTTCAATTTGAGGTACTCCTCTTGGCGCTGGTGGGATATCAGTCAATTGAAAACGCCCGAGAGTTTTGTTGTCGTTCGACATTGGACGTTCTCCTTGCAATACATGAATATCCACCGATGGTTGATTGTCAGAAGCTGTTGAAAAAACTTCAGATTTTTTTGTCGGAATTGTTGTATTAGCTTCAATCAATTTAGTCATTACTCCGCCCATCGTTTCGATTCCGAGAGAAAGTGGAATAACATCAAGCAGTAATACGTCTTTTACTTCACCTGTAAGAACACCACCTTGGATAGCGGCACCAATTGCAACTACTTCATCTGGATTGACACCTTTAGATGGCGCCTTTCCAAAAAATCGTTGTACAGCATCTTGAATCACAGGAATTCTCGTTGAACCACCAACCAAAATAACTTCGTCAATATCACTTGGTTGTAACCCTGCATTTTTCAAGGCAGAACGACATGGAGCAATGGTTCTTTCCACAATTTCAGAAATTAACTGCTCAAATTTTGATCGTTGTAGTGTACGAACTAAGTGTTTTGGAATGCCATTTACCGGCATGATGTAAGGTAAGTTAATTTCAGTTGAGGTTGTTGATGACAATTCTATTTTTGCTTTTTCTGCCGCTTCTTTCAAACGTTGCAAAGCCATTGGATCTTTTCTTAAGTCAAGACCTTCGTCAGCTTTAAACTCGTCTGCCAACCACGCGATAATTGCCTCATCAACATCATCTCCACCTAAATGTGTATCACCATCTGTTGACAACACCTCAAAAACTCCATCTCCTAGCTCCAATACTGAAACGTCGTGTGTTCCACCACCAAAGTCAAAAACTACGATTTTCTGATCAATTCCTTTTTTGTCCAATCCATAAGCAAGTGCCGCAGCTGTTGGCTCGTTAATTATTCTTTTAATTGTAAGACCAGCAATTTCACCAGCTTCTTTGGTAGCTTGACGCTGTGCATCATTAAAATATGCCGGCACGGTAACAACTGCCTCTGTCACTTCTGTTCCAAGATAATCTTCAGCTGTTTTCTTCATTTTTTGAAGAATCATAGCCGAAATTTCTTGAGGCGAATATAAACGATCGTCAATTTTGACTCGAGGTGTATTGTTATCTCCTTTCACCACTTCGTAAGGAACGCGCTCTGTTTCTCGTTTTGACTCGTCGAACGAAGACCCCATAAATCTTTTAATTGAATATATGGTTTTTGTTGGATTTGTTATGGCTTGTCTTTTCGCCGGATCACCTATTTTACGCTCACCACCCTCTACAAAAGCTACTACTGATGGCGTAGTTCTCTTACCTTCTGCATTCGCAATAACTATCGGTTCGCTTCCTTCCATGACTGAAACACATGAATTCGTTGTTCCTAAGTCAATTCCTATAATTTTTCCCATTTTGATTAATTTTCAAATTTCCTGTAGTTTTTCAATTTATATGCCATCAAAAAACTTCAAAAATATTATGACACATCGTCATTTATCTCTCATTTTCTAACTGACAATTCATCAAAAAAACTGACAATTCAGACACAATTGTTTAAAACTACTTGTTTGCTTGAATAATTCACTGTGTTTTTTAGTTTACCTTCATCCTACACTTAAATCCAAGATTATGAAAAAATTATTTTTATCTGCCTTATTAGGTTTTGCCACGAGTAGTTCTTTTGCACAAATGAGCCAAGGAGCGTTTATGATGGGTGGGAATTTTGATTTCAATTTGAAGTCTGGTAATAATTCCTCTACAACATCGCTCACGATTGCGCCAACTGCAGGATTGTTTCTTGTTGAAAATATGGGGATTGGAGCGAGCGTAGGGTTCAGCTCCTACAATTATAAGGCAAATGGTTCTTCAATAAATTCAGGTTCATCTATTTTTATTAGTCCGTTCACGCGTTATTACTTTTCTGGAAATGCATTTGGACAATTTGATATACCTTTAGATTTATCAAAGAATTCAAATTACGATTTTGGCACAAAAATGAAAATAGGATATGATTTGTTCTTAACAGATAATGTAGCTTTGGAACCATCCGTTTATGCAGGTTTTTATTTTGGAAGAAATCCAACAATAGATGCACCGAATGATAACTTAAAGTATCAATTTTTATCTACTGGTGTGGATGTATCGCTACAAATATTTTTAAATAGATAAGAAAGAAAACTCGACTTCTGAAAGCGGCTTCGGTCGCTTTTTTTTATTTTTGAAATCTTTTATATAACCTATAATTCTGATAGCTCGCATCAATTCCAAATTTTAGCAAAATATCTTTAAACTTATCCTTCCATTTTTTCTTTTGCATGGATAGATCCGCATTAAATTTCCAATTCAACCGATTTATTCTTTCACTCATTACTTCAGGGTGATTTCCTTCAAATTTTCGAATTTCTGTCATGTGATCTTCATAGGAAAATTCGTCTGTTCGAATTATATTTTTGGTCATCCATTGGTCATCATGCCAATATTTATTGAAGTTTTCCTGTTTCTTTTGCATGGATCGCGGATCTTTCACCCATCCGTAGTGATGAATTTTCGAGTCTAATTTGACAACTGTTAATTTTTTATTTTCATCTTTTCTAAATCCTTGGGCATCCTTGTAAGAGTATATTCCCACACGATTACGTATAATTCTAATTTCATTTTTGTACCAAGAATTAGAAGCTCCAATATAATCATATGACCCATAAAAATGGAGGTATTCAAATAAGAAACCATCCACATTTTCATCTTTCTCAAATTGTTTCATTGCTTCGTGAATGTAATCTAATTGATGATCCTCTAAAACCTCATCCCCTTGAATATAAAAACACCAAGAAGAATCAGGTGAGATTGCTGCAAGTGCTTTATTTGTTTCGACAGCCAAAACCTTTCCGTTTTCTCGCATGTTGTCGTCCCAAATAGTGTCAATAATTTTAATTTTCGCACTACCTATCGATTGAATCAAATCCCTAGTTTCATCTTCTGAATTACCAACAGCCACAACCATTTCATCGCAAATTGGAAGTATGGAACGAATAGCCTCAATAATAGGGTAATCATACTTAATAGCATTTCGAATGAAGGTAAACCCACTAATTTTCATGGAAAATGGTAAATTCTAAAAACAAAGGAAAACAATTATTTGACAATTATTTTGAAAATATAGATTTTTAAGTTCGTGATAAGCTTAACATAATAAAAACCTGAGGTAGGAACGTTTAACCTAATTTCACTCGTTTCCTGTACAATTTGCTCTTGTACAATTTGTCCTGAATTATTAAGAATCGTGATTGAACCATTTACTAATTCTGATAGGTTAAGTTCATCATTATTTTCTATAACTGTAGGATAAAGTTTAAGGGATTGAATTTCATAATCAAACAAATGAGCATTCGGCTCCTCAATTCTAACTACTCCACTATTGAAAGTACCTGCCCATTTTACAAATTGATTTTCGTGTACAATACACGTAATGTAATCTTCAGGTAAATTCGTATTATTAGTATTGTAATTGAACCAAACATCTTCTTTCTTTATGACTATTCCTGAGAGTTGAGTCCCTATAAATATCCTACCATCCTCCGGATTTATCGCAATACTCGTTAAGCCATTAGTTGGAATTGGAGAATTACTCACATTCCATCTTTGCCAAGGTCCTCCATTACCTAAATCTGTTACAAGGCCTGCTGCTGGGGTGGCGAACCAGGGTTGACCTGTTGAATCAATATCTATAGCTAGCGAAGAATTATCCGGTAATCCAGATTCTACAATACTGTGTATTGTCAAATTATCTAGTGCACCGAAATATAGAAGTCCACCGTTGATTGTTCCCACGTATTTTTCATTTAAAAATCCAGTTTTAATTGAAGTAATATTATTTGTTAGTAAGCTACTATTTGCAATGCTCCAAAGTTGCCAATTTTGACCATCGAAATTAGATACGCCCTCTGAAGTAGCCAACCAAATCACTCCTAATGAATCTATTTCAATTCCTCGAACCAAATTATCGTGCAGTCCCGAATTTGATTCGTTGTAATTAATCCATGTATTGTTCGTTTTCTTATATAATCCGCCTTGAATTGTACCAATCCATAAAATAGAATCATTTTCAACTTTTAAAGAACGAATGTCGTCATCCAAAAGTGGGCTATTTTCAGTGGTAAAGCTTTGCCAATTTTGACCATCAAAAGAACAAAGACCATTATCCGTTCCGAACCACTTGATATTATTCTGTATTACAATACATCGTACGGTATTAAACGATAATCCAGAATTATCGGTATTGTAATGGGTTATAATTGGTTGAGAAAAAGAAAAAAAGCCCTCGAAAAAGAATATTATCGAGAGCTTTTCGAATGATTTAATCATTTAGTGTTTAATTACTCTTCTCAAGAATGAATGATTTTGAAATTCAATATTCACAAGGTAGGCACCTTTCGCAGCTTTTTCCAAGTTCATTGAAATCTCATTTTTTCCAATAACCGCAGTTGTCATTTTGGTGCTCACTTCTTTTCCTTGTAGATCGGTTAATTTTAAACCTACTTGTCCGCTTTCCATGGAGTTAAAGGAAATAGTAAAAAGACCGGTTGTTGGATTTGGAGAAACTATTAAGGATTCTTGAATGGTTGCAAGCTCCGGAATATTTGCACATCCTTCAACAATAACATTAACGTTAGTTGGAGTACTTTCACAACCGTTTACAACATTCACAACAGTAAAAGCCGTATTTGTGGTAAGCGCATTAGTGGTAATTGATGCCCCAGTACCAACTAATTGCCCTGCGTTATCATACCAATTTAATGTGCCGGAACCAGTAGCTGTTAAAATAGCAGATTCACCTTCACAAATTGTTACATCATTTGAAATTGGTTCTGTTGCATTGGTTACAACTACATTCACAGGTACTTGAGCGCTTGCACATTGACCATTTTGAGTCAATATTTCCCAATCGTATAAGTAATAGAAGTAAGACGCACCTGCAGAAGACCCTATGATCGACAAAGAGTTATTCAAATTGTATGGAAACGTTGCCGAATTGTTATTTCTATATAGACCGGTAACGGTCATAGCAGTAACCCCAAGTCGTAAATTTGAATCTGCCGCCACAGGGAAATTTAAGTTTACTCTGCTCATACCTGCTGGAACAGTAACTACCGTAGATTGTAAATCTTGACCAAGTTCATTTTGTAATCTAATTGTCTGGTTTCCTGCAGATTGTGAATATACC
>JACCDI010500553.1_pt1 | contig 21329 bp, 18 predicted proteins | sample 7442791 | NCBI WGS metagenome assembly JACCDI01 (sample SAMN15323434, study PRJNA562643) | freshwater metagenome | isolation source: river surface water | place: USA:Blue River Watershed | collected 2017-08-15
GTGATGTCTGAAGGAGTAATACCTGCGTTGGACTTTCCCGGAGAGATGATGCCTGGGCAGTTAGGGCCAATCAGGCGAGTCTTCTGACCCTTCTCCACGTTGTAGGCCCAAGCCCACGCTGAGTCGTGCACTGGAATTCCCTCTGTGATGGCAACAGCCAAAGGAATCTCTGCGTCAATTGCCTCAACCATCGCAGCTTTTGCAAATGCCGGTGGAACAAAAATTACTGTCACGTTTGCGCCGGTTGCCTTCATTGCCTCGGCAACAGTGCCGAACACAGGAAGCTGCTTGCCTTCAACATCAACGGTCTCACCGGCTTTGCGTGGGTTCACACCACCAACGATGTTTGATCCACCAAGCAGCATGCGGCGAGTGTGCTTCATGCCCTCAGAGCCGGTCATACCCTGAACAATGATTCGCGAGTCTTCGTTTAGAAAAATAGCCATTTCAATAATTCCTTCTCGCGCTTAGCGGTTTGCCAACTCGGCGGCCTTGTCGGCTGCGTCGTCCATAGTGTCAACAAGAGTTACAAGTGGGTGGGCAAACTCGTTCAAAATGTAGCGGCCCTCAAGAACGTTGTTTCCGTCAAGGCGAACAACAAGCGGCTTAGTTGCCTTGTCACCCAGCGTCTTCAACGCACCAACGATTCCATTTGCAACAGCGTCACAGGCGGTGATGCCACCGAATACGTTTACGAAAACGCTCTTGACCTGTGGGTCGTTCAAAATAACATCAAGACCTGCGGCCATCACTTCTGCTGAAGCACCGCCACCAATGTCTAGGAAGTTCGCGGGGCGAACCTTGCCGTGCTTCTCACCTGCGTAAGCAACAACGTCAAGTGTTGACATAACCAAACCCGCACCGTTTCCGATGATTCCTACTTCGCCATCAAGCTTCACGTAGTTCAAGTCCATGGCCTTGGCCTTGGCTTCAAGTGGGTCAAGTGCGTCGCGCTCCATTGATTCGCGCTCGTGACGGAACTCAGCGTTGTCGTCAAGAGAAACCTTGCCATCAAGAGCAATAACTTCGCCATCGGCACTCAAGATGAGTGGGTTTACCTCAACCAGGGTTGCGTCTTCTTTCACGAACACGTCGTAAAGCTTTACAAAAACCGGAGCCACCTTTGCAGCAGTTTCGTCGTCGAAACCACCCTGCTTGGCAATGCTCAGTGCGGTTGCAAGATCAATGCCCTTGGTTGCATCTACTGGCACTTTTGCCAACGCCTCTGGGCGCTCTTCGGCAAGCTGCTCAATTTCCATTCCGCCCTCAACGCTGCAAAGCGAAAGAAAGGTGCGGTTTGATCTGTCTAGCAATACAGAGAAGTAGAACTCTTTTTCAATCGATGCACCCTGAGCGACCATTACGCGCTTCACGATGTGACCCTTGATGTCTAGACCAAAGATGTTCTTTGAAAGTTCTTTTGCCTCTTCTGGAGACTTGGCAACTTTTACACCACCAGCTTTTCCGCGGCCACCGGCCTTAACCTGAGCCTTTACAACTACAACTCCACCGATTTTCGCAGCAGCGGCTTCGACCTCTTCTGGGGTATCTGCGGTGATTCCCTGCAGAACTGGTACGCCGTAGGCCTCGAACATGTCGCGGGCTTGGTATTCAAATAAATCCACGTCTATTTCCATTCAGATATTTGGACAACCCTCTAAGTTTACGCTTCAGAGCAGGGCGCCCAGAACACCGATGACAGCCCCGGAGGGCCCAGTTCTAGGTTTTAGAGCTTGGAAATTGGGGCAACTTTGACCAGCAGGCGCTTGGTGCCAACACTGCCGAAATGGATTTCGGCAGTCTGCCGAGCTCCCTCGCCGGCGGTGGCAATAACCTTGCCCTTACCAAAGTCAGAGTGCTCAATCATGTCGCCAACCTCAAGCTGCAAGCCCTCGTTATTACGAACAGAGGAAATAGCGCCAGACCATACCTTCTTCTCTTTGGTTGATGGGGTTCCGCCGTAGCCACCTGAGGAGCCTTCGCTCGAACCGTAGCCCTGGTCGTCAGCGATCGAGGCACGGTATCGGGTTGTAGGCATACCTCGGCCCGATCCTGATTCACGCCAATCGATTAGGTCACTTGGGATTTCTTGCAGGTAGCGCGATGGGGTTGCCGACTCGGATTCACCAAAAGTGGTTCTGGTCATGGCAAGCGAAAGATGCAGTTTCTTACGAGCGCGGGTGATACCCACGTAGAACAAACGACGTTCCTCGGCCATGCCGCCGGGAGTAATGAAGCTCATTCGATGCGGCAGCAGCCCCTCTTCGATTCCGGTTAGGAACACTGCCTCGTACTCAAGACCCTTGGCCGTGTGCAGAGTCATTAGCGATACGGTTCCAGATTCGTCATCTAGTTCGTCGGCCGCAGCAACCAGGGCAACCTCGTTCAAGAAGTCAGGAAGACGTCCCTCTGGATTATTGCGCTGGAATTCACGAGCAACAGAAACAAGTTCTTCTAGGTTTTCAACTCGCGCTTCATCCTGCGGATCCTTACTGTTGCGCAGGGATTCCAGCAAGCCGGTCCGGTCTAGCACCGCACGCAGAATTACGTCAACGTTTTCGTTTGGAATCATGGCCTCAAGGTTGTCCATTAATTCGGCAAGCTGATTAATTGCACCGGTGATCTTTGGGCCAAAACCAAGGTCGCTCACATGCGAGAGCACCTGACGCACTGACAAATTGTTTTTTTCGGCGTAGCTGGCAATCTGTGTTTCAGAAGCATCGCCGATGCCGCGCTTTGGCACGTTAAGAATTCGTCTGGTGGCTAGGTCATCTCTGGTATTTGCAATTGCAACCAGGTAGGCCATGGCGTCTTTGATTTCTTGACGCTCATAGAACTTGGTGCCGCCAACTACGCGATAAGGAATCCCCGAGCGAATGAAAATATCTTCCAGCGCACGGGTTTGCGAGTTGGTTCGATAGAAAACAGCGATGTCGCGAAAGGCAATTGCGTCATCGCCCTGGCTTTTGCTATGCAGCTTGTTAATTTCATCGGCAATGAACTGTGCTTCATCATGTGCCGAGTAGCCGGTGTAGCCAACAATTTTGTCGCCGTCGCCAGCTGCGGTCCAGAGATTTTTTGCTGGTCGATCAAAGTTATTTGAAATAACCGCATTGGCAGCAGAAAGAATATTCTGCGTTGAACGGTAGTTCTGTTCCAGCAGGATTGTCTTGGCACCTGGGAAGTCTTTTTCAAATTCGGTGATGTTACGAATGTCGGCGCCGCGGAAGGCATAGATAGATTGATCCGAGTCACCCACCACAGTCAGCGATGCAGTTTTTGCCAATTCGCGAATTAGTGCGTACTGCGCGTGGTTGGTGTCTTGATACTCGTCAACCAGAATGTGTTTGAACTTCTGCTGGTATTGGGCGAGCACCTCTGGGAAAGCTCGGAATAGGTGAACCGTCTCACCGATTAGGTCGTCAAAGTCAAAGGCATTGTTTTTGCGGAGCTCGTATTGGTAGCGGCTGAAAATCTCTGAAATCATTCGGGCAACCGGGTCATTCTGATCAACGTTGCGCGCGTACGACTCGGCATCGGCAAGTTCGTTCTTGGCGTTAGAAATCGCGGCACCAACACCGGCTGGGGTTAGCTTGTGAATGTCTGCGCCAAGCTCTTTGATCAGGCGCTTGAGAATCGCGCGGCTGTCGCCCGAGTCATAAATGGTGAAGTTTGAGTCGTGACCCAGGCGGCCGCTTTCGCGACGAAGAATCATCACGCAGGCTGAGTGAAAAGTCTTGAGCCACATGCCGTCGGCGGCCTCGCCAAGTAGGTGACGCACTCGCTCGCGCATTTCTGCGGCGGCCTTATTAGTAAAGGTGATGGCCAAAATCTGTGACGGCCAAGCATCTTTAGTTGCCAGCAGGTGGGCAATGCGGTGGGTAAGCACGCGGGTCTTGCCAGAGCCGGCACCAGCCACAATCAGCAGCGCGGGCCCTCGGTACTCAACGGCCTCACGCTGTTGCGGGTTGAGCCCCTCGACTAGGCCTGCGGTGGCATCCGCTGCAAAAAAGCTCAACTCATTCATAACTACGCAATCTTAGGCGCAAGCGCCGACTTTGGCCTAGGCGCAAGCGCCGACTTTGGCTTAGGCGCGGGCGCCGACTTTGGCCCAGCCGCAAGCACTGACTAATGCTCAATCCCGGCGACGACCTCAACCAGGAGGTCTGGGTTATCGGTAAAGACGCCATCGGCCCCGCAAAGAGCAAACTTGGCGAAGTATTCATCGGTGCTGGCTTCTGCGTCTTCAGCACGCGCAGTCCAGACAAACACCTTGAGCCCGCGGGCCTTGGCTTCTTCAATCCAATCCGAGTTAAAAACCAAAACAGAATTGAAGCTGATGCCATCGAATATTTTTGCCGTCTCGTCGAAACGTGGTTCACCCCAAGTGTCAACCAAGAATACGTAGTCGCCTATGTCGCCGCAAACCTTCTTCATTTGCTCGAGCACTTTGAAATCAAAACTTTCCAGTGTCAAAGTGATGCCGCGCGAACGCCAATCAATTTCACGAAGTTTTCTAGCCAAGATTGCTGAGATTGGAAAACCCTGCGCCGCAAAATAGGCGCCGTGCTTAACCTCAAGAATCAAATGTTTACCCGCTGTGAAATCGGAGGTCAGCAATTCATCAAGGGTGGCAAGTTCAAACTGACCATCAAATTTTGCACTGCCTGGTCGCTCGTCAGTTAGTCGCTCGGTGGCGCGCAACTGCTTTAACTCGGCAAGCGTGAAATCTTCGCAGAACCAATCCGCACGAGTTTCTTGCCAACCCACAATTCCCTCGCGCTTTAGGTGCTCAAACTCAGGGCGCGAAGCGACATCGGTGGTGGTTGAAAGATAGTTGTCGTGACGAATTATTAACTGGCCATCTTTAGTTGGTACCAGATCGCACTCAATTGCATCGGCACCCATGTCAAAGGCAAGTTTGAAAGCCTCAAGGGTGTTTTCTGGTCGATACGCAGAGGCTCCGCGGTGGCCAAAGACTTTAATTTTTTCTGGTCGCATCGCTACCGCTGGCTCCAATAATTGACTGTTGTCAATTATTCCCACTCAATCGTGCCAGGTGGCTTTGAGGTGACGTCAAGGACTACGCGGTTTACACCTTCCACCTCGTTGGTGATTCGGTTAGAAATCTTGGCGAGTAGGTCGTAAGGCAAGCGGGTCCAGTCGGCGGTCATGGCATCTTCGGAAGAAACCGGGCGCAGCACGATTGGGTGGCCATAAGTACGACCATCACCCTGCACACCCACCGATCTGACATCGGCAAGCAAGACAACCGGGCACTGCCAGATTTCGCCATCCAGGCCGGCTGCCGAAAGTTCAGCGCGAACAATTGCATCAGCCTTGCGAAGCAGGTCAAGTCGTTCCTTGGTGATCTCGCCAACGATGCGAATACCAAGACCCGGGCCAGGGAACGGCTGACGCCCAACGATCTCAGCCGGCAAACCCAGTTCAGCACCGATGGCGCGAACCTCGTCTTTAAACAAAGCGCGAAGCGGCTCAACTAGCTCGAACTCAATGTCATCAGGCAGGCCACCAACGTTGTGGTGACTCTTGATGCCGGCGGTTGCGCCGCCACCCGACTCAACAACATCTGGGTAAAGGGTTCCCTGAACCAAGAACTTGATTGGGCGGTTGTCTGCCTTTGACTCTTCGTAAAGTGCTGCCTGCGCCTCTTCAAAGGTGCGAATGAATTCGCGGCCAATAATCTTGCGCTTGGTCTCTGGATCACTTACACCGGCAAGTGCAGTCAAGAATTTTTCTTCCACGTTCACGGTCACCAAGCGAATACCGGTTGCAGCCACGTAGTCACGCTCAACCTGCTCTGCCTCATCTTGACGAAGCAAACCATGGTTTACAAAAACGCAAACCAGTTGATCGCCAACCGCCTTGTGCACCAGCGCCGCAGCCACAGCTGAGTCAACTCCGCCAGAAAGACCACAGATTACTCTGGCATCGCCCACCTGTGCGCGAATTTTTTCAACTTGCTCGGCAATTACGTTGCCTGAGTTCCAGGTTGCTGGGATGCCCGCGGCGTTGTGTAAGAAGTTAGTCAAAACGTTTTGACCAAATTCTGAATGCTTTACCTCTGGGTGCCACTGCACTCCGTAAATTTTCTTTTCACTATTTGCGAAGGCTGCCACCGGAGTGATGTCGGTCGAGGCCAAAACTTCAAAGCCCGCTGGCGCTTCCATTACTTGGTCACCGTGACTCATCCAGCACGTTTGCTCCGCTGGTTGACCGGCAAGAATTTCACCGCCGGCTTTTACCTTTAGGTCAGTCGCGCCGTACTCGCGCTTGCCGCTTTTATCAACGCGGCCACCAAGAGCATTAGCCAGAGTTTGAAAACCGTAGCAAATGCCAAGCACGGGGATACCCAGTTCAAGAATTCTTTTGTCTAGCTGAGGTGAGCCCTCTTCATACACCGATGATGGTCCGCCAGACAAAATAATTGCCAGCGGGTTTTTGGCCTGAACTTCTTCGGCGGTGACGTTGTGGTGAACAATCTCAGAATAAACATTTGCCTCGCGAACGCGACGGGCAATTAGTTGCGCGTACTGCGCGCCAAAGTCAACAACTAGTACTGGGCGATTAGCGGTCATTAGGCCACCTTCTTGACGATTGCTGCGATATCTTTTTCAGCAACCTTGCTGAAGTGGCGTTCGGTGAAGAAAGAAAGGAGCGGCACGATACCGCCAAGTGCAATCACGATGAATCGCATGAAGTTCCAGCGGTAGAGCGTCCACATGCGGAAGTCACCGAGTAGGTAGGCCACGTAAAGCCAGCCGTGCACAATCAGCGAAATCACGGTTAGGTCTAGGCCGCTATCTGGCAGGCCAACCTTGGTGTCATTTGCATCCACCGAGTAATAGGCCAGGTAGAGGAAGCCGTCCGGTCCGGCTAGCCAAAGGTCTGCCTGAATGGTTAGGCGGATGCCCCACAAGATCATGATCAAAACCAAGAAAATTCCGGTGATGTAAGAGGTCACCTTGAAATACTTCAAGGCCCCGCGAAGGGTGGATTCTTGTGGATTCATTGGTCTAGTTTACCTTTTCGCCCGAACCAACCGAGGCCCGCAGAATTTGCTCATCTCTTACTAGGCGCCACCATAGGAACACTGCAAAGCCGGCAAACAACACCCATTCCAAGAAGTAAAACGCGCTTAGCCAATTGATTCTTTGGATTGGTTCATAAAACACATTGATTGGCTTTAGTGGCGGCCAAGCAGAAGCCTGGCTGTGTCCATTTAGTGCCAGTATCTGCGGTTCAACAGAAATTGGTTTTTCCGGTGAGTAGAGATTCACCAGCTGTGCAAGAGACAGCGATTCCAAAACAAATTTTTCTTGGTTTACCTGAGGCACCGGGGCCTCTGTAGGAATGAAGACGCCCTCAAGGCTGGTGTCTACTTTTTCTAACCCCGATTGCATGAGCGCTGTACGCTCACCCTTGACCTCGGCTAAATCGGCCGACCAACCAAGTGCAATGGTTTGGTTTTTGCCCTTGGCATTCAGAGAGTTTGCGATTAGCCAGAAGCCCTGCTCATCGCCGTTCAATCGATTAGCGATTATGAATACATTCTTGGTGTCTAACTTGACCTTAACCGATTCAATATTGATTGCGATTTTTTCTGAACTGTCTTTGGTGAAGGTTCGATCCAACTGCCACTGACCAAGGGCCGCAAATACAGCCGCAACTGCCAAGGATAAAAATAAAGCGCCAATCCACTTTGGCTGTCTTGCGACAGAAAGGAAGCTTGGAGTTTTGTTAAGCATGGTAAGGAGCTACAACAACATCAACGCGCTGGAACTCCTTGACGTCTGAGTAACCAGTGGTTGCCATTGAACGGCGCAATGCACCCATTAAGTTAGTACCACCAGAAGCAGATGAAGATGGGCCAAGCAAAATCTCTTCTAGGGTTCCAGCGGTGCCAACCTGTACTTTGTTGCCACGTGGAAGATCTTTATTGAATGCCTCTTGACCCCAGTGCCAACCCTGCCCCGGTGCCTCTTCTGCGCGAGCAAGAACTGAACCAAGCATCACGGCGTCGGCGCCAACAGCAATTGCCTTGACGATGTCGCCCGATGTTCCAAGCCCACCATCGGCAATCACCTGAACATATCGGCCACCGGATTCATCCATGTAGTCACGACGAGCACCGGCAACATCGGCAACTGCAGTAGCCATTGGTGCGTGAATGCCAAGTACGCGACGCGTTGTTGAAGCAGCACCGCCACCAAAACCAACCAGCACTCCGGCGGCGCCGGTGCGCATTAGGTGCAGCGCAGAGGTGTAGGTTGCAGCGCCACCAACGATTACTGGAACATCCAACTTGTAGATGAATTCCTTGAGGTTCAGTGGTTCAACGTTTTTTGAAACGTGCTCTGCAGAAACTGTAGTTCCGCGAATCACAAAAATATCAACGCCAGCCTTGATTACGGCATCAGAAAATTCTGCCGCGCGCTGCGGTGAAAGCGCACCTGCCACGGTAACTCCAGCGGCACGAATCTGTGCGATTCGATCCCGGATTAGCTCTGCCTTGATTGGCTCTGAGTAAATCTCTTGCATGCGCTTGGTTGCCTTATCTGCCGGCAACTTTGCGATCTCGTTCAACTGCTGGGCAGGATCTTCGTATCGGGTCCATAGCCCCTCAAGGTCAAGCACACCAAGGCCACCAAGCTTGCCAATAGTCACTGCGGTCTCAGGTGAAACCACGGAGTCCATCGGTGCGCCAAGCACTGGCAAACCAAATTCGTAGGCGTCAATCTTCCACGATGTGGAGACATCCTGAGGATCGCGGGTGCGGCGGTTTGGCACGATGGCGATGTCATCGAAAGACCAGGCACGTTGGGCGCGCTTGCCGCGGCCGATTTCAATTTCGGTCATTATTTCCTAATCGCTTTTAGCGAGTTCCGTAGTTTGGTGCTTCCACAGTCATCTGAATGTCGTGTGGGTGAGATTCTTTTAGACCAGCAGCAGTGATGCGCACAAACTTTCCGCGCTCTTGAAGTTCTGGAATTGTTTCGCCGCCAACGTAGCCCATTGACGCACGAAGACCACCAACTAGTTGGTGAACCACCGATGCCACTGAGCCACGGTAAGGAACTCGGCCTTCGATGCCCTCTGGCACAAGCTTGTCTTCGCGCAGAACATCGTCCTGGAAGTAGCGATCCTTTGAGTAAGACTTTGCTTCGCCGCGTGACTGCATTGCACCAAGCGATCCCATGCCGCGGTAGGTCTTGAACTGCTTGCCGCCCACGAAGGTGATGTCACCTGGGGCTTCATCGGTGCCGGCCAACAATGAACCAAGCATCACAGCGTTTGCTCCGGCGACCAAAGCCTTAGGAATGTCACCCGAGTACTGCAATCCACCATCGGCGATTACCGGAACACCCGCTGGCTTACATGCAAGTGATGCCTGATAAACCGCGGTGACCTGTGGCACACCAACACCGGCAACAACGCGAGTGGTGCAAATTGAACCTGGACCAACGCCAACCTTCACGCCATCGGCACCAGCATCAACTAGCGCCTGCGCACCTTCGCGAGTAGCAACGTTGCCACCGATAACGTCAACGTTCTTGGCAAATGGTTCAGACTTTAGTTTTGCAATCATTTCTAGAACAGCACTGTTGTGACCGTGCGCGGTGTCCACCACAAGAATGTCAACGCCGGCATCAATCAACGCCATCGAACGCTCCCAGGCGTCCTGCCCAACACCAACTGCGGCAGCAACCAGCAAGCGACCGTTGGCATCCTTCGAAGCCAGCGGGTACTTTTCTGATTTGTCGAAGTCCTTCACGGTGATAAGGCCGCGCAACTTTCCGTTGGCATCAATAAGAGGTAACTTTTCGATTCGGTGCTGAGCAAAGATTCCGATTGCGTCATCGGGGTTAATGTCGTGCGGTGCGGTAATAAGAGGCATCGGCGTCATGACGTCCTTAACCAATGTGGTGGTGCGCTGCACATCAAGCACGAAGCGCATGTCACGGTTGGTCACGATGCCAACTAGGCGGTCATCTTCGTCAATAACCGGCAGGCCAGATACGCGGTAGCGGCCGCAAAGATCATCAACCTCTTGAATGGTGGCGTAAGGGGTGGTGGTCACCGGGTGGGTGATCATTCCGGCTTCCGAGCGCTTGACCAGGTCAACCTCGCTGGCCTGGCGATCAAGCGAAAGATTACGATGCAAAACACCGATACCGCCCTGGCGGGCCATGGCGATGGCCATGCGAGCCTCGGTTACGGTGTCCATGGCTGAAGAAAGCAGTGGAACGTTGATCTCGACGCGCTTGGTGATGCGGGTTTTGGTGTTTACCCCAGATGGAACGATGTTTGATTCGCCCGGCAGGAGCAGAACATCGTCGTAGGTGAGGCCAACAAAGCCAAACGGGTCATTTTGAGTCATCGAGGGTCCTAGCTGAAGGAGGGCACTTTTCCCAATTCTACCCGCTGGCGTTGGGGCCAAACAGAGGGCTCCTGCGACCGCAGAAAAAGGCTCTAAAAACCGCACAATGTTCATGATTTACTAAATTTTTGGTTAAAAATCGAATTTTGTTGAAATATTTCTTTGGATTCAGCAGAATCTACGAACTTTATAGGAATGTTACGTAAAACCTGCAGGATTTACGAGAACCAAGGAACGATTTTGGAGCCGCCAAATCTGCCACTTAGTTCAACCAAGCAGGCATAAAAATCCCTGTAATCTTGAAAATTACTAGCAAAGGCGCGAATCGCGCGCCAAATCACCAATGGAGGTTGGTTTGAACCGACTACTAAAGGGCCCGGCGCGCGTAATTAATGCGCTCATCGCGGGCTTTCTGATATTCGCGGGTCTTATGGCCGCTACCCCGGCACACGCTGAGGATGCAGATCCAAGTACCTATGCCTACACAATTGCGGGAACCTTATTGCAGGACGAAACTGCAATTGAAGGAGTAAAAGTCACCGCAACACTTGGTGACTTCAGTGCGTCATCGGTTTCAAATGAGTGGGGCGAATGGTCCATCATGGTTCCCGAGCTCGGCAAATACAAAGTTGAGATTGACGTCACCACAATTCCCGAAGGTTTTGCACTTTCGGATCCTGCAAATGGTGCAATCGGCGAAGCGGACCTAACTGAAACAGATTTTGCAGCTGTGCTGTTCTCCTTTGGTGCCGAAACGTCATCGAAAATCAGTTTCTCGGATCAGCTTCTGATTCGCGTTTACGCTGGACTCAACTTCGGACTGTTGCTAGCAATTGCGGCCATCGGTATTTCACTTATTTTTGGCACCACCGGACTCAACAACTTTGCTCACGGTGAAATGGTCACCTTTGGTGCGCTGGTTATGTGGCTCGCTTTTGCAGTGCTTGAGCTGAACATAGTCTTGGCTGCATTAGTTTCAATCCTGGCTGTAACCGCTTTCGGCTGGGCTCAAGATGCCGGACTATGGAAACCCTTGCGGAAACGACGCATGGGACTTAACCAGATGATGATCGTGTCTATCGGCTTCTCAATCGTCGCACGCTATTTGATGCTTCTATTCTTCGGTGGTGACACCAAGGATGTGGGTGGAAGCGGAAACATTATCCAGCTTGGACCTATTTACACGAGTGACATAACTCTCGTTGGCATGGCAATAAACATTGTTGCACTCGCAGGCGTTGCGCTGTTTTTGACCCGCACCCGCGTGGGCAAGGCAACCCGTGCGGTTAGCGACAACGCGTCACTTGCCGCCTCGACCGGAATTGACGTCGAAAGAATCATTCGCATCGTTTGGTTGTTCGCGGCTGCACTCACCGGTCTTGCCGGCGTGCTTTACGGCCTGCAGTTCCAGGCGAACTGGCTAACTGGTTTTGACATTTTGCTACTGCTTTTCGCGGCAGTGACCCTTGGTGGTCTTGGTACCGCTCTAGGTGCCACGGTTGGAGCTCTCATCATCGGCATGATTGTTGAGGTGTCATCGATGTTTATACCAAATGAACTTAAGTACGCAGCCGCTCTAGTGATCTTGATCGTAATTTTGATTGTTCGACCACAGGGTGTACTTGGCAAGAAGCAAAGGATCGGTTAAGTAAATGGATTTCATAAACATTCTGAACCTCACCGGAGGTGAGCTGATTGGTGCCTACACTGCCGCCTACGTGCTGTGTGCACTGGGTCTAGCTATGCACTTTGGTTTCACCGGTCTACTCAATTTTGGTCAGGCTGCATTCGCCGCTCTTGGTGCTTACGGCTACGCCATTTCAACACTGAGTTGGGGTTGGCCTTGGTACAGCGCCGTGCTGTTCGGTTTGGTTTGCTCTGCTGCATTTGCTGTGCTGCTAGGTATTCCAACTCTTCGCCTAAGAGCTGATTACTTGGCGATTGTTACAATTGCAGCTGCTCAGGCACTGCGCTTCGCTTTTGGAACTAGTGAGTACAGCGCTGTCACTGGTGGCGCCAACGGGCTAAGTCAGTTTGGTGAGAGCTTCTACAGTTTGAACTTCTTACCTGATGGTCGCTACGAAATTGGTGTCCTGACCTTCTCAGCGGATGAATTGTTCATTCGAATTGTTGGCTGGGTACTTGTGATTCTTGGCGCACTTCTGCTCTTGGTATTGACTCGCAGTCCTTGGGGTCGAGTACTGAAAGGTATCCGTGAAGACGAAGATGCAGTTCGCGCACTTGGCAAGAACGTGTTTGCCTACAAGTTGCAGTCTCTAGCGTTGGGTGGCACGTTGGCAAGCCTTGGTGGCATGGTCTTCGTGATGTCTTCACAGACAAACCAGCCATCAACCTGGGGAACAAATTTCACTTTCATGATTTGGACAATTCTGCTTCTAGGTGGAGCTGCAACAATCCTTGGACCTATCGTTGGAGGAATGATTTTCTTCGCCCTTCTGATGTTCTTGCAGAACGTACTAGAAGGATTAGTAAACCTAGGTCTGCTTCCCTTCCTAGACATCGCTCAGGTGGGACAGATTCGATTCCTACTTGTTGGTTTAATTTTGATGCTGCTAGTTATCTTCAGACCTCAAGGTATTTTCGGAAACAAAAAGGAGATGCAGTTCAATGGCTAATTCAATTTCAGTTGGCGCAGCATCGCCTGGTTGCAAGAAGGTTGATCCAATCTTGGTCGCAGACAATGTGACTCGCCAATTTGGTGGTCTTACTGCGGTTAACGTAGACCACCTTGAGATCCCTCGCGGTCTAATCACCGCGCTAATCGGACCTAACGGTGCCGGTAAAACTACGATGTTCAACCTGTTGACCGGATTTGATAAACCAAACACCGGTACCTGGAACTTCGACGGTCAAGACCTAGCCGGCGTGGCACCATACAAGGTCGCTCGCATGGGAATGATTCGTACATTCCAGCTGACCAAGGCACTAAGCCTGTTGACGGTAATTGACAACATGCGTCTAGGTGCTCAAAACCAGCCAGGTGAAGGTTTGCTCCAGTCATTCCTGCGCCCAATCTGGAAAAAGCGTGAGATCGAAATCACCAAGCGTGCTGATGAACTTCTAGAGCGCTTCAAGCTAGATGCCAAGCGTGAAGATTATGCGGCTTCTCTTTCAGGTGGTCAGCGCAAGTTGCTAGAGATGGCGCGAGCCTTGATGAGCAAACCAAAGCTGGTGATGCTCGATGAGCCAATGGCTGGTGTGAACCCTGCGTTGACCCAGAGCCTGCTTGAACACATCAAGGGGCTAAAGAACGATGGCACCACAGTTCTCTTTGTTGAGCACGATATGCACATGGTGCGCAACATTTCTGACTGGGTAATCGTGATGGCCGAGGGCCGTATTGTTGCAGAGGGTCCACCGTCACAGGTAATGAAAGACCAAGCTGTTATCGATGCCTACCTAGGTGCTCACGCAGACACCGATCTAGGTACCGTTGCAATCAAGACCCTTAAGGCAGGTAAGTAAATATGGCTAAGGCAATTCCAGTAGTTGAAGCTAAAGACCTGCACGCAGGTTACCTACCTGGCATCAACATTCTCAACGGATGTTCACTGACTGCCAATAAAGGCGAGTTGATTGGCATCATCGGGCCTAACGGTGCCGGCAAGTCAACCTTGCTAAAGGCAATCTTTGGTCAGGTGAATGTGCGCAGTGGAAACATCTTGCTAAATGGTGAAGACATCACCGGGCTCAAGGCAAATAAGTTGGTTGAAAAGGGCGTAGCTTTTGTGCCGCAGACAAACAACGTTTTCCCTAGCTTGACCATCGAAGAGAACCTTGAGATGGGTGCGTTCCAGAATCCAAAGGCTTTCAAAGAGCGCTTTGAATTCGTGACCAGCATTTTTCCTGACCTAGCTACCCGCCGCGCACAAAAGGCCGGGTCCCTTTCCGGTGGTGAGCGCCAGATGGTAGCTATGGGTCGCGCACTTATGGTTGACCCTTCTGTGCTCCTTTTAGATGAGCCATCAGCGGGTTTGTCTCCGGTTCGTCAGGACGAGGCTTTCCTGCGGGTTCGTGAAGTAAACAAGGCGGGCGTAACCGTGGTTATGGTTGAGCAAAACGCACGCCGTTGCTTGCAGATCTGTGACCGCGCCTACGTTCTTGACCAGGGTAAGGATGCCCACACCGGTACCGGACGTGAGCTACTAACCGACCCTAAGATGATCAAGCTCTACCTTGGCGACCTAGCCGAACAAAAGTAGGCCAGAACAAAAATCAAGTTCGCCAGACAAACATCGTAACGACGAAACCCCCGAGCAGTGCTCGGGGGTTTCGCTTTGAACTAGTTATTACTTAACAGTGTTACCAGCAACAACCTTGACTAGGTTGTCTGAGTACTGTCCCTTTGAGTTGAAGCGGTAGATACCGATGAATGCACCGGTTGGGTCACCGTTCTTGTCAAATTCAACTGGACCTGAAACACCGTCGTAGTTGACCTTCTTGCCAGCCTTTAGCGCTGCTAGAGCTGCCTTGAAGCTTGTGACCTTGGTTTTACCAGGACCGGTTAGTGAGATGTTGGTGATCTCCTTCTTTACACCTGGGCCTGATGCGTCCTTTGCAGCCTGCGCAGCAATTGCTGCTAGCAATACTGCATCGTAGGTCTCAGCACCGTATGAGAACTCAGTTAGAGTCTTGCCGGTCTTAGCCTTGTAAACAGCTGCAAGCTTTGCCTTGAAGCCAGATGATAGAGCCTTACCAGGAAGAGTTCCCTTTGCACCGTTTAGGTATGAAGCGAATGACTCCTTTGAGTAGTCAGCAAGGTTTCCATCAACGAAGTAGATGTTTGAACCGTTGTAACCCTTAGCCTTCAGAGCAGGAATCGCCTTGTAAGCCTCGTTATATGACACAAGAAGAATTGCATCTGGGTCATCTGCAAGAGCCTTGTCCACGATCGAAGCGAAGTTTGTTTCGTTCTCTGGGAATTCGTAGGTCTTTACAGTTGCCTTACCCTTTGTAAGAGTCGCAGCAGCAACATCCTTTAGTCCCTTACCGTATGAGGTTCCCTGGTAAATGATTGCTACGTTCTTTGCAGCATCCTGAAGGATCTGGTTAGCAACAATCTTTCCCTGAAGTAGGTCAGATGGAGCAGTACGGAAGTAGTAGCCGCCGTCTTTCCAGGTTGAAAGGTCAGGTGCAGTGTTTGACATTGAGATCTGAACAACCTTTGCACCGGTGATCTTGTTGATGATGCTTCGGGTTACACCTGAGGCTGCAGCACCAATAACAACGTCAACCTTGTTAGCCAAGTGCTTGGTTGCTGACTGGTCAGCGATGCTTAGAGTGTCACCGTCACCTGAGTCAAGAATGCTTAGTGAAACCTTCTTGCCAAGAACTCCACCGGCAGCGTTGATCTCGTCAACAGCCATGTGCAGACCTGCAATTTCAGGTGGTGAAAGGAATGAAAGGGCACCAGTCAGTGGAATGATCGCACCGATCTTTAGTTCTGAGTCTGCAGCCTGAGCTGGCAGAGCTGTACCGATTGCAAGGGCGATTGCAGAGAAACCTGCAACTGCTCCAAGCGCGCGGCGCTTTGAAACGTTGTTCATAAGAACTCCTATTTATTACTCCATGGAACGCACCGCGTCTATGCGGAACGTGAGAATTAGCCTAATCATTTATTGGGGACAATGAAAATTTTTATGTAACAAAAAGGGGGACCCAGCGTAAAGATTAGGTTACGAATTTATAACGGCAACTTCGACGGCCGGCTTGGCTGCGGCCCGGTTTCTGCGGAGGGCATCAAAAATAAGCACGGCCAGCCCTATCCAGACCAGCCCAAAACCAATCCATCGGGCTGTGGGCATTGGCTCCCCCAGCACGAACAGGGCAAGACAGAACTGCAGCACCGGGGTTGTGTATTGAATGAAACCTAGAAAGCGCAGCGGAAGCAATTGGGCCGCAGTGCCAAACATGATTAGCGGAACAGCGGTAAGCACACCAAAGAAAATCAGGCCCACGGTTCCCCAGAAACCCACATTGCCAAACTGAATGCCGCCACCAGTTGTTCCGGCGGTCGCGGCGATGATCGCAAATTGCACACCGGCCAGCGGAAGCAGCATGCCGGCTTCCATGGCAAATGAATTCACTGCGGTGACTCGGCCACCAAGTTTGTTCTTGGCCAGACCATAAATGCCAAATGACCCGGCAAGGATCAGTGCAATCCAAGGTGGCTGACCGTAATCAAAGGTCAGCACGATTACCGCCACCGCACCAAAGGCCGTCGCCACCCACTGAGCCCGGCTGAGTTTTTCGCCAAGAAAAAGAACCGCCAGCAAAATGGTGACCAGCGGATTTATGAAGTAACCCAGAGCGGTCTGAATAGTCTGCTGCGAAGCCACACCAATCACGTAGGCAATCCAATTGGTGGCAATAAACACCGTGGCCAGCGCCATCCACTTCATCAGGTTCTTATCTTTTAGAACACCGATAATCGCCGGCCAGCTGCGAGTCATTGTGGTGAGCAGAGCGGCCACTAGAAAGCCAAAGACAATTCGCCAGGTAACGATTTCTAGCGGCGAAGCAAAAGCCAGCATGGTGATGATTAGTGGAAAGCTGCCCCAGATTAGATAGGCGCCAAAACCAAAGAAAAGACCCCGACCGAAGCCGGGGTCTTTTTTGTTGTTCATGAGAACGACTTTAGCGAACTACTACCGCCAAAACGTCGCGTGCTGAAAGTACTAGGTACTCCTCGCCGTTGAACTTAAGCTCGGTGCCACCGTACTTTGAGAAGATGACCTTGTCGCCAACTGCTACGTCAACAGGAATGCGAACACCCTTGTCGTCTACGCGGCCAGGACCAACAGCGATTACTTCTGCTTCCTGTGGCTTTTCCTTGGCGGTGTCTGGAATTACCAGACCCGATGCAGTTACCTGCTCAGCCTCTACTGGGCGAACAACGATGCGATCTTCAAGCGGCTTGATTGAAACCGACATAGTAACCTCTCCTTTTATTGCGGGGTTTGTGTCTCAATGTTAGCACTCGACAGCCAAGAGTGCTAAATTCCATTTTGCCCTATTGGGCGCGCTATAAATAGGTAGCCTGTCCTAATGGAACGCCAAGACTTTATTCGCCTGCTCTCCCCAGAGGGTCAGGAGCTCTTGGCGAAGGTCGGCCCGCTCGAAGCCAAGGCCGATGTGGTCAAACTGGTTTCCAGCCTCAGAGCCCAGGGCAACGATGCCGCTTTGGTGGCGGCCGTACTTACCCAGGCTAAGTTGCGGCGCCGGGCCGCAGTTAAATTTGGCCCCTTTGCCGAGCGGATGATCTTTACAGAGGCCGGCCTTGAGCAGGCCTCCAGACTCAGCGTGGCTGCCCTGCACGCCAATCGATTCCGACAGGCTGGCCTCAAAACTGTCGCCGACCTGGGTTGCGGTATCGGTGCTGAATCAATGGCGCTGGCCAGCCTTGACATCAACGTAAAGGCCTTCGAAATTGACGAGGTCACCGCCGCGGTTGCCACCTACAACTTGGCTCCCTTTGAGAACGCCTTCGTAGAGCAGGCTGATGTCACCACAGTTGACCTGTCAAAATTTGACGGGCTGTTTTTTGATCCGGCTCGGCGTGAGCTTGGCGGCCCAGCTCGCGAGCGCGCAACTCGCAAGTTTGACCCGGCGGCCTTCTCGCCAAGCTTCGACTTTGTCATGCAGGCTGCCGCTCAGAAACCCACCGGCGTAAAGTTTGGCCCGGGTCACCCGCACGAGGCAATCCCAGACGATGCCGAGGCGCAGTGGGTATCGGTGGATGGGGACCTGGTGGAACTTGGTCTGTGGTTTGGATCGGTGGCTAGGCCCGGAGTAAAGCGTTCGGCCCTGCTGATCAGCGGCAACAGCAGGCACGAAATCATCAGTCACTCCGCGGAACGTCTGGATGCCCCGATAGCCGAGCTAGGTGATTTTGTTTACGAACCCGATAACGCGGTCGTGCGCTCACATCTGATTGGCCAACTAGCCGAGCAAATTGAGGCGCACCTGTTCGCTCCGGAGATTGCCTACCTCACCAGCGACAAGGAAATAACATCGCCCTGGCTCAAGGGCTACCGGGTCATCGACAACCTGGTCTTTGACCGCAAGAAACTAAAAGCTTATTTACGCGAACGTGGCATCGGAGTTTTGGAGATCAAAAAACGCGGCAGCGATATCGTGCCCGAGCAATTGCGCAGGGAGCTGGCGCTTAAAGGTGAAGGCGCCGCCACCCTGATCGTGACCAGGGTGGGCGACGCCCACAGAGTGTTGGTTGCCGAGGCGATAGGGAAACCTCAGATTCCAAACTCTAAGTTCTAGTGACTTTTACCAATTAGAGAAACTAGAAATAGGTATAACCGTTAGCTGTTGTCCATCATTCCCGGCAGCTTTGGGCCCATGTGGTCCATGTCCCAGCCACCGCGCATGCCATCCATGTCGCCATAGCCGTTCTTTGCTGCCCAGAACATGAATACTGTCCAGAAGACAGAACCCAGGATCCACAGGGCAATAGACACGTAGCCAAGAATTACGCCTGAGAGAGCAAGCGCGCGACCGTTTTCTCCGGTTCGCTTAATCTGAGCCAGTGAAATGTGCCCGGTGATAATTGCTGCCACAACACCAAAGCCGGTGAGTGCGGAAGCAAGAGACACTACTGAGAGTGTGTTGAGTTTGGTGAAATCGTATTTGTCCTTCTGCGGGACTGCATCTGTTTTAGCCATGCCCATAGTTGAACACCGATGGCTGGGAGTCCCCTGTGAGCAGCCTGTGTGTCACGTGTCAGAAATTGCTGTGACCTAGAGCGTCTGAACTGTGGTGACCGGCAGGGTTGAGTCCGAGCCAAAGTGCAGGCTAGAGGGTGCTCGGCCGGCCATGATCAGTTGGGCGCCAAGGGCGGCAATCATTGCTCCGTTATCGGTGCACAGACTTAGCGCTGGAATTCTGAGTTCAATGCCGTGCGCATCACAGCGCTCCTGAGCCAGTTCGCGCAAACGCTTATTGGCCACTACCCCGCCGCCTAGAAGCAGGCGCGGCACCTTGTGATCTAGGCAAGCGTTGACGGCCTTGGTAACCAACACATCTGCAACCGCCTCACGGAATGACGCCGCGATGTCAGCCACGTTGATTGGCTCGTCTTTGGTTTCGGCAACTTCTACCCAGCGGGCAACCGCGGTTTTCAAACCGGAGAAAGAAAAGTCGTAGCGGTGCTTTTCCATATCTTTTGGCAACGACAGGCCACGCGGGAAACGAATTGCTTTTGGATCGCCACCGATAGCAGCCTTGTCAATTTCTGGTCCGCCCGGATATTTCAAACGTAGAACGCGGGCGACTTTGTCGAAGGCCTCGCCCGCGGCATCGTCAATTGTTTCACCAAGCAGCTCAACATCGTTGATTAAATCGCGTACCAAGAGAAGTGAGGTGTGCCCACCACTAACCAAGAGCGCAACCGTAGGGGTTTGCAATTCACCGCGCTCAAGAATGTCAACCCCAACGTGACCAACCAAGTGATTGACCGCGTAAATAGGTTTTTCGATTGCCACGCTCAAAGCTTTTGCCGCACCAATTCCAACCATCAGGGCACCACCAAGACCAGGGCCGTTGGTCACCGCAATTGCATCGATGTCTTTCAGAGAAAGATTTGCCTTCGCCAGCGCTTGATCAAGAGTTGGCTTTAGTGCCTCAAGGTGCGCGCGGGCGGCGATCTCTGGAACCACTCCACCAAATCGGGCATGCTCGTCCATCGATGAAGAAATGATGTTGGCCAGCAGGGTGTTGCCACGCACAATGCCAACGCCGGTTTCATCGCAAGATGTCTCGATTCCCAAGACCACTGGTTCGCGGCCGATCGATGTCTTGGCAAATTGCAAACGCATTACCCAGGCGTCAACGTCATCTGGTTGGTAATAGCGCTTGCGGGTATCGATGTGTTCAAAACCAAGTGCTAGGTAAAGTTTTTGCGCTGCCGGATTGTCGGCGCGCACCTCAAGAAAAATTTCTTGAGTGTGTAGGCGGCGGGCCTCTTTTAGCAGCTCAAGCATTAGCGCCTTGCCGATTCCTTGACCGCGCGCAGCCTGGCTCACCGCGATGGTCTGAATATCTGCCTGGTCGTTGCCCGGAATCTTGCTTAGCCCGGCGAAGCCGATTAGTTTGCCCTGGTCTGTTGGGCCTTCAAAGGCGGCTAGATAGTAGGTGTGGTGGGCAACCACTTCAAAGTGCATGGTATCTGCATCCCAGGCATCATTGCCAAAGCAGGCGTTTTCAAGTTCCATGATTGCGTCAAGGTCTTGATCGTTAGCCTCGCGAATTTTGTAATTTGGATTGCTAGTTGAGCTGGTCATCCGGAAACCCGCTTTCCAAACTCACGCAAATCCTTAGGGGCCACCGCGTCTGCCTCACGAAGGTAAAGTGCGCTCACACTTTGCGAGGCTGTGCCATCAAGCAGTTGCGACTCAAAAACTTTGCCAAGGTCTGCTGCATTAATTTTGAGGTCAGTTCGCTGAAATTCTTTTCCTGCCAGTAGTTCTTCCAGTGCGGCCGGCTTTGCCACTGCTGGTCCCTCAACCAGGATTGGTGCTCCAGATTTTGACAGACCCGAGTACAGCGCCCAGTAAACCTCGCTGCGGCGAGCATCGGCGGTGACTAACAACGGTTTGGTAGTTGCACCCGGTGCAACGCCAAGTTTGTTGAACGCGGCAAGGGCAATTGCGTCAAGGCTGGTGACTCCCCAGAGTTTTGCACCCACACCCTCGGCAAACATCAGCGCTGCAGCAATTCCAATGCGCAAGCCTGTGAACGGGGCAGGGCCGCGGCCAACCACAACATTTGAAATTCTGCTGGGATTAATCTCAGCAGCGGAAATAGCCTGAGCGATTGCATCACCGATGCGCTCAGCGTGTTTCATGTTCTCGTCAAAGTGAATTTCGCTGCGAGTTTCATCTCCCTGAAGCAC
>JACCDI011108653.1_pt1 | contig 21329 bp, 22 predicted proteins | sample 7442791 | NCBI WGS metagenome assembly JACCDI01 (sample SAMN15323434, study PRJNA562643) | freshwater metagenome | isolation source: river surface water | place: USA:Blue River Watershed | collected 2017-08-15
ACCAACTACCAACTACCAACTACCAACTACCAACTACCAACTACCAACTACCAACTACCAACTACCAACTACCAACTACCAACTACCAACTACCTACTCATATCTTAACGCTTCCACAGGATCTAATTTAGCCGCTTTTAGGGCAGGTACCAATCCGGAAATAATGGTAACTACTATAGTTGTAATAACGGTAGCAATTATAGCTAACCAAGGTGTGCTGAATGAAAATTCCAGTAACGAGGCAATTAAGTAGCCTGTTCCTATTCCTAAAATTAAGCCCAATAACCCGCCCAATTGACTAATTACAAAGGTTTCGGTTAAAAATTGCCATCCAATGGTGGAGCGTTTAGCACCTAATGATTTTCGAACTCCAATTTCTCTTGTGCGCTCGGTTACCGATACCAACATAATATTGGTTAAAGCAATGGTAGAGCCAAAAACAGTCAGTAAACCAATCACCCAAGCAATAACACTTAAAAAGGCAACTTGATCGAGTAGGGTGCGACGTAAATCATCACTACGTTCAATACCAAAATTGTCTTTTTCAACCGGACTCAATTTGCGCACACGACGCATCGTCATTTTAGCATCGTCTACCGCTTCATTCAATAGCGCTTCGTTGTTTACCATGACATCCAAATCGTAATTGATGTTTGGAGCCGAAAAGAGTGATCGTGCGACTTGTGTAGGAATTAATACGCGTAAATCCTGACTGTTGCCAAAAGTGGAACCTTTTTCTTTTAAAACACCGATGACTTTAAATTTGGCGCCTCGAATCGAAATGGTTTTATCAATGGGGTTTAAATTAGCAAACAACCCTTTTTCAAAATCAGATCCTAGTACACAAACATAGTTGTTGTTGGCTACGTCAAATGAATTCATGTTTCGGCCTTTGACCACTTCTAAACCTTTATTGGGACAAAAATTTTCATCAATACCAACTACAGTAATTTCTGGATCGGTTTTCTTGTCTTGGTATTTTACTTCAATAGCAGAGCCGGCTGTAAACGAAAGTGAGGTAGTGGTAAAAGGAAAATTATATTTGTCTTGGAATGCTTTTGCTTGTGGGTAACTAATGATAGGATTTACCCGTTGATCGGCATCATTTTGATTGATTTCAGCAGAAAAATCATACTGACTAATGGAAAAAGTATTAGCGCCCATAGAGGCAAAATTGGTCAATAATGAATTTTCTAAAGCCGTAACAAGGGTTAAAACTCCGACTAAAGCCCAAATTCCAATGGCAATAATTAATACCGTTAGGGAAGTACGCAGTGCCTGACTTTTTATCGAGTCAAGTGCTATTTTTGTATTTTCTTTGAATAATCCGATCATGAATATAAGACTACAAATAATTTATTTTGTTACATTAAAAAAGTAATTAGTAAAAAGTGATTAGTAATTGGTCGTATTATTTTTTGAAGTCAGTAATATATCCGATATTTGCACCACTAAAGAAATGAATTGTAGTATCGACTTATTTTCAATTGACACATTAGAAAAATGGCACAAAAACCAAGTATACCTAAAGGAACCCGTGATTTTTCGCCTGCAGAAGTAGCAAAGCGCAATTATATTTTCACAACGATAAAAACCAATTTTGAGAAATTTGGTTTTCAACCTATTGAAACACCTTCGTTTGAAAATTCGGAAACCTTGATGGGAAAATACGGTGAAGAAGGGGATCGTTTGATTTTTAAAATTTTGAATTCGGGAGATTATTTGGATAAAGTTCCGCAAGAAGAATTACAAGCTATAAATTACAAACAATTAACCGGTAAAATTTCGGAGAAAGCCCTTCGTTATGATTTAACGGTTCCGTTTGCGCGTTATGTGGTACAACACCAAAACGAAATTGAATTTCCGTTCAAGCGTTACCAAATTCAACCCGTTTGGCGTGCCGATCGTCCTCAAAAAGGCCGTTTTAGAGAGTTTTATCAGTGTGATGCCGATGTGGTGGGTTCGAATTCGCTATGGCAAGAAGTAGAATTGGTGCAATTGTACGATGCTGTTTTTAGTCAGTTAGGTTTAGGAGGTGTAACCATAAAAATCAACAACCGTAAGATTTTATCAGGAATTGCTGAGGTTATTGGTGCTTCTGATAAATTGATTGATTTTACGGTGGCTCTTGATAAATTAGACAAAATAGGGGAGGATGGCGTTAAAAAAGAAATGTTGGAAAAAGGTATTTCGCCATCGGCTATCGAAAAAGTGCAACCTTTGTTTCATTTTACCGGGACAATTAATGAAAAAATAGAAAAATTAGCCCTTTTGTTGACCAATTCCGAAGAAGGAAAAAAAGGCGTAGCAGAATTGCAATTCATTTGTGATCAGGTTTCGGCTTTAGGATTACAAACTGCATTTTTGGATTTGGATGTAACCTTAGCACGTGGCTTAAATTATTATACGGGTGCCATTTTTGAAGTAGCTGCTCCTGAAGGTATTGCCATGGGGTCTATAGGTGGTGGTGGTCGTTATGATGATTTGACTGGGATTTTCGGATTGAAAAACATGTCGGGTGTGGGGATTTCTTTCGGATTAGATCGCATCGCCTTAGTAATGGAAGAAGTTGGTTTGTTTCCCGAAACGGTGTTAGCGACGTCAAAAGCTTTGTTCTTGAACTTTGGTGACCGTGAAGCTTTATATGCGATGCAAGCTATTGCTGCGCTTCGTCAAAAAGGCATCAAGGTGGAGTTGTATCCCGATGCTGCAAAAATTGACAAACAATTCAAACATGCCGACCGAAGAGGAATTCCTTTTGCAGTACTGGTAGGAGCTTCCGAAATGGAACGTATGGAATATGGATTAAAAAACTTACAAACCGGTGAACAACAAAAGGTAGATTTGGCTACTTTAGTTGCATTGCTTTCCTAAATTAAGTGCGAACTTTGCTAAATTCCGACTAAGCGGTTATTGTAATAGTATGAATGTCGACGACGAAGCAAAAAAAGTAATTTGGTCTTTACAAAACAATATGCGTTCAGAAAAGGAACGGAATGTATTTGCTCCCAAAGGAAAAAAAACGTTTAACAAAAATGTAATATATGGTGTTTCGGCTGTAGGAATATCACTATCGATAAGTTTTATTTTATCTCAATTTACAACACAATCCACCGATTTTTGTTTTTTACTTGAAACCTACTGCTACAATTCGATTGAACATCCAATAGCTTATACGTTTTATATTTTCATAAATCTTTGGATACTCATTTTAGGAGTTGGAATCGCTTATTTGATTGGAAAAAAATTAGGCAATCGATTTGAATTATAGCTTTATCCGTTTTTAAAAATTTCCTTCACCGCTGCCTCATAATTTTTACTGTTTCCGGCTTTTTTTATTTTTTTAAACGTTTTCTGTGGATTGGCAAACGATTCTGAAAAGTATTCCCAAAACCCTAGCATTTTCATGCGAATAGGCGTAGGACCCGATAAATAGGCATCGTAATCGTGGTATATAGTGTCGTGAAAAGCTTCAAATATTTCCAATTTATTTTCGGGATATGCTGTCGTGTTGTTTTTGATCATCGAAGGCAAAAATGGATTGGCAATTAAACCTCTTCCGATCATCCAGTGGTCAATAGAAGGGAAGCGTTCTTGCATCATTCTAAACTTTTCAACTGAAGTGATATCTCCGTTGTAATAAATTTTCTGTTTGGAAGTATCTAAACATTTTTGAAACGAATCTAAATCGACGCCGCCTTTGTAGAGTTGTTTTCCAATGCGGGCATGAATGGCAATATTTTTAATAGGATATTGCTCTAAAATAGGGAAAACGTCTAAAATTTCGGTTGGATTTTCATAACCCATGCGCATTTTCATCGAAACAATAATATCAGTTTCAGTATGAACGCGCTTTAAAATATGTTCGATTTGCGAAGTATTACTAATTAAACCTGAACCCATGCCGCACTTTGCTACCATAGGATAAGGACAGCCTAAATTCCAATTTAGTTCGTTGTAACCCAGTTGCTGCACATATTTGGCTACAAATAAAAATTCTTCGGCATCATTGGTTATTATTTGTGGGATAACTTCGAGTGTGGTGTTGTTTTCGGGAAGGATATCACGCTCATACGAACCTTTTATAACCAATTTACCATTTAGTTTGATGTAGGGTGAATAGAAGGTATCGATGCCTCCAAAATGCTGTTGGAAAGCATTGCGAAATCTAAAATCGGTAAATCCTTGAAGCGGTGAAGAAAGTAAAGTTAGGCTCATGCTACAAAGATAGTAGATATATTTTATTGTTTTCGGTAATTTATTGTACCAATTCAATAGTATCGATCCGGAGTTCAAACGATTCATTTTTCTTGTTTCCGATTAAAAACACTAGCTCTTCTATCGTCTCTTTGTTAAAATTTGGCAGGTCTAAGGTTTGTCCTCTAAAAGAAGGATATAAATCATTTAAATCGAGTAGGACAGTTTCCCATTCTCCAGTCGTTTTGAAAGTTGTAATGTATGAAAAGTAAGCGTTCTTATCCGCTTTAATTCGGAATTGGTAAGCTTTGCCATCTCCTTTTAATCGAATGGCAACTTTTGTGAAGTTGTTAATGCTCTTTCGCTTCAATTGGTAGCGAACCGATGAAAATCCACCATTATTTGCAGTAGAAACATCGCCAAAGAAAACACCATTTCCATTTTCATCGATTTTGAATTTACCATACGAACGTCCGCCCATAACAGTGTCATCTATGATTTGCCATTCTTTAGCATTGGTATTTTTGTTGAAATCAAAAAGTAAACCTTCATTCATGGAGATTGGAAACAGCAGTAGTAAAAATAGTAATTTCATGATTTTATTGTAAATGTAACTATTTTTCCATGCAACGCTAACATTTTAGCAAAGTGTTAAGAAGCGTTTATTTTAAAATGAAGTACTAGTAAAAAAAAAAACGCATTACTATGAATAATCCGTTTTTATATTTGATAAATTCTGTAGCGAGGACGGGAGTTGAACCCGTGACCTCAGGGTTATGAATCCTGCGCTCTAACCAACTGAGCTACCTCGCCAAAAGTGGTCTTACATCCTGTTTGAATGCGGGTGCAAATATAAAACTATTTATATTCTTTGCAAATATTATTTTGCAAATAAATTAAAATCTTTTTTTGTATTTTCAATTAATTCTCTATATATTTCGCTTTTAAAAACCATAGCCATGAGTGTAAAAGTAAAATACGAATTAGAATTCCCAATACAGTCTTCGCCACAATTATTGTATCAATATATCTCGACTCCTTCAGGATTATCTGAGTGGTTTGCAGACAATGTGAATTCGAGAGGTGAATATTTTACATTCATATGGAATGATTCAGAAGAAAAAGCGAGGTTGGCTTCCAAAAAGTCGGGCGAACGCATTAAATTCAAGTGGATGGATGATACGGATAGTGAAACCGATTATTTTTTCGAATTGAAAATTATGGAAGATGAAATTACCAAAGATGTTTCAATCATGATTACCGATTTTGCTTTTGAAGATGAATTGGAAGAGTCAAAATTACTTTGGGAAAACCAAATTTCCGATTTAAAACATATCCTAGGTTCTGTTTAATTTCATTTTAATGAAGTATATTTGTCCCGATTTAATCGGGATTTTTTTATGGTAAATTATAACGGAACAATTCAGGAAAATAGTGCGGTTTTTGTAGAATCCAATCGTGGATTTTTAGTTGGTGATGCCGTTTTTGAAACCATCAAAGTGGTCAATAAACAAGTGTTGTTTTTGGAAGATCATTATTTCAGACTCATGGCTACCATGCGGATTTGTCGAATGGAAATTCCGATGCTTTTTACTATGGAATATGTTGAAGCACAAATTCTCCAATTGATTGAAGTGCTTCCTGCCTCCGCTGCCTTTCGCGTGCGTTTTTCTGTTTTTAGAACCGGAGGGGGTTTTTATGCGCCTCTTTCTAACGAAGTTGCTTTTGTGGTAAACGCAATGCCCCTGGAAAAAGCGAAATATACTATTGAAAAGCCAATTTATGAAGTTGAATTGTACAAAGATTTTCACGTTTCTACACAGTTGCTATCTACTTTAAAAACCAACAATAAACTCTTGCAGGTTGTAGGTTCTGTTTTTGCAAAAGAAAACGGTTATGATAATTGCTTGGTGCTCAACGAAGAAAAAAACATTGTTGAAGCCTTACAAAATAACATTTTCATGAAAATGGGAAATGTTATTAGTACGCCACCTGTTTCGCAAGGATGTGTCAATGGTATCATGCGCAAACAAGTCCTTGCCATACTTTCAAAAATGGAAGGATATCAAGTGATCGAAACGAATATTTCACCTTTTGATTTGCAAAAAGCAGATGAATTATTTCTTACCAATGTCATATCGGGCATTCAGCCCATTACGCAATATCGTAAAAAAACGTATGCTATTGATTTTTCTACAGCAGTAGTCGCACAATTAAACGTTAGTTTACAGCTTAATTGAGTGTTGGGTTTTCGGGTGCATTAGAAAACAATACATATTCGCCGCCTTGTTCCATGATTTTCTCCTTCCAAAAATGAAGGCTCGACTTGGACAACAATTGTTCTTTAAGTGTGTTTTCGGTAACAATCCAGGCTTTTTCTTCTAATTCGGCCTCTAGTTGGTCAACACCCCAGCCGCTATACCCTAAAAAGAAACGAATGTGTTCTTTTGAGATCTTTTTCTCATTGATCAATTGTTTGGTCACTTCAAAATCACCTCCCCAATAAATACCATTCGAAATTTCGATACTGTTGGGAATAATAGTGGGAATGGTATGGATAAAATATAAATTATCTTGTTCTACTGGTCCGCCGTTATATATTTCAAACGAGGCATCAATATCATCTATCAAATCATTAATCGAATATTGAAGCGGTTTGTTTAAGATAAAACCAATGGAGCCTTCTACAGCGTTATGCTCGGTGAGTAAGAGTACCGAACGATTGAATGAAAAATCGCCTAATAAGGTAGGTTCAGCAATTAGCAACTGTCCTTTTTGTAGTATGATCGATTTCATAAGCTGTAGGTTTATGTTATAAAGTTATCAAAATAAGACGAGAAATTCAAATAGCGTAAAAAAAAAGTCCCGATACTATCGGGACTTCTTGTTTTATAATCAAAAAAAATTATTTTTTGTTTACTGCTCCGTCTAATTCAGCACCAGCTTTGAATTTTACTACATTTTTAGCAGCAATTTTGATAGTTTTTCCTGTTTGAGGATTTCTACCATCTCTAGCAGCTCTTTTAGAAACTGACCAAGATCCGAAACCTACTAAAGAAACTCTTCCACCTTTGTTTAAAGTTCCTTCAACATTGCTTAAAAATGATTCTAAAGCTAATTTTGCAGCTGCTTTTGTAATACCAGCAGAAGCTGCCATTGCATCGATTAATTCTGATTTGTTCATGATAAAGTTATTTATAATTGGTTAAACTTAATTATTTGATAGCAAATTTAGCGGTATAATTGACCTACGCAAGTATTCCGGTTAAATTTTGGCTAAAATGTTGATAAAATAGGTCAAATGTTAATAACCTTAGTAATTTTAGCTTTTTTTACGTCTTTTTTCTAGTGTTTATAAGGCTTAGAGCGCCATTGCATTTTCAGAAAAAGTGTGCCCATTCAAGAGTTCGTGTGCCAGCATTTTTTTCTTCCCAGGAAATTGAAGTTGGGTTACTTTGAGCACCCCATCTTTTGTAGCAATTACAATCTCTTTTTTTGTAGTATAAATTGCGCCTATAGGTTTGCTTTCGGAATTGGCTTCAAAAGTAGCTGCATATAGTTTGACATTCCATTCTTGGTCGCCATCCTTAATGTAGGTCCAGGCCGCAGGATAGGGCGATAAACCACGTATCAAATTATTGATGGTATTTCCGTCTTGTGTCCAATCAATTTTACAATTGTCTTTGTTGAGTTTGTAGGCCGTTTTTACATTTGGGTTTTCAACTTGTATCGTAGTTGTGGCTTTATTGGTTTCAATTAAGGCTAATGTTTCAAGTACAGCTTCGCTACCCAGTAGCATGAGTCGGTCATGAAGTTCTCCAGCTGTTTCTTCTGCTCCAATTGCAATATTTTTGCTTAAAATCATGGCGCCGGTGTCAATTTTATCATCGATAAAAAATGTGGTAACACCCGATTGGGTTTCTCCATTGATAATGGCCCAATTGATAGGTGCTGCACCTCTGTATTCTGGCAGTAAAGACGCGTGTAAATTGAAGGTGCCCAGTTTTGGCATTTTCCAAACGACTTCAGGCAGCATTCTAAAGGCTACAACTACTTGTAAATTGGCTTGTAATTGTTTCAGTTCCGACAAAAAATCGGTGTCTTTTAAATTTGTGGGTTGAAGCAGGTGTAACTTTTTGGCAAGTGCATATTCTTTCACAGCACTAATGCTCACCTTTTGGCCACGACCAGCTGGTTTATCAGGAGCAGTAATAACGCCTACAATTTCGTAATTGCTGTTGTAAATGGTATCCAAAATCCCAACGGCAAAATCGGGGGTTCCCATAAATACAATTCTAAGTTTTTCCATGCTGAATATAATATTGATTGTACGAATTGATCGCAACTTTATGTTGTTCTAATAACAATTGTAGGGCAAAGATAATCGCTTCCGTTGAAATTTCTAGCCTTTCTTCAATTTCTCTAGACGTCAAAGGTCCCGCTTTTAATACCTCTTCAATTCGTACGGTAGTTTCTTTTGGATTATTTTTTTTGGGTGTCATGCAATACGAACAAATACCACAATCTTCTGTGTGTTTTTCTTCAAAATAGGCAAGGAGTAACTTGTTTTTACAATGGGTCGTATCGGAAATGTAGTGTACAACACTTTGAAATTGATCTTGCTTGAGTTGGTTTTGATGGACTAAAAATTTTGCAATTCTATTGATGGTTAAATCATCTTCTCTTGCTTCATTAAAAGTTAAGGTACTGTCGTTACTTTTTGCATGCAAAAGGATGCAATCGCTAGCGGCAAGTTGATGAATAACTTTTTCAACTTTTGCTTCAGAACAATTGGATTTTTTTGCAATGAGTGTGGGATTTACGACAGTTTCAACATCAAAAACTCCAGAATAGGTTCTTAGAATAGTGGTAATAATTGGTTCATCCTGCGGGTGTAAACTGCAATAGCGAAGGACTTCTTTACTCGGAATAATAAATTGAAGACTCATTTTTTCAGAGGATTCACTTTGAAACGTGAGTACACCTTGACGGTCTAAAAATTGCAAACTAGCAAAGGTTTTAAGGGTCGGAAATTGATACTGTACACAAAAATGATTCAAATTAAAGGCATAGCTTTCATTGAATCCATCTCCGTAAGCGATTTGAAAGTAATTGTTCAATTTCACATACACGTCTCTCACAAATTTTTTGTCCGGCAAAGTGGCAATAAATTGCTTTTTGGCCCATTCGATATCGGTAGCATTGGTGAGTACGATTCCAAAGGCTTTTTCGCCATTTCTCCCCGCTCTGCCCACTTCTTGATAATAGTTTTCGATGTTTTCGGGCAATTGGATATGGATCACAGTTTTTACATCGGGTTTGTCGATGCCCATGCCAAAGGCATTTGTGGCCACCATGACCTGTGCCTCGTTATTGAGCCACAATTTCATGTTTTTTTCCTTCTCTTTGTACGGAAGGCCTCCATGATAATAAGTGCTTTTGAAGCCTAATTGATTGAGGTGTTGTGCGGTTTCAATACACGATCTTCGGTTGCGCACATATATGATGGCCGACTGCGGATTTTTTGTAAGAATTTGTTGGATTTTATAATTTTTATCTTCGGTAACAATTACATGGTAGGCCAAATTTTCTCGAACAAAAGATTTGGTGAAAAAAGTGGGGTTATGGAGTGCTAAATGTTGGCAAATATCTTCTTGAACACGTTTTGTTGCAGTGGCAGTTAGCGCTAAAAATGGCGTTTTCGGAAATGAAGTTTTTAAGGTCGAAATTTTTAAATAGGCCGGCCTAAAGTCATGCCCCCATTGGCTCACACAATGTGCTTCGTCTATAGCGATTAAATTGATGGGCAATTGTTTCAAACGCTCAACGATCCAATCGTGTTGAAGACGCTCTGGTGAAAGGTATAGAAATTTATAATTCCCAAATTGGCAATTGTCTAATATATCAATGACTTCATCTTGTGAAATGCCTCCAGTTAAGGCAATGGCTTTGATGTTTTTCTGTTGTAAATTTTGCACTTGGTCTTTCATAAGTGCTACTAAAGGGGAAATAACCAAGCAAATTCCGTCCAATACCAGTGCCGGAATTTGAAAACAAACCGATTTTCCACCACCTGTAGGTAATAGTGCAAAGGTATCCTTGCCATCGAGAACCGACTGAATTATGTCCTCTTGAGGCGTTCTAAAACGATCGTGTTTCCAATATTTTTGAAGCAGTTGTAAGGGTTCAGACATGTGATATAGGCATTTAGAAGCACTAAAGTACGAAAAGTTTTATTTGGCGAGCTGATTTAGGATAAAATCAACACGATTTTCTACGGTATCTTTTGGTACGTCAACTATTGAATACCCATATTTTTCATAGGTTTCCATCAAATGTTCATGAATGAGTACTGCCTGTTCATAGTTTTCATAGCGTTCGGCATCGCTTATGTAGATTTCCTTCCAAGGCGGAAGCACAAATATGGTAGTATACACGTGGTCTTTGCAGGCTTGATCAAAAAAGGCGGGGTAGGCGTCACCGATATAGTTCATGTAGGCCAAAACATCCGGGATTCCACGGTCGAGAAAAACGATGGGAGCGGCTTCATTTTGTGCCGATAAAAATTGTTTTTTTCTTCCTTCTAAGAGTAGTTCGCTGAACAGTAACGGATTTTCAAGAAACAATTGCTCGATTCCTTGCTCTTGCGCCTCCTTGATTACCTCGCGTGAAATTTCAGGATAACAAGTATGCCCTTTCTCTTTGAGCGCCTCGATTAAGGTTGTTTTTCCCGAACTTGGTCCGCCAATTAAAACTACAATTTCTTTATTCATAAACTGAAATCTAAGGTACAAAAGTAAGTTTTTTTAAAAATCTAATCAACTTTTAAATTTTATAAGGGGTAACAATATAATTCTGAACATAAAAAAGTATATTTGCTTTTTAAAATCGATGAAGATGATGGATAAGAAAACAGAAGATTTCTACAGTAGATTGAAAGAAGAATTGTCAAACTCAACGCTTTGGCCTTCAGAGTATTTGTATAAATTTATTTTACCTTCATCCAATTCGGGTATAGCAAGAATTGAATCCGAATTTAATGACATGGGCGCTGTAATAACTACACAACAATCTAAAACGGGAAAATTTACCAGTGTTTCGATTAGTGTAACCATGCCAAGTGCACAAAGTGTTATCGATAAATATATTGCTGTTTCTGACATAGAGGGCATTATTTCATTATAAAATTATGATAGAAGAAGTAAGTTATTTAGAATACAATTCACAACGCAGTCATTTGATCATTCCAGAATATGGACGGCATTTGCAAAAATTAATTGATCAAGCGACTGCAATCGAAGAACGAGACGAGCGAAACAAAGCAGCAAGATATATTATTTCGGTGATGGGATCTTTGAATCCGCATTTGAGAGATGTGCCCGATTTTCAGCATAAATTATGGGATCAATTATTCATCATGTCCGATTTTAATTTGGATGTAGATTCACCTTATCCGATTCCTTCTAAAGATATATTAACGCAAAAACCCGATCGTTTAAACTATCCACAAAATTTCCCTAAATACCGTTTTTATGGAAACAACATCAAATACATGATTGATGTGGCGAACAGTTGGGAAGATAGTGAATTGAAAAACGCTTTGGTATTGGTGATTGCCAACCATATGAAAAAATGTTACTTGAGTTGGAACAAAGATACCGTAACCGACGAAGTAATTTTTGAGCACTTGATGGAACTTTCTGGAGGCAAGTTAAACCTTTCTAAGACCAATGAAGAGCTGTCGAATACGCAAGATTTAATGAAAGTGAATAAAAAGGTGTCCAATAAAACACAATTCGCTGCTAACAAGCCCGGTATTGTGAAAAAGAATTCCAACGGCAAAAATCATCTCAATAAAAATAATAAAAACACATTCAAAAAAAATAGTTAATCAGCATGGGAACATTTAAAATTGAAGGGGGTAAATCGTTAAAAGGAGAAATTACTCCTCAAGGTGCTAAAAATGAAGCTTTACAAGTTTTGTGCCCAGTATTACTAACGTCTGAAAAAGTTCGTGTAACGAATATTCCAGATATTATTGATGTCAATAAATTGATTACGCTACTCGGAAATTTGGGCGTAAAAATTCAAAAAAATGGTCCTGGTGATTATACTTTTCAAGCCGATGAAGTCAATGTGGATTATTTAAAAACCGAAGCGTTCAAAAAAGAGGGCGGAAGTTTGCGTGGTTCGATCATGATTGTGGGGCCGCTATTGGCTCGTTTTGGTTGTGGTTATATCCCAAAACCTGGAGGTGATAAAATCGGAAGAAGACGATTGGATACTCATTTTGAGGGTTTTATTAATTTGGGAGCTACTTTTAGATATGAAAGAGAAGACCATTTTTATGGTGTAGAAATAGACGGTAGATTAAAAGGAACCTACATGCTTTTAGATGAGGCTTCTGTAACCGGAACCGCAAACATAGTCATGGCAGCTGTATTGGCTGAAGGAACTACGACCATTTACAATGCGGCTTGTGAGCCTTATTTACAACAATTGTGTAAAATGTTGAACTCCATGGGAGCTAAGATCACAGGGGTAGGTTCAAATTTACTAACTATAGAAGGTGTAACCCAATTAGGTGGTTGCGAGCACCGTATTTTACCTGATATGGTTGAAATTGGTTCGTGGATCGGATTGGCCGCTATGACCAGAAGTGAAATTACCATTAAAAATGTCAGCTGGGATAATCTGGGGCAGATTCCTAATGTCTTCAGAAAACTTGGAATTACTTTAGAACGAAAAGGGGATGATATTTACATTCCAGCACACAAAGACGGTTATGAAATCAAGACCGACATCGACGGATCGATTCTAACGATTGCCGATGCACCATGGCCAGGGTTTACACCTGATTTGTTGAGTATTGTACTTGTTGTTTGTACCCAAGCTCATGGCGATGTGTTGATTCACCAAAAAATGTTTGAAAGTCGTTTGTTCTTTGTCGATAAATTGATTGACATGGGCGCAAAAATTATGTTGTGTGATCCGCATAGAGCAGTGGTTATGGGGCATAATTTCCAATCGCAACTCAAAGCAACTTCCATGAGTTCTCCCGATATACGCGCCGGAATTTCGCTTCTTATTGCAGCATTAACCGCTAAAGGAACCAGTACAATTCAAAACATTGAGCAAATCGATAGAGGTTATGAGCGCATAGACGAACGTCTTCGTGCCATTGGTGCCGATATTGTAAGAGTATAATTCAGTGTGCCGTGTTTCGTAATGCGTTGGTCGTAATCCAATCGTAATGTCGAACATGTAAAACTGTGATCACTGAATACGGAGAATGGAAACCTACATCATTATTTTTCTTTGTCTAGCTTCATTTGTAGCCGGATTTGTTGATGCAATTGTAGGAGGTGGTGGCTTAATTCAAACGCCCATAGCCTTGGTGCTTTTGCCCAATATTAGTATTGCATCTGTGATAGGAACCTTGAAAATCCCCGGATTTAGTGGAACAAGTATGGCGGCGTATCAGTATTTAAAAACAACAAAAGTTAATTGGCGCTTGTTTTTAATTATGGCTTTTGTGTCGTTCGGATTTGCTTATTTGGGTTCAAGTTTACTCAATATTATGCAAAATGATTTCATGAAACCGTTGCTTTTTTTGGTTTTGATTTTGTTGCTATTGTATACCTATTTCAAAAAAGATTTTGGACAGTTTCAAATCGAAAAATTGACGCACAAGCAAACCTACATTTACGGGATTGTTATTTGTGTTTTTTTAGGGTTTTATGACGGATTTATTGGTCCTGGAACCGGAAGTTTGTTGATAATGGCGTTTATTGCCATTTTAGGTTTTGATTTTTTACAAGCCAATATGTATGCAAAACTTGTTAATTTGGCTACTAATTTTGGTTCCATTACTTTATTTGTCCTGAAAGGAAAAATTATTTGGACAATCGCTATTCCCATGGCGCTATGCAATGTAACTGGGTCTTGGTTGGGCGCTCGGTTGGCGATTTCAAAAGGCAACGGCTTTATTCGAATTTTCTTTTTAATTGTTGTTGGAATTGCATTACTTCGTTTTGGATATGATGTGTTTTTAAAATAAAAAAGCACCTCATTGAGGTGCTTGTGTAGTCTTAAAATTTCAAGCCAAACATTACGCCATCTCCTTGAAAACCATTTTGATAACTTCTTACATAATCTATTCGTAAAAATCGAAACTTACCCCAACCCATATTGTTAAATCCTACGGTGAGTTCTTGATAAGGTTTAAAATTAGGAATATTAATTTGATGGAAGCCTCCTATTAAATTCCATTGCAATTTGTTCAACAACGGAATTTTATTCATTATGTATCCTTTAAAATTGTGTTCAATGTGTGTTTCTAGATAAGCATCATTTGTAGAGTGACTGTAATAAGGGAGTAAATTAAAAGCATTTAAAGAATTATTCATCAGATTAACATGGGTTTGGTTTCCGTTGAAATGCTTGTAATCTACAAATGATATATTTTCTGCATTAAAAAATTTCCCTGCTTTAAAGCGCAATCCAAAATCCCCTTTGTTCCCAATAGTTTTGGAATAATCTAGTGCAGCACTTATAAAATCATATTGATAGTTTGTATTGGTGCCCCCAAATGCTTTTTCATAGTTAACACTTAGAACCGGATAATTGTCATTTTGAATGGTAATTTTTCCGTCGGGGCGCGAGATGTATTTTTGTCCAAAACGGATTCGAGCGCCTAATTGTCCTTTCATAACGTGATGATTTTGAAACGGACTCGAGGTGTAATTCATAGGCTGTAATGGATCATTTGAAAAATAAACAGCATCATTTTTAATTAGTGTATAATCCGTATTGTTGAATAAAGCCCGGCGTTTTTCATACAGTACTCGTCCCGATACAAAGATTCCATTGGTCACTTCTCTTCCATAATTCATTTCGGCAAACTCTTTATTGTAAAGTTTCATGAAATTGTTCTTGAAAAACAAAGTACTAATCGTATTAATTGTACTGCTTATGGGTTCAGAATTGTTAAATTGATTGATACTGCTTCCGCCAGATACAGCTATGTAGGCATTGTTTTGGTTGTTAAAACGATGGTAAAGATTTGCATTTATACGAAGTCGATCTTCGGCAAAACCATAATTAAATGTGGAAGAAATGGACGTGTATTTTCCGTTTTCATCGTTCCATTTTCGATATGAAAAGCCGCTGTCTAAATTCCAACCTTGAACGGTATTAAAACTAGCTGAGCTCAAATTCATTAATCCTTGATAGTTGAAACTCCATTTTTTATAACTATTTCGGTACGTATAACCGGTTATTATTTTCAGAATTTTAAATCGATTCGTTTTGGCATCAATTGAATCCAAATAGGTGGCAGATTTTCTAATGGTTTGAATGCTGTCTTTTTTTGTGTAATTTTTCAACTCTTCAGTTGTCAAGGGTACCGGTCGTGCAGCGTTCCAAAAACTTTCTTCCTTTTTGTTCGCATTTTCGGCAAACGACACCACTTCTTTTCCAAATGTTTTTTTGTCAAAAGTTTCTTTAAAAACATAATTGCTAAAAACGTGTGTAAATTTTCCAGTGAATTTCATCCCAAAAATACCAGCACTAAAGTCCAAGGATTGAATGTTTTTGACCCAAATTTTTGAAGTTTCATTGTAACTGAAATTTTGAGTAAGTTTCATAGTTTCCAAAACAGGCTCTTGCATGCGGTATCCTTTGATGTCTAAATCGATCCCGTAAATGGCCCACGAATTTTCTACGATGTAAATATAGCCTTCAAAAACAGGTTCTTTATCGCGTTTGGGGGTTACTTTTATTTTATTGATGAATTGGTTTTTTTCATCAATAAAAGTATTTTCTAGTTTGTATTTGTAGTAATTAAAGGCATTGTCGGCGATTGGAGAAACCATGTTTATGCCAAATTCGACATAATTTTCATAAAAATCATAATTGGTATTCAAAGCAGTATTGTAACTAAAGCCGTTGTCGTCACCTGCAATTTTAGACGCAATTATTTTTTCTGTTAAGTTGTCGGGTTTTTCAAATTTTATTTTGGAAACCGTTTCCGATTGATAAAGGATACCGCTTCGGGTTGAATCTAAACTCCCATTTAAATCTCCATCTAAATCATTAATTTTAATTCCAATAATTTTAGTGGGAACATTTTTTACTCTAAAAATGCCTCTTGAATAAAAATCGGCTTCAAACTTATCGGTTTTTGCAGCATTCTTTTTACGAGATGCAATCGCTTGTTTGATGATTTCGTTGGTAGGATTTTCACCCGTATTGATGACCAATTCCTTTAGTTCATAATTTTCTTCAAGTAAAGTAATGTCTAACTGATAGGGCATTTTAACCGAAGCAATAAAGTGTTTTTGTGTTTTAAAACCCAAGTGCTGAAAAATAAGATGGATGTCTTTTTTTTCGTTGAGGTTTAATTCATAGTCGCCCAATTCGTTAGAAGTGGTGCCTATATAGGTGTTTTCAATATAAATATTTACGTAGGGCAGTGGTTTTCCTTTTTCGTCTTTGACGGTGCCTTTAATTTGGGCTAAACTGAGGAGCGAAAAACATAGTGTAAGGGTCAATAAGATTTTTTGCATAAGGTGTTAAGGAATTAGATTAGTAACTATAAAAAAGATTGAATGGCTAACTGATAACTGTTCAGACCAAAACCAATGATAACTCCTTTTGCATGGGGTGAAATAAAGGATTGGTGTCTGAAGGTTTCTCTGGAAAACGTATTGGATATGTGTACTTCTACAACAGGAGAAGTTATGGCTTTAATAGCATCGGCAATCCCGATAGACGTGTGGGTGTAGGCTCCTGCATTCAAAATAATACCCGAATGGCTAAAGCCAACTTCTTGAATTTTCGAAATGAGTTCGCCTTCAATATTGCTTTGGTAATAGCTTAATTCGATAGCCGGAAATTGTGCTTTAAGTTTCTCAAAATAGGATTCAAAAGTTTCAGTGCCATAAACATCCGTTTCTCGTGTTCCTAATAGGTTTAAGTTAGGGCCATTAATTATGAGTAATTTCATGGAGATATAATTGATTATAAATAAAGTTCAGCTTTTAATTCGTCAAGGTTTTTGTAAAATTAGAAAAAACCAATAAGTAAAGTTGATTTTTTAATAAAAGTTTGGCGAATTGGTGTGCAATTAAAAGCGGAAGAATGGTTCTTTTTGTAAGAAATGCTGTTTTTTGACTAAAAACAGGCGCAACTATAATGTTGGGTTTTGTTAATAACTTATTTTGCGTATTAGTTTTAAAGTACTGAAATATAATAATTTATATTTAAAAATAGTTTATTTATAATTTGTTCAAAACCTGTTGATAACTCAATTAATAATGTTGATAACTTGAAAAATAATATATAAATTTGACAGTATTAACTTTAAAATTAAACTAAACATGAAAAAAGTTTTATTTTCGGCAGCAGCCTTACTAGCTTTTGGCTTTGCAAATGCACAAAATAGAGAAAATGGGACCATTGAGTTAATTCCTCAAATTGGATCAGCAAGTTCAAATTATTATGGTGAAGAAACTTTAGATAACGGTACACTTTCTTCTGTTACATTTGGAGTTGGAGCTGATTATTATTTCAATGACAGATGGAGTTTGCGTTCAGGTTTACATTATCAAACTATGGGATCAAAAGTAGCGCCAGGTATTGAAGAAAAATTAAACTATTTAAGTGTACCGGTTAATGCAAATTGGCATTTTGGTTCTACTCGCAAATGGAATTTGAATTTTGGTCCTAGTTTTGGTGTATTAATGAATGCGGAAGCAAATGGAGAAGATATCAAAGACATGGCTAATGGATTTCAATTAGGACTAGCGTATGGTGTTGGTTATAAAATTGAAATAAATGAAAATTTCAGTATTTTGCTTGATTTCCAAGGAATGTCTGGACTTTCAGAAGTGCCTAAAGAAAGTGATTTTACCTTGAAAAATGCTTACAGTGCTTTCAATGTAGGTGGTGTGATTAAGTTGTAATATTTTATATTTTATAAAAATCCCGCATTCAGCGGGATTTTTTTATTACTTCAAATTTGCTACATTTGGCCTATGAGCAATTGGCAATCGTATATCAAAGAATATCAAAATTATTTAAAGTTGGAACGGGGTTTGTCGCAAAACACCATTGCCAATTATACGTTTGATGTTGAAAAATTGGTATTGTTTTTAACGCAAAAAGAAATCAGCTGTTCGCCCATCCAAATTTCGGAAGAGATCATCCAACAGTTTATTTATGAAATGGCTTCTCAGGTCAATCCAAGAAGTCAGTCGCGTTTAATTTCTGGCCTCAAGAGTTTTTTCAATTACCTCATTTTTGAAGACTACAGAAACGATACACCACTCGAATTGATAGAAGTGCCAAAGACCGGTCGTAAATTGCCGGATACGCTCGCTACCGATGAAATTGATGCACTAATACAGGCGATTGATCTTTCTACTCCAGAAGGGGAGCGCAACAAAGCCATGCTCGAAACTTTATACAGTTGTGGACTTCGGGTATCGGAATTGATAACACTCAAACTGTCCGACTTGTTTTTTGAGGAGGGATTTATCAAAATTACAGGGAAGGGAAATAAGCAGCGCTTCGTTCCTGTGGGAAAAACTACTATTAAATTGATTGGTTTATATGTGAATCAAGTACGCGTGCATTTGTCTGTTCAAAAAAGCTTTGAAGATACGTTGTTCTTGAACCGTCGTGGAAAACAATTAACTCGTGCCATGGTATTTACCATAATTAAAGATTTGGCGCTAAAAATTAATTTGAACAAAACAATTAGTCCGCATACCTTTCGGCATTCGTTTGCGACCCATTTGCTAGAAAATGGCGCCGATTTGCGTTCGATACAATTGATGTTGGGTCATGAGTCTATTACAACAACAGAAGTCTATATGCACTTGGATCGAAAATTTTTGTCGGAGGTATTGCACAATTACCATCCAAGGAAATAAAAAAAATCGTATTAAATTAATAATACGATTTTTTTATTGTGACAAATAGTCGATTTTATTTAGCAATATTTACAGCTCTTGTTTCTCGAATTACCGTAATTTTTACTTGGCCTGGATAGGTCATTTCGGTTTGTATTTTTTGAGAAATTTCAAATGATAAGTTGGAAGCAGCATCATCCGATACTTTTTCACTTTCAACAATCACACGCAATTCTCTACCGGCTTGAATAGCATAGGCATTTTTAACTCCGTTAAATCCAAAAGCTATATCTTCCAAATCTTTCAAACGTTGGATGTAAGAATCCAATACTTGACGTCTTGCGCCCGGTCTGGCTCCAGATATCGCATCACAAACTTGGATAATAGGAGAAATCAATGATTTCATTTCGATTTCATCGTGGTGTGCTCCAATGGCATTACAAACTTCTTCTTTTTCACCGTATTTCTCAGCCCATTGCATCCCTAAAATAGCGTGAGGCAATTCACTTTCAGTATCGGGCACTTTTCCAATATCGTGTAACAATCCAGCTCTTTTGGCTAGTTTAACATTCAAGCCTAATTCAGCGGCCATGATACCACATAACTTCGCTACTTCTCTTGAGTGTTGTAGTAAGTTTTGTCCGTATGATGAACGGTATTTCATTCGTCCTACGACCTTAATCAATTCAGGGTGTAATCCATGAATACCTAAATCAATAACCGTACGTTTTCCGGTTTCAATAATCTCTTCATCGATTTGTTTGGCAGTTTTAGCTACCACTTCTTCAATACGTGCTGGGTGAATACGGCCGTCGGTTACTAACTTGTGTAAAGCCAATCGGGCGATTTCTCTTCGAACAGGATCAAAACAAGAAAGAATGATAGCTTCGGGCGTGTCGTCTACAATGATTTCAACACCTGTTGCTGCTTCTAAGGCTCTAATGTTTCGGCCTTCACGACCAATAATACGACCTTTTACATCATCCGATTCAATGTTAAATACCGATACACAGTTTTCTACTGCTTCTTCGGTTCCTACGCGTTGAATGGTACTGATAATTACTTTTTTCGCTTCTTGATGCGCCGTCATTTTCGCTTCTTCCACTGTATCTTGGATGAAAGACATGGCGCTCGTTTTTGCTTCAGCTTTTAAACTTTCCACCAATTGGTTTTTAGCCTCTTCAGCCGATAAACCTGAAATGGTTTCCAATTGTTCTACTTGACTTTTGTGTAAGCGATCAATTTCTTGCTGTTTCTTTTCTAACACTTCAATTTTTGCAGTGTATTCAGTGATTTTAGCTTCTGCATCGTCGTTTACTTTTTTGGCTTTTGCCAATTCGTTCGAAATTTGAGATTCTTTATCTCGGGTTCTTTTTTCGGCTTCAGCTGTTTTTTTGTCGCGTGCAAGAATAACTTGTTCGTGTTCTGCTTTTAATTCTAAAAAGCGTTCTTTTGCTTGAAGAATTTTCTCTTTTTTAGTGGCTTCAGCTTCCACTTTGGCATCTTTTAAAATAGAGCTTGCTTCCTTTTTAGCGTTTTTTATTAAATTAGAAACGTTGCTTCTTTCTAAAAATTTTGCTCCGCCAAAACCGCCTCCAAGACCTGCCGCTAAGCCTATAACTATACTTACTATATCCATGGTATGTTTTAAAAAAATTATATAAAAAAAGCCTACATTAGCTGTTTGTATAAACTCGGTTATACAAGATTTAAGCTAACTCGCAGTTCAAACTTCCCACTAAAGGGCCTGTTATAGTTGCAAAGATTCACTCGTTTAAATTCTTAGTGTTGAGTTTATCAAATATATACTAATGTAGGCAGTATCGTATTTATGTTGTAAGAACGTATTTATTTTGCAAGTAACTCACTCAGTTTTTTATCTAGATTTTGCAATCTAACCATAGCGGTTTCACTAGTTTGAGAAGTGGTAATTTGTTTTTGTTCTACTTGTGCAGCAAATTGTAGTGCACACATGGCTAAAACATCTTGTTTGTCTCTTACGGCATAGCTTTGCTCGAACTGTTTAATCATGGCATCAATTTTTTTAGAAGCACTTCTAAGGCCTTCTTCTTGCGAGGGTTCCACTGTTAATGGATACACTCGGTCTGCAATTGATATTTTAATTTTTAGTTTCTCACTCATGTGCTTTCTAATCAGAAAGTTGGGCTATACAATAATCGATTTCTCGAATTAATGAATTTATTTTGAGTTTTG
>JACCDI011675811.1_pt1 | contig 21321 bp, 10 predicted proteins | sample 7442791 | NCBI WGS metagenome assembly JACCDI01 (sample SAMN15323434, study PRJNA562643) | freshwater metagenome | isolation source: river surface water | place: USA:Blue River Watershed | collected 2017-08-15
TGCTGATAAAAAGGTCGGCACTGTTTTTGTTAGCTATATTGCTGCGTTCGCTTAATTCAATAAATTTGTCTGTTTTACGAGTATATACCACCTTAACATCTTTCAAGCTATCTTCAATGAGCTTGCCTAGTTTTAAGGCAATAGACAAAGTTACTTCCTTCTCTTTACTACTACCGCCATTACAGCCTGGATCATGTCCACCATGTCCGGCATCGATGACTATGATGTCAAATAAGTTCTTGTTTTCAACTGTATTAAAAGATGTAATGGTAACAGTCAGGCAAGCTAAGAACAGTATTAAATTTCTTTTATTCATCTTTTTATATTTTTTGCCTAATGTATTTCTTTTAGTTTTGCGCAAAATTCGGAATATTAGTTTGTATAACCTTTTAATCTCCAAGAAACATCTGCAAGCATTTGTGTGGATAATACAATTATCGTGCTGCTTTTTATACACAGGAGATCTGTTGTCGCAAACTATTCAACCCACTGACTCGCTTTCTAAAAGCAAAACAGATACTTTCAGAATTTCTAAAGATGCTATCGAATCGATCATTGAATACAAGGCTAATGATTCTACTTTCTTTGATTTGTCGGCTAAAAAAGCCATCCTTTTTGGCGATGCACAGGTTGTTTATGACGGTCTAAACCTAAAGGCTTACATGATCATAGTAGATTTTGATAAGCGCGAGTTGTATGCTAAAGGCCGTATTGACAGTCTTGGCCGCTATGTTGGCAAACCTCAGTTTAATGACGGTGAACGCGAAACAGAAGCGGATACCATGATCTATAATTTCAATACCAAAAGAGGGCGCACCTACGGTATTTCAATGAAAGAGGGCGAAGGTTTTATACTATGTAATAAAGTGTTCAGAGATAACGATAAAAGTATCTACAGCGATCAGGGAAAGTATACTACCTGTAACAACCGTGAACATCCACACTTCTATCTGCTCTCCAATAATCTAAAAATTATCCCTGAAAAGAAAATTATTTTCGGTCCCTCTAACCTGGTGATAGAAGGTATACCAACGCCTTTGGTATTGCCATTCGGACTGGTGCCAACCAATACACAGCGAAAATCAGGCTTGATTCCTTTTGAATATGGAAGCAGCGGTACTTATGGTCCGTTTTTAAGAAACCTGGGTTATCATTTGGCTATCAGTGATCAATTTGATCAGAGCATTAGTGGTGATATCTATTTCAGAGGTAGCTGGCGCCTGGCTTCCAACACCAGATACAACACCAGATACAAATTCAATGGCAATCTAAATATTGAGTTCTCTAAATACCTCAATGGTGAGCGCGAAGACCTGAACTTTAAAACCAATACTACCAAAGCATTCAGAATTTTCTGGCAGCATAATCAAGACCCTAAAGCCCGCCCAGGTTCTACCTTTTCAGCTAATGTGAATGTTCAGAAAAATAATGCTGCACGTTTAAACTCATTTAATGCCACCTCTATCACCAGTAACGAATTTGGTTCATCGGTGTCTTATTCTAAAACCCTTATCAAGAACCGACTGGATCTTAGAGCAAGTGCACTGCACAGACAAAATACACAAAACAATAGTTTTAGCATGACCTTGCCAAATCTAACTGTAAGCATGCAACGTATTACGCCATTTTCTAAGCCTGATGCTTTAGGAAAATACAAATGGTACAAAGACTTTGGTGTGAGTTACCAGATGGAAATGGAAAATAGAATTGACACAAAAGACAGTATATTTTTCTCTGGTAAACCTTTAGAAGGCATCATCCCTGGTTTCTCGGTTAATGTGCCTTTTAGTATTACAGCGGCTGATCAATTCAAACAGGGTATCATTCACTCAATTCCTATTACTCTGGGCTCATACAAATTCTTTAAACAGCATTTTGCCTTTACACCAGTGGTGAGTTATAAAGAGTACTGGTATTTCAAAACAATAGAGAAGAACTGGAATTCAACACTTAAAAAAGTTGATACCACTTATAACAATCAATTCAGTCGCGCCAGCGATTACAGCGCTTCATTCAATATCGGAACCCAGGTATTTGGTACCTTCCAGTTTAACAGCAAAAAGATCAGTGCCATGCGCCATACCATTACGCCAAACATTGGTATGAGCTACCGTCCCGACTATAAAAACGAGCGATATGGTTATTACAAAACCATTCAGGTAGATACTTTAGGCAACAGAAAAGCTTACAGCATTTACGAGCAAGGAATTAAAGGCATGCCTCAGGGTGGCGCCAGTGGTCTGATTAATTTCAGAATCGAAAATAACCTTCAGGCCAAAGTATTAAAGAAAACAGATTCAAGTTCTAAGTACGAGAACAGCTCGTGGATTGAAAACATTACAGTTTCAGGAAACTACAACTTACTTGATTCTCAGTTTAATTTGTCAAATATCGGTGTCAATGGCTTCACCACTTTGTTTAAAAAAGTGAGAATAAATGCCAATGCCAATCTCGATCCTTATGCCAAAGATGGCAATACAAGAATTAATACCCTGCAATGGAAACAAGATCGACGTATTGGTACATGGACAAGTGCAGGCATTTCTATGAATACCGCCTTTAATGCTGATATGTTCAGAAAGAAGAAGTCTTTGGATACAGCAGGAAAAGTAAAATCTCAACTAGATGAAGATGAGTATAATGATATCGTTATGAACCCTTATGGCTATGTTAATTTTGATATGCCATGGAGCGTCGATATTAATTATTCTCTCAATTATTACAGAACAAATTATAAAACTGTATACGCTCAAAATATTACTCTAAGAGGCGATGTTAATCTCACCCCTAAATGGAAAATAGGATGTAGCTCTGGTTATAATTTTAATGAAAATAAAATTGCTTATACGCAGTTTGAAGTGAGTCGCCTTTTACATTGCTGGGCGCTGAATTTTTCATGGATTCCAGATGGTTATCGCAAGAGTTTTGTCTTCTCATTAAAAGCAAATAGCAGTATTCTGCAGAGTTTAAAGGTTGATAAGAAACGCTACTGGTGGGATCAGTAATTAACGGATGAGGTGAATCACACCTTCTACATTTTTCTTTTGATTGTCTGGATTCTTGCTGTTGATGTTTAAAATATAATAGTAAGTACCGCTGGATAATTCCGGTCCTGTGTTATTAAGACGCCCGTTCCAGCAATCTTTCGGCAAATCCCCTTCAAAGACTTTTAAGCCCCAACGGTCGTATATGGTGATGGATACATCCTCGCAATTTGGTGTAATACCAGATACAGTAAAGCAATCGTTGTTGTTGTCTTTATTGGGTGTGAATACATTCGGAATTTTCACAGAATTGAGTGGATCTCCAAACATGGCAATAATGGCACTTTGGGTATCTATACAGCCACTTGTGGGATGTTTGACAGTCAGTAATGCTTTGAAATAGCCATTGTTGACATAGGTATGTTTCGGATTTTCTTCCAAACTTATAGGTGTGGTATCACCGAAGTCCCATTCGTAACTGCCGGCATTTTCAGAAGTATTTTTAAATTCAAACTCGCGACTGCATTCTTTGCTGCTGTATTCAAATGCCGCCTTCGGCATTTCTTTAACTTCTACGATGGTAGAATCAGATTCGCTGATATTACAGGAGAATGAATCCAAACATGTTAGTTTAACTTTGTAGGTGCCTGGTTTGGTATAAGTGTGTACTGGATTTCTTGAAGTGTCTATTGGAGAGCCATCGCCAAAGCTCCAGGTATAATGTCTGGCTTTTCTGCTTTGATTGATGAAATTAACTTTTAAAGGTTCACAACCCGATTGTGGTTGAGCAATAAATTTGGCATCTACCTCGTAATTGATTTGAAAGTCGATTTTGAAGGAGGCATTGCTGCAACGTGGACTTAAATTCTTTTTAAACGGGGCGTTGCTGCTTACCGGAAAATCGTCGAAGTGTTGATTCTGTCCGGGACAACTGGAGCAAACAGATTGATACACCACACCTTTTTTATCGAATCTGGATGTGCCACCATCTACGTGGTCTTCGGTTAAATTACCGCCATAATAGGTGGCATACAACAAACTACTGGCATCTTTACTAAGTACTAAAAGATAGAAATCCTGATCATCAGTGGTGCTTTGTAAGGCGTTTGAACTCACCTGTAAGTTTCTGGTGGTGAGTGGATGTAAGGTCCCATCAGTAATCGGACTGCCCCAACCAGAGAAATAAATATTATTGCATTTGTCAACCAAAAAGGCCGATGGAGAGATCTCCGGATCGTTAATTTTATACCCAAAGGTAGTGGCCAGATTAATCACTGAAATATTGGGCGCATACCTGACAATAAACTGACCTGTATTGTCTTTTCCGTAAGTGCCTGCTGATCTGTTGAGGTTGCCCTCAGTTTGTCCGGCAGCATACACCTGTCCATTGGCATCAATATCCAGAAAGTGTATTTGGTCGTATTCACTGGTCCCGAAATACGAACTCGATATCAATTTTCCTCTCTGAGATAGTTTGGCAATAAAGCCATCAGCTGTTCCGCCAGAATAGGCATTTTTATGCCCATTAACTGCAAAGGCCATTGCATTGCTGGCTGTTCCTCCGCCAACATATACAAAGGTATCATAGAGTCGCACCGAGTACATGGCGTCGTCATCGTTACCTCCCAGGTAAGTGCTAAATCTTAAAGTATCAAGATTGCTATTCAAACTAAAAACACAGCCGTCCTGAGCCGAAGCGCGACTATTCTGAAAGGCATTTTTGGTTGGTATATTTGTGCTGGTAGTCGTTGAAGCGACATATACATTATCCAATGCATCCACTACGATATCGCCTCTGAAATCATCAGCATAGTTGTATCTCAAAGATCGGGTATTTAAGCCATCAAATTCAGTTCCGCCAAAGAAAGTAGAAGCCAGTAACTCGCTGCCATCTTCTTTTAATTTCACAATGAATATATCGGTTTTGCCATTGAAGCTCAAATCATACCCTGCTGTATCCATAGGAAAATCGGGCGAGTAACATGTACCCATCACCAAGAGGTTATCGCTATTATCCACTACCAACGAGTGCGGATATTCATCCCTGCTGCCACCCAAATACGTGCTGTAAAGAAGGGTTGTTCCGGCGCTGTCATATTTGTTGATGCCAATATCGCAGGGTAAATTGGCGGGAGATTGTCCAATACCGCCGGCATAAGTCACTTGAAAGGCACCTGGCGTTACAGGAAATGGTCCGCCATTGGTGCCTGTGCCGCCATCTACAATGCCACCGGCGTATAAATGTGATTTGGAATCGTAGGTGGAAGTAAACCCGAAATTATCACCTTTGCTGCCACTGTAGGTAGAGAATACCAGGATGGGATCAATGATCAATGCTTTGCTGATATCGTATCTACCCAGTTTAAAACTAACAATTGCATTACTGCCCGTACCTTTGAGTTCATACTGACAATCTACTTTGACGGTGTCGCCTTCTATCAATTGAAAAGCAAAGGGCTTTTCTTCGTATACCGTGCCAACAGAGGACACAACTTTAAGTTGTCCGTTGATTAGACTAATATCAGACTGGTGCTGGTATTTCATCTGTATGGCCTTAGCCGAATAACCTGCCTGTATGATGAAATTGTGTTTAACACTCTCCGGTCCTGAAATGACCTCCCAATTGATGCCCTGATAGAGATTGGCGTATGTGAGTTTATAATAGTCTTTGAGGTTGTGGGCCCATTTTGATGGATCATTGCCTTTGAAAAAATTATAATTAGTGGCACTGGCAAATTGTGGCCAAACATCGCAAGCCTGACTGTTGAGGAAGTCGATATCAATCCTATGGTAATTAACTGTAAAGTCGTGCTTCAGTTTTTTATGAAGATGGTAATGGTGCCATAGGCTGTCAGTAGCTTTCGTGTCTTTTAACAAAAGCGTGTAACCATTGTTTTTGTAGTAAGAGATACCCGCATGAGCCTCTTTAGTGTATTGAACAAAAGCAGGCAGGCGACCACCATTTTCAAGAAAGTGGTTTTGTGCTGATAGCAGGGTAGGCAGTGCCAGTAAAAAGCCTGTCAGACACTTGATTAAGTAGGGTATTCTATATGATGAAATAGGCTTCAAGCTTAAGCTGCAACTACAATTTAACACAAAGATACATAATTTAGCATTTTAGTTGCCCATAAACATTAAAAAGTGCGGAATACCAAGTATTTTTGCAAACTCAAAATTTTAAAATTTTCATGTCAGAATTAAACGAATTACAATTACAGCGCAGACACAAACTGGAGCAGATCAAAGCCATGGGCATTGATCCATATCCGGCAGAGATGTGGGATGTGAATGCCACATCAGAAGAGATTTTATCGCAATTTGATGCTGAGAAGAACAATTTTCAGGAGGTATCAATTGCCGGAAGAATCATGAGTTTGCAGCCAAAGGGTAAGGTTTGTTTCATGAAGATTCAAGACCATGTGGGTCGTTTGCAGTTGTATGTTGGTCGCGATAATATCTGCCCGGATGACAACAAAGCATTATTTGACGAGTTGGTATTGCACCACTTGGATATTGGTGATATCATCGGTGTTAAAGGTGAAGTGTTTGTTACCAAAACCGGCGAAACTACGCTCAGAGTAAAACAGTTGAATTTGCTGTCTAAATCGCTCAATCCACTGCCAATTGTGAAAGAGAAAGATGGTGTATTGTTTGATGCCTTCAGCGATCCTGAACTGCGTTATAGAATGCGTTATGTGGATTTGATTGTTAACGCACACGTTAAAGAAACCTTTATCAAGAGAACCAAGGTGGTTCAATCTTTAAGAAACACCTTTAACAAAAGTGGCTATATTGAAGTTGAAACGCCAATTTTACAGGCTATTCATGGTGGTGCTGCAGCGCGTCCGTTTATGACGCATCACAATGCATTGGATATGCCTTTGTACTTAAGAATTGCCAACGAATTGTATTTGAAAAGATTGATCGTAGGTGGTTTTGATGGCGTGTATGAGTTTGCTAAAAACTTCAGAAACGAAGGTATTGACAGAACCCATAACCCTGAGTTTACGGGCTTAGAGATTTATGTGGCTTACAAAGATTACAACTGGATGATGGATTACACCGAAACCATGTTAGAAAATGTGGCCATGGATGTGAATGGTTCTACTTTGGTAACTGTGGGCGAGAATCAAATCAGTTTTGAAAAGCCTTTCAGAAGAATTACCATGTTTGATGCCATTAAAGAGTATACAGGCATTGATGTGTCTGAGATGGACGAAAATCAATTGAGAGATACCTGTCATAAGATTGGTATTAAAACCGATCCAAGTATGGGTAAAGGCAAATTAATTGATGAGATTTTTGGTGAGAAATGTGAGAAGCATTGCGTACAGCCAACCTTCATCACCGATTATCCTATTGAGATGAGTCCGCTTACCAAGAAACATAGAAGCAAAGCCGGACTGGTAGAACGTTTCGAGTTGTTTGTGAATGGTAAAGAGATTGCGAATGCTTATTCAGAATTAAACGATCCTATCGACCAGAGAGAGCGTTTTGAGGAGCAGTTAAAACTGGCAGGCAGAGGCGATGACGAGGCTATGCCATTGGATGAAGATTTCTTACGTTCATTGGAATACGGCATGCCACCAACAGCGGGTTTAGGTATTGGCATCGACCGACTAACCATGTTAATGACCAATCAGGCCAGCATACAGGAAGTGTTATTCTTCCCTCAAATGCGACCAGAGAATCAATAATATTTTTATGGAAAGGCAGCTTAGGCTGCCTTTTTTATGAGCTTAGTATTTCTGAATGAAAACTATCACCCTTTTGGGTGATTTTTCATAATATATTTGGATATTTATATTTAATTATTAATATCGAAACAAATTAGTATTAAACCAACTTCATAATTTAATACATCAAAGTTTCTATCTAAAACTACAACCAATAATGAAATCAATTTCTATAGCCATATTTTCATTCCTATTACTGACTGGAATAGACCTGATTGCTCAGACAAGGCAATATGAGACCAATCCCGATAGGAAAAGAACTAATATTTGGTATTTTGGGCAACATGCTGGAATTGATTTCAATAATTCCCATTCAACAGCACTAACTAATGGTAGAACCAATATTTCTGAGGAAGGTGGTGGTATAATGTGCGATACAATGGGACAATTATTATTTTACACTGATGGAAGAACTATTTGGAATAAGAACCACGACACATTGGAGAATGGATTTGGTCTTAATGGACATCCCAGTTCAAGTCAGGCAGGATTAATTTTAAAACATCCGTCAAACGATTCTTTATATTATATATTAAATACGCCTTACTGCTATAATTACTCAAATGGGCTGACAGTTAGCATTGTAAATATATTTATAAACAATGGTTTAGGAAAGGTAATAATTAAAAATAAACTTCTTAATAGTAATTCAAGTGAAAAAATTAGTGCCGCATACCATTCCAATGGAAAAGATATTTGGATAATTGGGCATGAGTATGGGAATAATAGATTTTTTAAATTTCTATTACAAAAAAATGGAATTAATAATTGTCCAATCTATCAAGATACTGGGGTAATATATCAATTTATCTCTCCAAATGGATCAGGGCCATTTATGAATCAGGGATTTATTAAATTCTCACCAGACAATAAGTTTATGGTTCACATCTTTACTCCTGAATACATTTCTACACAGTTCAGAAGGTTAGAGTTATATGATTTTAATTCTTTAAATGGTGAATTAAGTTTGAATTCTATTATTAACTTTGAAAAGTGGGCTTGGGACGCTGAGTTTTCGGGAAATTCAAAGAATCTGATTTTCTCGGATAGAGATAGTTTTTCAACAATTTACAACATTAAGTCAGGTTTAAAGAAGCAATTAAAAATTAGGCTTGCTTCTCAATTTGAATCAATTCCTTTACAACTCGCTGTGGATGGGAATATTTATTTTGGTAGATTAGATTCAAGTAATATAAACATTATAAACAACTCTAATAATTTTCAGAATGTACAAATAATTAATAATTATTTAAATTTACAGACTGGCGTATGTAAATATTCATTACCAAATATTTTTTCAAGCTATTTCCATACCCCTTCGATAGATTTCACCTATGATCTTGACTGTATAGGCAACTCAGCCAACTTTCAAGGTAGGGATACCTTTTATGCTGATATTCATCAATGGGTTATTGGCAAGCCGGGAAAGCCTCTCGAAGCAAGCTACAGCACGAAAAACGTCACTCACATATTCAAGGACACGGGGGGCTACCGAATAACCTATACAGCCTCAAAGGGTAACAAAAGCGATACAATTTTAAAGACAATTAAAATCTATCCAAAGGTCAGAAGGGATTTCCTTGGCAGGGACACCGCCTACGAGACAGGCACTGGTTTTTCCAGGACTTTCACCTCTCCATTGGGTATGCACTGCTATTTTTGGCACAACGACAGTTCCGCTTCCCCAAGTTTCACCACGGACACTACAGGAATATTCGTGTGTAAGGTGACAACCAAATCTTTCTGCACGGTAACCGATACTGTCAAAATATTCTCTTGCATTAATGATCTGTCAGTTCCAACCATTTTGAGAAGCAGGGATACCATTTATGTGTCATCAAATGACGCTGACAGTTTTGTATGGTACAGGAACGGCTTGTTTTTCAAGTCGGGCAAGGAACGGTTTCTTGCCATGACTGATACAGGATTATATAAAGTAGAAGCAATAAAACCTGGACACTGTAACCGAAGTAGCCAAACATATCATGTCCAGAAATTGGGAGTCCAAGAACACTTGATTCAGGGTATAAGAGTATTTCCTAACCCTACTAAAAACTGGATTTCACTGGAATTTAAAAACAGAGACTCCTATACTATAGTTATTTATGATGTTATTGGTAAGAAGGTTTATGAGGCCAAATCAGATAATGACACCAATATCAAATTGGATGGACTCCAGGATGGGGTATATCTATTACGAATAACTAACACTAATAATCAGCAATTCAACACTAAAATATTAAAAGAGTAAACTAATGAAAAAAACACTAAAGATGATTCTACCATTGCTATGGATAGCGGTGGCGGCAGGACAGGGTACGCCCTGTTGGTATGATTCTCTTATTCAGAGGAGTCATGATTCTGTTCCACGTTTAAAGCAAGATGAAAGGGCGTTTTATTATCGCTTGAATAAATGGCGTGACAATAACAGTACTCATTTCGATATCAAACCTGGTTATGTTCCCTGTAGCAATTGTCTATCTATAGAACCATCAGGTTTCAGGACGAAATACATAATTCCGGTCGTGGTTCACATTGTGCACAGGCCATCTGACCCTTTTTCAGGGGACTCAAGTAACATTACAGAAGCACAGGTTCTTGACCAAATAACCAATTTGAACCGCTATTTTGCTGGGTACAATAATTCTGATTCTAGAAATGTAAATACGGGGATACAATTCTGCCTCGCACAAATAGGTCCAAATACTAACGGCATATACCGAATATCATCTTCACTCAGCAACCATAATCCAACATATGAAAACATGAAGCAACTTATGGACTTGAAGGATCCATCGCTCTCATATTCAGATTACCTTCATGTATATGTAGTTAACGAGATCATTGATGGAAGCGGAAGTGCCAGCGGAATTAAGGGTTATGCCACTTTTCCAGGAGTAGACCCTCAAGGAATTGTAATAAGATACATGAGTTTCGGTAATTCTAACACCTGCACGGGTTGTAGTCTGGACGTAAGTTCGCTTGGCAAAATTCTTGTGCATGAAGTAGGACATTTTCTAGGACTCAAACACACCTTTGAAGGCGGTTGCGCTGGTGTGACTAGTACAACCTGTTCTGATTCAGGAGACCGTTGTTGCGACACGCCTCCGATTTCTGGAGAAAATACAGGCTGCAGTCCATCACCTGTTAGCAGCTGCATTTCAGGTGTATTTGCCATGATAGAGAACTTCATGGATTATACCAACGATGGATGCAGGACGATCTTTACCCATGACCAGGCCGAGATCATGCATTTCACCCTGCAGACCGCAAGGTCATGGCTGGTGGATCCCATGCATATAAACAACGTCCCATTATCTTGCGAGAGCTTTAGCGCTAGATTTTCAGGCACCAATACGGTCATGTGCGAAATAACTGACTCCGTGAGATTCACTGCCCTCAAATACTCGAACATGAGTCCAAAGTATTACTGGACAATAAAAAGCGGTGGTTCGACCATAAAATATGACAGCACGGACCATTACAAATACGGTTGGTGGCCGCCTAGTGGTTATGGGAAATACACAGTGATACTCTCTGTAGTAGTTGATCAGAATATCATTTCTGACACCATCATGGATTATGTTCAAGTGGTGGATTGCGGTGGGCCGATACAAAGCTCGCAGGGTACTTGGTACTTCGGGCAATATGCAGGCTTGAAATTCATGAGAAACACAGTTATTCCAGAGTATAGTGCTTATTTAAAAGCCCCGAATAATATTAATGCTGGGGAGGGCTGTATTTCATTGTGCGACACACTTGGACGACTACTCTATTATGGAGGTGCCAAGGGATTTGGAAATGGTGGAGATAATCTTTCTGATAACCTGATGGAGCTTTTTGACAAGAGCCATACAAAAGTCACTCTAGATAAATTCAGTAGTCCTCTGGAATTATATTCACATGGTTCGTGCACACAAGGGTCAGTCACCTTTAATAATCCCGCTGATACTAATCAGTTCTATTTAGTTACTAATCAGTCAGCGTTTGAGTACAATATTAATAATGGACTTTCAGTTTATCTGGTTGCAAAAGACATATCAAACAATATTACGGTCTCCTCTTCAAGCGATACTATCAATGTCATGTCTGCGGAAGGGTTGATTGCAATCCCTAGTTGCAGGAATTCCTGGTGGTTATTATTTAATACAACTGATCGCCGAATTGCAGTTTACGAGTTTGACAGTTTTGGCAAGCATTTCAGGAATGTAACAAAACAATATCCATTGAATGAACAAGGTTACCTTAAATCGTCCCCAGATGGACGATTCGTAGGTAAAGATGGAATTATTTTAAAATTTGATAATAAGACAGGCCAGTTGTCAGATTGGCTCGATTTTTCAGATACCTTTTATCTTGGATCCGAACCATATTTACTTCAAATCTATGGGTCTTCATTCAGTCCAAATTCTGAAGTCTATTATTACGTTCAAGACAATATTTTAGCAAATGGAGAATTATGGCAACTTGACCTTTCCAAGTCTGATCCAATTGCCAACAAACAAAGAATAGCTGAATACCCCGAAACATTTATTAAAGCACTTCAACTTGGACCCAATGATAAACTATATATGTCAATGGAGGGTGAAAACCAGCTAGGAGTAATAAATTATCCAGATAGTGTTTGTTCTCCAAGTAATACGAACGCATGCGGATACAGCGAGGACGGTCCATATACTCAGATAGGTGGAATCGGCGGAATCAGCCAATATGGATTACCAAATATGATAGATACGCGATTGCCAGGAAATATCCAGAAGGAAATAAAGATTACCCAGTTGGAATGTGACTCCGTGATATTATCGAGCTCAATCTGCTGTGCTAAATACTATGATTGGGATTTCGGAGATTTGAGCCCAAAGGTACATGCGAAGGAGGTATCACACAGATTTTCAGGAGAAGGAACATATATAGTCAGCCTTACAATAGACAGCACCTATACCATTACCAGACCTGTATACGTTGGCATACAACATAACGGCATTGTTGGTCGAACGCTGGTTTGTGACACGATCAATGCGGTTACATATTCCGCAGACAAGAATATCGTTCATTCCTACCAATATTCTTGGAGTTCGAATAATGCGACTGTGACAACAATTGAAAATACACCAAATTTCACAAACGTAAGATGGCATGGAAATGGGAAATTGTATTTATCTATAAATGATGTTAAGACCGGATGCCAAAGCTCAGATTCTATTCAGGTTCAAGTAAGGAAGAAAATCATGAATAACGTGATTAGCGCATACCCGTATCAGAAACCTTGCAAAATTAGCATTGATTCTATTGCAGGAAGTACCCCCACTCAGATAAGTTCCAGGTTCACTTATGGTTGGATTTTTCAAGGATTTGGTCAAAATCCACAAATGTTACAAAATCAAAACAAGAAGTACCTGTTACCAGATAGTGGCTCCAGCGGGTACTTCAAGAGAATAGTTTATGATGATAGTGTAGGATGCTATTCAGAAAGTAACACTGTAAAAATAGTAAATATTAAAAATGAAATTGGAGGAAATATAGGAAAGTGTGGCGGTAGACTTAACGGCTCCAATATGAGTTATTATGACGATGGTGTAACTTATAAATGGTGGACTAGCAATGATTCTTTTGCTACCGATTCAATTTTAGAGTCAGGAACTTATTATTATCATGACTTTCTAAATTCATCAGAGCAAAGATGGACAAAAAGATTATCAATTCATGGCAGTTGTACTGCTAGTAGCAATATTGTTAGCTTGAATAGGAAAATTGAATACCAACAGGATTTGGATGAGGTTAAATATATATGTGGTAATGGCGCTAATTCTTATAATATTGAATTTAAATTTATTTCAGGTCTAAAGTTTAGCTGGTCAAAAGATTATACTAAATACTATAAAATATCAAAATCAACTGGTGATACAATTGAAATATGGAATTCAGTTAACGCTAGCGTCTTTAAAGACGGAGATACGGTTTTTGCAAAACAGTATATTTCTACGTGTGGAATCTTCTACAGTGGTAAATGCATAATTAGAAAATCGTTCAATCCGATACACTTTACCATACACCCATCTTCTGAGACGAAGGCTGCCGGTGCGAGCAAGACTTTTTTTGCAGCTGTTGATAGTATCAAAGGTGTAAGGTGGAACTGGCAAGTGAGTTCTGATAATTCAATATGGTATGATATTATAGGTACCCAGGATAATGATACTTTTATAATAACCAATCTTAATAGGTGTCAAAATGGTAGATATTATCGAGTTCAAGCCATCACAGGTTGCGGTGTAACTAATTCAAATAGTGCTTTACTAACTATCACCGGAGTAGGTTCTTATACACAGGATTATTGGATGAAGGACCATTGGAGAGATACTGGTGTTGAAAGAAACCCCGATAGTTTATACGTTGTTGAGAGCGCAGATTTATGGGTGAGAAATAAAGCTGATGGAATAAAGCCTTTGAATATGAAAGAAAACCAAATGATTGCAGAAGGAGATAATTATATTTATTACACTGTAAGAAATCGTGGTGTAGATACCGCAAAAAATGGAAAACTTTATCTTTATTGGACTTGGGCTGGAACTGGAGAAGAATGGCCAAGAAAATGGAAATATGGCCCGAAAAACATGTTTACCAGCCCTAATACAGGTACATCACACCCTATGGGCAGCGAAATTAATTCAATTGCGATTAATCTCCCTGATATCAAAAAGGGAGATTCTATTAGAGATTATGTAAAGTGGGACTACAATGTACCCAAACCTTCTTGGTTTATTAAGGACAACAATCTAACAGATTCAATATGGCCAACTGCCAATATTTGTCTTCTAGCCAGAGTACAGACTTGTGAAGAACCTGAATTTGGCATGACTTATAAGGAAAAAAACAACCTTCATTACAATGTAATTGGTAATAATAATATTGTAACTAGAAACTGCTGGATGAGATTTCTCAGTCCTCCTAAAAGTATGGATTATGTTAAGAAAATGAATGATGGTAATGAGGGTAAAGATATGGGGACTACAGTCGTTGGCAGCATACATTATATTCCAACAAAATACAAATTATGTGTGAATGTTGTCAATTCTTCTTTTTTAACAAAAGCAAATCTGTATCTTGAAATGAGTACAGAATTGAAAAATGCATGGATTACTGGAGGCTCTTACTCAAGTGGAATCGAATATCTTCAAGATAATATTTTTAAGGTTACTGGTTCTAGTATTTGTTTGGACTCCATTTATTTTGAACCCGAAAAGGAAGGAACAATTAGAGTATATGCTTCTTATAAAGACCCTAATAGTAGATTTGATAGTGATGCAATATATCCAATATCCATTACCCAGTACCAATACAATAATTTGGTAAAAGTTGGTGAAGTAAGAATAGAAATCACCGACAATCCTATGCCAAAACCAGTGATTACTACATCGACGACTCTTTTTGCTTGTCAATGGGACATGGGAGTAACTCCTACTCTCAAATATATCCATACTGACCCTCTACCTTATGCAATTTGGGATAACACTAATTCCGGGTGGCTTACTTATCAACCTTCAGGAATTTATTATTTTGAACCAGCATCTTATCTGATAAGAAGTGTAGATAGTATAAGCAATACGATTTATGAAAACTTATTAACTGTTGAATCTGGATCAACTTACCAGATTAACTCAATCGACACCGTCTGGTATAATTGTGATTATCCCGATTCAGTAGACTATGTCAAATCTTGTGAAAATGGGGTCATGTATGATCAATTTGATCAAGTAATTACCGAATCCTCTTCTGGGCATTATACCTTAGATCCTCAAGAGCCTTTTTATTCTTTTGTTTGTGCAGATTCAACTAATTGCATTAAATATAGTACCCAAATAAAATTTATGGATATTATTCAGATTCCTGCATTGACCTCTAATAACTTAACTGGTATGTATAACAGAGAAGAAAACCCATGCTGTTTTATTGATCTGTCAGAAGCAGAATGTGATGGTGAAACACCGCTTACCTTCGGTCAAGAAATACAAGTGTATGACATGAATGCAGATTTCCTTTATCAGACAAATCTGGAGTTATACGGTGGTACCGTTCTAGGTTTTAGATTCTGCCCTCCTCAATGGGATACAGCCTCAAATGTTATTAATAATTGGTATAGTATCGTTATTCGTAATGATGAATGTAGCTTCTGTCGTATGGATTTTATGTGCGATTCTGTTTCTGATCCAGAACCGTTCGTTATCTTAAATTACCCTTCAGGAAAACCAAAAGATAATCTTGGCTTATTTGAGGGAAAATCTGCTAATAAAGGCCCGGTAACAAAGCCTGTAAAACAACATAAACTACCACCAAGTATTTCTATTTACCCTAATCCTACTCAATCTGAAGTTAATGTAAAAATTGTAAGTGTTGATGCTACCAATATTACTGTTAATATCACTGATATGGCCGGAAAATCAGTTTGCAAAAATTCTTATAAGACAACGAATAATCAACTAACAACTAGCATCAATCTGTCTGAACTTGTAAGCGGCATTTATACTATTTATGTCCCTGAACTGAATTACTATCACAAACTTGTATTAATCAAATAAAAAATACAAAAGTTACTTTTAAAGTCCCGCTAAATTACTCTTTGGTGGGACTTTTTACTTCCCCTCAAAATTCAAATTACTTGGTTCCTTCTGTATGGTAGAAGATGGTGGAATATCAGACAGGATTTCCATTTTAATATCATCAAACCAGATTTGTCCTTTACCGGCTAATAAAGCGCCGAAACAAATCAGTTCTGCTTCTTCAATGACATCCAGTTCAAAAGAATAGGTCTGCCAGTCGATGCTGCCTTTTAACTGTCTGTCGCCCATATTGTCAAAGGCCAAAATGGTATAGGGGTAGTTAATGTCTACGCGCATCCATAATCCTGCCCAGCCATCTACATTTTCTAATTTTAATCTACCAGAAAATTTGACGCGTTTGCCTTTGTATTTATCCGGTAATGTTTGCTGCATTAAGGTGCCAAAGCCTTTGCATTTTTTAGCAGTGCTTTTAATGGTGGCTACATGGTTGCTGTCCTTAGAAGTAGTGTCCAGTCCCATTACATAATCTTCCGGATTAGATCCGGCAATGATCCAGCTTTTTGGTAAGGGCAGTTCTGATTGGGTAAATGATGCTGTTATAAACAATACAAGTACCGCTATTACTATCTTTTTCATAAATTAAAGTGTGATGAATGATGGTTTAAAATTCATAAGCGCCCATGTCCGGATTGGCATCCCTGGATTTTTCATCAAAATCTGTCAGTGTGGCTGTTGCCGGATTGGCTTTGCCAATGGCTGGTGAAGCAGCTTTGAGTTTAAAATTCAATCTGGAAATATCCTCAAACAATGGATCCTTGCTTCTGATATTGCCAGTGCCTCCCAAATCTGTTTTTGATTTGTATAAACTATACGTCATGCTGGCAAGCAGCACTTTGCTGTCGTTGGTAAGATCAACTCCAAATTCTGTATCCAATGGTCCCCAAAGTATCGAGTTTCTAATATTAAAACTGATATCGTAGGTTCGAATGATTTGTTTGTTGTCGTTTCTAAGGATATTATTGAAAATAACATGGGGATCACGTCTGCCATTGGCGCCATTGTAAAATGTGCAATTGTTGATCAGATAATCACCACCATAATACCCAATAAATGTATTGGCCCCACAATTGGCAATCACAGAATTCTCCATCGCGATAGAGGCTGTTAAACCCAATACACCATAGGCACTCATGTTTTTGATAATTGTATTTTTGATCATGATATTTCTTGTGCCTGATTCCGGTAAAGAATCTACCCAAATACCCACGGTCGCATTTTTAATCACAGCGTGTTGGATGTTGTTATTAATGCTGCCACGGTAAAAATGGAAACCGCGCCATTGCCCGGCTTTGTTCTGAAAGCCATTGTCCAGTCGGTCGCCTTCAAATACCACAGAATCTGTTTTAGTGCCATTGATGTTGAGAGTGCCAAATACATTGAAGGAACTGATATTGTATTTTTTATTGGCGGTATCTACAAAAACGGCATTGGGAGTGGCATAGAAATGGGTGCCCGGACCGATATTGAGTGTTGCACCATCATCCACATAAACGGCATTAACAATCACATAAGGTTTGTCTTTTAGTATGAGATTGGTGGTGCCTTTAAAGACGGTATCTTTCAGATAATAGGCATCCCAACCATAAGCAGCCAGTTGAATGTATTGACGATTGCCATTGGTTTCAAATTCTAAACTATCCCTAACTAAGGCCGGATTGAGCAGGTTATTGGCATCCAGAGAAGCTTCAACAAATACCCAGGCGCTGTCTTCAGGCAGAATTTCAACATCGTTAACGCGTGTTCCTGTCAGGCCATCTACATTGAATCGGAAGGCTGAATTGCTGCCACCCATGAGGGTAACATTAACCAGCACTTTCTCTTTGTATGGGTTTCTTACCATAAAGCGTTTGTTAATAGAACGCGGGTAATTGGTGCCTGGCAGTCGGGTAAAAACGGTATCGAAGTAGACGGTGTCTGCAGAAAAATTAAGCGTGCCAGGATCGGATAATAATTTGGCATCTTTTCTACAAGAAGAAAAAATGAGGATAAGGCCGGTAATTATTGCGAGATTTCTGAACATGCTTAAGTTACAAATATAGCTTATTTCGGGTTTCTGAGAGTGTGAACGACAAATGCCTCAAATAATTGCCTTATTGGTCTTTTAATGATATTTTATTGACGTGGTCCCTTAGGTTGTAATGGACGCACTTCCATGTTCACCTGATGGAAATTATCGGGTGTTTTTAGGGCGTATACCATCATGTCTGCAACATCCTGTGGCATTAGCATATAATCGTGCGGCTGTATATTCGGACTGTTTCTGAAGAAATCGGTTTTAACACTGCCGGGATATACACAGGTGACTTTTATTTTAAAGTCGCGCAACTCACGCCAAATACTCTCGCTAAAGCCTTTAACCGCCCATTTGGTAGCGCAATAACCGCTCACCATAGGCATGCCCTCTAAACCGGCAGTACTGGCAATATTGATAATGTGTCCAATGCCTTGTTGCTTCATTACTGGAACCGCTAAGCGGGTGCAATAAAACATACCATTGACATTGGTTTGCATCATGGTATCCCACTGTTCAAGTGGCAAATCTTCTACATTGCCAAAATAACCCAGACCGGCATTGTTAATCAGAACATGGATCTGTTGATTAGAGCCTGATAAGATCGATTGGAAGGCTGCTTCCACTGAAGCGTAGTCGCGCACATCGGTGGAGATAAAATGGTAATTGGGGTGTTCTGAACCAAAGTTATTGCGACCTAATCCATAGACGATGGCGCCTTCATTTAGCAATTGGCGGCACAAAGCTTCACCAATGCCTTTACTAACACCTGTAACAACAGCAATTTTATTTTTAAGATCCATATTATTTCAATGTAAATCTGGCGCAAACCCAGTTCTTTTTCATTTTATTGTCGTTGAATTCCAGACCGTGTTTTTCGCATTCGGTGCGGATATCCTGCAAATCGTCTAAGTAGAAACCACTCAGTAAAAGTGTAGCGCCTTTGGTCATGGTTTTAACGTAATATTTGATATCTGCCAGAAGGATATGGCGGTTGATATTGGCGATAAACACATCAAACATCTCAGGGTATGATTTAAGCATGCCGGCATCACCCAATATCATCTCAAAGTTCTTGATATTGTTTTTCTCAATGTTTTCCTGAGCATTTTCGTAGCACCAGCTGTCATTGTCTATACCAATCACTTTTTCGCAACCAATCATAGACGCCAATATACCCAGTATACCTGTTCCGGTACCCATGTCCATTACCACTTTGTCTTTCAATTCTGTTTCCAGAATGTATTCCGCCATCATGCTGGTGGTTTCGTGGTGACCGGTACCGAAGCTCATTTTTGGATCGATGATGATCTCGTATTTGGCCTGAATATCGGTTTTATGGAAGCTACTTTTAATGAGGCATTGGTTACCAATCAGAATTGGTTGAAAGTAATTTTTTTCCCATTCTTCGTTCCAGTTTTTTGGTTTGATAACATCGATGGTATAATGTTCAAAACAGAGTTGTTTTTCTATCAGTTCTTCGATGATGGTTTTAATATCATCAATGGTTTTTTCACCTTCTGCTATGTAGGCTTTAATGGCCTCGTCTTCTGCAGTGCCTTCAAAGCCAAAATCGCCCAGATAGGCCGAGATGATTTCAACGTTTTCATCAACAGGCTCGCAGGCTGTCAGACTAATTTCTATATAATTTGTCATATGGTATTATTTGAATGATTGAAGAATTTGACCAAAGCGGTAAATATCTTCGAAAGAGTTGTAAAGTGGCACTGGCGCCATTCTGATAACGTTCGGATTTCTCCAATCGGCTATTACCCCATTTTGAGTTAGAAAATCGAATAAGGCTTTGCCATTATTACCCGTAAGAACACTGATCTGGCAGCCACGCTCTGGTGCAGCCGGTGTGATGATATTGAGTTCAAGTGCTGGGTTATTCTTCATGGCTTCTTCAATAACAAAATTGAGGTAAGCGTTGAGTTGTTTGGCTTTTTTTAGCAATTGAGGCATGCTGGCTTTAGCAAAAATGTCGAGCGATACTTTGTGAACAGCCATGCTCAACACCGGTGCATTACTTAACTGCCATCCAGCAGCACCCGGCTCGGCGTCGAAGCCTTTCAACATTTTAAATCTTTCGTTTTCATTATGTCCCCACCAACCGGCAAATCTTGGAAGATCTTTGTTGTAGGCGTGGTTTTCGTGTACAAAGACACCGCCAACGCTACCTGGTCCGGAGTTTAGGTATTTGTAAGAACACCAAGCAGCAAAATCTACCTGCCAGTCGTGCAACTGTAAATCGATATTGCCAGCAGCATGTGCCAGATCGAAACCGGCTACAGCGCCTACTTCGTGCGCTTTTTGGGTGATGGCTTCAATATTGAACACCTGACCGGTATAGTATTGCACACCACTAAAGAATACTAGAGCGACGCTGTCTTTATGGTTCTCTATGGTTTGGATGATGTCTTCGTGTCTCAAGGCATGTTCGCCCGCTCTTGGTTGTAGTTCGATGATGGCCTCATCCGGATTAAAGCCGTGGAATTTAACCTGAGATTCTACCAGGTACATATCACTTGGAAAGGCACCTGCCTCCATAATGATTTTATAACGTTTGGCATCCGGTCTGTAAAAGCTAACAAATAAGAAATGCAGGTTAGAAGTCAGTTGATTCATCACCACCACTTCGAGTGGTTTTGCACCTACAATTTTTGCAGCATTTTCTGTGAGAAATTTATGGTAATGGAACCAGGGGTTTTTACCTTGAAAGTGACCTTCAACGCCAAGATTTTTCCAGTCTTCCAGTTCTGTTTTCAAAGCAGATTCGGCAGCTTTAGGTTGCAGACCCAAAGAGTTGCCGGTGAAGTACATGGCCTCGTGACCGTTGTGAGTAGGGATATAAAACTCGTTTCTGAAACTGCGCAGTTCATCGTTTTGATCGGCTTGCTGTGCAAATGCGCTGGTATTCTCAAAAATCATGGGGCAAAGGTAATATCATTTTGGCGTCTATCCATCACCATACA
>JACCDI012139026.1_pt1 | contig 21254 bp, 21 predicted proteins | sample 7442791 | NCBI WGS metagenome assembly JACCDI01 (sample SAMN15323434, study PRJNA562643) | freshwater metagenome | isolation source: river surface water | place: USA:Blue River Watershed | collected 2017-08-15
CCATGGGTAAAATTTTAAGAGCTGAGTTAGAAAAATTAAACTCTCCCTTAATTAAATTAGTCCGTGGTCGTGGATTGTTAAACGCCATTGTGATTAACCACAAGGACCCTGAAGTTTCTTGGGAACTGTGTTTGCATTTAAGAGATTTAGGATTGCTAGCGAAACCAACGCATGGAGACAAGATTCGTTTTGCACCTCCTTTAATAATTACGGAGGCTCAAATAAAAGAAGCCGTTGGAATTATTGGTGCGGCTTTACAAAAGCTTTCATAGTTCCTACTGACTTTATAAAAAAAGCCTCCAAATTTTGGAGGCTTTTTAATTTCTATTCTTCCAATTTTGTAATATTTATTTTGGGTAGGAAAGTCATGATTAGGATCCCAAATGAAATAACAATACATGAGTACAATGGCCATTGTTTTTGTGGACAGTCCCCCATTTGACAAGTAGACAGTACCATAAAGTTTCTGAAGGTCCAAGCAATTAATAATGCTGCTAGCGCCATATTGAAACGTTTCGCCCATATATAAGGTAATGCGAATAGAACTATGGATAAGCCTGCAAAATAAAGGATGAATTTTCCGGGTTGACCAAAATTGGTGCCTGGGGTTTTCCATCCAGTGATTACCAAGTGCTGGCTTTCTATGATCACCAAAGGTTGGGTGGTACAGTATAGTAAGGCTAGACAAAGTAGGATTCCTATTGTTTGCGAATGTTTCATGTAGCAAAAATATAGGATTTTGGGGGGATTTAGGAACTTAGGTGGTTACAGGTGAATAATTTAATCTAACGGTTATATATATCATTAAAGATGCGACAAAGTAACCAATGAATACATACTTCAATAATTTTTTTGACTTTACCAATGCGCCAACAAGTTTAGTGTCATCATAAAGCCATATAAATAAATTGGATCCGAATAAAAATAATAATGACGAGACCACTAACGGCATTAAAAATATAAAAGATTGGAAAAATTGTGGAAGGAGTTGAATAGATTTCATAAGATAGATTTTATCATTAAATATAATTATTGATTTTGTTGAAGTGAAACTTGTTTGTCCACAGATTGATTCATGTCGATTCTAATTCGAAAATTTACTATTTCACTCCAACCTAAAGTCATGCCACCTATTTGAATTCCATATAAACCTATACCAGTAATTGTAAAATTTGATGTTAGCAATGTTGGATTGAAACTAATGGTAGACATATTTACTTGTTGCCAAGAATAAATTCCTGCACCTGTATATGAAATTGTTGGAGTCCCCACAATTCTGCCATAGGCATCTGTATTGAAGTATAGATGTAAAGTATAATACCCACCTAGTTCTTTATTTAGATTTGAAAATGGCGAAAATTGTGCATGATGATAACCGGCTGCACCAGGCCTACTGCTATCTTCAAGAAATGGATAAAATGAATCTGAATTATCTAAATCTTCTTTTTTTATTAATTGGCGAGAACTGTCAGAGTCTAAAATTGACTTAGAATCAATACTATTTACCTTTTTATATTTATAATTTAACTTGGAATAATGTAGTTCGTTATACACATTTTTAAATTCATTAAGCGATAATATTCTAAGGCTATTTATATTTTCATCGTCTATTGCTGAATTTTCAATTACTTTAATTGTCCCTTCGTTTCCAATAATTTTTCGTATTTCTTTTATGGCATTTTGAGTTGCTTGTTCAGAAGTCAATAGGTTAATTTGCTTGGTACAACTTGTCATAATTAAAATTGTACTCAACAAATAAATTGCAGTGTGAAATAACTTTACATTTTTCATGATTTGTTTTATTGATTGAATCATGAATCTAGGTAGAAATAATATCCGTAATTATAGTATTTATACGTTAGGAGATTATATCGCCTATTAGAATGAAGGCTAAATTTTAAGTAACCAATGGATGGATGATTGGATGGATGGATAGCTAGCTGCGCTAGCATCCGCCCCGGTAGACTCGGATTATCTCCTCGCTTCTCTCGTCGTTGATCCGTCTCGGCAAACTCGTCTTACCCAAAGCCTTTTCAACAGCAAACGAAGTTTGCTGTTGACCTTTTTTGCTCCTCGTCTGCTTACACAAGCAAGCTTGTGACGCAGCCTTGAAACAAAAAAGCCTCTTCACATACGTGAAGAGGCTTTGTATCGAGGTCCCGAGCGGATTCGAACCGCTGTAGAAGCTTTTGCAGAGCTCTGCCTAGCCACTCGGCCACAGGACCCTTTTGGGACGCGAAAATAACACAAAGAAGTTAATTATAAAAGAATTTTCCAACTATTACGATTTAAACGACATTTGTACTCTAAATAACATGATATGTCGGCAATTGGAGCATCAGAATTGATTATTAACGATCGTGGAGCGGTTTACCATTTAAATGTAAGACCAGAGGAGTTAGCAGATACCATTATTACTGTTGGGGACCCAGAAAGAGTGGCTACCTTGAGCAAATACTTTGACCGTATTGAACATAAGTGCGAGCATAGGGAGTTTATTACCCATACTGGCTATATTGGCAACAAACGCCTTTCTGTTTTAAGTACCGGGATTGGACCAGACAATATCGATATTGCTTTAAATGAAGTAGACGCTTTAGTGAATATAGATTTTGATACAAGAACCATTAAAGAGCAAAAAAAATCTGTTTCAGTAATTAGAATGGGTACCTGTGGTTCTTTACAAGGAGAAGTGGGTGTGGATCAATTGGTAGCAGGCACACATGGCTTAGGCATTGACAACTTATTACATTTTTACAAAACGCAAAACAACTCAGAGGAGCAAGCTATTTTATCGGCCTTTGAACAACATACACAAATTACCAACTTTAAAATTCAACCCTATATTGCTACAGCAAGTCCTGGATTAATTAAGCATTTTGCGGAGGGTTATAGTCATGGCATTACGGTTACTTGTCCAGGTTTTTACGGACCACAAGGACGTATCTTAAGACTTCCTTTAAACATGCCTAACCTAGTGGACCAAATGACTAGTTTCCGTTTTGGCAATCACCATATTGCCAATTTTGAAATGGAAACCAGTGCCATTTATGGTTTATGTAATTTATTAGGACACCAATGTTTAAGTATCAATGTGATTGTGGCCAATAGAGTGAAGAAAGAATTTAGCAAGGATCCAGCGAAAGCAGTGGACAATATGATTCAGAAAACATTAGGCATTATTGCCGGCATTTAATAGCAGAAAACAAATAACATGGAAATTCAATTTTCGAAATACCAAGGAACAGGCAATGATTTTGTAATTATTGACAACCGAGACGGAAGTGTTTCCTTGTCCAATCAACAGGTGGCATTTTTATGCGATCGCCGATTTGGAGTGGGCGGAGATGGACTCATGTTATTAGGTACTGCCGTAGGATATGACTTTTCAATGACTTATTATAATGCCGATGGCACCGAAGGGACTATGTGCGGCAATGGGGGAAGATGTTTAGTGCAATTTGCACATGACCATGGCATTGTAAAAGAGCATTATCATTTTATTGCCATTGATGGACCACACGAAGCAACCATTCATAACAATGGATGGATTCATTTAAAAATGTCGGACGTATCATCGGTTGAAACCGGAGCCGATTTTTTTGTTACCAATACGGGCTCCCCGCATTATATTAAAATGGTGCAAGGTGTAGAACAAATGGATGTGTTCACGGAAGGAAAAGCCATTCGTTACAACGATCGTTTTAGCAAGGAAGGCATCAATGTGAATTTTGTGGAACACCAACATGGACATTTATTTGTACGTACTTATGAAAGAGGCGTTGAAAATGAAACTTACAGTTGTGGTACGGGTGTTACTGCAGCAGCCATCACTTCTTGCTTACATAAGGAAGGGGAACAGGAAGTTCAGATTCAAACCTTGGGTGGCAAATTGGCCGTGAGTTTTAACAATCAAGGAGGCGGACACTTTAATCATATTTGGTTAAAAGGACCTGGGACTTTTGTGTACAAAGCAAGTATTCATCTAAAATAAATCTCCATCCTAATTCCTATTCAAGCAAAACGATCCTATGGCTTTATTTAATGTGCGTGTATACGGTATCCTTATTGATGAACAACAAAGATTATTAGTAAGTGACGAATTTATTAGAGGCAATTATATTACCAAATTGCCAGGGGGCGGATTAGAGATGGGAGAAGGCACAAGAGATGGATTGGCGAGAGAGTTTATGGAAGAAGCTAATTTAGAAGTGCGTGTAGGGGATCATTTTTACACCACCGATTTTTTTCAAATCTCCGCATTTAACAATACCGATCAAATCATTTCTATTTATTATTTAGTCCACTCAGACAAGACAACTGATATTATAGCAAAAGAAAAAGCTTTTGATTTTTTACCAGAACAGGTAGCGGACATTACAGGCACCGCAGAGCATTTACGATGGATTCCCTTAAAAGAATTAACAGAAGAAACAATGACTTTGCCCATTGACAAGGTTGCCGTAAAAATGTTATTGGATCAACATCGTTTTTAAACTCCTACTACTTAATTACAAAGTAGGCAGCTTTAAATTTCGTTTTCAATACCCATGGCAGCCAATTTCATTTGCTTAGCTTTTTCCTGTCCTAGGTATTTTTCAATTCTTCCTTCCGCAAATCCAATCACTGGTGTTAATAATAATGCCATGGAAAATTTGTACATGTAGTTTACCACACATACCGCCATCACAAAACTCCAGGACCAATTGTTGCCCAGTTTAAATGCAATAACAAGTACCACAAAACTATCTACCAATTGAGAAACTACGGTAGAGCCTGTTGCTCTTAACCAAGGCATCTTCTCCCCTGTTATTTTTTTAATTTTATGAAAGACAATTACGTCAATAAACTGGCTTACTAAAAATGCCACTAAGCTGCCTAAGATAATCCACATGCCTTGACCAAAAATAGCTTCAAAAGCAGTTTGCATACTAGGCACTCCACTATCTACTTTAGAGCCTACCCAAAAAGCAGCGGGTGCAATGCGCATGGCTAGATAAAACATCAAAAACGCATACACAATTAAACTCACCGCAGTAATACTAATGCGTCTTACTGCTTTAGGTCCATAATATTCATTGACAATATCGGTGATCACAAATTCCAAGGGCCATAACAATACTCCACAGGTTAGGTTAAAGGACAAACCGGATTGGCCAAATAAAGTAAGGTTCGCAGGAGGTATTCCCAATACACCCTCCAATGAAAATATTTTTCCTCCAATACATTCTGCAATCAATGCATTGGCCACAAAAAAAGCAGTGATGCCTAAAAATAATTTCGTGGATTTGTCTTTTAAAATAGAATGAATCATGGTGGAGATTTCAGGTATAAATTGCTAGTATTAAATGATAGCAGCTGCTATTTGAACCATTAACATGAAAACAATAAAAATTGTTTGCCATTTGGGAATATCTATGGACTGCTTGGTTAATTTTAACCCCAGCAGCCAAATTGCAAAACAAATATTGGCCACCGGAGCCATTTCAAGGCCCAAAACAGCTATAAAATTGGCTAAAAAGTCTGGCAATTTGAACCATTTTACCAGCATAACCATCAAAGAAAGCACAAAAAAAACGTTGCAAATAATGGCCAATCGGGCCATAAATGCAAAAAAGGATTTATTAAAGAGATTGCTCATAGTAATGAATAAGATACAAGATAAGAAAATTACGCAAAAAGCCTTTTTAGTTGTAGGTTTGTCTCTATAATTTATGCGTATGTCTAAGACCTTTTTGAAGTCGCTTTTACCCCATTTATTGGCAGTTGCTATCTTCGCTATCGTAGCCATTATTTATTGCAAACCTGCCCTTGAAGGAAAGGTTTTACAACAATCGGATATTACCCAATGGAAAGGGATGGCGCAGGATGCCTTTAGATACAGTGAAAAAAATGGACAGTTCCCACTTTGGATCAACAATATGTTCGGAGGAATGCCTGCCTACCAAATTACAGGTATACCAGGTAGCTCTTTTTCAATTGGTATCTTAGATCATGTATTCACTTTAAACTTACCAGGCCCTATCGGTTTATTCTTTTTAGCAAGCATCTGCTTTTATTTTTTAGCACAGGTGCTGGGCTTTAATACTCTATTAAGTATCATTGGCGCATTGGCTTATAGTTACGCAACTTACAATCCCATCATTGTAATGGTAGGACATGAAACTAAAATGCATGCTATTGCATACCTACCCTTTTTCATAGGATCTATTTTATTACTCTTTCAAAAGAAATATATACCAGGAACCATCTTAGTGGCGATCTCCACGGCTTTGTTTGTACAAGCCAACCACTTACAAATCACTTATTACGGCATTATTATTGTTTTCTTTATGTCCGTATATTATTTAATTACTTGGATCAAAGAAAAGCAATACAATCATTTGTTTAAAACATTGGGACTGGGCATTATTGCAGGATTGATGGGTCTAGCCGCAAATGCCCCTATGTTATTGAGCACTTATGAATACGGAAAAGAGTCCATTAGAGGAGGCAGTGTATTAACCACTAAGGATAGTAAGACTACGGCTACCGGTTTAAACAAGGACTATGCATTTAGTTATAGCATGTTTACCTCAGAGCCCTTAGTAATGATGTTCCCTAATATCTATGGCGGTTCAAGTGATCCAAATGTGATGGACCCTGCTAAATCAAAAGCCATTGAGGTATTACAACAAATGCAACCCGAAATTGCACAACAATTGCAATCCTTTATTCAATTTTATTGGGGAGGCATTGGCTTTACTGCAGGCCCTCCTTATGTTGGCATAGTGATTTGCTTTTTTGCCATTATGGGATTAAGTGTTGCTAGCAACAAGCATCGTTGGTGGATTGCGGCAGCGATCGTATTTTCCTTATTACTTTCTTCGGGCTCCTACTTCATGTCCTTTAATAGTTTCATGCTGGATCATCTTCCGTTCTATAATAAATTTAGAGCACCTAGTATGATAATTGTAGTACCTACTTTATTATTAGGCATCATGGCATTGTATGGAATGGATGCACTTACTAAGGAAAGTAATTGGAAAGAAGTATTCGCCAAATACAAGCCAAGCTTTATTGTATTGGGTTTGATTTTTGCAGCGGTATTATACATTTATATGGGCAGTGACTTTAAAGGCATAGATGATAAAGAAAGATTGACTCAATGGAGTGTATTTATCAATAGTCAAATTAAGGATCCTGCGGTAGCTAGCCAATATATTAGTCCGGCCAATGATTTATTAAACGCAGTAGCTACGGATAGAAAAGCTTTGATTGAAAGTGATTTAGTGTACGTATTTTTATTTTTAGTGGCCATCACCGTTTTGTTATTCTTAGCATTCAAAAAAATCATCAATCAAACAATCGTTTTGGTTGCATTGGGCTTGTTTACCTTATTTGATTTATTTCATTTAAATGTAAAATATTTAAAGCCAGATAATTTTATTGAAGCTGCAGACAATGACAATGCATTTGCCAAAACACCATTGGATATTGCTTTGGCTAAGGACACCACTCAATACCGCGTGTTGGATTTGAGAGGCGGTATTCCAAACTCATTTAACGGCGGAGCCATAATCGCCTACCATCACAATACAGTGGGCGGATACAACCCCGCTAAATTGAGTATCTATCAAGACTTGATTGAGAACCAGTGGTACAAATTCCCGAACTGTTTGCCCACGCTGAATATGATGAACACGAAGTACATCATTAGTGGTGATCTATCAAGAGACACGATCCCTAACCCCAATGCATTGGGTAATGTTTGGTTTGTAAAGGGAGTAGCATTTAAGAAAGGACCTGCAGAAGTAATGAATCATTTAAGTTTCTTCAATCCAAAAGACACGGCAGTGATAGAAGAAAAAGATAAGATTGCAGACCTAAGCACTATTCAATATGACAGCACTGCTACCATTGAATTGGTAAAAAACAACAATGATGTTGTCCACTATACAAGCAACTCTGGTAATAAACAATTGGCGGTATTTAGTGAAGTGTATTATAAATTAGGTTGGAAAGCCTACATAGATGATCAAGAAGCACCTATCCTAAAAACCAATTACGTTTTACGTGGATTAGTAGTTCCAGCAGGTAAACACAAAATTCGTTTTGAATTTAAACCTACTACCATTGCTTCCGCACAAATGGCGAGCACAACCGTTTCTTGGATTTTATGGTTAGCCATTCTGGGTTTAATGGCAAGTCCATTCATTGTTAAACAAAAGGATTAATGCTATTAAGTATTGTCATATGTAGTTATAACAGGGCTTCCTACATTGGAGATGCACTCACTAGTTTGTATGAACAATCAAGTGGGCTCACCGAATTTGAAGCCATTGTCGTTGACAATAATTCTACAGACCATACGGAGGCTGTTTACCAAGCATGGCGTGCAGCTCACCCAATGGGCAACTTTACGTATACCACCGAAAAGCAACAAGGTGCTTCTTATGCTCGCAATACCGGAGCGGCCCTTGCCAAAGGCAGTTGGTTATGCTTTATGGATGACGATGCCGTTGCAACAGCACATTATGTAAAAAATATTATTCGTCATATTCAGGACCAACCCTTTATAGTAGGATTTGGAGGACGTATTATTCCAAAATACATTCCAGCCGAACCCAATTGGATGAGCTACTATGTTGCTTCCTTGGTAGGCAATTTTGATTACGCTCCTACTGCATGTGCATTTGAAAATGGAAAATATCCTTTAGAAAGTAATATGATTGTAAAAAAGGAAGTGTACGATGCCATTGGTGGATTTAACACTGCCCTACCTGGTGTTGTGGGTACCTTAAGAATTGGTGGCGAGGGTAAGGAATTATTTTTCAAGATCATGGCATTAGGGCATACCATTTATTATGACCCTTCTATTTGTGTACACCATGTAGTGGAAGTGAAAAAGTTAACCAGTGAATACATGTACCGTGTAGCCAGTGGCATTGGAAGAGGAGAAAAAACTAGAACCAAGGCCATTTCTAGCAAGGCCTATGCTTTAAAAATAATTGAATACTTATTTAAATTAGGCGCTTCGGTGATTTTAGGAATAAAGTACGCCTTACAAGGAACCCCTGCTAAATCCTGGCCGGTGATTCAATTTAGAATAGACGCTCTAAAAGGATTATTATAAAAGGCGGGATTGAAATCAAATATTAGAAAAACAAACAAAAAAATATAAAATAGGAAAACAATGAGCCATTTGCGTAATTACTTTGAGAACAATGACAAAAGATTAATCAATAAGTTCAATCATTATTTTGATGTATACGAACGTCATTTTAGCAAGTTCAGAGGAAAGAAAGTAACCATTGTCGAAATTGGTGTTTTCCAAGGAGGCAGTCTTCAAATGTGGAGAGACTATTTTGGACCAGATGCCACTATTTGGGGCATTGATATTGATCCTAATTGTAAAACCCTGGAGGAAAAAGACACGCATATTTTAATTGGCTCACAGGAAGATCCAGCATTCTTAAATTCAATTGTAGATAAAATTGGACCCATCGATTTATTAATCGACGATGGAGGCCATACACAAAATCAACAAATTGTCACATTTGATGTGTTGTTCAAGCATATTAAAGAGGATGGCGTGTTCTTATGTGAGGACGTGCATACCTCTTATTGGAATGTATACGGCGGAGGCAATCGCAGACAAGGTACCTTTATTGAATACAGTAAATTATTAGTAGACAAAATTAATGCACACCATTCTGAAGAAGCTTCCTTGGTCGTAGATGAATTTACCAGAACTGCTAATTCAATTCATTTTTATGATAGCATTGTAGTCATTGAAAAAGCAAAAATGGTACCCCCTAGTTCTAAGACGATGGGGCAAAGATCCTTTCCATACCAACCAGAGAAAAAAACCTTTACAGAGAAAGTAACCTTACACGCTTTAGTGCGTATCAATAAATTATTAAGGGTCTTTAAATTAAAGGGGATTTGTGTCAATAAAATGATGGAGCTAAACTGTAAACTATAAGGAACGCTTTCCCATTTTTTGCATTAAAAAATCCTTAATACCTAAAAACGCATAGCAATAAACTTGTCCCATGGCTGGATGGTAAAGAAAATCGTTTTTAACAATCATCATGGACCGCTTGACATCCTGCCTTTGTATGGCAGTCAATCCTTTTTGTCTATACAGCAAATAAAGTCCGTTACGCAGGATATAGTAAACTCTAATAGGATTATGTATGATACGCATAGACCTTTTAAAAGTGAGTAGGGATCTACCCGCTACCCTAGTGCCAATGCTATGATTTAATAGGATATCCGTGTATTGCAAATTGGCGAACCCGCTATTCGTAATTTGAAAAGAAAACGCAGTATCTACAAAATCAATAAATAAGGATTCGTCAAAAGTCCCTATTTGAGAAAGGTATTTTAATTGCAAAACCGACCCAGAGGTAATGAGGCTGGTTACTTTAACGGGAGTGGATTGTGGTCGCGTAAATTCAGGTTGACAGTTCACACCAAACTGTGCAATGGCGGCTTCTGTATTTTGAAGGATGCGTTCTTTGTATTTTTCAAAATCACCGGGTTGAAAAGAAGAATCCTGATCCATGGTTAATAAATAATCAGCGCCTTGTTCTTTTGCAAATGCAATAGCTTGATTTAAACGCTGAGCAATCCCCCCATTTTCTCCAAAGTACTGATACTTGATTTTTGGATCTAATAAATTTAGCTGCTTATCTAAATCCGAATTGGGGCTTTCACTATTATCATACACCAATAAGCTATCCAATAAAGGCAGGTAAGTACTTATATTTTCAATAAGTAGTTGGGTATGGGGATGATAAACAATGACTACGCCAAACATGATAAAGCGGCTATTTTGATATGCACGAATTTAACTCAAATTCAACATAAATATTTATCTTGTAGCATCATAAACTAAAACATGCGCAGCTTTTCTATCATCATTCCATTTAAAACAGGCAAGTCCTACTTATTGGAGTGTGTACATTCGGTATTAGCGCAAACCTACCCCCATTATCAGTTAATCATTCTAACGGATCCAACCAGCAACGAAGATGGTGCTATAGATGCCATTATGGCTTTGCAGCACCCTGCTATTGAAATAGTTGATTCAGCTGAGCATTTGGATATTTTAGGCAATTGGTCAAGAATAAAAGAAGTAAGTAAATCCGAGTACATGACCATTTTAGGATATGACGATGTGCTGTATCCTCCGTTTTTAGCTACCATTGATGATTTAATAGAAACCCATCCAACTGCGAGTTTATACCATACCCATTTTGATTATATCAATAAGGATGGTGAACAACTTTACCCTTGCAAACCGCTTCCGGAAAAGTTAACCGGGCCTGCGTATTTAAAAATGTCTTTACAGGATCAAATAAGTGTAATGGCAACGGGTTATGTTTTCAAAACAACCAACTATATTCAAGTAGGAGGCATTGGCACACAATACCCTAATTTAATTTATGCCGATTTGCAATTATGGATAGATTTAGCTCAAATTGGCTATATGGCTACCAGCCCAGCAAAAACATTTGCATTTAGGATACACGCTTCCACTACAAAAATTTCAAAGGACAAAGTATTGTTAGCAGCGTTGATGGTTTTCCTTGACTATTTAAAAAGCTTATCAAAAAAAGATACTGCTTATCAAGAGGCAGTCCATCAATATACTGAGGCATTCCTAGAAAAAACCACTAAATCCATAGCACATCGCTTATTGCGCACCCCTACTAAATACAGACAGGGCTTACGCATTCAAGACATGGTACTGGCCTTAAGGATACAAGCTAAAGAATTAGGCGTGGACTATCATCCAGAAAAAATAAAGTCCTTTGCAATGGCGCAGGTGATTGAAAATAGTACAGTGTTAAGTAAACTGTTTTTACTATTCAAAAGCATTTACAAAAAGCCTATCTATTAACTTTCAATAGACTACTTTAGCTTTGCTGCTTTCATTTGATACAAGGCTTTTCCAAAAGAGGTTTGCATTAAATAGTAAATCATCTTCAGTCTCCATTGCCAAAATCTACAAATAAGTGAGTATCCAAAATGAGACTCATATACTTTGATATTGTCGGCCAATGATTTTAAATATTGCGTGGTACTCACTCCCTTATCATCAAATCTTACGATGGTTTCATTTAAATAAAAATAAGGCTCCTGGGTTAACCTGCACAGCAAATCATAGTCCATGGCAATTTTAATGTCTAGATTAAAAAGACCGGCCCGCTCGTACACTTCTTTTCTTAAAATCCAGGTGGGATGGGATACAGAACGCATGCCTTTGTATAATTGTTTCTTATCAAAAGGGACGCCCACTTTTACCCAATGTCCTCCTCTATTCATGTATATATTTCCACTTATCCATTGCGCCTGAGTTTGCTGCTCAAAACAAGCCAAAACTTTTTCAATTACCTCATTGGAATAATAAATATCGGCAGCATTTAACAAATGAATAAGGGTGCCCTCTGCCCTTTGAATGCCTTTATTAAAAGCATCCGAAATGCCTTTGTCTCTTTCACAAACCCATTTCCTATAGCTAGGCTGTGGCGTATTTTGAAGCCAATCAGCAATTTGGGTATTGGAGGAGCCGTCAATAATATAATGTTCAAATGGAACTACCGATTGACTGTCCACGGAAGCACAGGTGGCTTGCACTTCGGCAAGATTATTAAAACAGATGGTAATTACAGACAGTCTCTCCATGGCGTAAAAATAGACCCATTTTTTGAGATAGCCACATTTAGCGCATTTGCGATATATTTGTCCTATGGGGATTATACAAAAACAGGGCATCAAGTCTTCTTATTTCATCTTTTTAGGATTCCTAATTGGTGCAGTCAACTTGTTGGTTTTGTTTCCGCTGTATTTTAGCAAAGAGGACCAAGGATTGGTTCGAGCCATGATTGATATTGGCGCTACCCTTTCCGTTTTTTGTACCCTGGGCACTTTGCCGGTAGTGTACAAGTTCTTCCCCTTTTACAACCATTATTTAGGGAGCAATAAAAATGAATTGCCTTTTATTACCCTACTTATTAATTTACTTGGATTTGCTATACTCCTGGTTATTGGTTGGTACAATAAGGACTTTATTATTCGCAAACTTGGGAAATCCCCAGCCCTAGGTCATTACTTTAATTACGTTTATCCGTATACCTTTTTCTTAATGCTATTTTACTGGCTAGAAGCATTTGCCTGGGGATTGCATAAAGGGGTGATGACCAATTTTTTAAGAGAAACTTTAGTAAGAATTTTAACCACCGTTCTTATTATTGTTTTTGGATTACAATGGATTAATTTAAATCAATTCATTGCTTTATTCAGTTGCATTTATGTGTTGCCTATGTTGTATTTGTGGTATACACTTATTCAATCCAAGCAATGGTCATTCAAACGTATTTCAATAAGCAATGTAACCCGCCGACTCAAGGGCAGAATGATTAGTTTCGCGCTTTTTGTTTTTGCTGGACAATTTTTTAATTTATTGGCCCGAACCAATGATACCTTTATGATTGTGGGCTTAAAGGGTTTAAGCGACGCAAGCATTTTTGCCATTGCCACTTATGTATCTGCCATTTTAGAAATACCACAGCGCAGTTTAAATTCCATTAGTATCCCCATTTTAGCCAAAGCATGGAAGGAAAAGGACTTTGACAACATCAAGCATATTTACCACAAGAGTGTTTCTAATTTACTAGCGGTAGGCTTGCTTTTATTTGGATTAATTTGGTTAAATATTCAAAACCTAGTCTCTTTTTTAAACTGGATAAGCCACAAGCAAGGCGGAGGTTATGATGCCTTGGTGAACCTGGCTTTCATTATGGGACTCGCCAAACTTATTGACCTAGGCACCGGAGTGAACTCCCAAATTATTGGCACTTCCAACTATTGGAAATTTGATTTTTTAACCAATGTGCTTTTTGTAATTATTTCCATTCCCCTGAATTATTATCTTATTCAGCATTACGATTTAATTGGATTGGCCTACTCTAATTTAATTGCCTATACTTTATACAATTCGGTTAGATTTAGTTTCCTTTATTTTAAATTTAATTTACAGCCTTATCGATGGAAACATGCCTTCTTCCTGCTATTAAGCATTGGACTGATGTTGCTTATTCATCAAATTCCTGCAGCTGAAAATTTCATGTTGAATATTGGTATTCAATCTTTGTCTTATGGAGTAGGTTTCTATTTATTATTAACCTGGCTGAATCCTGCTCCTGAAATTCTAGATCATTTCAAGGCATTTGGTGCAAAATATGTAGGCAAACTATTTAAGAAGGGATAAGAATAATTCCAAACCTTTTCTTTTTTCATCAGTTAAGTGATAGCTGATATTTTCAGCGTAATATTTATGTAAATCATACACCTGCTCACATGCAGGTATAGTGGCAATCACTTCATTGATATGTTGCAATCCAAAAGCGTTTGCTTTATCAAAGGCTTCCATGAATTCAGCGGGCATGGGTTTATTGGCAATCCAGGTTGCAAAAACAAAAGGAAGTCCCGTGTGGGCTTTCCATCCTTCTGCTAAATCATAAATGTATTTGAAATGAGGTTTGGCTATAAGGGCACGGTCTCCAATAATCACTCCTGCCGTTGTGCCTTCAATTGCTTGAATATACCCTTCCTCTGCTTTGATAAATTCAACCTCTTTTTTCCAATATTGCTCCAGTAAGATACGCGCCAATTGTACCGAGGTTCTGCTTTGATAATCTAAATATACCTTCTGTACCTGTTCCATAGGCACCTGACTAAAAATACATACACTAGCCACTTCTCCTTCCGCACCAATACAATAGTTGGATACAAAATGGGCTTCTTTAAGCAAGGGGGTAACAGCCACAGGCACCAGTCCCATGTCTATCCTGCCTTCCATTAAATCTTGGGCAATTTTTGCCGGATAAGCCTTAACCAATTCAATCTGAGGCATTAAACCTGACTGCTCCAGTCCAAATAATAACGGACGAGTGTTTAAATAACTTACCGCCCCAATGCGCCACTTTCTATCCAATTGAATTAACTTTGCGCAAAGATATCAAAAACTAATTGTTTAAAACAATCAATATGTCACAACTTAGCTCCATCTCCCCAATTGACGGCCGTTACCACAAACAAACTGCTCATTTAAGCAGCTACTTTTCCGAATTTGGCTTAATCAAATACAGGGTCTTGGTAGAAGTGCACTATTTTTTGTTTTTAGCAGATAAGCGGTTTTTTAAAGTAACTCCTACCTTAAAGAAAGCATTGCTTGCAGTGGTAGAAAATTTTTCAGAAGAAGATGCACAAAAAATAAAAAACATTGAAGCTACTACCAATCACGATGTAAAAGCGGTGGAATACTTTTTAAAAGAAATACTAGACGCGCATAAAGCAAGTGAATTAAAAGAATGGATTCACTTTGGTTTAACTTCTCAGGACATCAACAATACAGCTATTCCTCTAAGTTGGAAGGATGCCATGGAAAATAATACTTTGCCAGCCTTAGTTAATTTGCAAAACAAATTGTATCAATTTGCCAAGCAATGGAAAAAAGTACCTTTGTTGGCTAGAACCCATGGCCAAGCGGCCTCTCCAACCACTTTAGGAAAAGAAATCATGGTATTTGTAGAACGTTTACATAATCAAATTGAATTGTTTGCAGCCATTCCTTATGCAGCAAAATTTGGAGGTGCCACAGGTAACTTTAATGCACATCATATTGCCTACCCTAAAAAGAACTGGGTTTCCTTGGGCAATGAATTTGTAGAAGACATATTAGGCTTGCAAAGAATGCAATTCACTACGCAAATTGAACACTATGATCATTTTGCTGCTCATTGTGACAATCTTAAAAGAATCAACAATATCTTAATTGATTTGTCTCGTGATATTTGGACCTATATCTCTATGGATTACTTTAAGCAACAAACTAAAAAAGGCGAAGTTGGTTCTAGTGCGATGCCTCATAAAGTAAATCCAATTGATTTTGAAAATGCCGAAGGCAACTTAGGCATTGCCAATGCTTTATTAGAGCATTTAGCTGCCAAATTACCTATAAGCCGCTTACAAAGAGACTTAACAGACTCTACCGTATTGAGAAATATAGGTGTGCCAGTGGGGCATATTGCGATTGCAATTAATTCCTTAGAAAAAGGATTGGGTAAATTAATTTTAAACGAGGATAAAATACAAGCCGACTTGGAAAATAACTGGGCGGTGGTGGCGGAAGCCATTCAAACTATTTTACGTCGTGAAAAATATCCAAATCCTTACGAGGCTTTGAAAGATTTAACAAGAGGCAACAATAAGATAGATAAAAAATCCATGCATAAATTTATTGATGGATTGAAAGTTACTGCTGCTTTGAAAAAAGAATTAAAACAAATTACCCCGCAAAATTATACGGGTATTACAGCGGAGTATTAGGCGGCGTTATTTTTTTGCGAGGCTCTTTCTTTTTCAAGATATGATGAATAGGATCCATCCCCTCTTTTTCAATCGCCATGGTAAGCACTTTGGCAGTTGCTTCTGCATCACCCCAAGCTCGGTGGCGACCTTCAATGCGGATTCCTAAATCACGTGTTAAAGAACCCAAGCCATATTTTAATAATCCTGGAAACACTTTCTTACTTAATCGAATGGTGCAAAGTTTAGGTGCAGACCATGCATATCCGTGATGGTTGAGTAAATAATGTACAAAGCCATAATCGAAACTCACATTATGGGCTACAAATACGCGTCCTTGTAATAAATTAAATATTTGGGGAGCTACTTCCTCAAACAAGGGAGCGGTGGACACCATTTCGTCACTTATACCAGTCATATTTACAATAAACGGGGGTATTTTTTGCTTTGGATTAATGAGGGTGACGTATTTACCTGTCACTTCCACCCCATTGTGAATAACAATAGCTATCTCGGTGATCCCATGTGATTGGGGCATCCCGCCAGTGGTTTCAATATCTACTACAGCAAATTCCATTGGGGGCCAAGTTCGGACATTTTTGTCAAAATAAGCTTGTGGCTTTTCCTTATTTTTGTGGCTCAATTTAGGTAAAGAAAGAAAGCATGGAACTGAGCAAAAATTACATCCCCGGTGAAGTAGAAACCAAATGGTATCAGCATTGGATAGACCAAGGTTATTTCCATAGTGAGCCCAATAACAAACCGGCTTATACGGTGGTCATTCCTCCACCTAATGTAACGGGGGTTTTGCACATGGGTCATTGCTTGAACAATACCATTCAGGATATACTAGTGCGTCGCGCTCGCATGCAGGGAATGAATCCTTGTTGGGTGCCAGGAACCGACCATGCTTCTATCGCAACCGAGGCAAAAGTGGTTGCCATGTTAAGAGAAAGAGGGATTGCAAAATCATCTTTATCTAGAGAAGAATTTTTAACCTATGCTTGGGAGTGGAAAGAAAAATACGGAGGCATCATTTTACAGCAGTTAAGAAAGATGGGCTGTAGTTTAGATTGGGATCGTACTTCTTTTACCATGGATCCTGATTACTACGAAACGGTAATTAAAGTATTTGTAGACTTATACAATAAAGGGAAAATTTATCGTGGCAAGCGCATGATTAACTGGGATGTGCGTGCAAAAACAGCATTGAGTGACGAGGAAGTAATACATAAAGAAGTAAATGGAAAAATGTATCACTTAAGATACAAATTAGATTTGCCAGGGGATAACTATATTACCATTGCCACCGTTCGTCCAGAAACCATTTTTGGAGATACCGCTATTTGTGTACATCCAAAGGATGATCGTTACAAGCACTTAGTTGGAAAGTTTGCATTTGTGCCTATGATTAATCGCCGCATTCCGATTATTGCCGACGATTATATTGAAATGGAATTTGGAACAGGCGCTTTGAAAGTTACCCCAGCACATGATATCAATGACTTTAATTTGGGTCAAAAACATGGCCTAGAAGTAATTGACACCATGAATGATGATGGCACCATGACCGATGCTGCTCCTATGTACCTAGGTAAAGATCGCATTGAAGTAAGAAAAATTATTGCTGCCGATTTAGAAACAAGTGGCAATTTAGTAAAGATAGAAGACTATGTAAACCAAGTTGGTTTTAGTGAAAGAACAGACGCGATTGTGGAACCAAGATTAAGTCTACAATGGTGGGTGGATATGAAACAATTAGCTACCCCTGCATTGGAAGCAGTGATGAGTGATGAGATTCAATTTCATCCTGCTAAGTTCAAGAATGTATACCGTCACTGGATGGATAATATTAAGGATTGGTGTATTAGCCGTCAATTATGGTGGGGACATCGTATACCAGCATGGTATGATGCAGAAGGCAATGTGTATGTAGCAGAAAACGAAGCTGCAGTCAATACAAAATATCCAGAGACCCAAGGGAAAACCTTAACTCAAGACTCAGATTGTTTGGATACTTGGTTTAGTAGTTGGTTATGGCCTATTGAAGTTTTCAAGGGCATGTCCAATCCAAACAATGCAGAAATAAATTATTACTACCCTACTAGTACATTAGTAACGGCCCCAGAAATTATTTTCTTCTGGGTGGCACGTATGATTATGGCGGGCGAAGAGTATATGGGTAAGATTCCTTTTAAGGATGTGTATTTTACAGGTATTGTGCGCGATAAGCAAGGACGTAAAATGAGCAAGAGCTTGGGGAATTCTCCAGACTTGTTAGGGTTGATTGATCAATATGGAGCGGATGCGGTGCGTTTTGGCATTATGATTGCCTCTCCTGCTGGAAATGATTTATTATTTGATGAATCTACTTTAGAGCAAGGCAGAAACTTTAATAGCAAATTATGGAACGCTGCCAAATTGTTGAAAATGTGGGAGCCGCGCATTAGTGCGGAAGGAAAAGTGGAACAGGATGCCGCTTTTGCAATGGATTGGTTCCAAGCCAAATTAAGTGCTACGCAAATAGAAGTCGACGCAATGTTAAAAGAGTTTCGTTTAAGCGAAGCCTTGAAGACCATTTATGGATTAATATGGGATGACTATTGTAGCTGGTATTTAGAATGGATCAAGCCAGGTTTTGAACAACCTATTCATGCAGATGTATACAATAAAAGTATTGAGTTCTATGACTCCTTATTGCAATTGTTACACCCATTCATGCCATTCATTACGGAGGAGCTACACCATGCCTTAAAAGCGCAGACCGAGGATTTATGTGTGAAAGAATATGAAACCATTGGAAAAGTAGACGAAGCTGTTTTAAATGCAGGCGCTTTATTAAAGAATGTGATTTCCACATTGCGTGATGCCAGAAATAAAAATCAAATCAAACCAAAAGACGCGATTGACTTGCATATCCAATCTGAGAACAATATAGCCTACCAAACCATTCAAAATATCTTGGCAAAGCAAATTAACGCCAAGAGCGTTGCCTATACCAATGCTTCCATTGGGTCTAGTATTGTAGTGGCTTTAGAAAAAGATAAATTTTACTTAGTTGCAGATCAAGCAATTGATACCGCTAGCTTAAAAGAAAACTTGTTAAAGGATTTAGCACACCAACAAGGTTTCTTAGCATCTGTTGACAAGAAATTAAGTAATGAGAAGTTTGTACAAAATGCGAAGCCTGAAATCATAGCGATTGAGCAAAAGAAAAAGGCCGACGCATTGGCAAGGATCCAAACCATTGAAGAAAGTTTAGCACAATTATAAAGTGACCCATGAGCCTCTAATTAGAGGCTCGTTTATTTACACTACTATTATCACTTACTCAATTTACACTACTAATATACCTTACTAATTATGAGTGAAATAAAGATAAGACCTGCAACACTTGAAGATCGCGCATTTATTCGTTCGATTTCCGAGCGCACTTGGCCCAGCACTTATGGACATATTATTACTCAAGAACAAATAGCCTTTATGTTGGACTGGATGTACAGTGATGTGTCATTAGCTGAACAATTTGCAAAGGGTCATCAATTTTATATAGCAGGCATTCATAAAGGAGACGGACCTGTAGATGAAGTGGGATTTTGTTCCGTGAGTAAAGAGGACATTGAAAAAAGCGAAGCGGAACTAGTTGATGAACCCATAAATTTAAAAGCTACTGCTCATAAACTAAATAAACTATACGTATTACCTAGTGCACATGGCACTGGTAGCGGTAAAGCTTTATTAAATAAAGCCATTGAAGTTTCGAAAGCAGAAGGATCTTCCTCCCTATTCTTGCAAGTGAACAAACATAATAACGCTTACACTTTTTATGTAAAGAATGGATTTATTAAAGAACAGGAATTTAAATTCGATATCGGCAATGGGTTTTATATGGATGACTATATAATGCGATTGACTTTCTAAATAGCCTAATGCTATATTAAACCATCAGATGGGTTTGCTTCACCACGCCCATAATAAATACACTCTGCACTTGACCAATATTTTCCGCCTGGCTTAATTTGTTGACATGGAAATTGTAATAACTATTCATATCCTCAGCGACAATTTTTAACATGAAATCAAATTCACCAGAGATACTATAACACTCTACTACCTCTGGCAATTCATTAATGAGTTTAATAAATTGGGTACCCGATTTTTTACTATGTTGATTTAAGGATACATAACAAATCACCATTAACCCTTTACGCACTTTAGAACCATCAATTAAAGTGGCATATTGTTTAATCACTCCCGAAGCTTCTAGTCTTTTAATCCTTTCATGAACAGGGGTGGTACTTAATTGAACTGCTTCTGCAATAGCCGCTACCGACATCCGCGCATTGTCTTGTAGCAACCTTAAAATGGCTAAATCTTTTGTATCCAAAGGCACTGAATTTTGAGCAATAGCTGAATCTTCTATTGGAGACTTGTTTTTCATACTAAAAAAGCATTTATAGCATTAAAATTAGTAATAAATAGATTAATTCACTATTTTTTAGATATATTTTATTATTATCTACTACCAATATACCTTTGTGCCTTAAATAAATACTATTATGGGCTTACAAAACATCGATTTTAGCTTACCGTATAAGGTAGCAGACATTTCCCTAGCTGATTGGGGTCGTAAAGAAATTCGCTTAGCGGAAGCAGAAATGCCAGGTTTAATGAGTATCCGTGCCGAATACGGACCTAGTCAACCATTGAAAGGTGCTCGTATTGCGGGTTGTTTACACATGACCATTCAAACAGCTGTATTGATTGAAACTTTAACTGCATTAGGTGCAGAAGTAAAGTGGAGCTCTTGTAATATTTTCTCTACACAGGATCAAGCTGCTGCTGCCATTGCTGCTGCAGGTATTGGCGTTTTTGCTTGGAAAGGCCAAAGC
>JACCDI010600116.1_pt1 | contig 21235 bp, 21 predicted proteins | sample 7442791 | NCBI WGS metagenome assembly JACCDI01 (sample SAMN15323434, study PRJNA562643) | freshwater metagenome | isolation source: river surface water | place: USA:Blue River Watershed | collected 2017-08-15
CCAATCAATCTTAAAGGGTGAAGCGTAATTAAGATCAATTGGAACTTCATAGCCAAACTCATTGGCCAGATCATAATAGTGTTCTCTAAGCCTAATAATTGGGTCGGCAGTGTTACGTACTTTTTTGTAATTAGCCGCTTCACGCACTTTCTTTAATTGTAAAGCGTGCTCTTTGCAACAGGTCGTTGCATTCTTGTGGCGATCTTCTGGTATTTGAGCCCCACAGTAAAGACATTTTTTCATTTATACTGTTTGATTTAGATAAGTTTTGTATCTTTATTCGTTCCGGGAATATGATATTATAAATGTTGCCGGAAGCCATATTAAATAATTATTTTAGCTTAAAGCTATTTTTAGTAGAATATTTTTAAAATATTTTGTAATATGCTGATTAACAGTAATTTAGAAAAATATATTCATTGGTTCCCCAACCTACTTTTTGAACATTCGCTAAGATTGAATGACATATCAGGTAAAAATGTCTCTGTTTTAACAGATGATCAGATCCTTAAATGTGATGAAGCTTTTCCAAACAAATTTGAGTTAGAAGTAGTAAGATTTTGGAGAAAGAAAAACCTATTGCCTTTTTTTGATGAGGGTAAACATGCTAAAATAAGTTTAGCTCAACTAATGTGGTTGAGATTCCTAGAAAGCTTAAGAAATTTGAGTCCTAATATTAGCGTATTAGAAGGTGCATATGATTTTTTCTTAAAAAGTGCATATGATAAAAACATAGCCTTCATTAGTTTAGTCAATTTAGAATTAAAACTAAAAACTGAAATTATCAAGAATCCTAATGATACAGAAAAAAATGACGCACTGATAATAGTAACTAATGTTATGAAAGAACAAATACTTCAACAATCACTTAGAACTGATTTGAACTATTTCAACATGTATGTAATGGATGAAATAATTAATGCTCCAAATTCAAATATCATTTTCACTTATAGAATGATAAAAGAATATGATAAAGCATCAAATTCTATAATTGAAAAACCAAAATTTGAAGTAATAAAAAATGGGAGAATAGTTTCTAGATTAGGAGAAGAAAATAATAATGATGATGAAATTTTTGATCCTCAAAAAGTTCCAATTGCCACATTTTATGCAAAGTACTTTTTAGAAGATATATTTTACGACTGTAATATATCAGTTAATGCATTCAATATTCAAATTTTAGACCCAAGTGAAAAAAGTCTGTTTAAAGAAATAAGAAATAAAAATCTAGTAAATGTCATAATTCAAAGTCTATCAGCAGAAATAGGAGAAATACATATTGAAATAATGAGTTCAGATGGAAGTTATAATATAGAAGGTATCAAAAAATTGAAGCTAATACTAGGCACCAAAAATTATAGTTCAGGCATTGGAATACTTAAAAAAGGGGAAAACTATCCATTTTAATAAACGATATAAATAGAAAAACCCCTACAAAATTGTAGGGTTTTTAGTTGCAATGATATCCTATAATAGTAAAGCTTCTCTATTTTTATACTACTAATTATAGAAAAATAGAAAAAAAACTCGTTTATAGACTATGATTAATTATGAATACTATGAGTTAATTATTAATAATCACAATGACTTTTTATTAAGCATAGCAATTAATCTGGCATAATTAAACTAGATTAGCATTCACACCAAATTCATGAAAGAGTATTGAAAAAGGTCTTAAAATAGAAAAAGCCACATATGTGGCTTTTTCTATTTTAAATAAATGAAATATAATTAGTGACTCACTCCTTTACTAAATAATACATTTGTAAAAGTCTTAATTATAATTTCAATGTCTAAAAGCATCGATTTTTTATATAGATATTCTTGCTCTAATTTAATCTTTTCCGAAATTGAAATCTCGTCTCTTCCGTTAATTTGTGCCCACCCTGTGATGCCAGGCTTTAATTTAGAAACACCAGTTGCCACTCTATATTCCATTAAATCATCTTGATTATATAATGCAGGTCTAGGGCCTACAAAAACCATTTCTCCCTTTATTATATTGATCAAATTAGGCAATTCATCTAAACTTGTTTTACGAATAAACTTACCGATTTTAAGCAAATATTGATCGGGGTTTTCTAATAGATGAGTTGCAATATTAGGGGTATTCTTCTTCATACTACGAAACTTGTAAATATTGAAGAAAGTATAATTGATGCCTACACGCTTTTGAGTGAAAAATGCAGGTAAACCATCTTCGATTAATATAGCGAGAGATATTAAAAAGAAAATGGGGGTTAAAAGAATTAATAGGAAAAGTGCAAAAAGTCTACTTAGCATTCGTATTAAAAGAATTAAATGTTTTCATCAACCCATCTTTAGTTGAAAATGGCAATGATTTACTAATGGCTTTTTTAATTTTAGCATTTGAAACAATATATGTTTCAGTTAGCTTCTTTAACCTTTCGGTATTTAGTGGAAAAAAAAAGAAATCCCCTAATTTCGAAAAAATCTTTATAATGTAGACAGGTATATTCCAAATATGATACTTTTTTCCTTGACTTTCGGCAATTAACTTAATGAGATCATTAGTTGCGATTGGTTCATCATCAGATATGTTATATATGCCAGAGGGTATTGAATCGTTACTTATTAACTCATTTATAATGAAACAAAGGTTATGTATACAACAAAAAGACCTTTTATTTTCAAAAGCACCTAAAGGCCAAGGGAAACCTTTACTTATAATTTTGTATAATAAATTCAGATTTCCTTTATTCCCTGGACCATGTATCATACAAGGCCTTAAAATATAAACTCGTTTACCTTTAGGGATTAACTTACTTAAAATATACTGTTCAGCAAGTAATTTACTTTTACCGTAATGGGTAACAGGGTTAGAAGGATAATCTTCAGTTAATACCGATTCAAGTGAATCAGCTGCTGCTTTAACTGAGCTTAATGTTATAAATATTTCTGCATTCGAGTTAAGAAAAGAATTATAAACTCTTTTTGTAAATTCGGTATTAACTTGAAAATATTCATCAGAATTATCTATTTTTTTAAAATCATGTGCTTTTCCTGCTAGATGAATGATGGCATTAAAATTTTCAAAATTCATAATACCTAATTTCTTATCATATTTAGTAACCAACTGCTTGCTTTCATGAAAATATTCAGTCAAATTAACACCTACAAAACCACTTGCTCCAGTTAAGAATATTTTTTTCACTTATATTAAAATTGATTCAAGCTTATTTAATAAAAATTCTCTTTCAAATTCTTTTTCAAAATATTTTCTTGCATTATTACCAAGTATAGTTTGTTCATTTTTTGACAAGCTTAGAAACAATTTAATTGCTTCTTTTAAAGCATTAGGATCTTCGGATTCACTTACAAAACCAGCATTAGCATCAGAAATTATTTTAGAACCCTCCCCATCTAAACTAGTTATGATTGGTTTACCACATGCCAAATATGACTGTATTTTTGATGGAATGGTAAGTTTAAAAATGGGGTCTTTTTTTAGTGAAACAATTAATGCATCAGCACAACTAAAAAACTTAGGCATTTCTGTACTAGGATAAATTCCTAACAAATGAAAATTATCCCTTAAACCAAGAATATTAATTTGTTCAGAGACATAATTTTTTAATCTGCCATCACCTAAGATTATCCATTGTATATCTATATTTTCTTTTTTTAATAGAACTGCTGTTTCAAGTAATGTATCAAAACTTTGAGATTCTCCTATATTTCCTGCAAACATTAATCTAATGCCTTTAGGCAATTGTTCATCTATTCTTGCATCTTTATCACATTGTTTGTAATAATTTTCAGTTGAATTCGGGTAGTAAATAATTTTATTAGATTCAATCCCTTGATTTCTGATATAAGATATAAAGGCATTTGATTGAACAAGGATTTTTGTAGAATTTTTATATATATAACGTGTAATAAAATCAATTAATTTTATTACATATTTATTTTTGATACCACCCGAAGCAGAAATACTTGCAGGCCATAAATCTTGAACCCAAAAATACATTTTAGCCTGCCATTTATACTTAGCTATAATTGCTGGTATACCGACTGTAATGGGAGATGGTTCAAAAACAAATATTTTATCAAATTTTTCGTTAATAAAGAGTAATTTTATTGAGGCAAATAAAGCAAATGATAAATAATTGATAAATAATCTAAATCCAGATCCTTTTCCTCTTGGAATTATTGATGATCTATATATTTTAATTTCATTCCAAAATTCAACTTTTTTATTATAGAAAGAATATCCTTGATAGAATTTACCAATAGGATAATTTGGTTTACCAGTCAATACAACAACTTCGTAACCTCTTTCTTTTAATCCTTCACAAAGGTCATTTATTCTAAAATTTTCAGGCCAAAAATATTGAGTAACAACTAAAATTCGCATATCTAAATGAAAGAATTGTAATGAGGATAAAGTTCGATATGATCTTTTATCCAATTTTTCATTTCTATAACCATTTCTTCATATTTCTTTACCTTAAATTGAAAATCTTTTCTTGTATTTATTAAACTTTTATCTATTTTATACTTATGTTCTGGTGTTATTGTTATAGAAGTATCAAAAACTTTTTTAAAAAGACTTAATAATTCAAATTTACTTATTTTTTGGTCATTAACTAAATGATATAATCCAGTAAGATCATTAGATATAACATACTTTATTGCTTTCAATAATTCAATAGTTGTTATGCCTGTCCATATTGCATTTGAGTAACCTTGAATATAATTTTTTTGTTGAGAAAACCATTGAAACAATCCAATCCCATTTGTATTTAATTCCGGTCCAATAATAGAAGTTCTAAAAGTTAGATCTTTATTATTGATAATTTCTCCCAGAGATTTAGATTGTGCATAAAAACCTCTTCCATTCTTTAGAGATATCTCAGTATATGATCCTTCATCACCAGAAAAAACACAATCAGTACTAATATGGATTACTTTTATCAAAGTATTTTTTGTAATTTTTTCCAAAAAATGCGGCAGGTATGAATTTATAAGAATTGCATTTTCTGGATTTTCTTCAGCAACTTTATTGAGTAAACCTACACAATTAATTATTATATCTGGTTTAATATCGTTAAAAACAGACTCAAGTTTCTTGAAATTAGTGATATCTAATAGTATATTAGGCTTACACTTGCTGTTAGTTCTTGCAATACCATAAACATCGTATTTTTTTTCATCTTCTTTTAAACCGGTATAAATTAAGTGGCCAGCCATACCATTTGAGCCTAAAACTATTATCTTCTTCATTCTATTTGTTCCAAATAACTTTATTAACAATACTGGTATAACTCTGTATAACTCTGATAATTTTTTTTGACACATTATCAACTTTATATTCTAAAGGTATATTTAAATTTTTATTTATATGTGTTTGAACGCAAATTTCAATAGAGTTTAAAACTTCATTTTCTGTAATGCCACCTATAACTATACTTCCAGCATCAATTGCTTCGGGTCTTTCAGTACTAGTTCTTATACTTACCGCTGGAAATTTCATCATGGCTGACTCCTCACTAATTGTGCCACTATCTGATAAAACACAAAATGCATTTTTTTGCAAATTTACATAATCAAAGAAACCAAAAGGTGGAAAAATTTGTATATTAGGATGGAATTTTATTTCCTTATTAGTAATTTTTTTTTGTGTTCTTGGATGAGTTGAAAAAATTATTGGGTAATTATACTTTTCTGCAACTGCATTTAAAGATTTAGCTAATAGATTTAAATTATTATTTAAATCTATATTTTCTTCTCGATGTGCACTTACAACAAAATATTTGCCTTTAGTAAGATTAAATTTTTCTAAGACCTTACTATTATTGATGTTATTCTCATGTTTTATTAGTACTTCATACAGCGGCGAACCTGTTACAAAAACATGATCTTTTCTAAAGCCCTCACTTAATAAATATCTTCTCGAATTTTCTGTATAAGTCAAATTAATGTCACTAATATGGTCTGATATTTTTCTATTAATTTCTTCTGGTACATTTTGATCAAAACATCTATTACCAGCTTCCATATGAAAAATTGGAATCTTTAATCTTTTTGCGGCAATTGTACAAAGTACACTATTAGTATCTCCTAAAACTAAAATTGCATCTGGCTTTTCATTTTCTAAAACCTCATAAGATTTTGAAATAACATTTCCAATAGTTATACCTAAGTGCAGACCAGCAACATTTAAAAAATAATCTGGTTTTCGAATGCCCAAATCTTCGAAAAATATTTCGTTTAATTCATAATCATAATTTTGACCAGTATGTACAAGAATATGATTAAAATTCTTATCGGCTAAATTAATGATTTCTGCCAAACGAATAATTTCAGGGCGTGTGCCTAAAATTGTTATGAGTTTTAATTTTGTCATTTAAATTACAAGTTATTATATCCTATACTTTTTAATAATTTTATAAGTTCAGATTTATTTAGTCTACGTGTGTTATGAGAATGATATTCCTCTATGTTGGCAATACTCCCCGAGCCTTCAGTAAAATATTTATTATAATTTAAATCTCTATTATCAGCTGCAACACGAAAATAATCACCTAAATCTTGTGCTACTTGAAATTCTTCTCTTGCTAGTAATGTTTCATATAATTTTTCAGCATGTCTAGTCCCAATTACTTGTACTTCTGATTTAGAATTATATATTTCAATCATTGCATCAGCAAGTTCTCCTATAGTAGAGGCAGGCGATTTTTGTACAAAAATATCACCAGAATTGCCATTTTCGAATGCAAATAAAACCAAATCAACTGCATTTTCTAGAGTCATCATAAATCTCGTCATCTCACGATCTGTAACTGTTATGGGTTGATTATTTTTTATTTGTTCGAAAAACAAAGGTATTACAGAGCCCCTCGAAGCCATAACATTACCATAACGTGTACCAACTATCACTGTATTTCCAGAAACTCTAGATTTGGCAACCATAATTTTTTCCATCATTGCTTTTGATATTCCCATTGCATTAATTGGATAAACTGCTTTGTCAGTACTCAAACAAATAACCTTTTTTACATTATTATTTATTGCAGCATTTAAAACATTTTCAGTACCAAGTATATTTGTTCTAACAGCTTCTATGGGATAAAATTCACAAGATGGTACTTGTTTTAAGGCAGCAGCATGAAAAACAAAATCTACTGATTGTAAAGCTGAATTTAAGCTATCATAGTCTCTTACATCTCCAATATAGAATTTAATTTTATTATTTTGTAATTCCATACGCATATCATGTTGTTTTTTTTCATCACGACTGAAAATACGTATTTCTTTTATGTCAGTATCTAAAAACCTATTTAATACTGCATTACCAAAAGAACCTGTGCCACCAGTAATTAATAATGTTTTATCTTGAAAAATATTTTTATGCATAGAAGAAGCTTTTATAAATAAGTTGTTGATTGTTTAAATTTAATTTTGAAATTCTATCTTCATATAATGCTATTTTCATGTCTCGTATTTCATTGTTAAAAAAACAATATTCTATAACTCTATAAATATCATTTATATCTAATGGATCAAAATAAAATGCAGAATCTTCACAAACTTCAGTTGCAAATGGAAGATTGCTTGTTATTATGGTTTTATTATATAAGAATGCTTCAACGTAATTTGTACTAAATGACTCAACAATACTGGGTAAAAATAATGCTTCATGTTCATAATATGTCGATTCTATATCAGAAGAATTTACTGGTCCAATATTCTTTATTATATTGGGATATTCATTTAAAAACGGTTTTAAATGACTTTTTTTTAGTTCGCTTTGACTAAGTGTTATACTAATCTGAATAGGTAATTTATTTAAAAATATTAGTTTAATTAATCCTTTTAAAATATTAAAGTTTTTGTGAGGATAAAAATTACTAAGAAATAATAATCTAAATGAACTATTAAATTCTTTTAAAGAATTAACTGAATGCCTTTTTGTGATTTTATTAATTAAGTTAGGAAAAATAAGAATTTTTTGTTCATCAATATGATATTGATTGATTAATTCTTTTTTAATAAAATTTGTTTGTACAAAGATTTTATTTGCAAATTTTAAATTTTTTACAATAAATAAATTCATTGTTTTTATATAAATTCTAAAAATAAATGGAAAACTATCATAAATTCTTTTTTCATTTATAAATGGGAAGGCATTTTGTATTAAAAGTATTTGATAAACATCAGATTTTACAGCAATATTCCCTAAACTAAAGATTTTTTTTATCTTATGTTTTTTACATTTATTATTTATTAGATTGTTTAAAAAAAAAAATTTATAAAAAATTCCAATTAAACCTGAAGGGATAAAATGAAAATTGAATCTAGAATCAGATGAATATTTAATCGACTTGTAATTATGTAATTTAACATTAGGGACAATTACTAGTACATCAACTTGCTCAGTATCATACAAATAATCAATGAAATTGTATAATACAGAAACACCGCCACCTTGTTTGATATTATGGGCATTAACCAATATCATTAACTAATTTATTTATATTTGAAATTATTTTTTTTTTATTTTTTTTGTAAAGTAGTTTATATAATACTCTTAAAAGTGTAATATAATAATTTTTACTAGTATTGTTAATCAAAAAATTAGTTGAATTTAAATAATGTTTATAGCTATTGTCTTTTTTTAAAAGCATTTCCACAAATAGACTAATTTGCTCTTCAGTGATTGACGAATCATTTAATTTAGACTTCAATAAAGCTTTTATAGAACTAAATAATTGACTATCTAAGTTCAAATGAGAAATGTTTGAAGAATGTTTTCTCAAATATATTAAAGGCTCTTCAATTAATTTGATTTTACCAAACTTTGAAATTTTTAGCCATAATTCATAATCTTCTGCGTCTTTATAGTGTTGATTATAACTACCAGAATTAATTAAGTAATTTTTATTTATTAAAACAGTAGGGTGTATAATGCAGTTATTTAAATTTTGTAATGATTTTTTTATTGTACTTTCTTTTGAAGAAAATTTTGTTTTACCAATTATTTCATCTTTTTCATTTATCAATATGGCATTTGAAGACAATACAGAATCATTTAGATTGAAATTTGAATATTGCATTTCCAGTCTATTTTTAAAACATAAATCATCAGAATCAAATCTTGCAATTAGTTCAGAATTACATTTTTTTATACCAAAGTTTAATGAATCAATTAACCCAGTATTTGATTTTTTATATATCTTTAATCTAGGGTCTTTAAAAGTATTTATAATTTCCAAAGTGGAATCAGTAGAACCATCTTCAATAAGTATAATTTCAAAATCCTTAAACGTTTGATTAATTAAAGATTTTAATGCTTTATCAATAAATTTTTCAGAATTATATGAGGTGATTAATACAGATATTTTAGGCATTAATTAATATATTTTTACCCAATTATTTGGAATTAATCCTTCAAAACCCCAGGTTGTTGTTGAACCAACTAGTTTAGAATCTGGACAAATAATAATTTTATTTGAATTATCATTTAACCATGCGGCCCACCAACTAAATGTACTATTAGCAATTATATTATGCTTACATAAAGACATCAACCATAAATCGCTCATATCACCTAATTGTAAATTACTTGTAACATAGGTTACATTATCTAAGTTCGATATAAATTTATTTTTTTGAATACGTTTGATATTATCGCTAAATATAAAAAAATGTGGATTTGTTAATTTTTGTTTCGAATATAATATTGCTTTTTCATAATATTCGAATGCTATATTATCAGAATTGTCTGCACTTTCCTGGTCAGAAAAAAAACGAAAGTGTATAGCAACTGATTCTAACTTAACAATATTTTCAAGTAATTTTTGGTTGTCAAATTTTTTACTATAGTCTAATTGTAAATCAGATTTAATAGTTTTTTGAATGTCTATAAAATAATTAAACGATTGCCAATAACCATCCAAGTATAAATTTTTATTAAATTTAATTTCTAACATTTTGTAATCAAAATTCATGTTATTTTCTTCAAGATATATGTTATTTTTAAGTTTATAAAATTTATTGAATAATTTTATAATTCTTCTCTTAATGTTATAATAGAAATATGAATTTGTACTTATAGTTTTAAATGGAAGTTTAAAAATTTCTAATTCATATTTTCTTCGATATTTTATATCATTTGCAAATCCACTTATATTGTCTAATATTAGTTCTGCATCATTAGACAATGCTAGTTTTCTTGCCATTGCATATTGAAATAATTGATTTCCTATACCCCCCCTTAATCTAACAAAAACTTTTTTCATTATAATTCTTTTTTTAAAATGAATATGCCTAACCCATATTCATTGTATATAATTTCATTTAGATGCTCTTCAGTTAATAAAGAAATGTTTTTAGTAATACCATCTTTTATATAGTAAAAATCGATTAGATTTAAATTGTTTTTACTAAATAAATCAATCAGTTTATAAGGATTGAACACCCAGTTTGCATTATAAAATATTTTTTCTTTACCTATAGGAGTTGATAAATAAAGAATTCCTTGATTTTCTAAAATTTTTGAAAGATTAGTTACGCCATTTACATATCCATTTATATCAATTATGTCACCATATCTTCCCAAACCAAAATGTTCTATTGTATGAAGGCAAGATAGGGAATCAGTAGAATTATTGAATTCAGTATTAATATTATTCATGATGTCAAGTTGCCTAAAAGTTACATTTTTAATATTACTATTTAACGGTCTTATATCAAAAACGTCAATCTTACGAAATGAAGCAACTTGAGCAACAAAACCATCTATCCTTGAACCAATATCATAATGGTTTTTGGGATTATTTTTATAAACTAATTGGGAAACTAAAAGATCTTGAATGAAATATTCAGTAGTTGCACTTCCGCTATTATCATATTTGTCATGAAGACATGGTTGTATTGTAATTTTTCCTCTATAAAGTTTGCTAATTTTAAAGTAACTTAAAATAAAAGATGGTAACCTTAATATACCATTGAACAGCAATCTTAGATCTATCCCAAATTGAGTTGTTAATATCCAATTATAAAGTAATAAAATTTTTTTGTATTTTTTTATTTTGTTCATAGAAAATGTATTTTCTGATTTTTTTAATTATATATAATGAAATAAATAAAAATGGTATAATTCTTGAAAATTTTAACCATAAAAATGTATTCCAAGATAAAATTGCTAACATTAAACCCAGCCATATTTGAACAGAATAAAAATTATTCCTCCTAAATAATAATTCTATGTAACAGAGAAAGGAACCAGTAATAAAAGATAATAGAAATATTACAAGATAATTAGAACCAAAAGCATACCATGCAAATCCATTAAAACCAGCACCAAATGACATCCCCTCAATTAAAAATTCGTCTATATTAAAATTCCAAACATCTGTCATAAATGCTTCTTCATTTTCTTGAAAAAAATATTTAATTATATATTTTGTATCATTATAAGGCGAATTCAATACAACACCAAGATCCCTTGAGCCACCTTGCCTTAAGGTTAGTAATACTAATATATTTTCACCAATATCACTAATGGAATATTGATTAACTTGTTCTGTTAAAATTTTATAATCAAAACTATCATTTGAGTACGAAATATTCCTGAAAATTTGAACAAATTGTGTTACAAATACTATAAATATTACACTAATTAATAAAAGTCTAGATATTTTTTTTTTAAACGAATTATTAGTAGTTGCGAACAAAAAAATAAAGACTGGTGATAATGTAATAACTATATCCGATCTGCTCAACGATAAAAAAGCGATTAGGACACTTAAAATAATGATTTTTATTAAAATATTTATTGTTAGTTTTAATTTGTCAACCGCTAAAGATGCTTGCAAAAAATATATACCTACTAAAGGAATTAAAATCAATCTTGAATAATATAAAATAGCTTTAATGCCAAATGGTAATTGTATTTTATCAATTAATCCAGTTCTGCCAATCCCAATTAATGACATAAATATGATAATAATTAAGCTTGAAATAAACCAAATATTTACAGCTTTCTTTAGTCTAAATTTAATATTCGAATTTGCCTTATATGGGTAAAGATTTATTTTATTTGTATAGATATTAAACCTTGAGTTAAAATAAAAGCCTATGGATAATCCAAACATAATCAAGAATGATGCAAGACATAGAGTTCTAATTTTCAAGGATGTAAATTCAAAATTTCCAACACTTAGCCACCCTGAGCTATTATAAAGATGAAAATTTTTATGTAGAATTGCTAAAAAAATTGGATAACCAAGGATATAAAATATAGATAAAAAATAAAATGTAAATGATTTATACTTTGTGATAAAAAATTGAAATATATATAAAGTTGGAACTAAGATTAAGATCTGTGAAAGTATATCAAAATTTTTATCGCCTTGAAATTCTGTAATACAAAAAATATTTGCAAATAAAAAAAGTGAAATTGAGATGATTTTCATCGACTTATCAAATGAATTTTAATGACAATTTCGCTTGATTATTTCAATTGCATTTTGAAATAAATTATCGAAATTAGTTTGCATGCCGAATGAACTATTTTTTTTAAAATATTTACGATAAGAATTTCTTAAATATTTTTTTAAAAACATTTTTATTGAATATATTTTATAATTTTTATTATATAGCTTTCTAAATATTATTTCCTCTTCAACAATTTTATTAAAAAATTTAAATGAATTACTACTGGTGTTTATTATTCTAACCCAGCTTGGTTTATTTTCAAATGCAAGTTTAGATTTGTTACTTGAATTTCTAAGACTATACTCAGCATCTACCCTTATAAAATTAGTATTAAAGATTCCAATTAGAGGCAAAGATGTTTTTCTTAATATTAGACCCAATCCACAAAATCCAAATGGAGTGTGGTTATGTTTCCAAAAATTGAAGTCATTTATATAGTTTAATAATTCAAAATTTATCTTCCCATCAACAAATGAAAGATTATAGCCATTAGAGAACAAAATATCAATTTCAGGATTAAGGATTAAAAAACTAACCGATTCTCTAACAATTTCAATGTCAATATAATCATCATCAGTTAATATTTTAATAAATTCACCTTCGGATAAAAAGAATGATTTATTAAATCCGTGGGCTTCTCCAAAATCTTTTTCTGAAATAAATTTAGATATTTGATTGTTATTTTTTAATTGCTGAAGATATTCTATTGTGCCATCTACACTTCCACCATCAATTATGATAACTTCCTCTGTTTCGTAATCTATAAATTTTATAACATTGTCAAGAACGGTTTTCAAATAAGGTAATTTATTGTATGTAGTAAGAACATAGCTGATTTTGTACTTGGGCATTTTAAAAAAATATTTTTTTAAACTTTAATTCAAACAAAATAAAAAAATACATAAGAAATATAGTAAAAATAAACATTGCTTTCAAGAAAAGAATTTTTACTAAAATGTTTATGATAATTTCTATTATAACAATTATCAAAAATGCAAATAAAAATTTTGAATAATTATATTCATTTTTAAATATTTTATTGAAAAAATATATTGAATATAAACAGCCAAGTAGGTCAATAAATACTATAACATAAGCTGCACCTTTTATTCCTAAACCTGGCACTAACAATAAACCTCCAAGAATTGAAATGAATGCAGATAATATCACAATTTTAATCATTATCATGTCTTTCCCAACCGCAACAATTGTATTTGTGTAGAAGCTTATTAGAAAATTAAAGAACACACCGAAAGATAATATTCTAATTATTGGTATAGCTTCTATATATTTAGTTCCATATATTGTTTTTATAATATCATTAGATAAAAAGTAGAATACACTTGATATAAATAAAGCCGCAATAAATGTCAACTTTTGATAAAAATTAATTTCTTTTTTTAAATAACTTTGATTTTCCGAAAAATAATAATTTGAAATTTTGGGAACAAAAACATTTGTCAATAAACCTGGAATAGTAGTAGTAAGCTCAAACAAATAAAATGAAGCCATAAAAATACCAAGCAATTTATTACCTAAGTAATACTTTATTATTAAATTATTTGCATAGTGTAATACAATAATAAGTGAAATTGAAACTCCTAAAATGTAAGAATCTTTAATTGAATTCTTTATATAATCTAGTGTAGGAAAAATAAATTTTATAGATTTTCGTTTTAAAATTAAAATTCCGATAACAAAAATTATAAAATTAAGTAAAGGGGTTATAACAATATAATTATAAATATCATTTTCTGTTTTAACAAAAGAAAATAAAAGTGTAATATTTAATAAAGATTGTATTATTAACAAAAACGCATTAATCTTAATAAGGCCTAAGCCATTAAATACCCAATCTAAAGCCAATGCGTTATTGAATAACGCGAGTGCACAAATCATCAAAACGATCCTTTCTGGACTTGACCGTACAAAATATTGGCAAAATAAAATAAGTAGAATATAGCTTATTGTAGCCAATATAAACCTTATTGAAAGTACTACAGAAAAAGTCTCTGATGAAGCACTTGAAGATTTTGCGATATTTCTTAAGCCCCAGTTTTGAATGCCAGGAAGAATTAATATACTGAAATAAGCAACAACTGATAATGAAAAAGAAATTAATCCATATTTCTCAGGACCTAAAATTCTTGCAGGATAGCCTATTATAAGCAAATTCAAAAGCTTGACAACAAAAGTTGAACCAGAAAGTGAAATTAGTGAATTTAAGGTACTTGTTTCTTTAAATAAAGATTTGAATTTCAAAATATTAATTTACTGATTAAGAAACAGCTGGTTTTTCTTTAAATCTGACACATCTCTTTTTTTATAAAATTTTGCCGGAATGCCCGTATACAAAGACCATGGTAGATATTTATCATTCTTAACTAATGAAAAAGCCCCACAAGCGAACCCGTCAGGTAAATTTGATCCAGGTAATATACATGAATGTGCGCCAATTGTAACAAAATTTCCTAAATTAATGTCAATAATTTCTCCTCCAAATTGAAATTCTACTGGAACAGAAGGCAAATCAAGAGATAGTTTTGAATAATCACTAGATGCACAATGAATTGAACATTGATTTGAAATGGTTGAGTAATTACCAAGTTTGAACTTACCTTTACCACCGGAAATAGAAACATTTGAGGCTATATGACAATTATTTCCAATTTCAATTGAACATGAAATATATGTAAAATCATCTATTATAGTATTATCTCCAATTATACACTCCTCAGGCTTTCTAATTCTTACAGTCCTCCCGATAATACAGTTTTTTCCTAAATATTTTAATTTTTTTAGATCAAAGAATAAATTATCCATTTTTCTAGCTATTATGATATTGGGACTTTATTGATATCAAACTAAACGCCTTTATCAATTCTTCTATACCTTGTTTAATTGAAATTGTAGTTTCAAATCCTAATTTATTTATTTTTTCATATGAAACCTTATAATTACGCTTATCTGCATCCTCGCCTACATCTGCATAATGAAATAATACATCGGGAATACTTGACTTAATCAACTCACAAACTTCTTTCTTAGAAAAATTCATATTATCAGATCCCACATTATAAACATTATTTTTCATTTGTTGTTTATTTTCAATTGCAAATAAAAATGAATTTGCTATATCTCTTACATGTATAAATGTTCGTAAAAAATGTGATTCATAGATTACTGCATACTTTTGTGTTAATGCCTTGTATGTCAAATCATTAACCAATAAATCTAATCTCAACCTTGGTGATACTCCAAAAGCTGTTGCAAATCTATATGCAATTGAATTTGTTCGACTCATAACTATCAATTCAGCATCAGTTTTTGTTCTACCATAAATTGATAAAGGATTTAAAGGTGTTTCTTCTGTACATACACCTAATACTTCGCCGTAATTTGAGCCAGTAGATCCAAAAAGTATGTATTGGTCTTTATATAACATATCTACAATTGATTTAGTGGCCAAAGCATTTACTTCATGAGACTCTGATTCACCCCTTTCTCTACAAATACCATATCCCACATAGGCGGCTAAATGTATAACAATATCATTTTGAATGACAAATTTTTTAATATTATTTTGATCTCTAATATCTCCCTTGATAAATGTAAAATTAGGATCTGGAATGAAAGGCAATAAGTTATCACCATTATTAAACATCAATGAATCATATACGGTAACCTCATACCCATTTTTTAATAATAATGGTATTAATGACGTTCCAATATAACCCGCACCGCCTGTAATTAATATTTTTTCTTTTTTCATTTTTTAAATTTTATTTTTATAATATTCAATTGTGTTTGCTATTCCATTTTTATAATCAGTAAATACAAAATCTGGAAAATATTTTTGAAATAATTTATTTCCAAGAATTTTTATTGGAGCTCCATCTTGCTTAGTTAAATCATGCGTTATTTGAATATTTGCACGTAAAGCTTCTTTAATATATTCAACAGATTCTTTAATTGAAACTCCTTGCTGTTGTGCTATATTTAAAGGATTGGGGAGATCATTTAAATTTTTATCGATAATCTCTTTAATAACTCTTGCAGCATCTTCCATATATATCCATTCTCGTATTGGAGTTCCTGAACCCCAAACTAAAAATTGTTTGTCTGAATTTTTTAGAGCTTTCAACATTCTCATAATAATTCCATTCATTGCATGTGTTCTTTGTTCATCCAAGTAATCAAGGGGGCCATATGCATTTGGAAGTATCAAATTAATTGTTTTAATGCCATATTGTTTTCTATAACATTCTGATAAAATATACCCTAATTTTTTGGGATTTCCATAAGACTCAACAGAAGCGTGAATAATCCCATTCCACCACATCTCTTCATGTTGTACATCAATTACACCAGGATAAGAACAATTTGAAATTGGATTAATTACTATAATTTTAGGGTTAAACTCATTTATAGCCTTAAAAATATTCAAATACATCAAGCTATTGTCATGACATACACTTGCACTATAAGTTGACACATACGCTATACTCCCAACATGTGCTGCCGCATTAATTACGTAATCCGGGTTAATAGTTGAGATTTTGTAAGCTAACTGATCAAAATTGGTTATATCACAACCAGTTCTTCTAGATTCATTAAATATAATATATTTATCATCTTTTGAAAATATATTATTTAGATTTTGACCCATAAATCCATTTCCACCTAGTATTAAAATTCTTTTCATATTACCACCCTTTTTTTATTACATTTATAATCTGATTTATATCCTCATCTGTTAAACTTGCGTGAATGGGAATTGAAACTTGTTTTTCATCAAAAATTTTTTGATTCACTAAGTCATCTTTAAGTCCTCCGAAAACAGAGTTTTTATCAATTCTTAAATGGACAACAGACGAAGGAACGTTTTTGTCTTTAAGTGCTTTAATAAAATTAATTCTTTCTTCAACTAATATTGTAAATAACCAAAATGCCGACTTCCTGTCTTTATTGTAATTTAATAATGTAACACCTGATACATTACTCAATTCATTTGAATAATAATTAGAGATGTATTCGATTCGTTTTTGAGTTTCACTGAAGTTTTCTAAATTACCTATTGCGATAGCCGCAGCTAAGTCATTCATGTGATATTTATACCCAATATTTACGGCATCATATACCCTTTCGCCCAAGATATCTGGTTTTGAATTTTCTCTGTCAATATCAAACCATCTTCTTCGCTTCAGCTGATAATAATTAGAATCATTTATAGAACATACTGCACCACCATCTCCAGATGTAATATGCTTAATAGCTTGAAAAGAAAAACAGGTAAAATCAGAAATTGAACCTATTGGTTTTGATTTATATATTGCGCCTAATGCATGCGCCGCATCTTCAATTACTATCAAATTATGTTCTTTTGCAATTAAGTTTATCTCATCTAAATCACAAGGATATCCCGCCCAATGTACAGGTATAATTGCCTTAGTTTTTTCAGTAATCTTGTTTCTTATTGAAACTGGGTCAATATTACCCGTATCAAGTTGGATATCTGCAAATACAGGCATAGCACCTAGCATTAAAATAACAAAACCTGTTGCAATAAATGTTTGTGCCGGTAATATAACTTCATCACCTGGTCCCACCCCTGCAACAGCCAAGGCTAAATGTAAGGCAGACGTTCCACTGTTTACTGAAACAGGTTTTGAAACCTGTAGCCTTTCAGTCAGCATATTTTCAAATAAATCCGCCATTTTCCCAGCACTAATAAATGTAGAATCAAGTACTTTATTCGCTAGTATTTTGGACTTATCAGAAATTGTTGTGGCAAATAATTCCATTTTTATTTTATTTAATTGTTTCGATTTAATTTTAGTCTGTACTCAGATATAGTTTTATTTAATCCATCCACTAGATCAATTTTTGAACTCCATCCCATTTTATTAATCTTTGATACATCCATTAGTTTTCTAGGAGTTCCGTCAGGTTTATTGATATCAAATATTAATTCACCTTGATAATCAATAATATTTGCTATCGTTTCTGCCAACTCTCTTATTGAAATATCTACACCAACTCCAATATTAACTATTCCCTCTTCACTATAATTGTTAATCAAGAATAAACACGCATCCGCTAAATCATCAACATGCATAAATTCACGCCTAGGATTGCCAGTTCCCCATATAACAACATTTTTTTCATTTTTTTCTTTAGCTTGGACAATTCTACTTAATAAAGCAGGTAAAACATGTGAATTTTCTGGATGATAATTGTCATTTGTTCCATATAAATTTGTTGGCATTGCTGAGATAAAATTACATCCATATTGGGATCTATAACTATTGCACATCTCAATGCCAGCAATTTTCGCAATTGCATACGGCTGATTAGTTGGTTCCAAGTATCCACTTAATAAGTATTCTTCCTTTAATGGCTGTGGTGCCATTTTGGGATATATACAAGATGATCCCAAAAATAACAACTTTGTAACCTTATTCAAATAAGCTGCATGAATGATATTTGCTTCTATCATCATGTTATCATAAATAAATTCGGCTCTATAAGTGTTGTTTGCATGAATGCCTCCTACTTTAGCAGCAGCAAGTATTACATAAGCAGGTTTTTCTTTTTCAAAGAATTCATTAACTGCTAGCTGATTTCTTAAATCTAATTCATCAGATGTTCTTGTAACAATATTATTATAACCCTCTTTTCTTAATTTACGTTCCAAGCCAGAACCAACCATACCTCTATGTCCAGCAATATATATTTTTGAATTTTTTTCCATATTTACTTCCGAATTATTTCTTTAATAACCATGATGAAGATTGAATCTTGTTCCCTAAGCCATCAATTAATCCAATTCCCAAGTGTTCACAAATATCTTTTTCGGGAATATTGTCATTATTTTGATCCCCTCCATTTGCAAAAAATAAATCAAATTCATTTTTATACATTTCATGAATTTTTTTTATCGTTTTAATTACCGTTCTATCAGAATCAATTGATAAAATAGTTTGATCAACATCCTTTATATTGTCAATTATAAAAAGTCTTTCTTCTTCATTTTGAAACTCTTTTGATTTTTTTAACTCCCTTTGCATATCATTGTTTACTATTACAAAAAGTTTGTCTCCAAATTTTTTTGCATTTTTAAAATATTCTAAATGACCTTTATGTATTGGGTTAAAATAACCACTAACTATTATTGCTTTATTTTTCATTTTTAAATATCTGCTCTCTTTTAAACAATTTTATATCACTAGCAACCATTTCTTTAACCAAAGCCGCTAAATCATATTTAGGTTTCCATCCCAATTTAGTCATCGCTTTTGTTGGGTCTCCAATTAATAAATCCACTTCAGTTGGTCTGTAATATTTGGGATCCACTTTAACAACTACTTTACCTTCTTCTAGTTTATATTCACTATTGTTCTTAATAATATATCCCTCTTCAGATTCATCTTTTCCTCTAAATGCTAATACAATTCCTAATTCTGCAAAACTCATTTTCACAAAATCACGGATAGTGGTAGTAATACCTGTTGCTAATACAAAATCTTCTGGCTTTTCTTGTTGAAGAATCAAATACATTCCTTCGATATAATCCTTGGCATGCCCCCAGTCTCTTTTAGCATCTAAATTTCCTAAGTACAAACAACTATCCATGCCCAAGGCAATCTTTGCTGTTGCTCTTGTAATTTTTCTGGTAACAAAAGTTTCTCCTCTTTGTGGAGACTCGTGATTAAACAAAATGCCATTACAAGCATACATATTGTAAGCCTCTCTATAGTTTACCGTAATCCAATATGCATATAGTTTTGCAACAGCATAGGGTGAGCGAGGATAGAATGGAGTTGTTTCTGATTGAGGAACATCTTGTACTAAACCATACAATTCGGAGGTAGATGCTTGGTATATTTTTGTTTTCTTAGTTAATCCTAATAAACGAACTGCTTCTAAAATTCTAAGTGTTCCAATACCATCTGCATTTGCTGTATATTCTGGTTCTTCAAAACTTACATGCACATGACTCATTGCGGCCAAGTTGTAAATCTCATCAGGTTGAACTTCCTGTATAATTCTAATTAGGTTAGTACTATCTGTTAAGTCTCCATAATGCAAGTGTAAATGTCTATCTGGAATATGTGGATCCTCATATATATGGTCAATTCTTTGTGTATTAAACAAAGAGGACCTTCTCTTAATCCCATGCACTTCATACCCTTTGTTTAATAAGAACTCTGCCAAATAAGCTCCATCTTGACCAGTAATACCCGTAATAATTGCTTTTTTCATGTATATTATTCTTTAAAATAACGCACAAAACTGCGCACATTCAACCTATTTTTCAACCTTTTTCAATAACCTATAAACAAAAAATCAAACATATAAAGTGATTGATTATCAAATCATTAATGATTTACAACGATCTGAAAATATCCCATATTAGTGTGGACCACACTAATTCAAATCACTAATATCTATTCACCAATCCCTACCACTTTTGCGGCACCATTCCCTCCATCCAAGCTTTCAAACACACTATTATTGCTAATAAACTCTGGCACCAAGGCCTTCATCAACGCAACTAATTCGTTTTCGTTTTTTGATGCGTTCACCAAAGTTCTAAACTGATTAAATTTCGCTTCTATATCCTGCATTGCTACCTCTCTAACTTTAGCGATCATGATTTTCTCATGATAGGTATTCAAAGTATTTTCTGCATCGTTTAACAATTCCTCATACAATTTTTCACCCGGTCTTAAACCACTATAGGTAATATCAATATCGATATTCGGGA
>JACCDI010823638.1_pt1 | contig 21227 bp, 15 predicted proteins | sample 7442791 | NCBI WGS metagenome assembly JACCDI01 (sample SAMN15323434, study PRJNA562643) | freshwater metagenome | isolation source: river surface water | place: USA:Blue River Watershed | collected 2017-08-15
ACAAAAAGTATTGATTGATATGTCCATTGATAGAAGTCCGTTTGTATGTCAAACATCATCTATGAATCTCTTTTTTGAAGAACCTAATGCTAGTAATCTAACGTCGGCCTTTATGTATGGTTGGAAAAATGGCCTGAAAACCGGCTGTTATTACATAAGGTCAGCCCCTAAGGTTCAGGCCCAAAAAGTTACTGTAGAACCTGTTTCTACGACTGGTTCTGGTAATAAGAAAGTTCAAGTTGAAGAAGAAGAAGGATGCGCAATGTGTTCTGCATAAGGAACCAAAGGGGTTCCCTCCTTTAGGAATAAACCTCCTGCTATAAAAATAAAATTATTATTAAACTTTTGCTATAAATCCATCATATAATCTTGCTCCACCCAACGGTGGAGCAAAATCAATATTATTATAAAAAATTATAAAATAAAACTTTATTTTATAAATAAATTAAGTATATAATAATTATTTTAATCTAAATTATAATTTAAGATAAATTATACAATAATTCATTTAATATATTTATCATATTTTGTGGGTTAAATCGCATTATAAATTCATCAAAATTAACAAAATACATTTTACATATTTCTTTTAATAAATCCATATCTTTTGAATAAACATATGCTTCATATGGTAATTTATTCATTATTAATACATTAAACATATTAATATTATTAAATTTAAAAACACTTTCAATAATATATTTTTGTATTTCATAATAATCATTTTTATAAGTTAATGTTGTTAAAAATAAATATAATAAATCTGAACAAAACCGATATGGTGATGTATATAATTTTATTAAATCAAGAGTATAATACTTTTCAGTATTAAAAAAATTATAATTTTCATTAAAAGAAAAATCCGGATGTGAAAATAAATAAAAACCATCTTTTTTAATACACGAATATTCAAAATCAATAAATCTCAATCGCCGGTCTTTTCCAATTAATATATTTGACCCTTTTAAATCACAATGAATAAATTCAATTTGATTCTGTAATGGTATTAATAAACGACATATCATTATATATACATTTAATATATCTCGAACAGATTTTCTTGCGCATTCTTGAGTAGAATTTTGTGAATTAAATATTTTTTTATGTAAATATGTATCTAAACGCATTCCATCTATTTCTTCCATTTCAATATATAATTCATTTATAATATTTCCATATTTATCTTTATCTAAAATATTATGATAAAATTGATATATTTCAGGAATTGGGTTATAAACCATTTTTTTTTGAGCTATTAAATCTTCATAATGATTATATATATTTGTTTGAACAAGTAATTCACTTATTTTATCGAAAATATCAAATTCAACTTCATATTCACATTCATTTATTTTATTTTTAGTATAAGTTACTTTTTTTATAAATATTTTTTTATTTTTATCGTTGTCACATGTATATTTATAAAACTTATTTCGGTCATTTATATTTTCTACTCGTTCTACTAATAAATCTTTTTTATTAAATTCATTTTTATGTAATGTATTATCAAGTAAATTCGCAATTTTTAATTCAATAATTGATAAATCTGTATTTTTAATATATTTTTTCATATTTATCATATTTGATAAATGTTTATAATAAAAAGATAATTCATCTAAAAGGTCATATGGTAAAATTGTATAATTATATTTTTCATAAAATAATTTAAATAATAAATGATGATAAAAAGAGTTTTTATAAAGTATAAATCGTGTTAAATATTTTTTTAATATAATATTTGAATTATTTTCTGATTTATTATTTTCTAATTTATTATTTTTTTCAACCAACATTTTATTTATATATGTTACTAAATTAGCTATTAAATTATTTCTTTTTTTTATAATATTATTTTTATTTTTTCCATAAATCATTTTAACATGTATTTATAATAAAAAGAAATTTCTTTTTATTAAAATTAATATCTTTTCTTTTATATTTCTTATTTATTAACAATTATTTTTTTTTATTCTTTTTTATTCTTTTTTAATTAAATTTGATAAATAAATAGTTAACATTGAATAACTTTTTTTATTTAAATTATTTTTTGTTATTCCTTTATCCCAATATAATGAAACAATATATTCATCATTATTTCTAATTTCTCTAAAAGTACTTTCATAAAATGAATCCATATTTTTAATAATATTCATAAAATCATTATTTAGTTTATCAACATTTATTAAATAATATTTATGTATATATTCTTTTTCAATATTTACATAATAATCATAATAATGAGTTATATCATTATTTATTAATATATTATATATATAATCAACTCCATTTTTTTCTAAACTATTATTTATCATATTATTATTTTGTAATAAATGAATAAAATCAATATTTTTTAAAATACCTGTTTCTTCTACAAATTCACGTGAAGCCGTATATTCAATACTTTGGTCACGTTCTTCATATTTTCCACCGATTGGATGATAAACTAATTTATTATCACGTACTTCTTGACATAATAGATATCCTAAACTTTTTGAATAAAATGTAATTGAAGCACTTTTATATACTCCAATTAAACTAATATTGTTTATCTTTTTTTCTTCTTTTATATTATCTTTTGGAAAAAATATTGTATTTTTTTGATTAATTGGAGAAAAAGAAGTACTATTGTTTAAAAATAGATTATTTCGTATGTATTTAAAATTTTCGGGTTCATAAACAAACATTTTTATGTTTGATTTTATTAATATAATATAAAAAAATTATTAATTATATATATACTATTTCTTTTATATATAATATAAATATATAATATAAATATATAAGATTTTATATTTTCAATTTTAAATAAATTTATATATAAATTTATTTACGTTAATTATTTTTTTAAAAAAATAATAAAAAAATTTATCAATTTATATTTAAAGAATACATTTACTATAATATATAATATATATACGCTTATTTACGTACTATTATACTTAACGTTAAAATGAGTAAGCGAATTGTAAACAATAAGTTGTCTAACGGTTTGTTGGATTCTATGGTAAAGTGTGCTTTGGGTTCTCTCAATTCAACTTTCACTCACGTTGCTTCTTTAGTACGTGGAAATTCATTATTTTCAATGGGTACCAACTGTTTACGCGGTGCTTGTACACGAAATTGTAGTGGGCGAAGTACGCGTTGTAGCTTTCATGCGGAAGCTAACGCAATACGTAAGCTTGCTTCACATAAAGGAACTAAAAATAATAAGTCATTTGAACTCGTGGTAATTCGCGTTAGTCCAACTGGTGTTATTGGAAATTCCAAACCTTGTTTTCAATGTATTCAACAAATTATGAAGTCTCGGTTTAATATTTCTAAAATATATTATTCCAATGCGGAAGGAGATATTATTTGTGAAAGTATTAATAAATTACTACAAACGGATACAATTCATATTGCTCACGGTATCCGTGAGAAACTTGGATATTGTCCTTCTGAAATTCCTGTAAGTATGATTTTACACAACAGAACATTAGCTAAATTTTTAATTACAAAATACTGAGTAACTCGTATTTTCATCTTTTCATATATAGAAAAAAATAGAAAAAATAGTGAAAAATGTAGTATAAAAAAAAATAAAAAATATATGTATAATATATATCATTTCAATCTTTTGAACATGTATAAATTGTATATACCTCATAAAAAACAAACTGTACAAATTGTACCAACTTTCCCTAATCAAAATGTTTATAATAGTCGCTTTTTAATCAATCATCCTCAACTTTCTATTAATTATCACCAAAAACAAATTTATCAACAAATTATACGCGAAAAATATAATTCTATTTATCCTTCATTTGAGACTCCTTATACATTATATGATTCTATTTATGAACCAGTTATTGAACAAAAGCCAACTGGAGCTTAACATTTTTGGGCAAACTCTTTTAATACGTAGCTATTTTATAATTTTATGATTTTTTATGGGTTTTTCTTTTATATTTTACTTTTTATTCTTTTTTTAAGTATATAGTATAAAGCTTCACCACATCACCTTACGGTGTTCTTGTTGTGAAACAAGACCAATGTTGTAGAGTGTTTCCACTACAGCATATGAGCCAAACTCACCGCACGTAAATGCGGAACAAGCCCACACAAGTGGATAAAATGTGTTGAGGATAGCTCCCTCAACATTCTTCTCTAAAAGCTCCGTTTTTCCAGTAACCGCCGCATAAGCAGTAGTAGCAGGAAGAGCTGTAATATGAAAAGCAGCAGCAACAGCAGAAATAGGGAGTCCAATAAGACCCTTGTCAATCGCAATGGTATAGCACCAACGCTTACCGGTATCCTCGTGTTCAGACATTTTAACCTAAACCAAGGAATATAGAATAAATAAAATATAAAAATATTATGATATAATTTATCTATCATTTTTATAAATTATTTTTGTATATAAATTATTTTTGTATATAAATTTATTTACGTTATTATTGTATGAAATAAAAAAATTGAATAAATAATATTTAAGAATTTATAATATAAAAGATATATTATAAAAAGTTTAATTTTGTTTAAAAAGATTAAAAATGAACATTACTACTCAAATTGCTCAAGCTAACTTTGCTTACGATAACTTCTCTGTTGGAGTTTATTGTATTCGTAATGCTGATGGAAATGATAAGTCAAAAATGGCTTTTCCGTCAAAACCGATGGTAATTAATCACGATACAGATTCTGTTACTTGTGGTTATATTAGAGATATGGATTTCTCATTTATTGTACAAAGTGATACATCATTTCAAGTAGGACTATTTCTATATAATCCTAAATATATTAAAATGAGTGAAGTACGTGATTGTTATAGAAAAGATGGTATTCTTCCGAATAATTCGGATTATTTTCAAAATATTGGAATTTATACAATTAATTTTGATGTAAATAACTTTAATGAAAATGATATTAAAAGAAACCATTTTACGGTAAATCAAACATCAGATGATAATAGAAATTATATGAAATTTGATTTCTATTTTATGAAACTGGATGAAAAAGAACATTCTTCTATTGTAAAAGATAGAAAAGATATTTATTATATTTCAAATCCATTTGTGACATTTAATCCAAATGATATTCAGTAAATATTAATTTATCTAAATAATGTAAAAAAAAAAACAAAAAAAACAAAAATTAAAAATATAATATTTTTAAATAATTTTTATAAAAAATAAATATAATAAATAGTATAATTATAATATGAAATATAATATAACACTTTGTAAAATAAAAGAATTTTTAGGCTTATTTTTACTTATATGCTTAATTTATCTTGGTTATCAAATTCACAAACATCGTTCTAGAGTACAAAATATTATTGAAAGTTATGAAGACTATGATAAAAATGTTGAAGCACAAAAAATTGATGCGCTTAAACTTTCACAAACTCAAAAAAGTGAAGTAGAAACCATTTTTAATAATATGGTTCCTAAAAGTGTTAGTGAATATGTAAATGCTAATAAAAATATATTACGTGGTCCTACTGGAGCAATGGGTCCTACTGGTTTAAGTGGTGGTAATTTTATTACGCAAGGATTTTTATTAAATAAAGTATCTTCATATGATAGTACGAATAAAGTATATGCAAATCCAAATCGTGTAATAACACGTGCTTCAGGTAATGATCCTAAAGCATCACTTTCATTTTTAGATACTTTTAATCCTTTTGTAACATATCAAAAATGGATGATTGATTCAAATAATAAATTAGTTAGTAATTTTGACCAAAGTTGTGTTGCTTTTAATCCTACAACTGGTGATAAAGAAAAAGTTTATATGACAAATTGTAATGATAATGCTTCATTAAAAGTTCAAATGGATAAATATAATCGCATTTTATTACAAGATACTATGGGAACACCATCACCTAAATGTTTAACTTTAGGAACTCTTGAAAAACAAGTTTTAACAACTGGTTTACCTGATTGTATGGCTGGAAATGATTGCTTTAAAGTCGGTTTTAATAAACAATTTATGAAAGTAACACCATGTGATATTTCTATTCCTAAAGATAATGAAATATGGAGCTTTTTATAAATTATATTTTAACAAATTATATTTTTTATAAATAAATATATATTATTATTAGTAAATAATAATATAATGGAAGCAAATCAAAAAGTAATAATACAGCAAAAAATAAATGAATATGTTGAAAGTGATATCTTTAATAAAATTATATTAAATAAAGATAATAAAAATAATTATGATATTTCTATTTTTAATTCAAATTTTGTAAAACATTTATTTTTTGATATTTATTTAAAAGATGGTGATGGTAATAATATGTTACAAGTTTCAAATGTATTTTCACATTTGTTAAAAATATTTATAGATGACTTTCCAAAAAATCATCTTACTCCAGTTGCTAAAAATGCTCCGAATTCCGTTGCTAGAAATCCACTTGCTGAAAATGGTCCGAATGCTTTTGCTAGAAATCCACTTGCTGGAAATGGTCCGAATGCTGTTGCTGAAAATGTTAGAAATCCTAGAAATCCACTTGCTGGAAATGGTCCGAATGCTGTTGCTGAAAATGTTAGAAATCCTAGAAATCCACTTGTAAGAAATAGTCCTTTAGCAAAAAATGGTTTACAAAATGTAAATAAAGCATATTTAAATAAAATAAATGAATTAATAAAAAATGCTTTTTTAATATATAATAATCAAATATCTGGTGGAAATAATGGAAATTATAATAAATATATTACAGATATAATTGATTATATTACGGAAAATAATGAAATTCTTCTTTTTGGAGGATGGACTTATAATTCATCTCATGCATTATCTTTGTATATATATAAAAATCCAAATAATAGAAATAATTTTAATTTACAAATAATTAATTCTGGATTAGGTACTAATTATCATTATTTTGATGATAATGGACCTAATTTTAGTAAAAATATAAAAACAATTTTAGATACTGATCTTAAAACAAATATTATTATTGAAGCTTCAAATATTAATCTAGAACAACTTACAAGTATATTACATATACAAAAAAAAAATATTTCACATTTAGATGGATTTAAAAAATATTATGAAATAGCTTCTAATATAAATATTGATGAAAAAATAATAGATAGTAAAAAAACATTAGAAGAAAATAATAGAAATATAGATAATTATATAGCTTCATTTATAGCTAAAAAACGAGGAGAAAGACTGAATCAAAGTGATGAAAGATTTATTACTTCATTAAATAATTTTAAAATAGATGAGTATAGAGTAAATATTTTATATGGCGATTTTGTACCAACTAAAGAACCACATGTTGAATATTATGAGTTAATATTTAATATAGTTGATAAAAATGAATTTAAACCGATTTTTATTGATTATAAGCAATTTTCGGGTTCATGTTCATTTTTTTCACTTTTTTATTTTATTAAATATTGTATAATTAAAAAAGAAAATAGAGAAAATAATATAATTATAGATGGAAGTAATCGTGATAGTTTATTTAATATTTTTGTAAGATATATAAAAAATTATGTTTTACAATATATTTTACAACATTTAAATTTAAAAATAATGATAGCTTCAAATCAATTACAAATTGATGATATTTTAGATAAACATGATTATAATATATATATAAATAATTGTTTTTTATTGTTTCGTGATAAAGATATTTCTACAGAATTAAAAGAACAATTAAAAGAATCTTTAGTAACTATTTATGAAAAAAGTTGTAAAAAAAAATTTAATAAATTGCTTAAAACAAATATAGGTAATGCTATTATTTCAAATATTTATCATAAATACAAAATATTAATTAATAATTTTGATATTGCGAATGAAGTATCATTGTATTTAATTGAAGATATTGTAACTATTTATAATAATATAACTTTTAAAAATAATCCAATTATGTACAATAAAATAATAAATTTTATACATATTTTAATATATAATTATTCAAAACACATATTTTCCTCAAATAAAAATTATGATATAAAATATAAATTAAATCAATATTCCACACCTCAAAAATTAATATTACCTTCTTTAAGAAGACTTTTATCAACGCATACAAATTATTATGATTATAAAAAAATAAAGTTTAGTACCCATAAAAATAAGTTTAAATCAAATGAATTAAATTTAATATTATTTTTAATATTAACAAATTCACAATCATTATTTTATAGCGCATTTGGAATTGATTTTAATACCAATATATCTTTTATAAAAAAAGAAGAAATATATATTTCTACCATTAAAAAATTATTTAAACCCTCTAATGTTGATAATTTAAAACGTATTATTTATGCTTATGATGAAATAAAATATAAATTTACAAATGATTTATTTATTTGTAATTATTTATTAAATATACCATTAAATATAATACATAAATCTTTATTATTAGGGTCTATATTTTTACCCAATTCTTCTATGCCTCGAAATTCGAATCCATATATTACTTCATTAATTTATAATTTAAATTCTACTTCTTTAAATATAAATAGATTAAATAAAGAGTTTAATTATTTAAAAACATATTTAAATCATAATATTAGTATTGATTCTTTTGTTAAACTTACTAATGATAAATCACTACAATATTATTCCAAATTAAATGATAACGCTCTTATAAATTTTCCACAATATTCTGATTATATTAAAAATAAAAATATATATCAATTAAACAATAATCATTTATCTGATTATATACCAAATGTTGTAAATCATATGGTTTTTAATAATTATTTTACTTTATACCATTATTCGAATTTTATTTCATTTATAATAAAACATTCTGAAAATTTAAATGACATTCATTTTTCAATTTATTCAAAAATTAATCCTAGCTCACGTATGAAAAATATTATTTTTAATTATTTTAATTTATTTGAACAAACTTCTTCTTTAAATATTGAATTGAACTTTTTTTCAAATATAGATATTGACGCATTTATTGACCAAATACCATATATTATTGAAAATTATGATTATACATTTATCGAAATATTTAATTATGTTATTAGATATAATAAAAAAAAAATAAATGAATATGGTAATTTTTATGAAAAAGTATTAAGTAAAATTACAAAAAATTATATTATTGAATATATTAATCATAACTTTTATAAATATATTACTTTATTAGAAGAAGAAAATAATATTGATATTTATGAAATTGATTATAATATTTTTTTTAATATTTTAAATAATGAACCAAATTCAAATAAAGTAATAGATAATATTTATATGTCTTTAATAAATAAAGATAATAAACATATTCAAGTTGATGAAGAAGAAATTGATGAAGAAGAAGTTAATGAAGAAGCAAAAAATGGAACAAAAGAAAAAGCTGAATCAGAAGAAAAAATTGGGTTAGAAGAAAAAGATGAGTCAGAAGAAAAATATAAAATAATAACATTTAATAATGATTTTATAAAAAAATACAAATATTTATTTGAACAAGAATTAAATATTAATTATTTATATATTTTAAAAAAATATAATTTTCGTTCTGGGTTACCAAATATGTACTATTTAAATGAGTATAATGAAGAAATTATTTTTCAGCCTAAAAAATATTCAAATGATTTTTATTTACATTTTAAATATACAAATAATGAAAATTCAAATTATATTATTGTGGATAATTTAAAAAATGCGTTTTTCTCTTCTTTAATGACTTATAATAATAAAATAAATTATATTACAAATATATTTGATTCAATATCTGAAAATTATTTGATTTTATATAATAATGTAGAAGATGGTAAACCAAAAATAAAAATAATTCTCTTAAATCATAATCATTATGAAATTAATATCGATTTACATAATATAACTCTTTTTGATAAACTTAAAAATAAATATTACAAAATAGTAACATGTGAAGAATTAAAAAATAAGCATATATTACAAGTATTTATAGCTGGTATAAACAATGGATTTATACTAAAAGATGAATTTGAAAATTATTTTACAATTTTATTTATAAATAAATATATGATTGAAAATGAGTTAAAATATGTTTTATATAAAAATAGTAAACCATATTATATACATAAAGGTAATAATGATGAAAATTTTACAAAAAAATTAATAAATAATATAGATAAAATAAATAATAAAATTCGCAGTACTTTAAATATTATTCCGTTTCATTTTTCATTTTTATTTTTTAAAAATTATAATTTTGAATCATTATTAATTTTATTTTTTACATTTATTTTTTCAAAAAATATTACATATACTAATTTTATATACACTACTTTTAAAGAAATTTATTTACATAATCACACAAATATTAATAAAAATGATAAAATATATCATTTGACATTATTATTTAATTATTTAGTTGATAATGAACTTATTGATATTCCATATTGGTTTTCATTGAATGAATTAAATAGTAATAAAAATAAAAAAAATGAAAATTCAATAAATAATGAAACAATGAATAAAATTAAAAGTATGATTTTATTTAAGACTGAAAATATAATTCCTTTAAATAAACATAATAATGTTTTATATACATTTTTATCAGAAGTTCATAATATTGTTAAATCATTTTTTGATACAATTATAATAAGTAGAGAAACTAAAAACGAATTAAAACGCCAATCAACCAATTTGAATGAATTTATAAATGATTTATTTTATTATAATAATTCTACAGTAAATGTTAAAAATAGACTTTTAGCAAGTAATTTTAAAACAAAGATTATTAATCAATTAAATCATATTAACGGACAAAATCATAAAATTACAAATATTGATTTTTTAAATATTATTTTTACTTCAGAAAATGATTATCATAAAAATGTATTTTTTTATATTTTTAATCATAATATTTTGGAGGAAACGAATAGTAATACAATTTTTGATAAATATTATAGTTTATATTCTTTAAATAATATTATTTTACATAATTCTTATTATTTATATCTTAAAGTTTATTTAAATAATTTATTAAATATTTCAAATGAATTATCAAACATTATAAATTCACCTACAAACAACTTATTATTAAATAATAAAGCTTTATTAGGTGAAATTTATAAATTAATTGATGACAATGTTATTTTAAGTCATACGCCAATGTATAATAAATCTGGAACATTAATTTATAAAAATAGTGAAGAAATTATTTTTGAAATTGAAAATGGATACTATATTCGAAAACAACAATATGCCTTTATAAATAGTTTATACCAAAGTAATAATAATGATAAAGCATATCAATTACTTATGGGAAGAGGTAAAACAAATTTAATAACTCCAATTATGATATTAAATAAAATATATAATTTACAAAATAATCATACATGTAATAAATATTCTATAATATTACCAGAATCATTAGTAAATCAAAGTTATAAATCTTTTATTCCATATATTAAATATTTAAATAATGTTACATTACAAGTATTTGATAATACATATGAATTAGTACAAGAATCGAAAAAAAGAGCAAGTGATTATATTACAAATTTTTCTGAAGAAAATAAAATTAAAATTATTAGTGATACTTATATTAAAACTTTCGTATTATTAAATATTGATAAATCTTCTAAATTTTTTAAAAATAACTTTATTATTATGGATGAAATTGATAGTATGATTGATCCTCTTAAAAGTAATTTAAATATTATTAATGGAACACCATCCGTATTAGAAAATATTACAACTATTTTTGATATATATTGGAATTTTTATACATCGGATAATCAAAAACAAAAAGAAATAATTCGATCTTTAGAAAGTGAAAATAATGTATCAAAAGTTATTTATAAAAGTATTCAATTTATTAAAAGTAAAAATTATAATGGTAATAATGGTTATGGATTTGGTGATTATACTTATTTTAAAAATTTACCTATACATAAAAACTTTAATCACTTTATTTGTGTACCTTATTTAAATAATCATGATCCAATTAATTCATCTAAATTTACTGATATTGAATTAACAATATGTGGAACAATTAATTCTTATATTAAAGAATGGAATCATACTATTCGTTTTACTGATTTTTTATTAATGATTGATAGATATCATAATAAAAATAAAAGTAATGTAATAGAAATTTTGGATATTTCATTTGGTAATTTTTATTATCCATTAATATATGATTTCTTAAATGAAAATAATATAAAAGATTTAGTTTCTTTATATGAAATGAATAATATAATAGAATTAAAAAAAGTCTATAAAAATACATATTTTGTAAAATATAAAAATATGAACAATGTTCAACAAAATGATTTATTAAAAGAATATTTAACTAAAATAATATTTCCATTATTCATTTTAGTAGATCGAAGTCATAATAATATTTCATTTATTGATATTATGGAAATGGCAAAAAATAAAATTATGTTTACCGGTACTGTTGATTTTATGACACCTATTAAAGCATTTAATACAATATTACCCAAATTTGCTGTTAATGAATCAATTTATGGAAATATACGACAACTAAATTCATTAACATTTGTTCAAAAATGTATGGTATCTATTTGTAATTTTATAATGGAAGATACTTACTCAAATAGTTCTATTAAATCAGCTATTATTGGAAAATTACAAAAAAATAAACCTAAAATATTACCTATTCAAAATCAACTTCCTGGAAATAATGGTACAAGTAGTGTTGGTGCTGGTGGTTCTAATGGTGCTAGAAATGGTAGTACTGTAAATAATCATTTACAATTATTAAATAATGTTGATAAAAAAGAAAAGGAATTATTTAAATTTTTGTTTGAACAAAAAAATATAGATAAATATAATGCTTTAATTGATGTTGGTGGATATATATTAAATACATCTGTTGAAAAAATGGTTCATACTATTTATGAATATTTTGATGGAAATAAAAAAATATATTATGTAAATCAAAATGGTGAAAAATTAATTTATAATGGTTTAAATGATATTATTTTATATGATAATCATTTACATAAAAGTGATGAAATATTTATTTATTATGATAATAAACATATTATTGGTATTGATTTTAAACAACCATTAAATATGAATGGATTAGTATTAATTCATAAACATAATAAATTAACAGAAGTTGCTCAAGGTATTTTCCGTCTTAGAAAAGTAAATATTACACATACTATTGATTTTTATATAAATAAACCAAGTGATTTTTCAGATTTAAATGAACTATATGAACATTTAAAAAAAAATGGTGAAAAACATATTCAAAATAGTATGTATTATATGGATATACAATTAATTAAATATTTAACACGTAAAATGAGTAATTATGATAATAAATATTATTTTGAAGAAATTTTAACAAACTTTAATAGTACTAATAATAATAATGTTGAAAATAATCATTTATTTAAATATATTTTATATCTTAATAATCAATTAAACTCTCCAAATATAAATATAAGTAAAAAAATGATAGAAAATGTATCAGTATCACATGTTCATCAACAAAGTGTTGAAACAAATGAAAGTACTGAAAAACTTAAAAATATATCAATTTCAACAGATAAAGGTAAATTAATAATTGATAATGTTCAACCAATAAATATTAAATTAGATACTTTTGGATTTACATTTGAAAATATTATTAATGGAAATATATTTAATAAAAAATTTAATCATATTACAATTTTAAATAGACAAGTATTTTTAAGCAATATGTATGGTAAATTTACGAATAACTGTATTCCTCAATCATTTTATATATTTTCATATAAAAAAAATGAAAAATCTTTTTATAAAATTATATCTTCTTACGAATATATATCTTTTATAAATGATTTTACAAATCTTATATATATTATGAAACCAAAACCAATACTTCCTTATGCTAATAGACCTTCTAATGCAACTGCTTCCGCTGCTCAAAGTGGACCAACTAAACACACAAAATTATTACATGAAGGTGGTGGTGGTGGTACAACTTCAAATAGATATCCACCTTTAAATGAATATAGCTTAGCTCAGAAAAAAAATAAATTGTTAAGAAATATCAAAAATTTTATTCGTAGTAAAGAATATGACCCAAATAGTTTATTAAATACACAAATAAATTATAAATTAATTAGAAATGAACATAATATTCGATATTTACAAAATTTTGCTAATTTATTAATAAAATATCGTTATAATAATCTTACAACATATACACATTTAATTGAAAATATAAATAATATTACAATATATGATAATAATTTAAATAAAGTATTTGGTAATACAAATGTTTTAACAAATGAAGAAACATTATTTTTACATATTTTAGCAATTGTATTTTTGTATAAAAAGTACAAAATAAATAAATTATATAAAATATTTAAAATAATAAAAGATAATAAGTTATTTAATCAAATAATTAATCTTTGCAATAAAGTTCAAAAAATAACATTATTTAAACATTTTAATTTTAATATCAATATATCGAATATATCAAATATATTTAATGATGATACATTATTATTAGAATTTTTCTATTTAAATAATTTAAATAATTCATCTTTTAAAACAAATTTATTATTATATATTAAAAATGAAATTGATTTAAGAACTTTTATTCAAAATGTTATGCCTCGTAATTTTACATTTAATAATTCATTATTAAATAATAATAATCATCTTATTAATTTAAAAACAAAATATATTCCAAATAAAATATATAAAAATAGTACTTTTAATTTAACTAAAAATATTTCAATAAATACTAAATTTAATAATAAAGTTTCTCAAAATATAAAATATGTTATAAATAAAGAGAAAAAAGAATCATGTCTTAATAAATTATATACTGAAAAAGAAAGGTTACAAAGAGAAGATTATTTAAATAATGTAAATAGTAAATTTATAAATAAAATTAATAATTGTCATAATGACCCTGACCCTCTTTTACAAGAAGACCTTCTTTTACAAGAAGAAAATAATGGTACTCTTTTAATATATACAAATAATAATTAAATATTTAATATGTTTCATTTAAATCACCCCATTTAGAATTTATTATTTTTTGATAATATTGTAAATTAATAATAGGTGCTTCAACTTTAGTTGATTCAACAACTTTTTGTTTAAAATCTTCTTTAAATCCTACATATACATTTTTAATTTCATTCTTATTCTCAATCTTATTCTCATTTTTATTTTCTTTTAATAAAGATGTTTTAAAAGAATTACTATGCTCTAAATTATTTATTGAAGTAACAAATTCATTCTTTTCTTTAGATATTTCTTCTGATTCTAATTCTGATTTTAAATCAAAATTTTTAGATTGCGATTTTGATAAACTATTCGTTGAATCAAAAGCATATATACTCTTTTTATTCCTTAAATTAGGACTTAATGGGCTTTTTACATTTTCAGCATTTGGATTACTTTTACATAACCAATTTGGATGTCCAATTGCTTTACAATGTTTACATATTATTGTTGGGCATTTATCAATAACATGTCCTGCTAAATGACAGTATTTACAATTATTTTTAGATTCTTTACTCATTATATTTAATATAAATTCTATATTTTATAGAAAATTATTTTTACTTTTTAAACGAATCGTTTTTAATTTATTTTTTTAATTTACTTTTAATTTACTTTTAATTTATTTTTTAATTTACTTTATTTTTACTTTTATTTATTAACAAATAAAATATTTGTTAATAAATAATATATTTGTTAATAAATTATTTGTTAATAAATATAATATTTTTTAATTGGATATAAAAAAATTTAATATATAAAATATATATAATGAAATATATAAATAGATGAATAATATTGATATTAATAATGAAATAGAAGATATTCAAATTTCTAAAATTTTTGATTTAAACAGTTCTATAGAAGAATTCAAAAAAGAAGAATTTGAAAATATTTTAAATGAAAGCCATAAAATAAATAATATTTTAATATCATTACAAAATGAAAAAGATAAAATTGTTTTTAATGAAAAATATGACCCTAAAACAATACATTTAGCACATCAACATTTAAGTGTAATTCAAAATAATTTAAAAGAACAATTATTTGAATTACGTTTATTAATTAAAAATTTAGAAGCAAATAATATTGTAAAATTAGAAGAAAATAATTCTTATAATAAATTACATGAAAATACTATACATTTTAATCATGTTTTTAAAATTTTTTTACCATATATATTAGTTTGTTCTATTTATTTAAAATTTAAACTATCATCACATCACAATTAGAATAATTAATTATTTATTTTTTATATTTTTTCAATCGCATTTATCTTTTTAACTTTTTTTATTTTTTACTTTTTTTACTTTTTTTTTAATATAAAGAAGTTTACATTATTATTATTATAATAATATAAAATATAAAAATGGAAGTTCATTTTGAAAAAGAAGAAGATATTAAAAATGAGGGAGCTTTTGAAGGAAATATAGAAAATACTGGAAATAATAGTGAAAATGATTCAACACCATCTATTTCAAAAAGTGAATTAAAAAGACTTGAAACTGAAAAGCGTATTAAAAGAATTCATGAATTAATGGAACTAATTGATAAAGCAAATGAAGAGATTCAAATTTATCAAGATGAACTTTGGGATTTACTTAAAACACAAATTAAATTACCACAAAAACGAGAAAGAAAAATACGTGATAAAGAAAAAGATGAAGAAAATGAGAATAAAAAAGAAAAAGAAAAAGAAAAGGAGAAAGAAAAAGATATTTCTAAAAAAATATCGCCATTTGATAGATTTTTTAAACCAATCGCTAAAGAAGAAGAAAAAAAAATTGAAGAAAGTGAACCTATTCATATACAAAGAGTTGACTCTTTAAATAAAAAACAAAGAGCACGTGCTGTTAGTTATGATGATTTAGATAAAAGTATTAAAAAGAAAAAAATTGAACATTTTGAAGTAATGGATATTTATCAAATTGAAGGTATTGAACCCGAATTTGTTCGCGAATGTTTAGAAAAATGTGATGTTACTGGTGATATTAGACTATTTAGAAGATTATTTATTAAAAATATACCTAAAGACCAACAATTAGTACGTTATTTTGGTGGTAAAAATTATCAGGTTAAACGTAATGATTTATGGATTGATGATTTAAATGGTATTTATATTAAAAGTGTATTATCTAAAATTTTTGAAAAAAGTTATATTGTTGTAAATGAATTAGACCATTATAAAGCAAATATTGACCAATTTTTAATTAATCAAGACCATATTACTCAATTTGATGATGATAAATATATGGAAAAACTAATGAGTCAAGTTACATCTATTATTGATGTTAAAAATAAAGGGAATTAATAAAAAAGTAGTATAATAAAAATGAACTTAAAAAGATTTTTATATTAAATAATAATTTTATATAAAATGTATTTATCTTATTTTGAACAAAAACCATTTTATCATGAACTCGATTTTAAATCACAATTTATTGAAATATATTTAAATTCACTTATTAAAAATAGAATAAATAATGATTATAATATTAATGATGATTCAGATAAATATGATTTAAATTCCATATATAATTTACAAAATATAATTGTTTATGGTAATGATTCATCTGGTAAAACAACACAAATACATGGTTTTTTAGCATCCCTTTTTAATACTCAATCTATTTATAATCTTAAAAGTAATGTTGAAGGATTCCGTTATAAATATTCACCTTTTCATATTCAGTTTTCTGTTAAAAATTTTAAAAATAGTGATATTATTGATGATAATCCTAATATTAAATTTATTAGGAATATTGTTAGTACACCTAATATGGGTTTTAATATTCCAAAAATACTTTATATTACTGATTTTGATAAAACTTCTATTGAAATACAAAAATTTTTTTTACGTATTATCGAAAAATCAGCAAATAATGTACGTTTTATTTTAGAAATTAATATTTTAAAACATTTAGATGGATCAATTATTAGTAGATTTCTTACATTAAAATGTAACATACCATCTTATGAGCAAGTTATAAAATCATTAAATAATTTTTATGACAAATATATTATACAAAATTCTTCAAATATGATTAAAAATAATGATATACATTTAAATGATTTAATAAATGAAAAAGAAATGGTTTTAAAAGATATTATTTTAAATAGTAATCTTTATAATTTTACATATAAACCAAATAAAATACATTATAATTTAAAAAATATATATGGAAATATATCCATTTATATTTCATCTTTTCAAAACCAAAATATGTATAAAAATATTTATATTCCAATGTATATTAAAAAATGTATTAAACTCAAAAATATTATTTTTAATACAACTCAACATAATTTTTTTGAAAATATGAATTATATACGTGATTTATTACTTGAACTTTATGTTAATAATATTAATTCAACAACTATTTTAAATTATTTATATTATTGTATTATTGAATTTTATAATTACGATTTTGAAATTACTAATTTTTTTATTGAAAAATTATCACATGTTGAACATAAAATGAAAATGTCTAATAAAGATGTTATTTTTATTGAAATGTATATTGTATACATTTTAAAATATATACTTTTTAATAAAAAAGTAGAAATTGTAAAAGAAAAAATAATAGTTGAAGAAGATAAAAAAATAATAGTTCAAGAACAAATTGTTAAAAAAGATGTAGAAAAAGATGTAGAAAAAGAAATAGAAGTAATAAAAGAAGAAATAATTAAAAAAAGAGGACGTAAAAAAAAAGTTTAATTTTTATTCGTTTTTTATATTTTTATTTAATATAAATTATAAATAAATATAAAAGAATTAATATTTATTATATATAAATATGTCACGCATTTTAGATCGTTTATATTTAGGTGACCGTTTAAGCGCCTTTAATAAAACATTTATTACAAATACTAATATTAATGTAATTGTTAATGCTACAAAAGATATTCCTAATTTCTATGATACTATACCTGAAATAAAGTATTATAGAGTTCCTATTGAAGATAATTTAGAAATGGAAGAATTACATGCTTTTTATTTTTGTGCTAAATCATTAATTCCCATTTTATATAAAGAATACAAAGAAGGAAAAACGATTTTAATTCATTGCTTTGCCGGAATGCAAAGAAGCGCCGCATTAGTTCTTCTTTTTTTAATTTATTATCATAAAAAAGAAAATAATATTAATTTGTCCGTATCTGATGCTAAATTCTTTATTTTAAGCAAACGTCCTGTAGCCTTTAAATATGGTATGAATGTTAATTTTGAAGTTCCTGTAAATACTTTGGCAAACGAAATTTATAATAATATGTTATAAATTAGCACGCGAAATTTATAATAATATGTTATAAATTATAAATTTTATTTTTCATTATTTATAAAATTTATATCATAATAAAATTCAGCACATTCTTTAATAATCTTATCTTGAAATGTTTTTGTATATAATTTTTTTAGCATATCAACAATATACATATTTTCTTTTAGATTATTTATAACCGAAATATTTTTATTATTTTCATAAATTTTATCCATATATTTTTCACAAATATATGTTAAAATATGAATTTGAATCATATAAGTAGCTTTTTCATTATCTTGAACCCATTTATTATTTACTACATCAACATTGGCACTTTGCGCAGATTGTTCGCTCTTTGAGACATCTTTTATATACCACTTTGTATTATAATATTTATAATTAGTTTGATATTTTTCAAATATCATTTTTGCGATATCGTATTCTGTTGTTGTATGAACAGGAATTTCCATTTTTATAATATAGTATTTATTATACTTTATTATAGTAAACTTATCTTTATATATATTATTTTTTTATATTTTTATTGTTAACAAATTTTATTTTATATAAAAATATTTTATAAAAAATAAAAAGTATCTTAAAAGAATTATTTAATATAACATATATAAAAATGAAAATTGTTGATGCTTTTATATTTTATAACGAACTTGAATTACTTCAAATTCGTTTAGAAGAATTATATGATGTTGTTGATTATTTTGTATTAGTTGAAGGTACACTTACATTTACTGGAAAAGATAAAACCCTTTATTTTGAAAATAATAAAAATAAATATCAAAAGTATCTTGATAAAATTATTCATATTATTATTGATGATTATCCAGATACTAATGATCCATGGTGTAGAGAACGATATCAAAGAAATGGAATTGATAAAGGAATTAAAAAATTAGATTTAAATGAAAATGATATAATCATTATTTCAGATGTTGATGAAATAGTTAATTCAAATATTTTACTTGATATTAAAAATTTAAATATTAAAATTGAAAATCATTTACTTTATTCTTTAGTTATGAATTTATATTATTATTCAATCGAATTTACTACACAAAGATTATGGTATCACGTTAAATTATTATCTTATAATAAATATATTCAATCAAATGTACCTGAAAATATTAGAATGTCTAATTTTGATATTTTAATTCCTAATGGCGGTTGGCATATTAGTTATTATGGAGATTCTAATTTTATTATCAATAAATTAGAAAGCTTTTCTGAACAACAAGATAATAATATACATAATAAAAATATTGATTTTTTAAATCGATGTTTAGAAAATGGATTACTTTTCTTTAATAATGAAAGTTTAATTAAAATTCCAAAAGAAAATAATAGTAATTTACCAAAACCACTTATAAAAAAATATTTTATTAATAATAATTAAAAATATTTTATTTTAAAAAAAATGTATAGGGAAAATGTATATATTATATGTATACATTATTATAATATGTATTATATATTTTATAAATTAATTCATTTTTTTATTACTATATTTGTTAACAAAATATATTTTATGAACAAATTCAAAAAAGTTTGTAAAATGTATAAGTGCGTTTAAATTTAAAAGAAAATGTATAAGAAAAATGTATAGAAAAACAAAAAAATAGTGTATACATTCAATTTTAAGAATGCCGCCTAAAAGTAAAAAAAACGCAGAAATTCAACAAATAGAAGAAGTTAAAGAGAAAAAAGTGCGAAAAACAAAAAACAATATTGAACATGTTAAACAAGTAGAAGAAGTTAAAAAAGAGATTAAAGAAGAAATTAAATCAGTTGAAATAAAAGAAGAAAATACAAGTAAAAAAATTATGAAAAATGAATTATTAAAAGAAATTCATGAACATAAACATTTAAATGTAGATGCCAAAAAGTTTTTAACAAACTTTTTTGTAAATTATAAAAATGATTTTATTTATGAAGAAAATTATAATCAACTTATGAATAATATAATTGGTGTTCAAGAAAAGAAAATGAAATTTGCTCATTTTGTAA